>Ga0209167_10001729_pt1 | contig 12440 bp, 19 predicted proteins | sample Coa_R1_9_FD_187154 | JGI IMG/M metagenome (GOLD analysis project Ga0209167, IMG submission 187154) | Surface soil microbial communities from Centralia Pennsylvania, which are recovering from an underground coalmine fire - Coalmine... | ecosystem: Environmental > Terrestrial > Soil >... | reverse complement strand
CGACAGGCGGACCGACACATCTCCGGACGCTGACCGTCAGATCAAGTGCCAGCTACTACAAAGAAGTGCAGCGCCTCGAGAAAGCGGCGATCATCCTGCGCCTTCCTCCCACGGCGCGGCAGGCAAGCCCGAAACACCGCCGGCGTGTGCGCCCAATCGTCCTCGTCCATTTTCGTCGACATCAGCTCCGGCCCTCTGATTCGGTCGGAATCCTATGAATCATGCCCGATTCCCCAGGGGAATCCCAAAAACATAACCTATCGAAATTTCGTCCGCCCCGCCTAGCTGAGCCCCGTATCTTAAAGCCTGTTCGATTAACACCTTCACGGGGAAATCGTCCGTCGCATCGGAAGCGTCTACGCGAGAATTGGAGGCAGCCCAATGTACCTCCCCCGCCTCACCTTTCTGTCGCATTTCGTCCTTTGCCTAGGCTGCGCAGGCTTGGCGTTTTTTGCCTGGATCAACGGCCTCCCGCAGATAATCTGGGCGAACGATATGAGCATGATGACAAGCGTGATCGGCGCCCTGTTCGTCGGTTCCACCGGTTGGCTCGGCTGGCAGACGTGGAGAATTGGTGAATCGATGTCGAGCGACGGAAGACAGGCTAACGCTCCCTCGTCCTTCTCCGTACTTCCGTCATCTGATTTCGGTCATTTGGCCGAGCGACTTTGCGTCATGGCCGGCTTTGTCGGCACGGCGATCGGGCTTTCACTACAGGCCAAGTCACTCGCTGGCGGCGCTACAAGTTTCTCGGCTCTTGCGACGTCGCTCTTCACCACGGCAAGTGGCGGGACCGCGGCCGCCCTCATCGCCATCATGACGTTCAATCTTGAAGCAGGTGTTAGGAGGACACAGCGATGATCCTCCTCATACGGGCTCCCAAGGCTTCTTTGACGAATGGATGACCGCCGCGATAGTCGAGGTATCTTTCGGAATACTCTTCGCCAGGGGGACGCGACCGCTTTCCCGCTTGCGACCGCTTGCCCAGTGGATCGCCCGTTGCGGACGGGTGTTGGGAGATGGCGATCTCATCTAAGCGTTCGTTCAACTCGGCAATGATCTGTAGAAGTCTTCTATTTGATCTGACGACCAGTGTGATGGCTGGCCGTCGGAAGTCATCCGGCGTTGGGTTGCTCTGCCGCAGCCAGGAACGCGCTGCAGGGGAATGTCATGCTCCTTGTAGAACGGGATCACCCGGTCGTTGAGGAGATCGGCCGCAGCGGGGTCTTTCGGTCGTAGAGCTTGGCGAAGCCGACCTCGGCGTAGGTGTCGACGAAGGTCTGCTGGCAGACGCGTCCGACGCCCTTCAAGGTCCCGACATAGAAGGTGTCCTGGGCGCCGCGGTAGCCCCGGCATTCGGAGATGCACTCGCCGTGCGCCTCCTTGTCGGCCTTGGCCCTTTCCGTGGCTGTCACCTGCGCCTCGGTCAGGATCACGCCGTCCTGGGCCATCTTGGCGTCAACGCTTTGGGGCCGGTGCTTCATGGTCTGCAGATCATGGCGCAGCCAAACCGAGCGCACCCCGAACGGCAAGATCAACATTCCCATGTTTCGCCGACCAGTGATTCTAGATGCTGGTTCACGGTCGACTATTCCTGGCGAGCCCGGGAGGGCACGAAGTCGATCCCAGTGCGCGTCGAACCTACCAACGTGCATCCGCAAGTCATCATTCTGTGGTTGACGAGATCGCTCTCGATCGTGGACAGATCGCCACTCTCGCGAGCCTCGACACAGATCGCGGCGGCAAGATTTCGTTTCGCGATCCGCGAATTGAATCGATTACTGACGTCTGCAAAGGTGAAGTCGTGAGTTTCTTCAGCGCTTTCGCCACCTCGTTTGGATCCATGTTGCTTATGGGAGCGCTCATTGCCGCATGGCTCTTCCGCTCGTCTGACGCGCCGCTCGTCGCCAAGATAGCCGTTCCGACCCTCGTCGTCGCGCTCGCTTGTGCAACCCCATATCAAGTCAATGCGATGTTGGGATTTCCTATTTCGGCACCGCTGGCAACGCTGCCTGCCCGCGCCGAACTCATCGCGTTTGTCGCCCAGGACAATGACGCTCGGGTGGATTTGTGGTTGCGTCAGGGCGGCGCTCCGCCGCGCGCCTATGAGACCGCGCTGAACGACAAACTCAAACAAATCTTACGGAATGCGCAGAGCAAGCTTGGTCATGGCGGAAGGGTGGTACTGGTGAAGACACAGTCGAGAACAAAGCGAACAGGCGTCACCGAGCAGCGCCCTTCGGACGAACCCGGTTACGAGCTGGACGATTCAGCGTTCTCGCTACCTCAGAAGAACTGACTCGCAGACGCTTCGCCGTCGTCGATACAGAACCTCGACGACTCGGCAATCTATGTCTTGAAGGCGATTGGCCACAAGCCGCCGCTCGGTTGCAAACGACGCACGAAACGTTCCATCGCTGATGGCGAGGTCCAACTAGGATCGCGATCCCTGGAAGACAATGGTCTGGCGCGGTCGGGCGCATTTTGCGTTTTACCTAATCAGTTTCGAAGGGAGACCATATGTTGCAACGCGCCATTGTCGCTGGTTTCGTCCTCGGACTCCATCCAACCGGAACCATCGCGCTTGCGGCGAACAGAACGCCTTCGCCGCCTTGCAAACCGCTTGCCAAGTTGTGGGCGGAATTCGACAGCAAAACGCATTTCACGACGTTGACGCCTGGGCAATTCCATTTTGTCGAGGGCCTCTATGTCGGCAGCCCTACAACGCCAGACGGTCTGCCGCCCGGCGACGGCGCGCTGCTCGCGACCCATGACGGCGCCAAGAATGGCATTATTATCTGGACCCGTGGTCGGCTCGCCTGTGCGCCGATCCCAATCAACGAAAAGCTCATGAACCTCATCGCCGGCATCAAAACCGGCGCACTCGACGGCGAGGGCAACGAACTGTGATGCGGTTAGTGCGAGCCAGGGTAAGAGCCAGGGTGCCCGCGTCGAAGACGGTCAGAGGTATGGTCAATCTGGATGACCGCTCCTATCGAGGGCGACGCGCCTGACGCCTTTGGGAACGCGAAGCAACGGTCTACCCGAGCCAAGCACAACGCCCCGAAGGCTGCCGCGCTTAGCAAGCCTCTATCCTTCCCCGGAACGGTCGTCCGCAATAGCCTTGTGGGTGATGCGCGTTGGCGTTCCCGAGGTGGCTCATCTTCAACTTCGAAACGCAAATTGGCGGACGAGGAATCGGGCTCGGATCAGCCGGCTTGCGACCGCTGCCTACCGTCTGAGGCATACACTGTGACTACGTAGGAGACACGATGGAAACCCTCTTTGTAGTCGCCTGCGTGGCTAATCCGCTGCGATGGCGGTCGCGCGTAGCCCTCGCGCGCGCAGCAGTCGCGGACTGGCTAAAGGAGGCCAACGTCCACATCACGTTGGCCGAGTGTGCCTATGGTTCGCGGGGTTACGACCTAGCAGATCTGGCGTCGGCGCGCGTCACTCACATCCCCCTTCGCGCCACTACCATGGCTTGGTCGAAGGAATGCCTGCTCAATATTGCTATTGCTCATTTGCCGCCCGCCGCGGAGAAAATCGCCGCTCTCGACGCCGACATAATCTTCCGCCGCGATGGATGGGCAACCGAGGCGCTGGCGGCGCTTGACCTCTATCCTGTTATCCAGCCTTGGGACACTGCCTACGATCTTGGGCCCCACGACGAGCATGTGCAGACGCACAAGAGCTTCGCCTTCGTCTGGCACGCCGGCAAACCGGTGGTCGCGACCAGCGCTGCGTTCTGGGCTTTCAACGGCGGCTACAACGCCTATCCACATCCGGGCTACGCTTGGGGCTGGCAGCGGCGCGTGCTCGACCGCATCGGAGGCTTGCTCGAAATCGGCGCCATGGGCTCGGGCGACTATCACATGGCGCTCGGCATGGTCGGTAGTCACGAAATCTCCATGCCTCTCGGTGTGAGTGAAGGCTATAAGAATTCAATCGCCTCCTGGGCGACGCGCGCCGCTCTTGAGGTTAACGGCAAGGTCGGATTCGCCCACGGCACGATCGAACATTCGTTCCACGGCCGCAAGAGCGACCGCGGCTATCAGGGTCGCTGGCAGATGTTCCTCGACAGCGGCTTCGACCCAGCGGTCGACCTCAAGCGCAACACTTATGGCGTTCTCGAATTCTCTGGCACCAAGGCCGCCCTTGAGCGCGCCTTCGACCGTTACCTCCGCACGCGTGAGGAAGATGTCAACACCCTCACGTAAAAAGAAAACGCTCGCATTCCTCACGACTTCTGTTGCGCCCTTGGTCGCGTGAGCGGCGCCCCGCTGCCCCAGCAGAGCGTTTTTTGCATGCGTCGAATCGCAGAGGCTTCCTGATGACGAGCTTGCTTCCTACGCTCCTCTGGCGACCGTCCCCCAATTTCTCGAGCCGGCATGGCGCACGCGTTGACCTCATAGTGTTGCACGACTGCGAGGGCGAATACAACGGCTCCATCCGGTGGTTCGAAACGAGCCAGTCGAATGTATCAGCGCATTTCGTCGTTCGCGAGGACGGCGGTGAGGTGACGCAAATGGTCGACCTCGCCGACAGCGCCTGGCACGCATGCGCTTTCAATCGACGCTCCGTGGGCGTCGAGATGGGCGGGTTCGCGAGCCGCGGTTTCGATTCGGCTTTGCTCGCGACCACGGCGCGCATGGTCGCATATTTCTGTTATCATTTGCAAATTGCGGTTTGCCATGCACGCGGTGGCGTCGGACCGGGTATCGCCTCGCATAGTGATCTTGGCGGTGCCGGCGGTGGCCATCACGATCCATCCGACGATCCCATTTTCATGGAGAGATTCGTTGGCATGGCCGACGAAGCGCATCGTAAGGGCCATTTCCCCGACGTGTGGGCTCCGCAAAAGCCGCAGAGGTCATGTCTGCTTTCGCCCAGCCATGGCGAGAGGTCGTCGGCCTTGATTTTGGCGGTGCCCGCCACGCCTGACATTCACGCGAGTAATTGTCCCCAGGCAAAGCCCGGGCCTTTCAGATCGTGAACTACTCAAAGCGACGAAAGGGGACGCTGACGCGTCCCCGGTTTGGCGGTCGTCGGCCCTGAAGAAGGCTGCGTTGGCGATTGTGCTTCGGGCATCTGATGCTCAGGTAGCCGACTGTGGTGAGAACGGCCTCCGACGCAGCCGCGAGGGCGGCCATGACGGAGACGCGCCTAAGGATGGCGAGCCAGGTCGGCAGCATGCGGAAGTTGTCGCCGGCGGCGGCGAGGACCGCATTGGCGGCGTCGCCGTGGTCGCAATTGAGGACGTTGCCGCCCATGCGGTGCTCGCCCCTGGCGTCGCCGATGATCGCGGCCCGACGGTCAAGCGGCGGCGCTGGTCGCGCCTGATAGTCTCGGTGACGCCGCGCTGCTGGCCGTAGACGGAGACCTTCATCTAGAGGTCGGGCGTTGTGGGCCGCGGTAGCCGCGGTCGGCGACGATGCAGGAGAAGTTCGCGCCAATCTGCGTCTCGATCTCCGGAATGAGGCATCGAGCGCGTTGCCGTCCCTCGGGTCAAGTCGGGGGGCGGGGTCTTCTGTCCGCACTGGTTCAGGCGCTGATGGCACACGCGAAGGGTCAGCAACAGCTCGGCGAAGATCCGGCACAGGATCGCATCGTTCCTGGTCTTGAGCTCGATGTCGTGCAACACCCGGCCGAGTTAGGTGCGCAGGTTGCGCGCCCGGTTAGCGCGTTTGAACTGATTGGCGTGGGCGTAGCGCTGGCAAGCGGTCAACGCCCTCTTCCCACCCGCGCATAAGGATGGCACGGCGTTAGGCCGTACTTCGTGGCGAACCGCGCCAGCCGTTCGCGCGCGCGGCGCGTAAGTTTGACGTCGGTCGGGAACGCCACCGCCTCGATTATAGGCATGAAATGCGACAAGCTGTCACAAGTTTCCAGATGCGCGCCGGGATCGTCGCAAATGAGATTGAAGGCGGCACAGACAGAAGCCGCGCTGATAACGGGCCTGACCATCGGCACCGTTCGGACACTGATCCTGCCGGCCTCTTGATCACCGCGTCCATGACCGCCCGAAGCCCCGAACGCAATAGCGCGAGTTGAATCCGTCCCGTGCAGACGATTGGCGCGCTATGTCTCGAGGCACGGGTCAACATACCGTGGAGGTTTCTCATGATCGATTCAGCAGTCGCGGCCGGCCCAATTGTTGAGGCCTTGCGTCCAACGATTTCCGCCGTCGTTACGGCGATAGCCGGCCTCGCAGTAACCCTTGGAGTTGCGTTGCTAAAAAAATGGACAGGTGTGACGCTGCAGTCAGCCTACGTCGATTCGCTTCGCCAAGCCGCGCAAACCGAGGCGGGAGTTCTTGTAGCCGAGGCGGCTGATAACTTATCATCTCGATCCATTACCGTCACATCGCCTGCCGTCGCGGCAGCCGCTGCGCGTATTGCCGCGGCAATGCCGGAGGCCGTGAGAGCTGTTGGAAAGACCCCAGACGACCTCGGTCGTCTTGTCGCGGGCGAGGTCGGGAAACTACAAGCGCGCACCACTGCAATCTCTGTTCCCACCTCGATTCCCGCCTCGAGACCCGCATAGAATTTTGCCTCAAGGAAGAAGCTTTGCGCGAGGAATTGACGCCATGCCCGAGGCAATGAGGTTTAACTCCCTGCTTGGTCACTCCAACCGTCTGGTTGCGAGCGCCACTCCGCACCGACCGGCACCGCGAACAAGCCACGCGGAGGAGTGAATGAATTCTCCAGCAAGTCCGCCTTGGGGCTTTCTTCAGTGGGCCGTCGCTGGATTGGCCTCCATCGGAGCGAGCGCCGCTGCATTTGTCTGGCAACTTACGACTCGACTTCACACGCTCGAAATCGTGGCTCGGCAACACCAACACGATCTCGACGTATCGCAATCGGCCAACGAATCGGCGCTTCTGCGCCTTGCCGAGCGTCTGGCGCTGCTGCACGACGATCACTATCGCCTATGCGAGACGATCGGTGGGCTGCCCAGTCGCGCCGATATCCATAATCTGGAGCTTCGACTTGGGGATCGCCTGGACTCGCTAGCTGCGCGTTTCGACCGTGCGTTCGACCCGCATCTCTCTTGATGTCGCTCGTAACGACGCTTGAGCATCAGCGCCGAGCTGATCGTCGGAGCCGCGCTCGCGCTGCACTATGCCGAGACCGACGCCGATCGCGATATGGTTTGAGGATGAGGCCCGCATGGCTCAAATCCTCCACGCCATCTTGAATCAGCATCGCCGCGATCCGGGAATCGCCTATGAGTCAGCCAGCAGAGCCTTTGGTATCAGGTAGTATAGGCAATTGATGTGCGCTCAATCGCGAACTGCGGGTCCGCGCGGCGCACCTCCTCGACGATCGGGAAGAGCGCGCGAACCAATATCACGTCGGAAAAACCCCTCCGGCCATTTTATCCGATCGATAGCGGCGTATGCTCGTTCACGCGCGTTGGCAACGTCACTGCCGACCGCGGCGATTGTTAAGACTCGGCCCCCATCCGCGAATATGGCGCCGTCCACCTCGCGTGTGCCCCCCTGAAGGACGACGACTCCCGGTGCCGCTTCAACATCTTCGATTCCTCTGATCCTGGACCCACGCATCGGTTCCCCCGGATAGCCCCGCGCAGCCATCACGACCGCCAGCGCCACATTCGAACAAAACTTCGGCGGGTCGCCGCCAAGAGTTCCGGTCGCACAGGCAATGAGAAATGGCACCAAGTCATCTTCGAGGCGCGGTAAGATAACCTCCGCCTCAGGATCGCCGAATCGGACATTGAATTCGATCACTTTTGGTCCATGGTCGTTGACCATCAACCCCGCAAACAGGACCCCTCGAAAGGGCGATCCTCTTTTATTCATTCCCCGCAATGTCGGCGCCACAATCTCCTGCATGACGCGCTCGCTTAAATCGAGCGTCATAATGGTGGGCGGAGAATAGGCGCCCATCCCGCCGGTATTTGGACCCGTATCGCCTTCGCCTGCGCGCTTGTGGTCCTGTGCGCTGGCGAAAGCCAACGCGCTCACGCCGTCGCACAAGGCGAAGAACGAAACCTCCTCCCCTTCGAGAAATTCTTCGACGACGATTTCTGCTGACGGTCCCTGGAGGGCGGACAGCATCGCGTCAACCGCGGCCTCCGCCTCCTCGAGCGTCTTCGCGACGACCACCCCCTTACCAGCGGCAAGCCCGTCAGCTTTAATGACGATCGGCGCGCCGCGGTCGCGGATATACGTCTTGGCGTCATCCGGATTCCGAAATCGGCGATAATCGCCTGTCGGTATGCCGAATTCACGACAGAAGTCCTTGGCGTATCCCTTAGACCCTTCGAGCCTGGCGGCGGTTCGCGTTGGCCCGAAGCACAATATGCCCGCGTCTATGAGGTCGTCCGCCAGTCCTGAGACCAGTGGGGCCTCCGGGCCAACCACAACCAGGTCGATAGCTTCCCTTCGGCAAAAGGCGATCACCTTGGCGTGCTCGGTCACTCGCAGCGGCACAATCTGCGCGACGGCTGCGCAACCGGGATTGCCGGGAGCGACGAAGAGGTTGCCGGTCATGGGCGACTTGGCGCACGCGCGCGCCAGCGCTTGTTCCCGCGCGCCGGAGCCAAGTATCAGTAAATTTATTCTCCCCTCTCGCATCCCGTCACTCATCGAGCCTTGGGCGCCCGTGACGCTCACCCGGCCCGGCCGAGATTTTGATTTCCCGCTCTTGATATGGCGCGCCAACGCGAACTAACGTCTGACATGATCAGTCTCCCCCTTGAGGCGCATAACCGCAAGTGGATCGCTCTCGCGAGCCATCGCTCTTGGCTTTTGAAGGAAGCGGAAGTCTTATTCTCGTTTTTCGAGCGGAGAATCGTTAATCCGCTTGGCGGCTTTTACGATCTCGACGACGAGGGACGCCCAACACCCCCCGGCTATGGCGCCGCTGGCAAGCCCGCGCGGTATCTCTTTGCGACCTCCAGAATCATTCATGCTTACGCGATCGCCTATCTCATGGGTCGGCCGGGCGCCGACGTCATTATCGATCACGGAATGAACTTCTTGTGGGATCGCCACCGCGACCCTGACTATGGAGGGTATTATTGGGCGGTCGGCTACGATGGTCCGTCGGACGCGACAAAACAGGCCTATGGTCACGCCTTTGTCCTCTTGGCCGCGTCGAGCGCCAAGGTGGCCGGCCATCCCGACGCTAATCGGCTGATCGCTGACATCTCGACGGTCATAAGAGAGAAGTTTTGGGAAGAGCAATTCGGGGCAGTTGCGGAGGGATTCACTCGTGATTGGCAGGTTTACGATTCTTATCGCGGCCAGAACTCGAATATGCATCTCACCGAGTCGTTGATGGCCGCGTTCGAGGCAACAAGCGATTCGACCTATATACACATGGCCGAACGAATCGCGGATCTGATCGTCCGGCGTCATGCGGCTGCGAACGATTGGCGGCTTCCTGAACATTTCAGTAGCGACTGGCGCGTCAATCGGGCCTATGCGGGCAGCCCGATGTTTCGGCCGTATGGCACCACGCCCGGCCATTCACTGGAGTGGTCCCGCTTGCTGCTCCAGTTGTGGGAACTCGGCGGGCGCAGATTGAATTGGCTGCCTCAATGTTCGAAGGCGCTCTTCGCCCAGGCGGTGCGCGACGGGTGGGACAAACTCAAGGGTGGATTTTATTATACTCTGGATTGGGACGGCAGTCCCCTGGTCCGCGATCGCTATTGGTGGCCGTGCTGCGAAGGCGTGGCCGCCAGCGCATTTCTGAACGCCATTGAGGACGATCCGATTTACGAGCAATGGTATCGCAGAATTTGGAATTTCATTGCCGCGCGATTCATTGACCACGAGAACGGAGGCTGGCGAGCCCAGCTTGACGATACCTTGCGCCCAAGTTCCGGGCCATTCTTCGGCAAAGTCGATATCTACCACTCCTTGCAGGCCTGCCTGATTCCGACCCTGCCAACAACCGGCAGTGTAACGCGAGGGTTGCTTGAAGCCCCTTCAGGTGAGGCAAAGCAGGAGGCTTGAGGAGGCACCCCGCTCCAAGCGGTCGATGAGCGCTCAACCCGGGAGCTGAGCAGGCGGAGAGCCTATGGCCATAGGCGCGCGTTCTGGGACCGGTCTGGACGCTCTCTGGCGCGCCCGCCTCGAACATGCTTTAAGGCGGACGCCTCTAAGGAGCACGCTCTTGACGGTGGACCGCGCAATCCCACACTTTCACAATGATCTCGGCGTCCCGTCGATCAAGGTCAGCGTGAGGGAACTCATGTGCACGGGCGCGAAACCGCCTTTCGACCATCCTCACATTTTTATCGATATGGGTTCAGACGTCGAAGCGATCTGCTCCTATTGCTCAACCCGCTTCGTCTACGACAGCGGGCTCGAAGGGCCCTGCTCCCCGGCGGAGTGCGAGTTGCGCGAAGTCGCCTGACGCTTTGTCGCCGCGCGCGATCATCGCCGGCGCGGGAATTGCCGGACTGACTGCAGCATTGGCGCTGCGAGGGGCGGGTTTCAGGGTCGCAATCTACGAAAGGGCGCACGCGCTCGAGGAATTTGGAGCCGGGGTGCAACTCACCCCGAACGCGACCCGCATATTGGCTCGGCTTGGCGTGCTCGAACGGGTGCTGCGGTTTGCCTCGACGCCACGCGCCCTGCGTGTGCTGCGGGGTTCGGATGACGCGGAACTTATGCGAATGCCGCTCTGTGACGCCGAACGCCGGTGGGGCGCCGCGTATCTGGCCATTCATCGCGCCGATTTGCAGCGCGCGCTGCTCGAGGCCGTTCGCGGCCAACCGGGTGTTGAAATGTCCCTCGGCACACCGGTCGTCGATTTTGAGGACCATGGGCGCCGTGTCTCAGTTGGATTGGGAAGCGGCCCGGCCCAGGACCAGGATGACGCCGATCTCCTGATCGGCGCCGACGGTCTGCGCTCTCTGGTTCGCGATCGATTGGGCTTCGGGGCGCAGGATGAGGCCGAATTCGCCGGACGCATTGCTTATCGGGCGCTTGTCAACGTCGATGACGGGGATCCTCATTGGAGGCCAAGCGATATCACTCTGCGTCTGGGAGGTGAGGCGCATCTGGTCCAGTATCCGTTGAGGGGCGGATCAATCGTCAACTTGGTGGCGACGATCAGGTCAGCCTCGCCTACCGGCGGCGCCGGTCATCGAGCGGACAGTCCGGACTGCCCTTCACTTCCCAAACGTGCGTTCACGAGGTGGTCGAAGGAAGCAAGCTGGCTGACCGACGCCGCGATTCAATGGCGGGCCTGGCCGCTCTATTGCCGCCCGCCGATTTCCTCATTCTCGCTTGGGCGGGTCGCGCTTGCCGGCGACGCGGCGCATCCGATGGTCCCGTTCCTCGCTCAGGGCGCGGCCCAGGCGATCGAGGATGCGGGCGGGCTCGCCCGCGTTTTTGCTCACGTGGAGGACATCCCGGCGGCCCTCTCCGCTTATTCGCGCGATCGCGTCGGGAGGGCTGCCCGAGTTCAGCGCGAAGCGCTCAAGCTTGGCCGCATCTACCACATGACCGGTCCGCTGGCGTTCGCCCGGGATGTGGCGATGCGCCTCGCGGGGCCGCTTGGGCTGATCGAGCGCTACGATTGGCTTTACGGCGCCTGACGCCGGAAATGCTCAGTGCAAAATCTGGCTCAGAAAGAGCCTGGTGCGCTCATGCTGCGGATGGTCGAAGAAGGGCAGTGGCGCGTTCACCTCGACGATCTCGCCTCTGTCGATGAACACGACGCGATCAGCGACCTGCCGCGCAAAACCCATCTCATGCGTCACGACGACCATCGTCATGCCCTCTTGCGCCAGCGCGGTCATCGTATCGAGCACCTCCTTGACCATTTCCGGATCGAGCGCCGACGTCGGCTCGTCAAACAGCATGATTTTCGGAGTCATGCACAAGGCGCGTGCAATCGCCGCGCGTTGCTGCTGGCCGCCCGAGAGCTGTCCGGGATATTTGTTCGCCTGGTCAAGAATCTTCACCTGCGCGAGCAATCTCGTCGCCAGCTCCTCGGCGTCGCGTTTGGGCATTTTGCGCACCCAGATCGGCGCCAGCGTGCAATTCTCGAGAACGGTGAGATGCGGAAACAGGTTGAAGTTCTGGAACACCATCCCGACTTCCCGCCGCACTTCGTCGATCCGTTTGATGTCGTCGGTCAACTCGACGCCATCGACCACGATCGATCCGCGCTGATGGTCCTCGAGTCGATTGACGCACCGGATCAGCGTCGATTTGCCGGAGCCGGACGGCCCGCAGACCACGATGCGCTCTCCGCGCCCAACCGTCAGGCTGATGTTCCGCAATACGTGAAAGCTGCCGTACCATTTGTGGACATTGGTAAACCGGATCGCGGTGTCCCCGCGATCGGCGACAGCGGAAAAGTCCGACATCACCTGCGGCCTTTGGCGAGCGTTCGCTCGACGTGAGCGGAATAGCGCGCCATCCCGTAGCAGAAAGCGAAATAGAAGAT
>Ga0209167_10001728_pt1 | contig 12443 bp, 11 predicted proteins | sample Coa_R1_9_FD_187154 | JGI IMG/M metagenome (GOLD analysis project Ga0209167, IMG submission 187154) | Surface soil microbial communities from Centralia Pennsylvania, which are recovering from an underground coalmine fire - Coalmine... | ecosystem: Environmental > Terrestrial > Soil >... | reverse complement strand
GATTTAGCAAGTATTGCGTGCCGCTATGGAAGCGCGAGATCGAGCCCTGGCGGAATCACGAACGGCGATTCGTCGCGGCTCAATCATGTTTTTGATTTTAGGTGGTCGGAGGCGCCAAGGGCTTTCACCCCTTCCGATAAGGCTCTTCGATCGCAGCCATCGAGCTGGTATACCAAGCGCGCTACATCGGCGAGGTGCGGCGCCGTGACGCGAGGAGTCCTGAGGCCGTGCTGAGGTCGAGATCCACCACGAGGAGGCCAGCTTCGGCTCGCGCGTTGGTGTAGGATGTGATCAGGTCGTCCAAAGGAGCAATCGCATGTATGTCCGCCACCTCGTGCCGTCCTTGAGCCGCTGGCTCCTGTCCATGGGATCCCTCATGTTGGCGGCTCACGCGTCAGGCGCAGACCTCTCGAAGTTCAAGATCCTCCTCGAGCCGCAGTACATCGCGGCGCTGGGAGACCCCGGGGACACCTCCGGCAACAGCGCGCAATCATGGGGCCTCTGGAGCCAGGACCCGGGCCCGCGCGGTTGCAAGCTGGACCGCTACCCTGAATTGAAGGCGGCCGGCGGCGTGGCGCCGTCACAGTGGAAATTCGACGCTGCGGACTGGTGGCTGGAGGAACACGGCTTGATCATGGAGAAGCCGGCCTTTCCTCTGCCTCCTGGGAAATACCTCGTCACGGGCGACCGCAAGGTGACCACCGTGCTGACAATTCAGCCCAAGGACAAGGACGGCAATCAGCGGTGGGAACTCGCCGACGGCGCGACCCTTTACGATGTCACCCATCTCGGATGCCGCTCCGCACGCTACACGCCGGCGACGGCTAACAACTCGTGCTCGCCCGCGAACGTTCGGACCACGGGTTTTCCCGTGAATCCAGGGGCGGCCATGCCCGTCGTGAACGGCTGCCGCAAGCAGGACTACGCCGTTCTCATCATCGTTGGGCTGCCCGCCACTCACTGAGTGGCCGGAGCGCCTCTAGAACAGATTCATAGCGGAAGGATCAGACTCCTGCTCCCGGGCCAGCAATGCGGCTAAGGTGCTGCGGCAGGGCGGGTTCGGCTGCGGTAGGATAGAGGCCCGGTCGCCCAGGTGCGGCTGTCACCCAAGAATTTGGCGTCGCGGACTCTGCCTCAACGGATGAAATGGCGCTGTTGCCGGAGTCAGGACCCGAATTCGACTGTTGTTCTCGTCGGCGAAGTAGACCCGCCCGGATTGATCGACGGCGACACTGGCCGGGAAGCTGATTTCCGCGCTCACCGCTGGGCCCTCATCGCCGCTGAATCCGTTAACTCCGTTTCCCGCGATCGTATAAATCAGGCCCGTTGACGCGTCAACCCGCCGTATGCGGTGATTGATCGTATCCGCGATGTAAAGATTCCCGTCGAGGTCCAATGCCACTGACTCGGCATAATTCAGCGTCGCATCGGTGGCTGGTCCGCCATCACCGCTGAATCCGCCGTGGCAAACCAATATGTTAAAGGGAGGCGGTCCAGTCGTGCAGCCGCCCGACCCCGCGACAGTAGTCACAATACCCGTGGCCGCCGTCACCTTCCGCACGCGGGAGTTCTCGAAGTCGGCAATGTAGAGGTTCCCGCTCCGGTCGATCGCCGAGGGCACGGGATCCCAGAATAGAGCATCGACGGCCGGTCCGTTGTCGCCGCCGAAACTGGTGACGAACTGGCCCGCAACCGTCTCGATGACCCCGGTGCCGACATTGACTTTTCGTACCCGGGACCAGGAACTGGAAAAATAAAGATCGCCGGCGGCATCCAGCGTGATCCCCGTGGGCCGAGAAACTCCGGCTTTGACGGCCGGTCCTCCGTCGCCGCTATCCGCGGCTGCGCCCGTGCCGGCCACTGTGGTAATAATTCTGGTCGACAGGTCCACTCGCCGAATGCGATTGTTATCACCGTCGGCAAAGTAGATGTTGCCTTCGCTGTCGAGCGCCAGGCTGATGGCTTTTCCAATCATCGCGTTGGTTGCCTGGCCCCCGTCGCCGCTGTATCCCAGAATTCCCGTACCAGCGAATATGGTAACCGCGCCTTCTCTCACCCAGATTTTGCGGATGTAGCCGCTCCAGTCGGCGACGTAAACATCGCCTGCCGGGTCCACGGCAACGCTCGTCGGATTACTGAAATACCCCCCTGAAACGCCGTTTCCCGCGATTGTCCCGATCGTGTACTGCTGTGCAATGACCGGCGCACAGGCGAGCAGCAGAATTGTCCAAAGATGGGTCACACGAGGACAGGCCACATATCAATTGTGCCGCATTCCGAGTCCCACGTCATTTGCAGCGTGGTGTTGATCAGGCTGAAGATCACCGTGTTCGGCCCGATCCCCAGCGCCAGTGATAACGCCGCGACAATTGTGAAGTTTCGAAATTCCCGCTAGACGGATCCCGCTCGAAACCCTTAGCAGGCAGCGGGCGAGGAAGGAGCGCTTAGGGAAGCATGCGCCGGCATCAAAGCTTTCCGAGCACATTGAGTGCGAGCGTCTTCTCCTTTTCCTTGGTCTGATCCACAGGGAAGCCGGAGACAGTAATCGAGAAAACCGTACCGCTCTTCTTGACGAATAATTTGAACGCTCCCGAGTATCCTTCGTTTTGGACGCCCGTGTACACTGCTTGATCCCCCAGCCCACTGACGGGGGTGAGGACAGCTCCAGGAAGCAGCGCCGTCTTGGGCGAAGGAAACGCGGTCGGGTCCCAAAACGAAAGCGTAACTGTTTTGGGGCCCGGGACGCCGCCAGGGGACCAAATGCAAAGTTTCTTTGGGTCGGGTGTGGTTGTCGCAACCGGGCCGCCGAGGACAGCGCTCACTTGCGCTGCAGTGAGCAGTGAACATGCATCCGCCGGCGGCGCGGCGTGTGCAACGCGCGAACCGATGAGAACGGACAGGCCGAACCCGATGAGAATCAAACCGTGCTTGAAGCTTAAAATCATCTCAACCTCCCTCTAATTGTCCAAAGATGGGTCACACGATGACAGGCCACATATGAATTGTGACGCATTCCGAGTCCCACGTCATGCGGTTATCCGTCGTGCTACTCGTATCGCAGCGCCACCGTCGGGTTCACGGACACCGCCCGCCGCGTCGGAATCAAACACGCTGCCACCGCCACCACGGCCAGCAATAACGAAACCGCCGCGAACGTTGACGGATCGGTCGCTTTTACCTCATACAACGCCGAGCCCAGATAGCGCGTCAGCGCAAACGACCCCGCCAATCCCAGCGTCAGCCCCACCGCCAACAGGATCAGTGCATGCAACACCATCAGCCGGAAAATGTCGCTCGCGCTCGCGCCCAGCGCCATCCGGATGCCGATCTCCTTGGTCCGCTCCGCCACCGAGTACGCCATCACCCCGTATATCCCGATCGCCGCCAGCACCGCCGCAATCGCGCCAAAAATCCCCAGCAGCAGAACGTACAAGTGAACATACTGCACCTGCTGATCCAGATACTGCTCCACCGTGCGCATATTCGCCACCGGCCGGTTCGGATCCATTTCCGCCACTGCCTGCCGCACGCTTTCGGAAATCGCCATCGGCTTGCCCGCGGTGCGCAGGATGAAGAACATCCCCGCCCGCGCGCCGTAACCCGCGCCCATGAACCGCCGCGTCTGTTGCCGGTACGACACGTACACGCACGGCGAAAACTCCCGTTGCTGCCGGCTCATGCGAATATCCTTCACGATGCCCACGATCTCCCGCACCGGCTCATCCGGCACGTAATCCATGCGGATCCGCTTGCCAAGCGGGTTCTCGTTCGGCCAATATTTCTTGGCCATCGTCTCATTGATCACCGCGACGAACGGAGCTGCCTCCGTATCGCGGTCGTCGATATCCCGCCCCTGCGCGATCGGCGCCTTCAACGTCGCAAAATAATTCGGCGTCACCGCGATGTATCCCGCCGATTGCGGAGCCGTCCCGTCAGGTCCGGGCGTCTGCGGGCGTCCCTCGATCCAAAACCCCATGCCCATCGATCCGGATAACGGAGGCGACCCCGCTCCTGCCGCCGAAACCACGCCCGGCAGCGTCCGCAACCGCTCAAACACTCTCTTGTACGTCTGCTCCGTCAGCGGATTGATCTCCCAGACTCCCTGGTTGCGATACCTGGCGACAGGCTTGATCGCCTCATCCCGCGAGAAACGGAAATCGAACGTCAGCAGATTTTTCGGATCCGCTCCCAGCGGGTTGCTCTCAATCCGGATGAAGCTGTTGATCATCAGCCCCGCGCCGATCAGCAGCACCAGCGCCATCGCGATCTGCAGCGTCACCAGCGCGCTCCTGAGATGCTGCCGGGCCGCTCCATCGGTTCCGCTTCGTCCGCTCTCTTTGAGCGCTCCCACCAGGTCCGCCTTCGACGCCTGTACCGCCGGCACGATCCCGAACACCACCGCCGTGAGAATCGCGACCGCCGCCGTGAATCCCAAAACCGTAGGGTCGATCGACAGCTCGCTCAGCCGTGGAAACCCCGGCGGCGCAGCCGCGATAAACAGCTTCAGCCCGCCCCACGCCAGCATCACGCCCAGCACACCCCCCAGCAGTGAAAGCGGCAAGCTCTCCGTAATCAACTGCCGGACGATCCTCCATCGCCCCGCGCCAATTGCCGTTCGTATGGCGATTTCGGTTCTTCGCGAAGCCGCCCGAGCCAGCAACAACCCCGCCACGTTCGCGCAGCCGATCAGCAGCACCAGCGCCACCGCTCCCTGCAACAGTAGCAGCGGCTGCCGCAGGCCCCCATACAGAGCGTCCGCCAGCGGCTGCACTTTCGCGCCCACGTTCTTGTTGCGCACCGGATCCGCCGCCAGTTGCTGCGCCGCCAACGCCTCCATCTCCGCCTGCGCCTGCTGCATGGAGACCCCCGGCTTAAGCCGCGCCACTGTTCCCAGAGCGTAAGTCGCGCTCGCCATCTCCGTCTTCGTCCAGTTCATCGGGGTCCAGAAATCGGCCTGATCGTCGAACATGTAAAAATTCTTGGGCATCACGCCGATTACCGTCTTGTCCAGCCCGTCCACGTGCATCACTTTTCCAATCACGTTGGGATCGCGATTGAAATATCTCTCCCAGAAACGCTCGCCGATCATCAGCACCCGAGCCGGGTTGTCCACCGGATTCTCGTCCTCCGCCAGCACGCGGCCCAGAATCGGCTTCACCCCCAGAGTCTGAAACACCGAAGGCATCACATTTTCGCAGTCGACCCGCTCCGGCGCCTGCCCGTGCAAGTCCGACCCGATATTGCACACCTGCCCGCGAGTCCCGCCCATCGCCTCAAACGATTTCGCCCGCTGCTGAAACGCGAGCAGATTGAACGCTGTGACCCAGTTACTCTGATCCTTGTGGTCCAGCGGAACCGACCAGACCTCCACCAGCCGGTCCGGCTCCCCATATTGCAGCGGGCGCAGCAGAGTGGTGTTGATCAGGCTGAAGATCACCGTGTTCGCCCCGATCCCCAGCGCCAGTGATAACGCCGCGACAATCGTGAACCCCGGCTTCTTCAGCAGCATCCGGAAGCCGTAAACAATGTCCTGCCACGTGGTAGCCATAGTCGCGCGCCGGGGCGCTGCTCCTTTCCTGCCTTAGACGGACATACTCGCAAAAAGTTCCGAAGTTACACTACGACGTCGCGGAGGCGCGATCTCGAATCGTGGGGCGCGTGCGCAGTCCTGGTATGCAAGAATGGGGGGCATGGGCGTGCGTTTCACGGTCGCGGCGGCGCCGGCCGTCTTGGGAACCTTGATTCTGCTGGCCGCCTCGGGGCCGCTTCCCGCCCAGGCCCAAGTCGCTGCGCCAGAGGCATCGCGCCCTGCGCTCCCGCCCCCTATGTTCAGCCCCTGGTACATGGAGTCCTTGGGCGACATCCTGAACTTGGAGGAATCCGATGTGGCCCGGCTCGAGCAGCAGCTCGCGGCAAATCCGGAAGACTTCGCGGCGCGGCTCAAGCTGATGGCATACTATCAGCGCGCGGATCGGGCCGGCCATAATGAGGACCGCGCCCAACGGGTCCGGCACGCGCTCTGGCTGATCGAGTATCATCCCGATTCGGAGCTTTTGCACTCGCCCGTTTCGCGATTCTCGCCGGGCGAGCTGACTCCCGCAGACTACGGGCGCGCCGTCGCCCTCTGGGATGTGGCCGCCAAAGCGAAGCCCGGCGATGCAGCGGTGCAATGGAATGCGGCATCGTTCTTTCAGGATCTGGACCCTGGGCTTTATATGCACTACCTGGAAACTACCGCCGCGGCCGACCCGAACCATCCGTTCGCCCTGCGTCCGCTGGCGTACCTCTACGCTCTCTCGATTCTGGAGCGCGGGCCTCTGGCGTCGCGTGCACAGGCCGGGTTGGAGGCGTCGAACAACGTATGGGTGCTCGGCAACGCCGCCTACATGTTGCAGAGCCAGTACAACCGAGCGTTCCAGATGGGAGCTCCCAACCCCCGCGCTGCCGAGTTGGCCGAACGCTACTTCCTGCGCGCCAAGACTCTCAATCCGAATCTCGACCGGCAGGCGATCCTGCCGCAGCTTGACCTGCAAGCGATTGCACGTTCGCGCCAGGCCGAGTTGGAGGCTCAGCGGGACTGGCAGGCTCGTGCGAGCGAGGCGACCAGCAAGATTCGCCGTCTCCCGGTGGAGGCATTCCCCGAACTCCCGCCGGCTGTTGCCGGAGTGCTGCGTGCGCGGAACTGTAGGGCGCCTCAGCCATCGGCCAGCGGCGTTCCCCGTAACGTGATTCGCGGTGAGTTCTTCGCCAAGGGAGAAGCCGGTTGGGCGGTGTTGTGCTCCGTCAACAACTCGACGGCGCTGCTCGCGTTTCGCAACGATCGCGACAGCAGTCCTCAAACAGTCATCACCAGCGACGACCAGAACTACCTAGAGGGACTGGACGGCGACAACCTTGGCTACTCACGAGAGATCACCGCGGCCGGTCGAGACTTCATCATGCGCCATTACCGCGCCGGCGGCGGCCCTGAGCCTCCGCCGATCGATCACCAGGGCATCGATGACGCTTTCCTGGAAAAGGCTTCCGTCACGTGGTATTTCCATGATGGCAAGTGGCTGCAGTTATCGGGTGCCGATTAATCAGGCCGTCGGATAATTTGCCACGCCCGCCAACCCGGCCTACAGCCGCTCGACGAAGTGCTGATGGACGCGGGGGTCGTCGGTAAGCTCCGGATGGAACGTGGTCACCATGTGGCGGCCCTGCTCCACCCAAACGGGGTCGCCCTGATGGCGGGCCAGCACGCGAGCACCATCACCGACGCGGCGGATAATAGGCGCGCGGATGAAAATCGCTTCGAGCTCCGGTCCCGCCTCCATCTTCAGCGCCGCGATGTGGCTGTCCACCTGGCGGCCGTAGGCGTTGCGCTCGACGCCGATATCCATCAGGTCCAGGCTGATTTGCGAGGGATGGGAAACCTCGCGAGCGATCAGGATCGCGCCCGCGCAGGTTCCGTAGATCGGCTTCTTGCGCCCGAACTCGCGCAGCGGTTCGAGAAGATTCTCGATCTCCAGTAGCTTGAGCATGGTGGTGCTTTCGCCGCCGGGCAGAATCAGCCCGTCGCAGGCGTGCATCTGCGCGGCGGTGCGAACCTCAACGGCGCGGGCGCCCGCTCGCTCGATGGCTTTGCGATGGGCTTCGAAATCGCCTTGAAGCGCCAGAACTCCAACGGTTTTCATCACCAGCCTCGCGTCTGCATCAGCTCGCCCTCGGGGAGCTTGGCGATGTCCAGGCCGGGCATGGCCTCGCCCAACTCTTCGCTGGCTTCGAGCAGCTTCTCGGGATCGTTGAAGTACGTCGCCGCCTTGACGATGGCGCGCGCGCGGCGCTCCGGATCTTCGCTCTTGAAGATGCCGCTGCCGACGAAGACAGCCTCGGCGCCAAGCTGCATCACCAAGGCCGCGTCGGCGGGAGTAGCGATGCCACCCGCGGAAAAATTCGGCACCGGGAGCTTGCCGTGCTCCGCCACCCATTCCACCAGCTCCAGCGGCGCACCCAGGTTCTTGGCCTCGTGCACCAGCTCTTCTTTGCCCAGAATGGTGAGGTGCCGCATCTCCTTGACGATGGTGCGAATGTGGCGCACGGCCTCGACGATGTTGCCCGAGCCGGCCTCGCCCTTGGTGCGGATCATGGCCGCGCCCTCGGCAATGCGGCGCAGAGCCTCGCCCAGATTGCGCGCCCCGCACACGAAGGGAACCTTGAAGGTTTTCTTGTCGATGTGATGTTCTTCGTCGGCGGGCGTCAGTACCTCGCTCTCGTCGATGTAGTCGACGCCCAGCGCTTCCAGCACGCGCGCTTCCGTGAAGTGACCGATGCGGGCCTTGGCCATCACCGGAATCGAGACCGTTTGCATGATCTCGCGGATGATGCGGATGGAGGCCATACGCGCCACGCCGCCGTCGCGGCGAATGTCGGAGGGAACGCGCTCCAGAGCCATCACCGAGCAAGCGCCGGCCTTCTCCGCGATCCTGGCCTGCTCCACATTGGTGACGTCCATGATGACGCCGCCCTTCAGCATCTCCGCCAATCCGGTCTTCAATCGAAACTCTTCAGACAAGAACATGGGTATCCTCACTTCCCTTGAAAGCGCGATTCAATTCACTACGAACAATTCCGCCCAACACGGCTAATCCGGCGCGAATCTGTTCCGGCTCCAGACCCGCGAAACTCAAGCGCAGCTCGTGCGTGTGCGGTCTGGAGATCGCAAAGTGACGCCCCGGAAGAAAGCTGACGCCTTCGCGTTCGGCACGCGCGGCCATATCGGCGGCGTCCAGCGGCTCGGGCAGCCTCACCCACACGTTCATTCCGCCCTCCGGCCGCGTGAACGGCCGGGCTCGAGGAAGGGATTGCTCGCAAGCTTGGATGCAGGCTTGCAAACGCTTCGCGCCGCTGGCCAGCATCTTCTGGCGATGGGCCGCCAGACGGCCTGAAAGAGCGAAGCGAAGCAGCACCGCTTGCGAAAGCTGATCCGAATGCAGATCGCAGGATTCCTTGGCCTCGGTCAGGCGCGCGATGAAGTGGCGTGGGCCGATGGCCCAGCCTACGCGCAAACCCGGAAAAGCGACCTTGGAAAAACTGGACAGCAAAATGGTATCCCCGGAGGGGTCCAGCCGCTTGAGCTGTGGAATTTCCGCGCCGCGATACCGCAGATCGCCGTACAAATCGTTTTCGACTACAATGACCCCGGCCCGGCGAGCCATCGCCAGCACAGCCATGCGAGCAGCCTCGGGCATGGTGGTCCCGGTGGGGTTCTGGAAATTGGGCGTCAGCACCACCAGCCGCGGCCGCTCCTTTTCCATCATGCGGGCGAGGGTGTCGATTTCCAGTCCTTGATCGCCAATAGGAACGCCCACCACGCGCGCGCCTCCGCGCACAAACACGTTGCGCAGTCCGGGATAAACCGGGTCTTCCAGCAGCACCGTCTCCCCGTGCGAGGCCAGCACCCGCTGCATCAGATCGAAAGCCTGTTGGCAGCCGCTGGTGATCAGAATGTCGTCGTTGGCCCCCGCGGTTCCCCGCTTGCGCGCTTCTTCGAGAAGGTAGCGTCGCAGGGGACCGTAACCTCCGGCCGGGCCGAGTTGCAGGATCTGCACGGCTTCGGAAGAGTCGATGACTTCGCGGCAGGTGGCGCGGAATTCGTCCAGCGGAAACAGCATCTCCGAAGGCCTGGAGGACGCGAAACTGATGCGTGCCGCGACTGCACGGGAAGGCGGAGCGGCCGGCGAATCCTCGGCAGGAATCATCGTTTCCCAGTCGAGCTTGCCGGCAGGCATCTCCGGTGCGGCCGAGGCCGCGGGACCCTCGACGAAACTTCCCCGCCCTACATGGCCGCGAATCAGCCCTTCGGCCTCCAGCAGCTCGTAAGCCGCCGCAATCGTGGTTCGGTTCAGGCCAAGAAGGCCAGCCAATTCCCGAGTTGGCGGGAGGCGCTCGCCGCGCTTGAGGTCGCCGGAATGGATCGAATACTTAAGTTTTTCAAAGACTTGACGATAAATCGGCGCCTCGTCCCGCGGATCGATTTGGATGATGGGAACCATGCCAATCTATGCCAACCAATCTTACCATATTGGATGGTCTCCTGTCGAGACGTTTCTCTCATTCAGGTGAGATCGAATGTCGGGCGAAGAAGAAGTAAATCAGGCGGCAGTCAGGGGCGTGGACCCGAGGGGGAACCTGTTCCCGGCGTGACCGCCGGCTACGGCCAGCACCCGCTCCGGCGTTCCCAGATCGCTCCATCCCACGTTGTCCAGTCGTAGAACCGCCAGCCGGTCCGGGAGCGCCGATAGCACTTGCTTCGAAAAGTCGCCCGAGGCGAGGTTGTCGTAGAGTCCGTCGCAATCGGAGCCGGGAGGCATCCGCTCGAATGCATGCAGGACGTCGGGAATGGATTGTCTCAGCGCATCGAGAAAGGTCCGGACCCGACCGATCATTACGAATGTATTCCAGAGACAGCCGCAATCCAGAAGGCGGCGTGCGATCTCAAGAGACGGCTTCTCCCAAAAGCGATTCACGCGAAACACGGAATCACCGTTGGCGTCCAGGATCGTCGCGCCGGGCTCGATCCAGCCATACTCGACTTCGGGGTGTTGGGGCTGCGCTCCCAGAAGCAGTATCTTTTCGCCATAAAGATGGGCCAAACTGTAGGCCCGGTCCACCGCGCTTGTAAAAGCGGCCTCATCCGCAAAGTGGTGATCGGCGGGAAAGAACCCTACGATCGCGTCGTCGTTCCTTCCGTCTGAATCGGCCGCTGAGATGCGCGCCAGCGAATACGCGATGGCCGCAGTGGTTCCCCGGTCCACGGGCTGCACAAGCAGGCGGGGGGCGTCGCCGGTCAACTCCTGGGTGTAGTAGGAAGCGTGCGCCTTCACCACGACAAACATGGTCCGCTCCGAGGGAATCACGCGACCGATCCTGGCCTGCGTGTCGCCCAGCAGCGTCCTGTCGCCGAACAGATTGCAGAACTGTTTGGGCCGGCCTTCGCCGAACATCCGGCGGGTCAAGGGCTGAAGCCGCTTGCCACTTCCGCCGGCGAGGATCACAGCCCATCGCGTGGAATGAACTTCCGGGGTTTTCACTTCCGGGACGATCATAAGCTTCAACTTAACGCTAGATCCACGACACTTCCATACTGTTTCTCTAGTAATTTCATAAAGCCGTTCGGCTAGCGGGGCGCCGGAGGCTCCTACCTGAAAGCAACCTGCATGAATACCCGGATGTTGGTATTCCAGAGGGAGAACTCCGCGTCGTAATCTTTAGCTGAAGCTGGAGAGGTGAAATGTGGGACATAGCATGGGGAATCGGAGCGGCAGCGTACGTAGCGGGCTCCCTGGTGAATGGAATGCTTGATCCCAGAGTGGGCGTCCTTTTCGTCGCGGCTGGAGGCGCCCGGGTAATTTGGGATCTGTGGCGGCGCTATAAGTCCTGACCCGGATCTCCGCTTCAAGAAATGATGCGCTTGCGGATGGCGTAAAGAATCAGCTCCGCGAAGCTGTGCAGGTTGAGCTTATCTTGAAGATTGCGGCGGTGGGTTTCCACCGTATGGGGGCTTACGTTCAGCGAGGCGGCGATGTCCTTATTCGAATTCCCTTCCACCAGCAGCTGAAGAATTTCGCGCTCGCGGGAGGTGAGCAGCTCATAGCTATCTTCCACCCCGCGGCTGCGTATTTCCCGGATATAATCCTCCACCAGCATTTTGCCGATCTCGGCGCTGAAGAAGGTTTTACCCTGGCTCACGGCCTGGATGGCCTCGATGAGATCGCTTTCGGCGGCGTCCTTGAGCAAATACCCGCGGGCGCCGGCCTTGAGGGCCCGCAACACATACCCCTCGTCCGAATGCATGCTCAGGATCACGATCGCGGTCGAGGGCGATTGGGCCGCGATGCGCTGGGCGGCTTCAATCCCGCTCAGATTCGGCATGGCGATATCGAGCACGGCGACGTCGGGATGCGTGGCTTCGGCGCGCTCCACTGCCTGCCTGCCGTCGGCGGCTTCGGCCACCACGCTGAAGCCAGGCTGGTTCTCCAGCAGAAGCCGCAAACCGCGGCGCATCACGGTATGATCGTCGGCCAGCAGAATGCGGATGTGGCTCATGTCAATACGCTCTCGGTGGTTTCACGCGCGGGCGAAAACGGAAGCTCCACCGACAGCACAGTTCCCTTGCCCGGCTCGGAATGAACGCGGCAAGCTCCGCCCAAGCGGTTCACGCGTTCCTGGATTCCCAACAGACCGAGGCCCTTTACCTGAGTGACGTCGAAGCCGTGGCCGTCGTCCTGAATGGAAAGCACGACCACCTCAGACCCATTCGGTCCGGGCCGCTGCTGGACTCGAATGCGGACCGTTTGCGCGTGCGAATGCCGGGCGCAATTGTGCAGAGCCTCCTGGACCACGCGGTAGATGCAGGTTTTGTATTCGTCCGGAAAATCGTCGGAGGTGAGCTCGGCGGCGAC
>Ga0209167_10001725_pt1 | contig 12452 bp, 9 predicted proteins | sample Coa_R1_9_FD_187154 | JGI IMG/M metagenome (GOLD analysis project Ga0209167, IMG submission 187154) | Surface soil microbial communities from Centralia Pennsylvania, which are recovering from an underground coalmine fire - Coalmine... | ecosystem: Environmental > Terrestrial > Soil > Unclassified... | reverse complement strand
GCGCCGGAGAGTTCGGCGCCGCGCGTAGTTACCTTGGTCACGACGCGCTCGTGAGCGGCGCAGTTCGTTGGACGTTCACAGCGGCCCTTCGGCCCATGCGAGATACTCGCGCGAATCGCTTGAGTGACCACGTTTCAGTCAAATGGCTCACTGCCGCTATTGGGCGCGCGATGCAGGTTTACGTTATCGAGTGCGCGCATTGGTGCAGGGCTAACCACCGGCGAGCTTAACCTTTCGCCCCATCGACCCGAACCACGTCACGATTCGATCGCGATGGTCGCCCTGAATTTCGACGACGCCGTTCTTTGCGGTGCCGCCGGTGCCCAAGTGGCGTTTGAGCGCTTTCGCGATCTCATCGATCTCGTGGGGCTCCAATCCGGTGACGACGCTCATGCTTCCGGCGCGGCGACGCTCGCGTAGAACGCGAACTACGCCGTCGTCGGGAACGCGTCGCGTCGGGGACATGTACTAGCGCTTCGGGAGGCACCAGGGCTCCAACTGCCGGAACGTTCGTCGATCGCAGTTAGCTGCGGGGTGGGTCAGCAGGCGATTTAGCAAGCAGCGGCATACTCCACACGCAGTCCAAGGAGGCCGCAGATGAAGGATTCGTTCCGGATAACGCGCCGCACGTTCGCCAAAGGCGTCGGCATGGCCGCGGCGGGGGCGGTGATCCCAGCCCTGGCCACGGCCCAGAGCCCTCTCCCCGACAAACAAAAGGCGCTCGATCACATCGTCGTGATCATGTTTGAGAACCGTTCGTTCGACAACCTACTTGGCCGGCTGTACGGTCCGGGCGAAGTCGCGTCATTTGAAGGCGTCTTAGGGAAGAGCCTAAGGAACAGCATCCCGGATTGGGCGGAGCACGGGACGAACCGCAAGTTCGTCGAGTACGGTGTCGCGACGAATATGAACACGCCGAGCCCTGATCCGGGAGAAGAATATCCCCACATCAACACCGACCTCTACGGTATCCTCAATAGTAAGAACCGGTTCATGCCATTGGCGAAGATCGTTGCACCGTACAACGCGCCGTCACCAGGGCAGCCGCTCACGATGGACGGTTTCGTCGCCGACTACATCAGCGCGTTTACCGCTGAGATGGGCCGGCAACCGACATATGAAGAGTATTCGCAAATCATGACGGGCTATACGCCCACCCAGTTGCCGGTAACCTCGACGCTGGCGCGCAACTTTGCCGTTTTTGACCACTGGTTTTGCGAAGTGCCTTCGCAGACGTTCACCAACCGCTCGTTTTTTCACGCCGGCACCGCATCGGGGTATGTCATCAACTATCCCCCGGCCGCTGCGTTCCCCGTGCACAATACCGCCGAAACGATCTTCGAGCGGCTCGAGGCAAAAGGTCTGACGTGGCGCGTCTACTGCGACGCGCCCAGCGCGGCGCCGATGACCGCCATCATCCACGCCTCGCGGTTGCGCAATCGCTTTGCGACGAACTTTCGGACCGTCGCCGATTTCTTGGAGGACACGAAGAGGGGCACGTTGCCGACCTATTCCTTCATCGAGCCGGACATGTGGGTTGGCCACAACGACATGCATCCGCCGATCTCCGCGCTCGTCCACAATCTGCCGATCGACGAGCCGTCCTCGCTCCTGGGCGGAGAAGCGCTGCTCGCGCAAGTGTACGATGCGATTCGATCGTCCGGTTCGTCGACCGGATCGAACTATCTTAATACGCTGTTGCTCGTCACTTTCGACGAAGCCGGCGGAACCTTCGACCACGTTCCGCCGCCGCCTGCGCCACCTCCGGAGGCCGGCGCGCCGCCCGGGCAAATGGGCTTTACGTTCGATCGCTCGGGCGTGCGCGTACCCGCCATCGCGATCTCGGCGTGGATTCCACAGCGTCTCGTCATTACCGATGAGTACCGGCACACGTCGTTGATCCGTACGCTACGCGAGCGGTGGTCGCTCGGAGCCCCCTTGACGGCCCGCGACGCGGTGGCGCCGGATATTGCGCCGATCCTCTCGCTTGCCAAACCCCGGGCGCCTGAAGATTGGCCCGACGTCACACCACTTCCGGTGCCGCCGTTTAACGCAGCCTGGTTAAAATCGAGTCGCCCGCTCGGCGTGCTCGGCAAAGGCGTGTTCCTCGCGCTTCTCGAGTTTGAGAAGAGCCTTGGCGGGACGGTGCCGACGATCCCGAAGGACGCGCAGATCACCGTCGCCCAAGCCGATGAAGTGATCCGTAATGCATCGTTCTCAATATTCCCAGGCCTGCGCGCGAACGGTTGACGCAGAAGACCTTAGTTGTTCAGTAACCAACCCTTGAGCTTCTTCGCCGCGACGCCGTAGTTCCCGAGCTGATAGACCGAGACGGTCGCCGGGGAAAACGTAAATTCATCGAATGGCTCGGCAAGCATACCTTTGAGATAATTTTCGGGCGCGAGGCCAATCGTCACGTGTGGGCTGAAGTTCGTACCGCTGTGGTCGGGCACAAAGGCGGCGACGTACTCAATCTCCGGCTGGACGATGTCCGGATCCTCGGGCGTCGTAACGTACGCGGCGGTCGTCCCCGATGATACAGTAAACGGCGCGACAGCGTCGATTAGTTTTTGCTGATATCCGAGAAGCTCGTCGGTCGGGCGGATCACAATCCCGGCAAGGCCCAAACCTTTCCACGGGATGTAATAGTATTTAAAGGCCGTCAACTTCCACGTCGCCGGATGCTCGGTCGCCAGCACGTCACTTACGGCCGCAAAGACATTTTCGAGCGCGTCGGTCTTTACGTACCGTTGTAAGCACGAGATGTGGGGTTGATGCGCTGCGTCCAAGGCATAGCCTTTCGGAAACACCTTCAAAAGGCGCGCATTTGCCGCCTGCGCACGTTGTAACATCGAAGCATCGGGATCAAGTAAAATATCGATCGCAGTGACGTCGCTCAATGGTCCTCCTAACGTTCTTACAAAAGTGCCAGTCTTTCGGGGGGCTTTTCATCCGCCAGCGTCGCGTAGCCGGCTAGTTTCCGCGTGAATTATCAAAAGATTATCGTACGCGACCCACGGCGAGATTGCAATCGCCGGTACTCGGATCCCCGATCGATTAAGCGCGAAACCCATTAGGCCGGCCGAGCTGTGTGGTCGGGCGGTGGTCGTGGGCCTGGTGGAGGGACACGGTAGTTGGACTGGCCGCGGATCGTTATGCCGGCTCAGCGTGTCGGCGTCGGTTCACAGTCGGTTTGACGCTTGTTCTTTACGCGCTGGCCGTAGAGCCTCTTCGAGATGAAATCGGTGAGGTCGCCAAGCCCAGTGAAATAGAAGAGTTCGCCGGTTGCGACGAGCGTCACGGCGCCGCGCCAGATTGGATCCGCTTCTCGCGCGGCTTCGTGCCAAATCCGAACGACAAACACGTGTTCCGCTCGCTCAGCGTTCCCCACGCCCGTAGCATAGCGGTCGGGCGTCCCGGCAGCGTCCATGCCCGCAGCAGGCGCTTTGGCAGGCACTGCGTAGTACTAGATTTTTTCGGTTGCGGGGTTACACATGAGCGAAACGCTCGTCGGAGGCGAGCTGCGCATCCACCTCCTGGGCCAGCCCCGGTTCTCTTGGCGCGGCGAGGCGTATCCCTTCCATAGCCGCCCGCGGTCGCTCGCGCTCGTCGCGTTCCTGTTGCTGCATCGTGGCGCGCATATCACTCGCGACGCCCTTGCCTTCACCCTCTGGCCCGAGGATACGGAGGAAGAGGCCCGTGGCAAGCTGAGGCGCCACCTCTATCAAGCGAACAGCGCGCTGCCGCCGTCGATGGTGCCGTACATCGTCGCCAAAGGCGATGTGATTGGCTGGAACGACGAAGCGCAGACGTGGTGCGACGTCGACGAGTTCGAGCGCTGCCTCGCGGACGAGGCGCAGTGGGCCGGCGCGATGGGACTCTACGAGGGCGACCTCGTTCCGGCGATCTACGACGATTGGATTTTTCCGATCCGCGAGCGGCTGCGGCGCGAGTTCATCTCGACGATGGAGCGCCTCCTTATTCGCGCGAGGAATCAGCGCGATTTCGGCCACGCCATAGCGTACGCTGCGCGTATTCTCAACTACGACCCATGGCGCGAAGACGTGCTGCGGCAACTCGCCTCCGTTCGCTATGAAAGCGGGGATCGCGCGGGAGCGATCCGCGAAATCGATGCGTTCGCGCGGCGCCTTATGGACGAGATGAGCGTTGAAGCCATGCCGGAGACGACCGCCCTGCGAATGCTGATGCTGCACGGCAAAGCATTACCCGACGGCGGCATCTCGTCGATTCCACCGGAAGCTGCAAGCCGTGTTCCCTTCGTTGGCCGCTCGTCCGAGCTCGATCGCCTAGCCGGTGCTTGGCGCCGAGCGGCATGCGGGCGAGGCGAGGTCCTCTTTGTCAGCGGCGAGGCCGGAATAGGAAAGACGCGGCTTCTCGGCGAGCTCGCACTTACCGCTACGCTTGAGGGCGGGCGCGTCTTTCGCGGGACAACGTCGTGTCCCGAAGGGACGCCGTATCAATCAATCGTAGAAGCGCTGCGCGAGGCGCTACCGTTCCTTGAGGCAGCCGATATCCGCCCGATCTGGTTGTCGGCACTCTCCGTCCTGCTGCCGGAGCTTTCGTTGAGGCAGAGCGACCTAACCGCGCTCCCCATGTTGGATGCGGCACGCGAGCGTTCGCGATTACTCGAAGCGTTAGCATCGACGCTGCACGGGCTCTCCCGCCAACGCCCGCTATTGCTTGTCTTGGACGACATTCAGTGGGCCGGGGAGGCGACGCTCGGGGCGATCGAATATCTCGCGCGCCGGACGGCGGCGATGCCGGCGCTTATCGTCGCCACGTATCGCAGCGATGACGATCGGGCGCGAGCCGTCGGGCATCTGCGGCGGAAGCTGCAGCGCGAAAACCTCATCGGTCACATGTCGCTAGGAGGGCTCTCTACCGACGCGGTTTGCGAGCTGGCGAGAAGCCTTCCGGAGCTGGCCGGCTGCGCCGACGCGACCGGAGTTGAGGTGCACGAGATCACCGCCGGAAACCCGCTCTTCGCGATCGAGTTGCTGCGAGAGCGAGCCGAAGGCGGCGATGTGGCTTCGCTCACGCTCGCGGCAATGATCGCGGCTCGAACCGCCAGCATGGGCGAGCCGGCTCGAAAAGTCGCCGAAATCGCAAGCGTCGCCGGGGCGACCGTCGACGTGGATTTACTGCGCGAGGTCTCTGCCCTTCCGGAGAGTGTCGTGCTCGATGCGTTGAGCGAGCTTCTCGAGCGCCGGCTGTTGCGCGAGGTGGGACGGGTGGGGTTCGCCTTTGTCTTCGGACATCAATTGATCGCCTCGGCGATCTACGAAGAGGTGGAGGAAAAGCGGAGGATGCAGCTGCATCGCCGCACGGCGCTTGCGATCGAAAAGCTTTTTGGCGAGCGCGACGAGTTCGCGGGGCCGCTAGCGTATCACTACGACCGCGCGGCCGAATCGGAACGCGCGGCGCACTGGTACCTGCGCTGCGCCGAGCACGCCTTCGCGCTCTTTGCGAACGAAGAAGCGCTTGCGAGCGCAGCGCGCGGGTTCGAGCTCGCGCAAGATCCTTCGCTCCAATGCACGTTGCTGGGTTTACGCGAACGCGTTCTTGGCCGGCTCGGCAACCGCGAGGCCCAACGTACGACGATCGACCAGCTCGAACGCCTTGCAATCGGCGAGGATGCTCGCGCGGACATCCTGTGGCGCAACGCCTCTCTCGCGCACGCTCGGCGCGATCTATCGGCGGAGGCAGAATGCCTGCGAGCCTACTCCGCGTATGCGCTCGCGCGTGGCGACCGTGCGCGTAACGCCGCCGCCGAGGGTGCGGTGGCGCGAAACCTGTTGCTTCGGAGTCGCTATGAAGAAGCCGCTCGCGCAGCCGAGTCCGCGGTCGAGGCGTACCGCGCGCTTGAAGATACGGTCGGAGAGGTTGAGTCGCTCTGCCTTCTGGCTGAGATTGCGGTCAATCGCGGTGAGTTGAATCGAGTCGACACCGCCCTCGCGGCCGCGCACGAACGCGCGGAGCGCGGGGGAGACCGGCCGCTGATGGCTCGTGTCGCCATGGCCGACGTGGCAATCGCGATCATGCGCCGCAGATTCTTCGATGGGCTCGAGCGAGCGAAGCTGGCGCAAGCACTCTTCCGCGAGGTCGGCGACCGTGAGGGCGAGGCAGAGGCAGGCACGCGCGTGGGAAGCGCGCTTGCGTTCCTCGGACGTTTTGAAGAGGCGCGCGCCGAATTTGACGATGCGGCGAACATCTATCGCGAGCTCGGCTGCCGCTCCCAACTGGCATACCTTGCGTTTAACCAAACCGGAAATCAGATGCAGCTCGGACTGCTTGCCGACGCGCGGTCCTCGCTTACCGGCGCGCTCGAGATCTTTGAGGCGCTCGACGATCCGCGCGGCCGCGCCGCGTGCCTGACCAACTTAAGCATGGTTCGGCTTCTGCAAGGGGATGTGGACGAGGCGGAGGCACTCGGATCTCAAGCGCTCCTGGGGGCGCGAGAGATCGGCAATAAGATCATCGAAGCGGGAGCCCTCTCGAACCTAGGCAATGCCGAGCGCGAACTCGGAAAATTAGAAGCTGCACTCGGCCACATGCGCGAGGCGATCGCGATTCGAAAACAGCTGGGCAGGTCGGCGACGTTTGAGGAGCTCGCCGATCTCGCGCTGGCGCAACTGAAGGCGGCCGACGCGGCGGCCGTAGCGACGGCAGACGATATCGTGGCGCGAGCCGACCGTTCCGGCGAGAACACGGTTTGGCCGCACTACTGTTTCTTGGCTGCTGCGCGGGTCTACCATTGGAAGGGCGATGCCGCGAAGGCTGCCCGAGCGATGGGCCGCGCCGAGCAGCTGGTGCGCGCGCAACTTGGCGCGATCGGCGACGAGCAGCTGCGCGCCGCATTCGAGGCGCTCGCCAGCGTACGGGCAGTCCGGGCGGGGCTCTCCGGGGACGGTGCGCTGCTAGGATCCGCCTGACAGTAAGGCGACCTTCATATCCAGCCTCGTCACCGAACCGCTATTCCGACGTAGAAATACGAGATACAGTCGCTTGACGAATAATAGACGCAGATGTTCTGAAAGTATTTATACTTGCCATGTGTTGATTTTACCGCGCGGGCCTCGCTGATCGTGTCGTACGTCGGGTCCCCGGGATTCGGATTGAACGAACCCTTGAAATCCGCAACAATACCATGCTTCTTGCGGGTGACAAAGTCTGATTCCCAACCGTATTGCGGCTGACTGGGGCCGCAATAGCTGCCCGTCGAGAAGCAGAAATAGACCGTGGCCGAATTCGTTCTCGAAACCGTGACGCAGTAGACGTACCCGGTGGGGCATTTTGCGTCGGGCTTGACGCGTCCCAGCAGGATCAAATGCCCGGGCGTCCGGCTCGCGTGAGCAATGTCGCTCGTACCCTGAGCGGGTGCCGCTACCGGCGTTGGGCCTTGCGGATTGCCGCCGCATGCCGCTAGACAGAGTGCCGCTCCCGCGGCGAGAAGATGCAGCTTCATATTCATGCTCCCTTGTGAGTAGTTTGGATAGTTATAGCGGAGGAGCGTCCCAAGGGCGTCCCACCCGGCCGATACGAATCGAGATCTTCGCCGCCCAGAATCGAATTTTGCTATCTCAGACGCCACGCCAAGAGCGGCTTTTTGTCGTGCGCTCTGGCGCGAAGAGGCTGCTGCCGAGCCCGCGTGCGCTTGGCCGCTTGGCGCGATATGGCTGGATTGCTTCGTTCGACTCAAGCCTATCGATGGGTCTGAGTTAGGCTAAGCGCCATGCCCGTCGAGGGCCCCCCATCGGGCGTGGTGCTCTTCGTTATCGCATGCCCCGGCAAGCCTTCCACGAATACGCAATGACAATCCGTCTGCCTACATCCTGCTCGAACACATTAGCTTTGCAGTTGTAGCTGACGCTGCAAAAAACTTACGCCGTACGTCTTAGGGTCCGTCGGTGAGATACTCGAGTTCGCGCACGATAGTACGAGCCCGGCGGCAATGTTGAGTGATCCAACCGGGTTGCCAGTCGCGTGCTCCGTCGATCCAATCAGTGGTGGGAATCTCGCCGTCGTTAATGCCAGTGATGACGTGGGGAGCCTTCGGCGAGTCGTCGCAGTGAACGTTGGGACCGTTGGTCCAGATACAACTTGAGCGCCTCACGCACGGGGGCTGCCATCGGGGGCATCACGCGACGATAACAGCACGCATTCGGGGCTCGGATCGCCATAGGCTGGTTTCAACGCTAAGGCGGCCTCACTCTTAGCGAGCGCCACAGCGAAATCGCGGTTACAAGTCGTGACCTTAACTGCCTGTTCTCAATCCGAGAATCAGTTCTGTTCCGTCCGCAAAAGTTGACGGCCTCCGGCGCACATTTGACCGTTTAGTTGGAAAATCTCTGCGCTCCCGCCAGACCGAGTCCAAAGCAAACAAGCAGGGTTTCTGACACAGCAGGTTGACAGGTGTCAGAAACCGTGGCATATTTGTTTCTGACGTTTGCCAAGCACGGCTGTCAGAAAGGAGAGCCACGCAAGTTGATGGACACTATTCAGGGGACTAACGCCGTCAAAGCCGCTATTGAGGCGTTCCCCGCCCCCTTTTACACGCAAGAGCTGGTCGAGAAGCTTCCCGAAATGTCCCGAGACTTGATTGACCAGGTGCTCGTTCGAATGGTGCGCGGCGGCGCGCTTCAACGATTAGGACGAGGGTATTACCGGCGGGCGTTCGACGAGTCAAGTCCCGACTCGGAACTGGGGAGAGCAAACATGACGCGACCGGCTCCTAGCGCATTAGGTAGTACCGGCGGCAAAGCGAGCGGCAAAACTAGCTCGGACGCCCTCAACACGGCAGGCTTCATCTGGGGCGTTGCTGACGACGTGCTTCGAGGCCATTATAAGCCCCATCAATACGGCTCAGTCATCATACCGTTTACTGTCATACGTCGCCTGGATTGCGTGCTGGAACCGACAAAGCGCGCGGTCGTCAACGCCTACGAGCGGCACAAAAGCAAAGGCATCGATCTTGAGTACCTGATGGAGAAGGCCACCAACGGCCTGACGTTTTGGAACACATCGCGGTTCACCTTCGCCTCGCTACTGGGCGACGCGGCTGGGATCAGGAAGAATCTGGTCGACTACATCGCCGGCTTCAGTGAAAATATCCGTGACGTCTTCGATTGCTACAAGGTGGTCCCGTTGATCGCCGATCTCGCTGCGGCGGACATTCTCTTCCTCCTTGTCAAGAGACTTGCTGCCGTCAACTTGCATCCTAACGTTGTCTCCAACGCCGACATGGGTAGCCTGTTCGAAGAGCTCATACGGAAGTTTGCGGAGGATCAGAATGAGTCGCCAGGAGAGCACTACACGCCACGGGACGCCATTCACTTGATGGTTGAGCTCCTCTTCGCAACGAACGAGGATGCTACTCTTAGTAGGGAAGCTCGCATCGTGACGCTTTACGATCCGGCTGCCGGAACCGGCGGTATGCTGTCGGTCGCAGAAGAGTATCTTAGGGAACTCAACTCCAGCATCATCGTTAAACCGTTTGGCGAAGAGTTAAATCCCGAGACCTATGCCGTCTGCAAAGCGGACATGCTCATCAAGGGTCAGGACATCACGAAGATCGTTCGCGGTAACACCTTGAGCAACGATGCATTCCCAAATGAAACGTTCGATTACATGCTTTCGAATCCACCTTACGGCTACGACTGGAAAGCGGCCGAGGACGCCGTAAAGGCCGAGCACAGGAATCTTGGCAACAAAGGGCGCTTCGGCCCGGGCCTGCCTCGAATCTCAGACGGCCAAATGCTCTTCCTGATGACCCTCGTTTCGAAGATGCATCCAAAGGACAGTGGGGAGACGTCTCGCGCGGCCATCGTCCTCAATGGCTCCCCTCTCTTCACCGGTGGCGCCGGATCGGGAGAGTCGGAGATACGCAAATATCTCATCGAGAGCGATCTCGTGGAGGCAATAGTGGCCCTTCCCAGTCAAATGTTCTACAACACGGGCATCAACACGTACGTTTGGATTTTGTCGAACAACAAGGAGAAGCGCCGGAAGGGGAAGATCCAGCTTATTGACGCGTCTCAGTCCTTTGAGAAGATGCGAAAGAGCCTTGGCGATAAGCGGCGTCACCTCAGCGAGCAGCAGATCAACGCCGCCGTCAAGACGTACCGGGATTTCATTGAAAGCGATGTCTGCAAGATTTTGCCAACTCAAGCTTTTGGCTACCAGACTATCACCGTTGAGCGACCACTCCGTCTGAAGTTTCAGTGTGCGACTGAACGCCTTGATCGGCTAGACGACAAGAAGCTGTTCACGCAGAATGGCATCAACATGACGAAGCTCAAGGGAGCGCTGACCAGTATTGATCCAGAGAAAGTGTTTAAGAGCCGTCAGGGCTTCCTAAAGTCCCTGGATGCTACGCTCATGAAGGCCGGTATTGAACTCAAACCGCCGCAGCGAAGGGCCCTGCTCGAAGCCTTATCGGAGCGAGACGACTCTGCTGAGATATGCCTAGACGGCAAAGGGCAACCAGAAGCGGATACAGAGTTGAGAGACACGGAGAACGTACCGCTCGGCGATCGTGTTGACGATTATTTTGAACGTGCGATTAAGCCTTACGTGAGTGACGCTTGGATTGAAGCGTCGAAGACCGCGATCGGGTACGAGATTCCGTTTTCACAACAGTTTTATAAATATGTTGCTCCTAGAGCGCTTCATGAAATCGACAAGGACCTAGACGCATTAACTGCAGAGATCCGAGGCGACCTTAAGGAACTGGCAATATGAGCGATACGCCAGCATGGATTGGTAAACTGCCAGACGATTGGGAATGCAAGAAGATAAAACGGTTATGTATTACGAGGCGTGGCGCGTCCCCTCGGCCTATAGATGACCCCATTTACTTCGACGACAATGGTAATCGCGGCTGGGTTCGTATATCCGACGTTACCGCGAGCGGCAAGTATTTATTGCAAACGGAGCAACGGCTCTCAGCAATAGGAGAAAGCAAAAGCGTGCCGCTGGAACCCGGGGAACTCTTCGTTAGCATCGCTGGCAGTGTAGGTAAGCCGATAATAGCAGGTGTGCCTTGTTGTATTCACGATGGATTCGTCTATTTTGTTGGCCTTAAAGAGAACCCGGAGTTTCTTTACTACATATTTGCGAGCGGTGAGCCATATAAAGGCCTGGGAAAACTTGGAACTCAGTTGAATTTGAATACGGATACTATTGGCGATATACAGGTGCCGATGCCGAATCGCATCACGCAAAATCAAATCGTTGCATTCCTTGATCGAAAGACGACCAAGGCCGATGCTCTCGTGGCCAAGTACGAAAAGCTCATAGAACTGCTCGAGGAGAAGCGTGTTGTCCTTATCGCGCAGGCCGTGACGAAGGGTCTTGACCCTACGGTACCCATGAGGCATAGCGGCGTAGAGTGGATGGGTAGTATTCCAGATCACTGGACTGTTACGCCGCTACGTTATTTGGTGCAATGCCTCGACGGCAAGCGCGTACCACTAAATGCGGAAGAGCGCGGAAAAATGCAAGGTTGTTATCCGTACTGGGGGGCGAATGGCATTGTCGATTATCTGGATGCGTACATTTTTGACGAAGAGTTGGTGTTACTAGGAGAAGACGGAGCGCCATTCTTTGAGGTTTTAAGAGACGTGGCCTTCGTTGTTAATGAGAAGGTCTGGGTAAACAACCATATTCATGTGCTACGGCCATTTAGGGAACAAATTACTGCTAGTTTTCTTGCGCATTGCCTTAATCGCAATAACTGGGGCCACTTTATAGAAGGATCTACGCGGGATAAACTGACCCAAGATGCGATGAGATCTATTCCTATCGCGGTTCCACCTGTCGAGGAGCAGGCCGCAATATGTACATTTATCGAAGCGAACCTCACGCCCATCGTAAAGTTGATTGCGAAGGCTGAACGCGCTATTGCTTTGACCAGAGAGCATCGTTCGGCTCTCATCACCGCTGCTGTTACTGGGCAGATCAACGCGCGGGCGTACAAGAGGGAAGATATCGCGGTGCCGGCCTAATGCCTGGCTTGCATACTGAGCTTGTTCTTCACAAGGAAATCCTAAACGAGCTAGTCACTCACGGCTGGATCAGCGGCGAGGGCTCAAAGAAGGCCGGCAAATACGACCTGAAGCGGGCCCTGTACACCGAAGATGTCTTGGCGTGGCTCTCGACCGTTGAGGTGGACCAGTATCAGGATGCCAGGAAGCTCCATAACGGCGATACGGACGAACGATTATTCAACCGGCTTGTCAAGGTTCTGGAGCAACGCGGGACCATCGACGTACTCCGCAACGGCTTTTCGGAAGTCCACGCAAAGTTCGACATGTGCGCCTTCCCGCCTAACACGAGCCTCAATCTGGCCGAGCTTGACCGATCCAAGAGGGTCATTCTCCGCGTCGTCCCTGAGCTGCAATACAGCGAGAGTAATGAAAATCGCTTGGACC
>Ga0209167_10001724_pt1 | contig 12453 bp, 8 predicted proteins | sample Coa_R1_9_FD_187154 | JGI IMG/M metagenome (GOLD analysis project Ga0209167, IMG submission 187154) | Surface soil microbial communities from Centralia Pennsylvania, which are recovering from an underground coalmine fire - Coalmine... | ecosystem: Environmental > Terrestrial > Soil > Unclassified... | reverse complement strand
GGCCGCGATGCGGATCGGCGTCGGATAGTTGCAGTCGGGGGCGGACTTCGTGCACCCAGCGAAGCTCGCGTAGCCCTGCTGCTCGAGCTTCCCGTTGCGATAGGCACGGCCGTTCCTCATCAGGAACGTGTCGCCAGGGCCAGCAACTATGCGCTTGATGTAGTTGGCGCTCGATGGCTGCTTGGTGGGCTGGGCACACGCTTGGGCGGGCTTCTCGTGGACGTTGCCGCAGATCTCATCGAGCGCGCCCGCGGGCGGATGGAACACGATGATGTCGCCAACCGAAGGGTGCGGGTCCGGCACGACAACGACAATGACACCCACGCGCAAGGTCGGCTCCATCGCCGCGCTCGGCACCCGATAAATGCCGCCGCTCCCTGCGAGCGCACTCGTACTCAGCACCGCGAACGCCGCCGCCACCGCCCCGAACAGCAGCATGCGCCGAGGCCTCCGCGGTCCACGGGGTCGCCTCATTTCGAAGCGGAGTTTAGGTGGGCCTGCGTGCTCGATGCGGCAAGCACTCCAGCCACGAGGGCGAAGCGGGCATCAGCCGGTACCACTTCGCGTCATCGTCGTCCCCAGCGGCGCATCGATGGTGGAATCGCTAGGCAGCTGAAGCGGGCCTACTGAGGGCTGAAATGGAGACGGTGGGAATCGAACCCACGTCCGCGACCGCGTGAAGGTGGCGTCTACGAGCGTAGCCGGCGCTCTGGTCTCATCCCTCGCTCGCCTCGCCGGCGGGGTTGCGGGGGACCAGCCCGCTGAAATGTTCCCGGCTTGGCGCGGGCGGGCCGCGCCGGGTTAGCCTGCTATCTGATCCCGGTGATCCCCGCCGCAGGCCGCGGGGGCCGAGACCTCATCTGCTAGGTGTTCCTAGGCGACGAGGGCGTACTCGTGAGAGTCCGCACGTATTGGTTTTCCGGGTGATTTACGAGGCCGCCCGGAACCTCGACTCGCGACCACCCCCACGAACCGACCACGTCGAAGCCTGTCGTCCCCGGGGGGTATTTCGATGCTGCAAGGGAGATCGTAGCGCGTGCGCCTCGGCGCTCTGTCCGCATCGCGCTCGGCGCTTAAAACGAAAGCGACGCGGACCGAGCCGTTTGAGGGACCCTCCTCCGACTGCCCCGAAGGGCTGCCGGTCTCTGGGTGGCGCGGCCTTACACCTCGGTGGCCTCGCTCTTTACGGCTCAAATCCGCGTCTGGTTGCAACATACGACGAGCCCCTTTTCGTTGCAAGGGTGCCGCGGGAACGATCCCGCATCCTGCGGAAAAATCTCGCCTTTAGGAGCGCCACAGGGGCCGCGTGCCACACTGTGAGGACCATGGAAACGCCCTCCGGGTGGTCGCTGGATCCGCCGCCGCCCGTCACAACGGCGCCCCCGCCGCAGGTGGGCGCCCAAGAAGCCTTCGCCAAGCCGAAGCGCTCGTGGCTTCGCGAGAAACTCGGCGCCGCAGGCGCCGCGATCGTCGCCCTGCTGGCGAAAATCAAGGCCGTCCTGCTGTTCTTGCCGAAGATCAAGCTCCTTGCCACGGCAGGCACGGCGCTGGTCTCCGTCGCCGCCTACGCGTCGATCTGGGGCCTTCAGTTCGCGGTCGGCTTCGTCGTCCTCATCTTCATCCACGAGATGGGGCATGTGGTCGCGCTTCGCCGCCACGGGATCCGCGCGAGCGCGCCGATGTTCATCCCCTTCATGGGCGCGGTGATCTGGGCTCGCTCGCTGGGCGACGACGCGCTGACCGAGGCACGTGTCGGCCTCGCCGGCCCGCTCGCCGGCGGTTTCGCATCGGCGGGCGTCGCGGTGATCGGCCTTGCCACCCACACCGAGCTCCTCGAAGCGCTCGGCTACATCGGCTTCCTGCTCAACCTCTTCAACCTGCTGCCCGTCACGCCCCTTGACGGTGGTCGCGCGATGGCCGCGATGGCGCCGTGGCTTTGGTTCGCGGGCTTCGGCGGGCTGGTTCTGCTCGAGTTCCTCCAGCCGAACCCGATCCTTCTGATCATCTGCCTTGTCGCCGGCTACGACCTCTACAACCGCTGGCACCGCCGCAAGTCGCCGACCGCGATGCAGACCGCCTACTACCGCGTCTCACCGCGCAACCGCGTACTTGTCGGCATCGTCTACCTGGGGTTGATCGCCGGGCTCGCGGTGGGCATGCACTTCACCTACCTGCACCGCACGCTCTAGCTCCGCTGCGCCTCGCGCAGGCCGCGCTCGATCTCGCGCGTCGCGTCGCGCCGGCGCAACGTCTCGCGCTTGTCGTGGGCGTCCTTGCCGCGGGCGAGCGCGATCTCGACCTTCGCGCGTGGCCCCGCGAAGTAGATCCGCGTCGGGACGAGCGTCAGGCCGCGCTCGCCGACGCGCGCCCTGAGCCGCTCGATCTCGCGCCGATGGACGAGCAGCTTGCGCTCGCGCTCGGGCTCATGGTTCTCGCGGCTCGCCGGGCCGTAGGGCGGGATGTGGACGTTTCGAAGCCACAGCTCGCCGCCTGCGATCGTCGCGTAGCCGTCCTTCAGCTGGGCGCTCCCGGCCCGCAGCGACTTGACCTCGGTGCCCGTCAGGACGACGCCGCACTCGATCCGCTCGAGCAGGTTGAAGCGATGCGCTGCGTAGCGATTTGACGCAACGTCACCGGGAGCGACCTTCTTCTTTGCCTTGGCCATCGACCGACAGTAGCGGTCAGGCGACGTCCAGGTCGACGCGCCCGCGCAGCACATCGATGCTCTCGACGCGCACCGCGAGCGGGTCGCCGAGGCGGAGCACCGCCGCCGTACGCTCGCCGCGCAGGATCGTTCCCTCCTCGTTGAGCTCCCACCACTCACGGGAGGAGCCGCCGCCCGCGCGTATCCGCCGCACCGCGACCATGCCCTCGAACCCCTCACCGAACGAGACGAACGCTCCGGCGCCGATGAGACCCGTCACCTCGCCCTCCCAGACGCGCTGCGAGTCCTCGCGCGCAAGCAGGAAGCAGCGCGCGACATCATCGGCCGCGCGCTCGACATCGACGGCCTCGCGCTCACGAAACGAGGCCCACTCGCCGAGCTCGGCGAGCTCGCCCGCGACCGGCGCCACCTCCCCGCCGCCGACCGCGGCTAGCAGCGCGCGATGGCAGACGATGTCGGGGTAGCGGCGGATCGGCGAGGTGAAGTGGCAGTAGCGAGCCGAGCGAAGCCCGGCGTGGCCGAGGTTGCGCGGCGAGTAGTAGGCCTGCTTGAGCGAACGCAGCACGAGCGAGGAGAACGCGCGACGCCCGCGCCCGCTCGAGCGCACGTAGCTCTCGACGCCCTGCGAGATCAGCCCGACCAGCTCACCGGCCTGCGACGGCGAGAGGTTCTCGGCGATCGGCGGCGTCGGGACCTCGAGTGAGGCGAGCGCTGCGACGAGGCGCTCGACACGGGAGGGGTCAGGCTCCTCGTGGACGCGGTAGAGCGTCGGCTCGCCGCGCTCGGCGAGCAGGCCGGCGACCTGCTCGTTGGCGGCGATCATCAGCTGCTCAATCAGGCGGTGCGACTCCGTCTGCTCGCCGATCCGAAGCGAGCGCACATTCCCCGAGCGGTCGAGCTCGAACTCCGGCTCGGCCCCGGCGACCTCGAGTGCTCCGCGCCGCATCCGCGCGCTGCCAAGCGCCGCGGCCGCCTCGCGCGCCGCCCCAAGCGTCGCGACCCAGCCCTCGCCCGCCTGTTCCTCACCGGCGAAGATCCGGTCGACCTGGTCGTAGTCGAGGCGGGCGTCGGAGCGGATCGTCGAGCGCGCGAACGATGACCGCACCACGCGCTCGCCGACGAGCTCGAACTCCGCGGTCACCGCCAGGCGGTCCTCGCCCGGGCGCAGCGAACAGCGATCGTTTGAGAGCGCGGCGGGCAGCATCGGCTCGACCGTGCCCGGCACGTAGACGCTCGTCGCGCGCCGGCGCGCCTCGCGATCGAGAAGCGAGCCGGCACCGACGTAGGCGCAGACGTCGGCGATGTGAATCCAGACCCGCCAGGCCCCGGCCGCGGTCCGCTCGGCAGACACGGCGTCGTCGAAGTCGCGCGCCGATGCGGGATCGATCGTGATCGTCGGCAGCGCCCGCAGGTCAAGCCGCCCACTCGCCGCTTCAGCACTCGGTTCGGCCTTCTGCGCCGCGCGCTCGACGGCCGGCTCGAACCCGCGCGCCAGGCCGCGATCGAGCAGCAGCGCTTCGATCACGTCGGCAGCGACATCCGGGCGCCCGATCCGGCGAACGATCTCGGCGCGGCTGCCGCGGCGCGTCTGGCGCAGGCGCACGAGGACGAGATCGCCGACCCGCGCGTCGCCGCGGCGCACGTCAACCGAGAGGCCGCCGCCCCCCGACGTGCGCCCGAACAGCTCACGCGCGACGGTGAAGCGCCCCCGCCGCTCGAGGACGGCGGGAAACCCTGCGCTCACCCGGCTTTGGCCGCCAGAAGGCGCAGGGCGGCGTTGAGCTGGAGGTCGGGCCCGGGTGTGTTGGCCTTCATGTTGACAACGACGTTCGGCTTGATGCCGGCTCCGCGGCGCAAGCCGCCGGCGCCGAGGTTGGTGCCGTTGGGGAGAAAGTATTCGCCGACGGTGACGGCGACCGCGCCGCCGTTGCTCAGCGGCTGGATCTGCTGGTAGACGCCCTTGCCGTAGGTCCGCGTGCCGACAATGACGGCGCGGTGATGGTCCTGGAGCGCGCCGGAGGTGATCTCGGCCGCCGACGCCGTGTCGCCGTTGACAAGGACTGCCATCGGTAGCGTCGGCGCGATCGGATGGCCAGTCACGTAGAGCGTGCTCGCCGGCTGTGCGCGGCCCTTCGTCGTCACCACCTTCCCGTGCGCGACGAACATGCTCACCACGAGTTGCGCCTCAGTCACCAGTCCACCAGGGTTGTCGCGCAGGTCGAGCACGAGCGCCTTCACATGACGCGCGAGCACCGCCTCGAGCGCCTGTTCGACCTCTGCGTGGATGCCGGGGACATCGAACGTCGGCAGCTCGATCACGCCGATCGAAACGCCGTGGTAGGAGGTCACGCTGTCAAGGACGATCGGAGGGCTGATCTCGCCGCGCACGGCGCGCACCTCGAAGTGCGTGCTGCCGCGCTCGATCCCAAGCGTCACCGTGGTGCCCGCAGGCCCGCGAATCGCCTTCGTCGAGGCGTTCGAGCTGAGCCCGGCGAGCGAGCGGCCACCTGCTGAGGTGATGATGTCGCTCGAGCGCAGCCCGGCCCTGGCCGCCGGTCCGCCCGGGAAGACGTTCTCGATCAGCAGCCCCTTGGCGACATCCAGGACGTCGATTCCGATCCCCGAGAAGTGCTGGGACGTGGGGTGGTTGAAGGAGTTGAACTCAGCCGGCGTCTCGTACGTCGCGTAGGGGTCGCCCAGGCTCGCCACCGCGCCCGTGATCGCGCCGTTGATCAGCCCGCCTCGCCCGACGCGGCGGAAGTCGTTCTGCTGGATGTCGCTCAGCGCCTCGCTGATGATCGTGTCATGCGGATTGGCGACGAAGGCGCCGCGCAGGAAGCCCGGCAGGTCATTGGGGTGCCCGCCCCACCAGATGCCGACGACCAGCACGATCAGGACGGCGACGAGCATCGCCGCGGGATTTGACTTCATCTTCAACGCCGGCTCAGCCTACCGAGCGCGCAGGGCGGCTCGCGCAGGCCGCCTGGGCGCGGCCGCGGCACTCAATAGGCTTGTCGTGATGCCCGAGATCAAGACCATCGCCGCCGCCAACGGCCTTCCCGTCCACTGCATCTCGATCCCCGGCACGCGTGCGCTGACGTCGCTGGTCGCCTTCGACGCCGGGGCGCGCTCCGAACGCCCGCGGGAGAACGGCATCGCGCACTTCCTCGAGCACCTCGTCTTCAAGGGCGGCGAGTCCTACCCCACCTACCGCGACGTCAACGAGACCGCGGAGCGGATGGGCGCCGTGATCAACGCCTACACGAGCCACGACATCGTCGCCTTCCACGTCACCTCGCGCGCCGAGGCGGCGCCCGCGGCGATCGACCTGCTGAGCGACATCGCCGGACGGCCGCGGATCGACCCCGGCGAGCTCGACCGCGAGCGCGGCGTCGTGATCCAGGAGATCGCGCGCGCCGACGACCAGCCGGCCGTGCTCGCCTCCCACCTCGCCGACCGCGCCGCCAACGGCGATCACCCGCTCGGGCGGCCCGTGCTCGGGCCTGAGGAGCATCTGCGGACGTTCAGCCGCGAGGAGATCGTCGCCTTTCGCGACCGCCGCTGGTCCCCGAGCCGCGGTGGCGCCTTCCTCGTCGGCAACACCGAGCACCTCCCGTCCGAGGCGGAGCTGGCAGCGCTGTTCGGCCGCTTTCCGAGCCTTCCCGAGCCCGATGCCTGGGAGCCCGCACCGGCGTTTGTGCCGCAGAAGCTCGTCGAGCAGCGCGACTCAAACCAGTCGCATTTGCGGATGATCTACCGCGTCGGCGCCGGCTCGAGCACTGTGCGAGCGCGCGCCGCGATCGGCATCTACGGGACCCTCCTAGGCGGCTCGATGGGCTCGCGCCTGTTCGATGAGATCCGCGAGCAGCGAGGCCTCTGCTACTCCGTCTGGTCCAGCGAGCGCTCCTACGCGGACGCCGCGTTGCTGCACCTCGGCGCCGGCCTCGAGTCGGCGAAGTGTGTCGAGGCCTACACGCGGATGCGCGAGATCGTCGATGAGCTTCGCAGCGAAGGCCCGCGCGAGGAGGAGGTCGAACGGGCCCGCGCCTATGCCGGCGGCCGCCTCGTGCTGGGCTTTGAGAACTCGGGCGCCGTCGCGCGTTACGCGGCGAGCAGCGCGATCGTCTACGGCGACGAGATGGACTCTGACGCCGCGATCGAGGCGATCGACGCGGTCTCCTTCGACGAGGTCGACGCCGTCGCGCGCTCGATCAGCGAGGAACTCGCTGTGGCCTGCGTCGGTCCCCACGAGACCGGCGAGTTCTAGCCCCGCGCACGCGTCGTCAGGCGCTGATCGCGACCATCCGCTCGATCGCAAGCCGCGCCGCGGCGGCGATGTCGGGTGAAACGCGGACCTCGGCGACGCCGTCGCGCAGGCTGTCGCGCAGCTTCGGCAGCGTGATCATCTTCATGAAGCGGCAGGATGCCTCCGCGTTCGCCGCGATGAACTCGACGTCGGGGGCCGCCTGGCGCAGCGGGTAGAGCATCCCGATCTCGGTCGCGACGATCGCGCTGGCCCCCGCACCGGCGTCCTCGGCGTAGCGAAGCATCCCGCCGGTCGAGAGCATCCGCACCCCGTCGGCGTCGACGTCGCCGGCCGCGACGTACTCCATCACCGACGTCGAGCAGCCGCACTCGGGGTGGATCAGGAAGTCGGCTGCTGGGTGGGCGGCGCGCGCGGCGGCAATGTCGGCCGGGCGGATTCCGGCGTGAACGTGGCATTCGCCGTCCCAGACGTGCATCCGGCGCCCGGTCTCACGCTCGACGTAGGCGCCGAGGAACATGTCAGGCCCGAAGAGGATCTCCGTGTCCTCACCGTGGGTCGCATAGATGTGGCGGACCACGGCGACCGCGTTCGATGACGTGCAGCAGTAGTCGGTCAGCGCCTTGACCTCGGCTGAGGTGTTGACGTACATCACGACGATCGCCCCCGGATGCTCGGCCTTCCATTCGCCGAGTTGCTCGGCCGTGATCGAGTCAGACAGCGAGCAGCCGGCGTTCGGATCGGGGATCAGGACGGTCTTCTGCGGCGAGAGGATCGACGCGGTCTCGGCCATGAAGTGCACGCCGCAGAAGGCGATCGTCGAAGCCTCGGTGCGCGCCGCCTGCTGCGAGAGCGCGAGCGAGTCGCCGACGAAATCGGCGACGTCCTGGATCTCGGGCAGCTGGTAGTTATGGGCGAGGATCACCGCGTCGCGCGCCGCCGCCAGCGACCGGACCTCCTCAGAGAGCTCGGCGATCTCCACGGCGCCGAGCGAAACGGCCTCGCCGGCCATCGGCAGCGCGTTCACGCCAGAAGCTCCAGTTGCAGCGAGAGGTCAAGCGCCGGTGCCGAGTGGGTCAACGCACCCATCGACACAAAGTCTACGCCGGTGCCAGCGACTGCCCGGAGCGTCTCGAGCGTCACACCGCCGCTGGCTTCGAGCTCGGCGCGTCCGCCCACCTGGGCGACCGCCGCGCTCAGCTCCGCGACGCTCATGTTGTCGAGCAGCAGCAGCGGCGCGCCGGCCGCGAGCGCCTCGTCGATCTCGGCGCTGTCGCGCACCTCGACCTCGAGCGGCAGCCCCGGCGCACGCTCGCGCGCCGCCGCGACCGCCGCGGCGATCCCGCCGGCGACGGCGATGTGGTTCTCCTTGATCAGCACCGCGTCGTAGAGGCCGATCCGGTAGTTGACGCCGCCGCCCGCGGCGACCGCCGCCTTCTCGAGCATCCGTAGGCCCGGCGTCGTCTTGCGCGTATCGAGCACGCGCGCCCCGGTGCCCTCGACGGCGGCGACGGCGCGGGCCGTCGAAGTCGCGACACCTGACAGGCGCCCGAGGAAGTTCAAGGCGGTCCGCTCAGCCGCCAGAAGCGCCCGCGCGTCGCCGGCCACGGCCAGCACCACCGCCCCCGCATCGCGCCACCGCCCCTCGACGCCCCGCTCCTCGACGACCACACCCTCATCGACGAGCGAAAAGGCGAGCAAAGCCACATCCACGCCGAAGACCACGCCGTCGGCCTTCTGCACAATCACCGCCCGAGCGCGCGCTCCTTCGGGCACCGTGGCTTCACTCGTCACATCCCCGGCCCCGATGTCCTCACTGAGCGCGCGTCGAACGAGGTCGACGGAGTCGACCTCGTTCACGCGCGCGAAGCCCACAGCAGGTAGGCCCGCACGAACGGGTCGAGGTCGCCGTCGAGGACCTTTTGGACATCGCCGGTCTCCTGGCCGGTGCGCAGGTCCTTGACGATCGTGTAGGGGTGGACGACGTAGTTTCGGATCTGCGAGCCGAAGTTGACGTCGAGCGCCTCGCCGCGCTCGCGCGCGATCTCCTCGCGCCGCGCCGCCTCCTCGCGCTCGGCAAGCTTGGCACGCAGCATCGCCATCGCGGTCGCCCTGTTGGAGGACTGCGAGCGCTCGTTCTGGCACTGCACGACGATCCCGCTCGGGCGGTGCGTTATCCGCACCGCGGTGTCGGTCTTGTTGACGTGCTGGCCGCCCGCGCCGCTCGCGCGGTAGGTGTCGACCTGCAGGTCGTCGTCTGCGATCTCGATCTCCCCCTCGCCCTCGACGACCGGCGCCACCTCGACGCCGGCGAAGCTCGTCTGGCGCCGCGAGGCCGAGTCAAACGGCGAGATGCGCACTAGGCGGTGGACGCCCTTCTCGGCGCTGTAGAGCCCGTAGGCGTTCTCGCCCGAGACGCGGAAGGAGGCCGACTTGATCCCCGCCTCCTCGCCCGGTGACTCCTCGAGCAACTCGACGTCGAAGCCGCGCTTCTCGGCCCAGCGCATCTCCATCCGGCGCACCATCTCGGCCCAGTCCTGGGCGTCGGTACCGCCGGCGCCGGCGTTGATCGTGACGATCGCGTCGCCCGCGTCATACGGCCCCGAGAAGAGGCGCTCCTCCTCGAGCGCGAGCAGGCGATCCTCGACCGAGCGCAGTTGCTCGTCGAGCTCGGCGGCCAGCTCCGCGTCCTCCTCGGCGAGCTCGGCGAGCGCCTCGAGGTCGTCGGCGTCGGCGGTGACCGAGCGGAAGCGCTCGAGCCGCCGCGTCACGCGGGCGTGCTCGGCTCCGACCTTCGCCGCGGCCTCTGCGTCATCCCAGAAACCCGGCTCCCCCATATGCGTTTCGAGCGCCGCGATGCGCTCGCTGAGCGAGGCCGGGTCAAAGATAGTCCGAGAGCAGCGCGAGCTGCTCGCGGATCGCCGCAAGCCGTGCGGTCGTCGGCTCCTCGGACGGCGCGCCGCTCACGAGCCGTGGCAGCGCTTGAACTTCTTGCCGGAGCCGCACCAGCAGGGGTCGTTGCGGCCGAGCTGCTCATCGCTTGACACGCGGCGCTGCTCAACCTGCGCCGGCGCCTCGTCGAGATATTCGCCGCCGCCGTTTGCCGCGGCGTCCTCGACCGCGGCGGCGGCGAGCGCCCCCGATCCCGCGGCGATGCCGCTCGAGTAGCTGACGCGGCTCGCTCCGCCGGTCGCCGACCCCGCGGGCTGGTAGGAGCGCGCCGGCGGGCCTGCCGACACGCCGTTGCCGCCGGCGCCGTTCGGCAGCTCGGTCTGGACCTGGACGTGGAAGATCAGCCGCGCGAAGTCCGACCAGACGCTGTTCATCAGGTCCTCGAACAGCGTGAAGGCCTCGTTCTTGTAGGCGACGAGCGGCTCGATCTGGGCGAAGCCGCGCAGGTGGATGCCCTCGCGCAGGTAGTCCATGTCGTGGAGGTGCTCGCGCCAGCTGTCGTCGATCGTCTGGAGCAGCAGGAAGCGCTCGAGCGCCCGCATGAGCTCCTCGCCGAGCTCGGCCTCGCGAGCGTCGTAGCGCGCCATCGCGTCGGCGATGACCGTGTCGGTCAGCTCGCCGTGGTCGCCGCGCCCGTGCTCGCGCCCGAAGCTGGCCAGGTCGGCCGAGACCGGATAGATCGCGGCGAGCGCCCCGTAGAGCGCGCCGATGTCCCAATCCTCGGCGTAGTCGTCGGCGGTGTACTCCTCGATCGTGCGCTCGAGCACGGCGGCGACCTCGTCGCGCGCCTGGGCGAGGTTTGCTCCCTCGAGCACCTGGTCGCGCAGCGCGTAGATGACGCGGCGCTGCTCATTCATCACGTCGTCGTATTCGAGCGTGTGCTTGCGCTGGAGGTAGTGCTGCTCCTCGACCTTCTGCTGGGCCTTCTCGATCTGCTTTGACAAGAGCCCGGCCTCGATCGGCTCCTCGTTGCCGTCGACGTCGACCGTGCCGAGGCGATCGAGGATGCGGTAGATGCGATCGCCGGCGAAAAGGCGGATCAGGTCGTCCTCGGCGGAGAGGAAGAAGCGGCTCTCGCCGGGGTCGCCCTGGCGTCCGGCGCGCCCGCGCAGCTGGTTGTCGATCCGCCGCGACTCGTGGCGCTCGGTGCCGATGATGTAGAGGCCGCCGGCGTCGAGCACTCGCTTGCCGTCCTCCTCGACCTTCGCCGCGACGGCCGGCAGCCGCTCGGCGAAGTGCTCGTCGTAGCCCTCATCGCCGGGGTGCAGGCCGATCTTTGCGAGGTCGAGCCGCACGAGGTGCTCGGGGTTGCCGCCGAGCTTGATGTCGACGCCGCGGCCGGCCATGTTCGTCGCGATCGTGACGGCGCCGACCCGCCCCGCCTCGGCGATCGTCTCGCCCTCGCGCTCGGCGTACTCCGGCTTGGCGTTCAGCACCGAATGCTCGATCCCGCGCCGGCGCAGGCGCGCCGACAGCAGCTCCGAAACCTCGACGGAGATCGTCCCGACGAGGATCGGCTGGCCGTCGGAGTGCCGCGCCGCGATCTCGCGCTCGACCGCCGACCACTTGCCCTCCTTGGTCTTGTAGACCTGATCGTTGCGGTCGTCGCGGACCATCGGCTGATTGGTCGGGACCTGGACGACCGGCAGCTCGTAGATCTTCATGAACTCGGTCGCCTCGGTCAGCGCCGTGCCGGTCATGCCGCTCAGCTTGTCGTAAAGGCGGAAGTAGTTCTGGAGGGTGATCGTCGCGAGCGTCTGGTTCTCCTCCTGGACCCGCACGCCCTCCTTGGCCTCGATCGCTTGGTGGAGCCCCTCCGACCAGCGGCGGCCCTCGAGCGTGCGGCCAGTGAACTCGTCGATGATCTTCACCTCGCCGTCGTGGACCTGGTAGTCGACGTCGCGCTTGTAGAGCGACTCCGCCTTGAGCGCCTGGTGGAGGTGGTTGACGAGGTGGCCGTTCTCGGGCTGGTAGAGGTGGTCGATGCCGAGGAAGCGCTCGGCCTTGGCGACGCCGAGCTCGCTGACGGCGATCGTCTTGTGCTTCTCGTCGAACTCGTAGTCGTAGTCGGCGATGAACTGGCGCCGCGACATCGGGTCCATCCCCTCGGGGGCCTTCCCGGACGTCATCGTCGGCGCGAGCCGCGCGAACTGCTGGTAGAGCTCGGCTGCCTGCTCGGGCGCGCCGCTGATGATCAGCGGCGTCCGCGCCTCATCGATCAGGATGTTGTCGACCTCGTCGACGATCGCGAAGGTGTGCGCGGTGACGGGGCGCCCGTCGGCGTCGCGGCGGCCGCCGTTCTGGACCTTGTCCTCGAGCGCGGCGGCCATGTTGTCGCGCAGGTAGTCGAAGCCGAACTCCGAGTTGGTGCCATAGGTCACATCGCAGGCGTAGGCGTGGATCTTCTCCTCCGTCGACTGCCCCGACTGGAGGATCCCGACCGTCACGCCGAGGGCGTCGTAGATCGGCGACATCCACTCCGCGTCGCGCCGCGCCAGGTAGTCGTTGACGGTGACGACGTGGACGCCGTCGCCGGCGAGCGAGTTGAGAACGACGGCCAGCGTCGCCGTCA
>Ga0209167_10001722_pt1 | contig 12471 bp, 16 predicted proteins | sample Coa_R1_9_FD_187154 | JGI IMG/M metagenome (GOLD analysis project Ga0209167, IMG submission 187154) | Surface soil microbial communities from Centralia Pennsylvania, which are recovering from an underground coalmine fire - Coalmine... | ecosystem: Environmental > Terrestrial > Soil >... | reverse complement strand
CCTTCCCGAACTTCAGAGGGCTTATAGCGAAGAGTTGAACCAGCGCACATAGCCCAATGCCAAAGCGCCGGCCTGTCCGAGCCAGAATAGCAGACCGGACCTTGTAGTGAAGTCCTTTAGACTTACCTTGACAATACTCCGACAATCGGCAATATCGCGATCCCCAGCACCACCGTGGACGGCGACTTGCAAGGATTCTGGAGTTCCTGTGGGAGGTGCAGTAAACGGGCAGACGCTCGGGATTATTGCAAGCTCGGCAGGTGGCGCCGGTGTGGCATCGAATGTTTTATTTAATATTGCAGCTCCGCAAGCAATCTCACAAGCCGTCAAGTGTGCGACTGGGGGCATAACCTGCACAGGGTCATTGCGCAGCGTGTGTATGGCGACCTTTCAGCCGTGGCCAATCGATGCGGGGTTTGGTAACGCGCATTATGTGATGCTCCCTGGCACCGTGGATTTCACTACCATGTTGGCAGTCCCGACGGACTTACTCTTTAAACTCTCCTGCACATCAAACGGTATACATGGTCAGACGGAATCCGACGCACATAGCTATGGTGCGAGTTATTTGGGGCTGCTGTCTCCGAGTACACGATACCAGACCCAGCCGTGGCCGTCGCCCCTAATAGCTAACTTTGAGGCTTCGACGACCGCCCAAAATCCCTTCATCACAGGTGCGACCTGTAAGATTCAGTGTGAAACTCAGGGTGCGGATGTGATGATTAATGGAGCAACGACGGGAGGTTTGGGAGCGGCTTCCGGTGGAACTCAAGCGCTCATTATCGCCTCGCCAAATTTGGGAGTAGGAAACTAGAAACACCACTCAAAATCTCGCTGGCTGCGCGGCGTGGCTCGATTGTCCCAGGCCCGGATTGAGCGAGCTCTGCTGCACCATAGCTCCAGGATTGACATTTATGAACACCATAGCTTAGCCTTTGGCTATGGAAAACAAGCGGTCGAGATCGGATCGAGCGAAACGAAGCTCCACAACTCGACGAAGCCCGGCGACAATTGTATCGGCGAGCGCCCTCAGCCTCGCGCTAATGGCGTTCACCGGGCCGGCCCATGCGACCGAGAGCGTCATTTACAATTTTCCAAGCACTGGGTCACCGGCCGGCGTGATCGTTGACAAGAGCGGCAATCTCTATGGTACGACGCCGGGCCCGGGCGGTTCGGTGTTTTCGCTCACCCCGCCCGCCGTTGCCGGCGACCCGTGGGGTGTAACTATTATTCATGAATTTCCAAGTTCTGGAAGCGACGATGGATCTAACCCGGTCGCCAGCCTGCTCGCTGGAAGGGGTGCCCTCTTCGGAACGACACAGGATGGTGGCGCGTCGAACTTGGGCACGGTCTTCGAAGTGACGCCACCCGCGACTGCGGGCGGCTCGTGGGGCGAGAGTGTGCTCTACTCCTTTACCGGTGGAAGCGACGGCTCTCAACCCGTCGCGAGCCTGATCGCAGATTCGAGCGGGATCCTTTACGGGACGGCCCAGCTTGGTGGCGCATCCGGCTTGGGGACGGTGTTTTCCCTCAAGCCGCCGAGCAGCGCCGGCCCCTGGACGGAGAGCGTCCTCCACTCATTCACGGGCGGAAGCGACGGCTCCCAGCCAGTGGCCGGACTCGTCGCTGATCGCAGTGGCACACTCTACGGAACCACGCAGTTCGGCGGCGCGTCAAACTCCGGCACAGTCTTCGCGCTGACGCCGCCTCCGATTTCGGGGGGCGCGTGGAGTGAGAGCGTGCTGTACGCCTTTACGGGGATAAACGATGGCGGCGAGCCGCTCGCGGGCCTGCTACTCGCCCCCAACGGCGCGCTCTACGGCACGACGTTGGAGGGCGGCCAGAGATTTCAGGCGTTTTGCTCCAGCAATAAAGGCTGCGGCGTCGTCTTCAAGCTGACCCCGCCGACGACCCCTGGTGGTCTCTGGACCGAGAGCGTTCTGCACAGATTCCTCGGCGAGGACGTGGGCTCGTCAGACGGATCGAGTCCGGCAGGCAGCCTTCTGGCTGGCCCCGCTGGCACCCTCTATGGCACAACCTTATCCGGCGGTGGTTCCTCGTTCGGCGAAGGTACGGTCTTCAAGCTGACCCCACCGACGACCCCTGGCGGTCTCTGGACCGTGAGCGTCAAACATGCCTTCTTTAATAACACAGGTGACGGAGTTCTCCCGGCATCTGGTCTCGTATTCAGCAATCACGAACTTTTCGGCACCACCGAGAGCGGAGGCGAGTCGGGTCTCCAAGGCACCGTGTTCGAGGTAACCCCCTAGCGAAGGTGCCTCGCCTTCGCCGGTGCTCTTACCAGTGCGGCGGATCCGCCGCTGATGAACGTGACCGTGACCGGCGTGGGCCGATGACCCGCGAGAACACTCACACGCGAGCGGCGTCATCGAGTTCGATTGTGCGTTCAAGAAACTTGACGGCGTGGCCGGCGTCAAATCCGAGCATCGCGCGATGAAGTCATTTGCAATGAGAGCGGCGGCGCAAACTGGGGTGCTGCTGATTCCGGTGGCGCTGACTTTTGTCGCGGCGGGAACAATCCAGTACTGGCAAGGATGGGTTTTCTGGCTGGCGTTTCTCGGCTCTTCGAGCGCGACCGGAGTCTATCTGATCCAGCACGATCGCGCGCTGCTCGCGCGGCGGATGCGGGTCGGCCCGCAGGCGGAATCGCGGCCGCGCCAGAAGCTGATCGTGGCGCTGCTTTTCGTGATGTTCGTGGCGTTGGCGATCGTGCCGGGGCTGGACTATCGGTCGGCTGGTCTCACGTGCCCGGCGCGATTGTGATTCTCGCGAATCTGGTCATCGTGGCGATGTTCGGGTTTTTCATTCTGGTGATGCGCGAAAACAGCTTCGCGGCGTCGACGATCACCGTCGAGGCCGGGCAGCATGTGATCTCGACCGGGCCATACGCGTACGTACGCCATCCAATGTACGCAGGCGCGGTACTGATGATCTTCGCGATGCCGCTTGCGCTGGGTTCCCTATGGGGATTGCTGGTCGCGGTGCTCGCATTCCCGATTCTGCTGGCGCGAATCTTTGACGAGGAGCGTGCGCTCTCGGCGGAGCTTGCGGGCTACAATGACTACCGCCGCCGCGTCCCCTGGCGATTGATTCCGCGGGTCTGGTAGCGCCGCCGCGTATGCGGCGGGAGCGCTAGCCCTGGCAGCAAATCTATGAAAATCTGATTTTGTGGGATTGCGCATTTCAGCGACCAAGGCTGCCCGGAGCTTCTCGGAGCTGATGAACCGGGTCCGTTATGGGGGCGAGAGCTTCACCGTCGAACGCGGCGGCAAGCCGATCTGCGAAATTCTGCCGGCGCGGCCGCCCAAGTTCAGCGGGGCCGAGCTGGTGAACCTGCTCCGCACGCTGCCCAAGCCGGATGAGGACTATCTCGCCACCGTGGAGAATTTGGTGAAGCAGCAACCCGTCGTGGCCGAGTCCGGATGGCGACGCTGATCGACTCAAGCGTGCTGATCGCGGCGGAGCGGGGCCAGCTCCTTTTCGACGAGATTTTGGCGCGTTATGCGGAAGATGACGTCGCGATCTCGGCGGTGACCGCCTCTGAGCTTCTGCACGGCCTCTATCGCGCACGGACGGCGGCTCAACGGCAACGGCGCCAGGCTTTCGTCGAGGGCTTGCTCGCGCAGCTTCCGGTGATCGCTTTTGATCTGACCGTGGCGCGACTACACGCCTCGTTGTGGGCCGACCTGGCCAAGCGTGGTATTGCGGTGGGCGAGCGGGACTTGATGATCGGCGCCACCGCGGTAGCGAAGGATTACGCCGTAGCCACACGCGACGAGCGAAGCTTCCCGAAGATACCGGGCCTCGAGGTGCAGCGTCTTTGACGGGACACATGATCTTGATCTGATAGAGCGGAATCTTCATTTCTATCTCGCGATTGACGCCGCCGTCTTCATAATCCAGGCTGGCCACCACTGTCGTGCAAATGAACTATATATCTGGAACTTCCAGGATGAGAGATGAAGAAGACTGGCGCGGGCCAAGGGCAGACGGCCTCGGCACTCATTTCGAAAAGAATCGCCGAACTCGGGGACTGGCGCGGGGCAACCCTCAGCAGAATGCGCAAACTCATCAAGGAAGCAGACCCGAACGCCGTCGAGGAATGGAAGTGGATGGGCACTCCGGTATGGTCGCACGACGGCATCATCTGCACGGGCGAATCCTATAAGAAGGTCGTGAAGCTGACCTTCGCCAAGGGCGCGTCTCTGAAGGATCCGGCCCGGCTCTTCAACTCGAGTCGCGACGGTAACGTACGCCGCGCGATCGATATCCACGAAGGCGAAGAAGTTGACGAGTCGGCCTTCAAGACGCTCGTTCGCCAGGCGGCCGCTCTCAACAGTTCCGGCAAGTCGAAACCTGCGAAGAAAGCGAAGTCTTAAGGGATTCCGCGCCGCCCCTGAACAGCTCCGCGAGCGTGGTGGCGAAGGTGTCGTGGGAATAGTTTCGATCCAGCGGTTTCAGACCCGCTGCTGCAGCTCTACTTCAAATCCTGGCGGAAGATGAGAAGGCGGGGGATGCGGGTGCGGTCGTAGCCGCGCCATTTGGCGGCGGGCGTGGCGCTTGCGGTGACGCGGCGGAATTTGAGCCGCGCGAAGAAGCGGGCGGCGTTGGCCTCGGCGGTGCAGGCGAAGACGTAACGCAGACGGCGGGCGCGGGCCTCGGCGACGACCTCGCCGACGAGTTCCTGGGCGACGCCCTCGCGCTGGAAGCGGGTCAGGGTGTAGAGGCCGGTGATTTCGCCGGCGCGCTCGCGGCGGTAGGGCTCGGTCAGCAGCGAGACGATGCCGGCCAGATTCTCGTCGCCGACGCGGTAGCCGAAGCACGAAGGGAGCAGGCGGGCGATTTCGTCGTCGTCGCGCGGCAGCAGCGAACCTTCCTTCTGGCCGCGCTTGATGAGCGTGGCGGCCTCCTCGAAGTCATCGATGGCGATCGGCCGGACGTCGCCGTACTGGTGCTCGGTGAAGAGCGTGCCGGCGCCGATGAAGCTGAAAAGCTCGTCATAGACCTCGCGCGGGGCGGTCAGATTGACCGAGGGGACGCCGTCGCGAAGCGCATGGCCGGCGGCGCGGACGAGGGCGCGGCGGAGCGGGCTGGTCTCGCCGGCGAGGACGCGGCGCAGACGCTTGATCTCGACGAAGGGCAGGCGCGCGCCGTCGCCATTGTCGAGGCCGCCGCCGCGGTCGAGCAGGATAAGCTTGAAGACGCGCAGGCGCGCGGCAAGCTCGCGAGCGAAGACGACGAGATCGGCGGCATCGCCCGAGTCGACCGCGGCGATCACGATCGCGCCTGAGCGCAGGCCGCTCCAGATTTGGGTGATCGCGGAATCGGGCGGATAGGGCCGGGTGCGGAGTCCGCGCGCCGGATTGAAGGTTGGAATTTCGCCGCGCGGAGCGAGACGGCCGAGGCGGCGGAGGATCCGGGGCAGGGCCGCGGTCGAGGCGATGAGGATGCATCGGGTGGAGTTGCGCTTGAGCTCGCGCAGCGTACGGACGAGGGCGTCGAGTTCGCTCAAGCGCTCGCCGCTCGGCGGAATCAGCGTGAAGAGCAGGCTCTTGCCGTAGAACTCCTCGAGATAGAAGGCTTTCTCAGTAAAGACCGGCCCGCGGCGGGCGGGCGCAGTAGCGCCGCACGTATCGCTCAAGTCGCCGAGTTAATGGGGGACGGCGGAGCGGTCGCGCCGCGCACGGAAGCGACAAACGGGGCGTTGCGCGGGCGCGAGGAGGCGACTTCACTCAGGTTGGTATGGGCGAAGACGTCGAGCAGGACGCGCTGCCCCTGCTCCCACACCCGGTACATCCGGCAGCTCGGCTGCAGATCGCAGGAGACCGCGCCGTCGACGCAGAGGTTGAGGGTGATGGGGCCTTCGACCGCCTCGATTATTTCGCGGAAGGAGATGGTCGCGGCGGAGCGGCCGAGGTAGTAGCCGCCGCCGGGTCCGCGCCGCGCGCGCACCAGTCCCCCGCGCATCAGATCGCGAATGACTTTCTCGAGGTAGTACTTGGGGATGCGCTCGGCGCGGGCAATTTCGAGGCCGCGCGCGACGCCCTCGGGATGGTCGGCAAGGTGAATCATCGCGCGGAGGGCGTACTCGATTTTGCGCGGTATCTGCATCAGGCTCATGGCCGGCCTCCGCTGATCAGCTTGCGCGCCGTCGCGGCGATCGGTGATTTCGCGGCGCGGCCATTATGCAGATATGGGGCGGCGATGCGCTCGACGTATTTGACCAGCATGTCGCTCTCAAGATTGACCGCGTCGCCCGGCTGCTTGAAACCGAGCGTGGTCATCTTGAGGGTGTGCGGGATCAGCGCGACGGAGAATTTTGCCGCCGCGCCCAGATTCGGCTGTGCGTCGCCAGCTAAGAGTTTTGACGCAGCTCGCAGACTCGCGTGCTCGCTCCGCTCAGCAGCCTTCGCTCCGCTAGCGCATATATCAAAGACGGTGAGGCTGATGCCGTCGATGGCGACCGAACCTTTCTCGACGAGGTAGCGCGCGACGAGCGGCGGCGCGGCAAAGGTGTAGAGCCGCGAATCACCCTCGGGGGTGATCGAAACGATGCGGCCGACGCCGTCGACGTGGCCCGAGACCATATGACCGCCGAGCAGTTTTTCGAGCGTCAGACAGCGTTCGAGATTGACGCGGTCGCCGACCTTGAGCGCGCCCAGAACCGTGCGGCGCAGCGACTCGGGCGAGACATCCATGGTGAAGGCGCCGCGAGTTTTTTTGGTGACGGTCAGGCAGCATCCGTTGACCGCGATCGACTCACCGATTGCGATACGCGCGAGCGGCAGGCGGGTGCGAATCGTGACGACCGCGCCGTCGGCGGATTGGTCGAGGCGCTCGATGGTGCCGAGGTCTTCGATGATGCCGGTGAACAAGGGATTTGATGCTCGACTAAAAGTCCAGAAAAATCATACTTTTTATTTTACACCTGCACAAGCATGGCGCTGCGGCTGTGTGTGTGTAAGAGACGGGATGATTTGATCTTTCGGCAATTTTGGCCGGACTAGTGCGGACTTGGCCAGACTTGTTGATCCGCGACCTCGGCGCGACTTGCTGGGACGGGCAGCGGCGCGAAGCGTTGAACCCTAGCAACGGCGGGGCTTTGGCCCGCGTGTGAACCCGTCGTCAGACCGCGCGTGAGGGCCACGTGCAGAGGGAACGACGGCAGGAAAGCCCGGCTCGTCAGATCAAACCATCCCGCCGACAGATTGGAACCGAAGAAGGCGCAGAAGCACGCGACGTTAGGCAGACGCGGGTCCTAACGGCGTCGCTCGACATTTAGATCAAACCATCCCGCCGATGCGGAAAAATGTCGAGCGACGAGCCTAAGCGCTTGAAATATCGACACTATTTGCGCTTGAAAAGGTCGAGCGAAGGAAAAAAGGTCGAGCGAAGATCGCCTTCGCTCGACATTTTTGGAGGCTCTCAACGGCCTGCTCCTGCCCTGACGATGACCGCCGGCGCGGATCGAGGGTGAACGGCTGTTTATTAGTCGAGCTAATCGAGAAGAACGTTAGCCGTCAAGGGTCCGCGCAAACCAAACGACGCGAGAGAAAATAGCGTCGGCGTATGCTCTGATCGGCATCTTGTAGGGCATGTAAACCGGGTTGTCACATATAATGTGAAAGCTCCCGGTGCCCTCGAGCTGGATACGGCGGATCAAAAAAACTGGAGGCGGCCCGAGTAAAATGACGGCATACAGACCGTCGCGAAGCATCCGGCGATCATCGGCGAAGTTCACCAGCACAAGATCGCTGTCTTGGATGGTGGGCGCCATCGCGTCGCCGTTTGCGTGAGTGAGGAACAGCGTCTCCGGCTTAGGTGAACCAGGTAAGCTTCGCAGCAAATTAAGTTGGAAGGCTAGTTGAGCGACGCCGTGGAGCTCGCCTTTAGGCTTTCCCGGTTCGCCGATATTCGTGGTCGAATCTATAACGACATAGCCTTCCGGAACCAGGTCGGCCTTCATCTCGCCTCTGCCAGTTGCCAGCCATTCGACTGAAACTCCCGCGGCTTCCGCTAGATCGATCAGTTTTTTACGACTCGGCTCTGAGTCCTTCAGCCAAAGATGGATCGTGCTGTCGGAGACTCCGGCCTTAGCGGCGAGGGCAAGAATGCTTTCCGCATCACGGATCACTGTTTTTAGCCGTTTGACGAAGCCGGAATGACTTTTCGGATCGGGCTCGGCGACCGTGTGACTCGGCGTTCGCCTGTCTACTCTCGGAGTTCTTGCCTTCATCTCTCGGAGTTCTTGCCTTCATCTGATAATTATGAGACTAGTGCCTGATAATTATGAGACTATCGCCTTGCCTATGCCGAGAACTTACCACAAAGCGAAGCCGGATACCGCTAGTTCGTGGGACCGGCCAGCGATCATCGCCGCGCTATCGCGGCGAGGCTGGAGCATTCGGCGGCTAAGCGTCGAGCACGGATATTCTCCAAAGTCTCTCGGTCTGGCGCTACGCCAGCCCTGGCTCCGCTCAGAAAAAATCATCGCCGATACGATCGGCGTCAGCGCCGAAGAAATCTGGCCGGCGCGTTATGCGAAACGCAGTGGCCAGCGAGGGGATCAATGATCGCGTTGCCGGCAGAGCAGATCGCAAAGGCGGCCGGGTGGTCAACTGATCATCTTAATCGAGTCGCAAGCGAAGCCGGCATCCCGAAGCGGAAATTGGGGCAGGCTCACCGAGCTCATTATACATCCGAGATTTTGCGCGCCTTCTCAAAAGCGCGCCACCGAACAAAGCGACAAACGATCGAGAAATTATTCAGTTCGGCCGCGGCGGCAGGGCTGAGTTCAGAAGGCGAACGCGCATCGAGTAGAGCCGATGCGCGCGAGCGCGGCGGTGCAACGCTGCCGATTTCCGCTAGGGCCGGCGCCGCGGCCGTCAAGTCGTTGATCGAATTGCCGGATTCGGCGGGCGTGGTAGCGATGGCGCGGACCGAGGTCATCACTAGCCTCAGGAATTTACGCTCCACGCCGGGCTAAGTGATGCCCTCGCGCGTGAGCGTTTCGTCGAGTTGTGCCGGATGGGTGAGATCGAGCTACCGACGGGAGTGACCAAGGTCAGCCCGCCAACTCTGATCCGATGGACAAAGCGGGCGAGTGATGGGATCGCCGGGCTCTCGCCGAAATACGGAAAACCGCGCGGGTAGCGGGATCATGGAGTCTAGTACGGAGCTCCGCGATCTCGCGCACGCGATGCTCGCTCAGTTCGGGCGCTCGCTCAGGGCGCCGCGGATCCGCGAAGCGATGGCCGTGCGGTTTCCGGAGGCTCAACTCCCATCGCTGACCACGATCAAGGATTACACAAAGCGCTGGCGCATCGAAAATCCGGCGCTCGAAGAGGCCCTAAACGATCCCGACCGCTTCAAAGCCAAACACCGAACTAAGATCGCGCACGCGGACACCGACGTTGTCCGGTTAGCTCAGCTTTGGGAAATCGACGGCACAACCGGCGATATCATGCTGAAGAACGGCCGCCGTTACACGATTCTCACAGTAATCGACATATACTCACGGCGCTCGATGTTTCTTGTAGCGCCGTCGGAAAGCGCAAGCGCAGCTGCGCGCCTGATTTGTAAAGCGATCACCGCGTGGGGCGTGCCCGAGGAGATCGCCGGCGACAATGGCGCCGGCTTTGTCAGTGAATATCTGCAACGGCTGCTCGCGGATTTGGGGATCATCTATACGGCACGTCCGCCCTTCCGGCCTGAGCTGAAATCTCATGTCGAGCGGATGAACAGGACTCTGTCGCACGAGTTCTTTCCGATGTTGCCAGGCTTCACCGGCCACAGCGTTGCGGAGCAGCAAGCGCGGCGCGCGCGACAATCTTTTGCAGCACGCTTCGGCAAGAACAGGGCTGAACTGTTTGAGGCGGCGCTGACGGCCGAAGAGTTACAAATTAAAATTGATATTTGGGCCGACAAAGTTTACGGCGAGCGGCCGCATAAGGGGCTCGCCGGCCGGATACCGAACGCGGTAGCGGCGGCATGGCGCGGCGGTGTGCGGTTCATCGACGACCGCGCTGAATTGGAGCTGCTCGCTCAAGCCGCAGTGAAGCGCAAGATCGTGGCCGGCAGAGTGACGATCGAGGGTGTCGATTTCATCGCGGAGGAACTGAGTACGCATTGCGGCGAACAGGTGACGGTCTTTCCGCACCCGTCCGGAAACATGGGTCTCATCTATGTATTTCGCGAAACTCGGCGCGGGCGTGAAGCGCTTTGCGTCGCCGTCAATCCCGAGCGCGCGGGGATAGATCGCGACACACTCGCGATCACAGCGCGGCGGTTTCAAAATAAATTCATCAACGAGCGACGGGCGGAAACGCGACGCCTGGTCAAGCGGATCAATCCCGCGAGCCTCGCGGATGAGGTGTTGAAATACGCCACTGAAAACGCACCGACCGTCGTGCCGGAACATGAGCGGATTTCCTATCAGACACCAGCGCTGACGGCGGCCCGCGAAGCGATCAAAGGTGCCGCGGCGGTGGACCTAAGCAATGTTAGCCAGCTTCGGCCGCAGATTGAGCTGCGCCTGCCGCCGGCAGGTAATGATTGCAGTTACGATTTCGAGGCAAAATCTCCAGCAGAAGAGCGCTTCGACAAATATCTAGAGCTCAAATCGATCCCGCCAGAGCAGTTGAGCGAGGCGGATGCTCGACGAATCCTGATTTACGAGACCGGGCCAGAATTTGAGGCGCGCAAACAATTGGGGTTGGTGGCATGAAGCGCAAAATCGTGCCGACGCAAAACATCGCTGCCGGCGTGGCGATGATCAACCGCCTATCGAGCCACTCTCAGCCGCTAGGACTGATTTATGGCGGCGCCGGTCTGGGTAAAACCGCGCTTACCGAAGAGATCCTCAAGAGTGGCGACGTTGTATATGTCCGCGCTTGCGAGGCGTGGCGAACTTCGCGCGGCATGATGTTAAAGGACATTCTTAACGCGGTTGTCCCTCGCTGGGGTGCGGAATGGCATTCGACTGAGTATTTGTATAGGACGCTGCTAGACGAACTGCGTACCCGCCCGAATCTAATTTTGTTACTTGATGAGAGTGACTATCTGGCGCGCGGGAAACATCACGACTTGCTTAATGCAATTCGCGATCTCGCCGACGGAGCGGGCATCCGCGTTGTCTTCATCTCGATCAACAGTCTGGCACGATTACTGGCGAGTCCGACTGAGTTTCTCGAAGCGGTAAGCTCGCGCATCGGTGGCATGGTTGAGTTCAGGCGTTGCTCCCTAGCGGACGCTTCTTTGCTCGCCCGTGAGTTGGTTGAAGGCGTGGCGTTCGAGCGCGAGGTTATTGTGGAATGTCTCCGAGCAAGCAACGGCTCGATCCGGGTCTTGTTGGGGCTGTTTGCGCAACTCGAACAACGCGCGCATGCCGCGAAGCTCGATGCTCTGAAACTTACCGACTGTGTCGATTTTGGGATTTTAGCGCCGCCGGCGACACCAGCCAAGGCCTCGACCGCGAAATCCGCAACTGTACCAATATCGCTTTCAGCGTTGACGGATCTGCCGGTCAGATCGGCAGTCGGGTGAGGCTAATGGTGCCAGAGGGAAATATCATGTCCGCCAAACTAGACGATAGGGAAATGCAAGTTCGCCGAGAGGTGACCGTGCGCGATGGGATCGCGGCGCTCCGTCAGCTCGAAACAGCATTATCCGGCAGTAAGCCTTTATCAGTGTTCGACCGCGAAGCGCTGACCCAGAGGATCGAAGCGGCGATTTACGATCTGGCGGCAGTGGTGATCGCGGCCGGGGCGTTCGTCGATGTCGCCAATCGGGAGCTCGCAGAAGCCGAATCCAAGCCGACGGGTATCTGCTCACGCTGTCACGCAACTCTGACGCGGACGCCCCAAGAGTTGCGACAGCATATCGAGTCTGTCGCGAAACAAGCTTACCAACATCAGGGCTGGCCGGTTGAGGCATTCGTCGAGAAAGTCTCGGCGGCGCTGGAGCCGGGCGATGAAATTGTCTGGTTGATAATCGGCGGCGCCTCAGTACGGCGGCGCGATGGCAGCGGCTATGTCGTATGGCGGGCGGACTCATGAGTGAAACGCTCGAAAAACTACTCGAAGACGTAGAGGTTGCGCGCGTGTTGCGGATCGAGCCTGAAACGCTGCGCGCCTGGCGGCGGCAGGGCCGAGGGCCGGTGTTCGTCGAGCTCGGCTCGAAGCTCATCCGCTATCGAACCGAAGATGTGCGGGCGTGGATTGCGGCGCATCGACGTGGTGATGGAGCTCAATGAACGGCGCACGAAAATCCGCAGACGAAACCATGCGGCGCCGAGTTGGGGAAGATCCACGTTTGATCAACGACAATTAAATTTGCTGGCTGACGACAATTAGAATTGCCGGTTGTCGTCGTCCCGGCGGCGCGCGAGAGAAGTGGAGCGAGGCGGTGAGGCTCCATGGTGAAGGACGCGCATGTCGGGGTGTTGCGGAG
>Ga0209167_10001721_pt1 | contig 12475 bp, 12 predicted proteins | sample Coa_R1_9_FD_187154 | JGI IMG/M metagenome (GOLD analysis project Ga0209167, IMG submission 187154) | Surface soil microbial communities from Centralia Pennsylvania, which are recovering from an underground coalmine fire - Coalmine... | ecosystem: Environmental > Terrestrial > Soil >... | reverse complement strand
ACAAGCCAGCGGTCGTACCAGCCTCCATGAGCCGCCTGATTGCGCCGGACACTCTGATTCCAACCGATGGAAGGATCAAAGAGCTCGCCGGCGAGATAACCGGAACTCAGAGCGGCACGATTGCCAAAGCCAAGTCCGCCTACGACTACTTCTTCACGAATATGCGCTACGACAAAACCGGATCCGGCTGGGGACGGGGCGACGCAGTCTGGGCCTGTGACTCCAAGCACGGCAACTGCACCGACTTTCACTCACCCTTCATCGGCGTGCTGCGAGCGGATGGGATTCCAGCCCGCTTCGACATTGGCTTCCCTCTGCCCGAGAACAAGGCCAAGGGAGATATCCCCGGTTATCACTGCTGGGCCGAGTTCTACGCCCCGAAAACCGGCTGGGTCCCGGTGGACATTTCCGAGGCATGGAAAGCAAAAGAGAAGGAAGATTATTTTTTCGGCAGCGTTGACGCGAATCGGGTGCAGTTCTCGACCGGGCGCGACATCACGCTATCTCCCAAACAGGACGGCCCGGCACTCAATTACTTCGTCTATCCTTACGTCGAGGTCGATGGGAAACCGTACGACAAACTTGACAAGCAGTTTAGTTTTGAGGAAGTAAACCCATCAGAGTGAAACTGAGCCCCGACTCTGCTCCTTCGCCCCGGTATGTGTGCGGCGTTTCGCCATTCGGATTCTTGATGAGACGCAGCAAAATTTTGACTTCACCGAAATGGCCGTCTTGCGTTGACGCCGGTGCGGCTACACCTTATACTCCTCGTATGACTTCGCTGTCGCGCATCCATCGCCATCATCATCACCATGCGATCTGCGTGCCGGCGGAGGACTACACCTAGAACAGCAATCATCTCAAGGTTTAGAGCCCGCTGACGCGACAAGCGCAGCGGGCTTTTTGCGTTGGGCAAATGGTGAAGCGATGGCAAATCTCGACTTTGGCAAATTAAATGGACTGCTGCCGGCGGTTCTCCAGGACGCAGCAACAGGCGACGTTCTCATGGTGGGATTCATGAACCGGGAAGCGTTCGAAGCCACCATGCAGACCGGGTTCGCAACTTTCTTCAGCCGCACCCGCGGCGAACTATGGACCAAAGGGGAGTCGTCGGGCAATCGCGCCCGCGTCGTATCCATTCATACCGACTGCGACCGCGACACTCTCCTGCTGCGCGTGCAGGTTCAGGGCACGGGCCGTATCTGCCACAAAGGCACAACGTCATGTTTTGCCGAGAGCTTGGAAATGAGCATCGGCATGAACGTCGGCGCCGAGCGCGAGGTGCTGCCGTGAAGCTGCGACTCGGTGTTCCCAAAGGCAGCCTGCAGGATTCGACCCTGCGCCTGCTCTCCCGCGCTGGGCTGGATGTTTACACCACGAACCGGTCGTATTTCGCCTCCACTAGCGATCCCACGATCGAATGCATGCTGATCCGCGCGCAGGAGATGGCTCGCTATGTCGAACACGGAGCACTCGACGCCGGCTTGACCGGTTTGGACTGGGTTCTCGAAAGCGGCCTCCAGGTCGTCACGGTCGGCGAACTCGTTTACGCCAAACAGAGCCGCGGCAAAGTGCGTTGGGTGCTGGCTGCTCCGGAAGACTCCCGCTTTCGCCAGCCCGCGGATCTCGCCGGCTGCACGATCGCGACGGAGCTGGTTGGGGTCACTCGCCGTTACTTCGAACAAAAAGGGATCGCGGTCAAAGTAGATTTCTCCTGGGGAGCGACCGAAATCAAGCCCCCGGAGCTGGCCGACGCGATCGTCGAGGTGACCGAAACCGGCAGTTCACTGCGGGCGAACCGGCTGGCCGTGATTGACACAGTTCTCGAATCCAACACTCAGCTGATTGCAAATCGCGCTTCGTGGGAGAACTCCGCGAAGAGGGAGAAAATCCGGGATCTCGCGCTCATGCTTCGAGGCGCCCTCGATGCCGAGGGCCGCGTCGGGCTGATGTTGAATGTGCGGCGCGAGCATCTGAATGGCGTGCTCCGGCTGCTGCCCGCGCTAAACAATCCAACCATCGCCCCCCTGAGCGATGACGTCTGGGTCGCGGTGAATACCGTGATCGAAGAATCCCGCACTTGGGAACTGATCCCCCAGCTCAAGGCTGCTCGAGCCGAAGGCATCGTTGAATATCCGCTGAACAAGGTGGTGGCGTGATGCGCATTCTGTCCGGAAGCGCGGCACGAAGGGAGATTGAGAGAAGTGCGGGCGGCTCACTTCGGTCCATCGCCAAGGAACTCGCGGTCCGACGCATCGTGTCGGAAGTCCGTCGCCGTGGCGATTCCGCCCTTCGCAAGTATGCCAAACGATGGGATCGCCTGGGAACGTGTCCGCTGCGAGTTTCCCCTTCGGAAATTAAACACGCGGCCAAGTCCTTCCGCGGCGAATTGCGTGCCGCAGTGGAACTGTCCGAGGCCCGGATTCGCGATTTTGCCATACGCCAGAGTCCTGTCGGATGGATGCATTCGCAGGATGGGGTCACTTTCGGACAGATGGTTCGCCCCTTGGATTCGGTCGGCTGCTACGTGCCGGGCGGGCGATTCCCGCTTCTCTCCACGCTGCTCATGACCGTGATTCCCGCTCAGGTGGCCGGAGTTCCTCGGATTTGCGTGGTGTCGCCCGATCCGCGCCCCGAACTGCTGGCCGTCGCACACCGACTGGGAGTCACGGAGTTCTACCGCGTCGGCGGGGCCCAGGCCGTGGCGGCCTTGGCCTACGGAACCAAGTCGATCCGCCGCGTGGACAAGATCGTGGGCCCAGGCAACGTCTATGTGACACTGGCGAAGAAGCTGGTTGCTTTTGACTGCAGCATTGACATGCTGGCCGGCCCCACTGAAGCCGTTGTAGTTTCTCACGCAGGCAATCCGGAGTGGATCGCATCCGACCTGGTTTCCCAGGCCGAGCACGATCCGGATACACGTTCAATTTTCATCACGTGCTCACAGAGTCTCGCCAAGTGCGTGCTCGCATGCTGCCTGCGCCAAGCTGGAAACAACGTCATCGCCTGCCAATCGCTCCGAAGAAACGGCTGCGTACTGCTGGCGAAAACGCGCTCCGAGGCGATGGATTGGGCTAACCGAATCGCTCCTGAGCACATCACGCTTTCGCGGCAGGATGTTGAGAGAGTACGTTGTGCGGGCTCGGTCTTTGTGGGCGAGCATTCGCCACAAGCAGCGGGTGATTACGTCACGGGTCCGAACCATGTGCTTCCGACTGGGGGGAATGCGCGATTTCGCGGCGGATTGACGGTCGCGGACTTCGTGAAAATCATCACCGTGCAGCAACTCTCCCGGAACGGCTTACGCCGTCTCGCACCCGCGATCGTAGCGCTCGCCGAAGCCGAAGGCCTGGCCGCCCATGCCCATTCTGTACGCTTAAGGTGCGGCCATGCTTAGCGCGCGGCCGGCGGTACAGAATTTGAAGGAGTATCACCCGCCAGTTGGCGGCCGCGTGGGGCTGCGCCTCGACTTCAACGAGAATACGCAGGGCGCTTCCCCGCGGGTGCTGGAGCGGTTGCGTCAACTGGATGCCGAGAGCCTGGCGCGTTATCCGGACCGCGAACCGGTTGAGCGCGAGGTCGCGGCATTCCTTCGCATCGCGCCTGCGGAAACCTTGCTGACCAACGGCGTGGACGAAGCGATTCATCTGCTCTGCCAGACCTACCTTGAAGCTGGATGCGAAGCCATTGTGGCCGTACCGACGTTCTCGATGTACGAGCTTTTCGCGGCGGGCAGCGGAGCGTCGGTCATTCCGGTTATGGCCGACGATAATTTCCGCTTCCCCACAGCTCGTTTGCTGAACACAATCAACGCACGCACCCGGCTGATCGCGGTCGCCAATCCCAATAATCCATCCGGAGCGAAAGCATCCTCCCGAGACCTTCTGGCAATCGCCGCGGCTGCTCCCGAAGCTGCGGTTCTGGTGGACGAGGCCTACTTCGAATTTTGCGGCGAGACCGTACTAAATGAACTCGCAAAAGTCACGAATCTCTTCGTCGCGCGGACGTTCTCGAAGGCGTATGGAATGGCTGGACTGCGCATCGGGGTGTTGATCGGTTCCGCCGCGCAGATGCAAATGGTTCGCAAAGTGGCGTCGCCCTACAACGTCAATGCAGTTGCGCTGGCCGCGTTGCCCGCTGCTTTACAAGACCAGGCCTATGTTGAGCGGTATGTCGCCGAAGTGAGGAGTGGGCGCGAACGGCTGGAGACTTGGCTGAACTCTCGGGGCATTCGCTACTGGCCGAGCCACGCGAATTTCGTCCTCGCGAATTTCGGCTCTCTGGCGCAGGGGTTCGTGCAGGCGATGTCGCAGCGCGGCATCCTGGTTCGTGATCGGTCGGGCGATCCCGGCTGCGCAGGCTGCATTCGGATGACTCTGGGCACCAGTTCTGACACCGACCGCCTCTCGGCCGCGCTCGAAGAAGCAGTACAGCAGATTGGCTGGGTCAGGAGGACGGGATGAGGGCAGCGTTGATCCGGCGCAATACCTCAGAAACGCGCATCCGGCTGAAGTTGTGCGTGGATGGCCATGGCCGGTACCGCATCGCGACCGGCATACGCTTCTTCGATCACATGCTCGAGTTGTTTGCCCGCCACGGCGCGTTTGATCTCGAAGTTAACGCCCGGGGTGATCTCGACGTAGATCAGCACCACACCGTCGAGGATGTCGGGATCGCGTTGGGTGAAGCCTTCGGCCTGGCGCTCAGCGGAAAACGAGGCATTCTGCGCGCCGGCTACTTTCTGATGCCGATGGATGAAACGCTTGCGCTCGCCGCGGTTGATTTTGGAGGTCGCTCCTCGGCGGTCGTTGACACGAAGGTGCGCAACCGGCAGGTCGGCGATTTGCAAAGCGAACTGGTCCACGATTTCTTTGAAGGCTTCGCGCGCGCCGCACGTTGCAACGTGCACGTCAAGGTCATTTACGGCCGCTCCAGCCATCACAAGATCGAAGCCGTATTCAAGGCCTTCGCACGGGCGTTACGGGCTGCCTGCTGGCGTGACCGCCGGCTTCGCCGCATGTTCCCTAGCACAAAAGGTCTCCTATGATTGCCATTGTTGACTACGGCGCAGGCAATATCACGTCGGTCGTGCGGGCGATCGAACGCCTCGGTCACGCTTGCGAGGTAGGCTGCGATCCCGCGCTCCTTGAAAAAGCAGACAGAATTATCGTCCCCGGAGTCGGACACTTTCGCTCGACCCGAGTTCTTCGAGAGAGCGGAATGACTGCGGCAATTGAGCAGCACATCGCAAGGGGCACGCCCCTGCTGGGCATCTGTCTCGGGATGCAGTGGCTGTTTCAGTTCTCTGACGAGGCTCCCGAGTTGCCCGGTCTGGCCGCGATTTCCGGCGGCTGCGGGCGTTTTGCAGCGGAGGTCAAGTCGCCACACGTCGGCTGGAATCAGATTGAAGTCCGCGGTGAAAGCCGCTTTCTGCGCGGCATCCCCTCCGGCGCATTCGTGTACTTCACTCACGGATATCGCGCGCCAGTTCTGCCGGAAACAGCCGCGATCACGCAATACGGTGGATCGTTCACCGCGGCGGTGGAACGCGAGAATCTGTTCGGCACCCAGTTTCACCCCGAGAAGTCGGGCGACACCGGTCTCGCCATCCTGGAGAATTTTCTCCAATGTTGAGTAAGCGCATCATCGCCTGCCTGGATGTGGACGCTGGACGCGTCGTCAAAGGCGTGCGCTTCTCCGATTTGCAGGATGCCGGCGATCCGGTTGAGCTGTCGTGTCGCCACAGCCAAGCCGGCGCGGACGAAATAGTTCTGCTCGACATCTCAGCCACGCGCGAGGGACGCGGAACTCTGCTGGAGATTGTCCGTCGGGCGGGAAGAGAGCTTTTTATCCCCTTCACCGTCGGCGGCGGGATTCGCTCGTTGCAGGATGCGGCCGCCGTGATTGAAGCGGGTGCAGATAAGATCGGCATTAATTCCGCCGCACTGCACGATCCCGCGCTCATCACAGAGATTGCCGCCAGATTCGGATCGCAGGCCGTGGTTGTCGCCGTGGATGCAAAGCGCTGCTCGACGGGCAACTGGGAGGTCTGGGTTGCTGGCGGCACCAAGCCGACTGGCAAAGACGCCCTGGCGTGGATCCGAGAAGCCGAGCAACGCGGTGCCGGTGAAATTCTCCTGACTTCGATGGACCGCGACGGCACCAAAGCCGGCTTCGACTGTGATCTCACATCGGCGGCTTCCCGCGCAGTGAATATTCCCGTCATCGCCTCTGGAGGCGCCGGCAAGTGGCAGGACTTTGCCGAAGTGTTCGATCGGGGACGCGCCGACGCGGCGCTGGCCGCTTCGATCTTTCACTACGGGGTACAGTCCGTGGCTGAACTCAAGCGGAATCTCGCAGCCGCCGGCATCCCGATGAGGTGGCCGTGCTGATCCCCTCCATTGATCTTATGGACGGCAAAATCGTCCAGTTGATTCAGGGTGAGCGCAAAGCCCTGGAGTTCGAGAACTTCGAGGTTTGGGTGAAGCGCTTCTCGAAGTACCCGCTAGTACAGATTATTGATCTCGACGCAGCCCTGCAGCGCGGGCAGAACTCGGCACTCGTCGCATCGTTCGCAAAGCAGTTGCCGTGCCAGGTCGGCGGCGGAATTCGCAGCCTGGAACTGGCGCGATCCGTCCTCAACCTTGGTGCCAAACGGGTGATCATCGGATCCGCGCTCTACCGCGATGGACAAATCAACACCGAATTCGCGGAGAAGCTCTGCGCGGAGTTTGGGCGCGAGCAGCTCGTCTTCGCCGTGGATTCGCGCGGTGGACGAATTGCCACAAATGGATGGCGGAAGGAAACCAGCGTCACGCCCTTGCAGGCCATGACCGAATTAGGGCCGTCGTGTTCGGGCTTCCTCTACACCCACATCGAAACCGAGGGCTTGATGCAAGGGATTCCGATGGAGACAGTTCGAGCCCTGCGGTCTGGAACAGATCGGCGGTTGATCGTTGCCGGTGGAATCAGAAGCCACGAAGAGATCGCGCAACTCGACGCGATCAACGTTGATGCCGTCGTAGGAATGGCAATTTATACCGAACTGATCAAGGTATAAGAAGAACTTCCGCGCTACTTTGAAGTCGAACCTTCGGTCGCCTGAATGAAAGCCGCAACGTTCTTGTGCAGTTCCTTCAACGACGCCTCGTGCGCGTAAACCATGTGCCCTGATTCGTAGAACTTGTAATCAATGTTCTTCTGCAGATTCGGCGGAATCTGCAGATGCCGCATTTCATAAATGCCCTCGAAAAATGGCGTTGCCAGATCGAAGTAGCCGGCGTTCAGCAAAACCTTGAGATCGGGGTTGTATTTCATCGCGGTGGCCAAATCCACCATCACGTTAACCGCCTGGGGCAGCGGAATGGGCGAGCCGGGCGGCTGATGCAGGAAATTCCAATTCTTCTCTACGTCAATTTCCGGCTTGTATTCACGATCCTCGCCGAATTTCAAATCCCTGCGCACGTAGTCGTTGAACGCCGAGACATAGGCTGAGCCGATGGAAGCGGATTGCGGATCGTAATCGGCTTCGCGGCTCACCGGGTCAAACGTGGGTCCGGAAAAGCGCGTATCCAGCCGCCCGGTTGTTATGTCGCTTTCGCCTTTAAGGTTCTTCTCGAACTGCCCGGCATTCACCCGGAGGTCAGACTTTTCAATGTACTCGGGGGAGAGCCCGGTATAGCGATGTAATTTCTCGACGATAGCTTGCCGTTGCGCTGCAGGCAGAGTCGAGCCCGCAGCTAGGGCCACGCCGTAATCCGTCATGGCAAACTGTTCAACCTCACTAAGCAGCGCGCTCAGGTCCTGGGGCGCGTCGGGAAGCTTGTGGTGATACCAGGCAGTTGCCGCGTAAGTCGGCAGGGCAAGCTGATAGGGCAGATCAATTCCCGGGTTCAGCTGCGGCGCATCCGCGCCGTTATCGTAGCCGAGGCACTGCGACAGCAAAATCACTCCATTGAAATCAATCAGGCGTACCGTTTCCAGTTCGTTGATCAAGGCCGCGGAACGCGTCGTGCCGTAGCTTTCTCCGAACAAGTATTTTGGAGAATTCCAGCGTCCATATTTGGCCAGAAACTGCGCGATGAAATCGGCGAACGCATCGGCATCGGCGTCAACGCCATAAAAAGCCTTCTCGCGATCCTTGCCCGCGATGCGGCTGAAGCCCGTGCCCGGCGCGTCCACAAAGACCAGATCCGTAGCGTCGAGCAGGCTGTAGTCGTTATTCACGACCGGGTAGGGCGCGGCTGGAGTATGAGAATTATCGGCGGTGACTACGCGCTTCGGCCCGAAGGCTCCCATGTGCAGCCATACGGTCGAAGACCCCGGGCCTCCGTTATAGAAAAACGTGACCGGACGCTGGGCGCTTGGCTCGCCGGACTTGAAGTAAGCCGCATAAAACATGCTGGCTTCGGGCGGAAGGCTTTTTTCGTCCTTGTCCTGATTCTGCGGAACGTCATCCCATCCCTTCGGATGCACGACGATGGTGCCGGCAAACGCGTCGTAGGCGATCGCCTTGCCGCCGATGGTGACCGACCCTTTGCTGGCGGTCTGCTCCGGTTTGAAACCGTCAGGTTTCGTTGCGTCGTGTTTGGCGGCATCGTCTTTCGCTGGCGCGGCCGCTTGAGCAGTCGCTGAAGATGTGAAAAGACAAATTGCCAAGGTTGTAAGGGCGAAAATTCCGAAGGGAGTCTTCCTCATAGGGCCTGCTTCGCCAACGCCTATCTTCTCTGCAGCAGGCGGGCGAAGCCGGCAACGATCTTAATCGCGAGACCCGGAAAGGTCAAAGGAAGAACTCATCGGCGCAACAGCACATGGCCAGCATGTTTCTTCGGAAGGTATCTCGTCACGCCGCTCCAAATGGGCAGCTGAGCGAAACTTCGCGGTCTTACTGTTGCTGCTGCTGTTCTTGTTCGCTGCGCAGGGCAGCAGAACGCGCAGGCAACGGCCGTGAACGGGTCACAAAACTGGGCGGTGGCGGTTCGGGAGGGGTCTTACTCGGCGAGCTCACCGTCACAGCCACACTAAGCTCGCTTTGCGCTTCGCCTTTGTAGACGCCGCGAGTGGGCGGCACGTCTGCATAATCGCGCCCGATGGCCACGCGGATGTGGCGATCCGCTCCCACCAGATTATTTGTCGGGTCGAAGGCTACCCAGCCGAGTCCGGGCACCAGCGCTTCGACCCACGCATGCGACGCGCCCTCGAGCGACCGGTCGTGTTCATGGGGGTCGCGATGGAACATGTATCCGCTGACGTAACGGCACGGCACTTTCAAGCCTCGCACCAGGGCGATCATTATGTGCGCAAAATCCTGGCAGACTCCGTGCCGGCTCGCCAGCGCGTCTTCGATGGGTGAATCCACTTTCGTGCTGTCGGGCACATAGTCGAACAGGTCGTAGATCGCCTGGTTGAGTTCGCTCAGTACCTGCAGGGGATTGCCGCGGCGCTCAATCCCAATCTCAGTCGCCAACGCCTGCAGTGGTGGACTCGAACGCACGAAATGGCTTGGCAACAGCATTTCCCAGTAGTCGCCGCCTGCCACAAGCGCGTCCAGATCTGCCCAATCGCCGGTGTCCGAGACTCGCGGCGGAGGCACGACCTGCACCTCCACCTCGGACTGGCCCGTAACCTTCAACAAATCGTGGGTCCCGGCAATGCCGAAGTGGTGCACGACATTGCCGGCGAAATCCCGGTATTGCATGACGTTGGCTGCGGGCTCGACCCGCAGAGAAAAATTGAGGCAGCGCTGATCGCCGTCACTGCGCGGCTGCAGTCGAACTTCCATCACGCTTTCGCGAATCGCTGGTTCGTAACGGAACGTCGTTATGTGCCGAACCGAATAGATCACTTTGAGATCAATCCTTATTAGTGCAACGAATACCGCCCAGCGCTGCAGATCACGAAACCAGCACCGATTCCGCAGAATAATCGAAGTAAACCTGATGAATCGCGTTATGAACCTGGCTGCACTGCCAGCGAATGCCATCTACGTAACCACCCGCACCGGAGGCCATGATTTCGTCAATCTGGCTGAAGCTGAGAGTCGCGCGCAGCCTGCCCGCAAGCCGAAGCAGTTGTTCCGCTCTGCGCTCGGTCATTTCTCCGATGGCTCGCAGCGCCGCCTGCACCATGTCGGCGGAAAACCGCACGGAATGCGGGAACTCGGGATTCAACAGCAGAAACTCCGCCACCCGTAGCGGCCGGATCTCAGCCGTATAAGTCTTGCAATAGGCTTCGAAGGCCGCACAGGATTTCAGCAGCCCCACCCATTCCAGATACTCTTCGCTTTCGACCCCTTGATCGAGCAGTGGCGGCAACCGCCGAAAATAGACGCCAATGAGTCGCGCCAATTCATCGGTGCGCTCCACAAAGCGCCCCAGCTGGATGTACTGCCAGCCTTCGCCCCGAGCCATGGTCGTGTCCGTTATCCCATGAAACAGATGAGAGCCCTCGCGCACCGCCCGGAACAAAACGTGCGAGTGCAGCCGCCATCCCTCCCCTACGCTGGTGCCCGTGACCTGAAGATAAAGGCGGTTGAGCTGCTCCCACATTTCCGTGCTGCACTGCTCGCGCACCTGGCGCAGGTTTTCCCGCGCCGCCGAAATGCACGACAGGATCGAAGAAGGATTGGAGCGATCGAGCGTAAGAGTGCGGCTCACGGAGGCGGCATTCAACTTTCCGCCCTCGGGAGGAGGAGAGTCCAGTGCTTCGAGCAGGCGCAGCCAGCGCCCCGATCCGGCTTCCGGCGATTGATCGAGCCGCAGTTGCAGATCCACATCGATCACGCGGGCCGTGTGCTCGGCGCGCTCCAGGTAGCGACTCATCCAGTACAGACTGTCCGCTACGCGGGAAAGCATTGCTGTTCGCCTCCGTTCGTTCATTCCGTTTCGATCACGCCCGAAGCACCCAGGTATCCTTGCTCCCGCCTCCCTGCGAAGAATTCACTACCAGCGAGCCCCGCCGCAGCGCCACGCGAGTCAGCCCGCCGGGAACCAGCGTCACATTTTCGCCGTACAGAATATACGGGCGCAAATCCACGTGGCGTGCCTGCACTTCACCCTCAAGGAAGCACGGGGCTCGCGACAGGTTCAGAGTCGGTTGTGCGATGTAATTACGCGGCTCGGCTTCTATCCGGGCGCGAAACTCTTCCCGCTCCCCCTCCGTGCTGTGCGGGCCGATCAGCATGCCGTATCCGCCGGACTCGCCGACCGCCTTCACGACCAGCTCATCGAGGTGCTCGAGCACGTGGCTCCTCTGCGCCGGGTCGCTTAGCAGAAAAGTCTCTACATTGGCGAGAATCGGGTCCTCGCCCAGGTAGTAGCGGATGATTGCTGGGACATAGGCATAGACCGCCTTGTCATCCGCTACCCCGGTTCCGATCGCGTTCGCCAGAGCCACATGCCCGGCGCGATATGCGTTGAAAAGTCCCGGCACGCCCAGGTTCGAATCCTCGCGGAAACACAAAGGGTCAACGAAATCATCGTCCACGCGCCGGTAAATCACATCCACCCGCTGCAGTCCTGCCGTAGTGCGCATATAAACGACGTTGTCGTGCACCAGGAGATCGCGACCTTCAACCAGCTCGATCCCCATCTGCTGCGCCAGGAAGGTGTGTTCGAAGTATGCGGAGTTGAAGACTCCCGGGGTCAGGAGAACAACTTTCGGCTCATGGCGCGTGGAGGAGCTCACCGGAGCCAGCGCCCGAAGCGTGGCCAGCAGAGCCTGCGCATAATGATCCACCGGGCAGACGCCGTAGTCCCGGAAAAGCCTCGGGAAAACTTTCTTTAAAACCTTCCGGTTGGCCAGCATATAAGACACGCCGCTCGGGACGCGCAGATTGTCTTCGAGCACGGCGAAGCTGCCGTCCGGCAGGCGGACCAGGTCGGTCCCGCAAATGCTCACGTAGGTGCCGCGAGGCACGCTCAGGCCCCGCATCTCGCGGCGGAAATGTTTGCAGCTGTAAACCAGCTCCCGAGGAACCACGCCATCGGCCAGAATACGTCCGTGCTGGTAAATGTCTTCGAGAAACAGGTTCAGCGCGGTGATGCGCTGAGTGAGCCCGGTTTCGACCCTGCGCCACTCCTGGTTGGGAATAATGCGCGGCAGCAGATCGTTCGGAAAAACCCTCTCCGTTCCCTCTTCATTGCCGTACACCGTAAACGTGATTCCCTGATGCAGGAATGAAAGATCGGCCGCCTGTTGGTTCCTGCGCAGTTCTTCTGCCGGCAATTCAAGCAGGTTCTGGAAGAGAGCTTTGTAATGCGCCCGGGGCGTGCCCGGTGCCGAGAACATCTCGTCGTAAGCCGAATCGAACTGGTAGTTGCGGAAAGGAGGCCGAAACAGGGTGAGAGGCTCCGGAGGGTTCATCCGGCGCAAGGCTCCGCGAGTTCGTGCCCGGTTGGAATGCACTCTAGGACTCTAGGGGGCTCGCCGGACTGAGTCCAATCGAAATTGCTGATGGCGGCGATAAGATTTCCCG
>Ga0209167_10001718_pt1 | contig 12479 bp, 10 predicted proteins | sample Coa_R1_9_FD_187154 | JGI IMG/M metagenome (GOLD analysis project Ga0209167, IMG submission 187154) | Surface soil microbial communities from Centralia Pennsylvania, which are recovering from an underground coalmine fire - Coalmine... | ecosystem: Environmental > Terrestrial > Soil >... | reverse complement strand
TGCAACTCGAGGAACTGCTGTTGAAGTTCCGATCGTGTCACTGGGTCAAGCGCTCCAAAGGGCTCGTCGAACAACAGTATGGGCGGATCGGCGGCCAGCGCGCGCGCCACTCCGACTCTTTGCCGTTGTCCGCCGGAGAGCTGCCGCGGATACCTCGTCCTGTACTCAGACGCCGGCATCCCGACCTTCTCCAGAAGCTGATCCACGCGATGCTCGACATCCTGTTCGATCCAGCCTTCCAGCCTGGGAACAAGCCCGACGTTGCGGGCCACTGTGAAATGCGGAAAGAGCCCCACGTCCTGGATCACATAGCCGATGTGACGCTTCAGCTTGATCGGGTCCCACGTGCGCGTGGATCGGCCCTCGACGAGAACCTCACCGCCGGTCGGAAACAGCATTCCATTGGTCAGCTTCAGCGCCGTACTCTTCCCTGACCCGCTGCGCCCAAGCAGCACGAGAGTCTCGCCGGCGTCGACGTTAAAGTTAATTCCAGCGAGGATCCGCCGGCCTGCGATTTCGTAGGAGACATTGCGAAACTCCACCAAGGACATGAAACTGCATTATTCCACGTTCCCGGCTATCAAAAGGCTCTCCGCAAAGGGCCATTCCTCATCGATCCACTGAGCTTCGCAGCCGAATCCGGATCCATGGGCCATGCGCGCAACCTCTTCGAGCGAATACTTGTGGCTGTTCTCGGTCCAGATAGTTTCTCCTTCTTCAAAAGCGGCCGTCAGACCGGCATCCCGGATCGCCACCGTTTGCCTCCGCATCGAGCGCAGATGCATTTCGACGCTTCGAGTCGGGTAGTTGAACCGGGCAATATGCTCGAATTGGTCGAGATCAAAGGCGCCTCCAAGTTCTCGATTGATGCGCGCGAGCAGATTCAGATTGAAGGCGGCCGTGACTCCCAGGGGATCGTCGTAGGCATCGATGAGCTGAGGGGTCGGCTTCTCCAAATCGGTCCCGAGCAGGAGCGCATCGCCGGGTTGCAGGATGGCCCGAACGTCGCGCAGGAATTTGACATCCGCAGGATGGCTGAAGTTTCCAATGGTGCTGCCCAGGAAGAGAACCAGGATGCGCTGGCCTTCCTTTCGCCGGGCTGCCACTTCCAGGAGTCCGTCGAGATACTCGCGCTCGAGACCGACAATCCCTACTGACTCGATATCGGCTAACTCGCGCCGGCACACGTCCAGAGCTGCCGGCGAGATCTCAATTGGAAAGTAACTCGTATGGCGCCGGCGCGAGAGAGCTTCGAGAACCCACCTCGTTTTTCGGCCGCTTCCGCTTCCTAACTCGCACAGAATTACGTCACCGGGGATTCGCCGTACGATCTCGTGCGCATGTCCCCGCAGCAGGCGTTCGTCCGCGCGCGTCAAGCCATATTCAGGAAGCTCGACAATCACATCGAACAGCTTCGAGCCGAGCGTGTCATACAAGTACTTGGATGGCAGCTCCTTCTGGCCGGCCTTTGTTAGCCCGGCTCGAATATCCGCGGCAAAATCCGCCGCTACGTCCGCAACAATCGTGTTTGTCAGCATGAAACAGTCCTGAATCCCGCGTAGACATATTGGTAATGCGGCTGGAACCAATTCCGGAAAGATCGGCGGAGCATGCACCGTTCCGTGCGTGGCGACCCACCCTTCATCACATAGTGCATGCCGTCGAAGAAGTTGGCGGAATAGCCTTCGTAAAACGGAAACGGCTGGAAGCCGGGAAGAGGCTCGAAGAGGCTCGAAGTCCATTCCCACCCATTCGCTAGAAACCCTTCGACGCCGAACGCGCTCGCGCCTTTGGGAAACGCATTCACTGGCGAAGGATCCCATCGCTCCAGATCAAAATATCCACGCACGTGGTGGGGCTCTCCGGCCTCTTCGTCACGCGCATTGCAGGCAGCGCGATGCCACTCCGCCTCCGTAGGCAACCGTGTTCCGGCCCACGCTGCGTAAGCGCCGGCCTCGGCGTGACTGACATAAACTGGCCAGTCAAGCGGCAGTGGGATCTCCTCGAACATCGAGCGATAATGCCAGCCGTCGCCGGTCTCTAACCAGAAGAGCGGATGCGCGATTCCATCCCGCGCCTTCCAATCCCACGCATCCGCGGTCCACAAGCTGCGTTCTTGATACCCGCCGGCCTCGATGAACTTGAGATATTCACCGTTGGTCACCTTATAACGGCCGATCGAAAAGGCGGGCACATCGACGGATATGGCCTCGTATTCGTTGTCCCATCCGAAGGCCGCGGCATCATCCCGAGGAATCCCCAGCGTAGCGCGGCCACTTGGAATATCGACCATGCCGGGCCTCAGCGGACCAGGTTGTGGCGCCGGCGCCTGAGGCTCGCCGCGTTTTTGATCGAGCGGCAATTGATGCAGCATGTACGCCAGCGTCTCGGCGTGCATCAGGCGATGTTCGATCGCGACATTAAGAAGCACCCACGGAGATTCATCGCCAGACCAATCGCAAAAATTCCTCTCCGCGAGCGCCGTGTCGAGGGTCGCCCGCACCCGGTTCCGGTAATTCTCGATTTGCGCCTGAGCAGGCCAATCCGAGGGTTGATCGGATGGCAGGCCCCCATCCACTGGGTCGATTCCAAACGCGAAGAGGTGGTCCAACTCGCGGTCGAAGGGCTGCGCGTGCAATAGACGCCCATGCAGCAAGTTCCAATCGAACGCCTCCAGATGCCCCAGGTAGAAAATGATGCGATGTCTCTCCGGGATGGGACGTTGGTACAGAGAATCCGGATGGACCAAACCAAAGAGCCGATCCGTTTGCTTCCGCGCTTCAGCGATGCGTTTCAAAAGCCTCTGGCGAATCTCGACATCTTCAGATGCTGCGAGCATGTATGCCTCCTGTTCAAGCGGAAATCGGCTTGAGCTCTCCCAGCATGGTTGGAATGAGCTCGGAGACGGTTGGGTGAATATGCATGGCGCGTTGCATCACCGTATAAGGCGCCTTGGCGTACATCACGTCCAGAATGCAGTGGATCGCTTCATCGCAGCCAGTGCCCAGCAGCGATGCGCCGAGAATCTCGTGCGTGTCCGCGGCCACAACGATTTTCATAAAGCCCTGCGTCTCCCCTTTTTCAACGGCGCGGCTTACTTTGGTCATCGGTCGCTTTCCGATCAGAGCCTTTCGGCCGCTCTTCACAACTTCGGCTTCCGTCATCCCGGCCCGGCCGAGCGGCGGATCGATGTACAAAGCGTAAGCTGGAATCCGGTCGCTCACGCGCCGCGGATCGTTGTCCAGGAGGTTTGCCGCCACAATTTCGAAGTCGTTATAGGAGGTGTGCGTGAACCCGCCCTTGCCATTGCAATCGCCCAGCGCCCAGATGCCAGGCACGTTGGTGCGTAGTTGATCGTCCACCCGTATGTAGCCGCGCGCATCGGTCTCTACACCGGCTTTGTCCAACCCCAGATCGGCCGTGTTCGGGCGCCTTCCGATCGCGAACAACAGATGCGAACAGCGAATGTCCTCGCCGCCATCCGCGGAGTCGACGCGAACGGTGATCTCGTCGCCGTGCTTGGCAAGCCGCGTGACCTTCGCGTTCATGCGAATGCCGATCCTCTCCCGCTCCAGGATTTCGCGAATCGCGTCCGAGACATCCTGATCCTCGCGTTGAATCAGCCGGGGCCCCAGCTCCAGGATTGTGACGTCGCTTCCGAAGCGCCGGAACATTTGCCCGAACTCAAGCCCGATGTAGCTTCCGCCCACAATGATAAGATGCCGTGGAAGGAAATCTATTTCCATCATGGAGCTGTTTGTAAGAAAGGGGACGCCGTCCACACCTGGAGTGTCGGGCACGACCGCACGCCCACCCACGTTGATGAAAATGCGCTCGGCCTTGAGCCGGGAGTCTCCGACACTCACTTCCCCCGCCGATTCGAAGCGGGCGTGACCTTCATAGACCGTGCAGTTGGTCATATTTTTCACCCAAGCTTCGACTTCCTTATTCGATTCTCCCGAAACCTGATCCTTGCGCGCCTTCACTTGTTTCATGTCCACGCCGACCGGGCCCGCGATGGTCACGCCGTATTCGGCGGCGCGGCGCGACACGTGAGCGGCATAAGCGCTGGCGACCATGGTTTTGGTCGGGATGCATCCGGTGTTGACGCAAGTTCCTCCGAAACGGCCGCGCTCGATCACCGCCACCTTCATACCGGCGGCCGTCAGGCGTCCCGCCAGCGGAGGTCCAGCTTGGCCCGTTCCAATAATAATGGCGTCGAATGAATATTTCATGTTCGCGCCCGTATTGGATGCGTGAGGTGCTCCGCGAGAACCGCGAAAGTTACTCAGCCAGGACCCTATGAACAAACTGAACCGCCATGGACCCTTCGCCGACGGCCGAGGCAACGCGCTTCACGCTTCCCGCCCGGATATCCCCCGCGGCGAATACTCCGGGAAGGTTCGTTTCCAGCAGATATGGAGGGCGCGACTGCGACCATTCGCGCCCCAGGTCCGCGCCGGTCTTGATGAATTGTTTGCCGTCCAGCGCCAGGCATCCGCTCAGCCAGGCAGTGTTGGGGCTGGCGCCGGTCATGAGGAACAGGTGCTGGATTTCGCGAGCTTCGGTCTCTCCCGTCTGCACCTGCCTCCAGCGGACGCGCTCCAGGTGCGCGGCGCCTTCCAGCGCCTCGACCTCCGTGTATGGTCTGAAAGTGATCTCGCGGCTCGCTTCAATTCGCGAGATCAGGTACCTCGACATGCTGTCGGCAAGCCCTGGTCCGCGAACCAGCAAGTGGACGTGCTTCGCATGAGCCGACAGGAACAGGGCGGCCTGGCCAGCCGAGTTTCCTCCTCCCACGACCGCCACTTCCTCGTTGGTACAGAGCTGCGCCTCCACTTGAGTCGCGCCATAGTAGACGCCGGAGCCTTCGAATTGCGCCAAGTTTGCCAGTGGTAACTTCCGGTATTGCGCCCCGGAGGCAACGATGATGCTGCGAGCCTGCAACGACTTTCCATCGTCCAGCTCCACGGTATACGGCGGACGGTTGCATTTGAGCGCCCTCGCCGTTCGAGCCACCGCGATGTGCGCCCCGAACTTCTCCGCCTGAACGAAGGCGCGGCCCGCAAGCTCCTGTCCGGAAATCCCGGTGGGGAAGCCCAGATAGTTTTCGATTCTGGAACTGCACCCGGCTTGTCCGCCCGGCGCGGTGCTCTCCACCACCAGCACGTTCAGCCCCTCGGAAGCTCCGTAAACGGCTGCGGCCAGCCCGCTCGGACCGGCTCCCACCACGATCAGGTCGTAAACGCCGGTCTCGTCGATTCCGGCATTCAATCCGAAACATTCCGCCGCCTCCGCGTTACTGGGGTTTCGAAGCACCAGTTCCCCGCGGCAGATCAACACGGGTATGTCCGCGACACCGATCGCGAATTGATCCAGAATCGCTTGAAAGCCGGGATCGCGCTCTACGTCGATATACGTCAGCGGATGCCCGTTCCGGGAAAGGAAGCCTCGCAGACGCAGCGTGTCCGCGGAATGACCGGATCCAATCAGCAAAGCGTCGCCTGTGGAATGGGCGATGAGATAGGTGCGCCGCAGGAGGAAGACGCGTAAAAACATTTCGCCGAGCGTTGCGTCGGTCTGAAAGATCCGCCGCAGATTCTCCCTCCCGATTTCCAGGAAAAGGCTCGCTTCGCGCGCCCGGCAGCGGACCAGGCTACGTCTGCCCGAGAGCTGGTTCACTTCACCCGTGAACATCCCGCGCCCCAGGATGCTGACCACGCCTTCTACATTATTCGAGACGCCATTGATTTCGATGCTGCCATCCAGCACAACAAAGACGCCGTGACTTACGTCGCCCTGGTCGTAGAGGATTTCACCCGCGCCCGCTCGCCGTTTTTCACCGAATGCCGCAAGGCGCACGATCTGCGCGTCATCCAGCCTGGGGAACATTGAATCAGTTTGCTCGGGAGCTTCTTGCATTGCGCCTCCGGCTATTCCAGATCGACTTCCGCGATTCCGAAACGGCTTCAGCTATTCCAGAACGATTTCATCAATGTAACACCACATCCAATCCTCGCCCGGCTCGAGCGAGCGCACCAGCGGGTGATGAATGGCATGAAAATGCTTGGTCGCGTGCTTGTTCTTCGAGGAATCGCAGCAGCCGACGTGTCCGCACGTGAGGCAAAGGCGCAGATGAACCCAGCTATCGCCGGTCTTCAAGCATTCCTCGCAACCGTTGGTTCGCGGCGCGACCTTGTGGATCTCTTTCAGATGGGTGCAGGCCATGCGCTTTTTCGCTACTCCAAATTTAGGCTATTTTCGCTTTCGAGCCCGCGCAGGCAGGCCGATGCCGATACTCACTTTTTCTGTTTCGCGGCCGCATCAACCAGAGACTCGGATTCCGCGCCCGAGCAGGCCAGTTCCAAGATTTGATCGAACGGCGCGAGCACCAAAGTCTGTTTCGGAACCACCCAGGGCGCGGTCAGCACCTTGGGATCCGTAATGGTCGCCTCAATCTCGAGCGTGTTCTTGTCCACGCGGCGATAGCGTTCCACCAGATGCATCGCATCGGAATGAAACGAAACCCGCCCTTCCGCGGAGAGCCAGTTGGTGTCGGCAAAGTTGGTCTTATCGACAACCAGAGTATCGCCGTCCCATCGGCCAATGGCGTCTCCGCGATAAGAAGGAGGCACGTCGTCGCGATGCGGCCTTCCGTCGAAGGGGATGATTTGAAAGCCGTGGTAGGTTTCGGTCAGCATCACTACGAACTTCGGAGTTTGGACGATCTGCGCCACGGCGCCCACGTCAAACATGCTCACATTCAAGGTTCCGAACGCGGTTGGCACGCAAGCGAGCGCAGGGTCGTCCTTATCGGCCAACGTCTTGGCTTTGGCCTGGGCCGACGGCTGATACAAACTTTGAAACGTAGCCGGCGCTGGACCGCGTCCGCCACCCGGCGCGCCTCCTCGTCCACCTCCACCGGCGGCAGCAGGCGTACCGGCTGGAGCGCGCCCGCCGACATCGGCGCCTCGCCACCACACTCCGGACAAGTCCGGATGACCATCCGCGGTGCGCGGTACTTGGGCCGAGAGGCGCCCCGGGCTCGCCACGGACCACGCTAGCGCAGTTGCGATTGCGGCAGAGATTATCGAGTGCTTCATATTGTTGCTTCGCGGCTCGTTACTTCGCCCCTGGTCCCTCTTGGGGGCCGAACATCCCAAACACCTGCCCATCCGCGGTGGTCAGTTCTCGCAACATACCCCTGGGTTGAGAGGCATCACGGGCTCGATAACCCTTGATGGTGACCTCGGCGCCGGGCTTGATGATGCTCTGCTTGTAGCCGTTGCGGATCATTCCACTCGGCGTCCCGGCTTCGAAGGACCATTCCTCCACTTTGCCGGTGGTCGGATCTTTCACGTTTAGGCGGAACCAGGAATGTGGATTTCGTAGCAGAACTTCCGTGATCACACCGTGAACGGTTATCGACTGAGTCGTATCGTAGGATGCTGAAAACGAGTGATGCGCCCAAGCCGGCACTCCAGTGACCAGCGCAATCAAACTCGACGCAAGAACGGCGAAGACGCTACGTTGCATAACCACCTCCGGTCCCATCGGAGACTCCATGCGGAATCTCACAGTCGAGTATACACCCGGCGGCCGGTAGTGCGCCAAAGCAGCGCACTACCCAGCATCCCTATAAAATAAAGCGACCGCGCCCTTTTACAACGCCCGAGCCGCGAAGTACACCGTCTGCGGCCCGTTCGGGACATTCGTTCCGCGGATCCGCAGCTTCCAGGTTCCTCCGCCAATGGCCGCGCCGCCCGGGAGGCTTCCCGCGTGAGCCCGCTCAAACACCGAAGGCCCGGACAGGCTCGCAGCCTGCACCACTCCGGTGTTGTCGAGCAGATACAAGTCGACGTCGTTGTGCGGCTTCCCAGGGCTTTCCGGCCACCACAGGGAGCCATCCAGCAGTGCGAGCACAAGCGCCCCGGTCGCCAGGGGAACGTCGATGGTCTGGCCGTTGGCCACCGACACTTTCCCCCACCACACCGAGCCGCCCGTGCCCATCTGCACTGGCCCTGCCCCAACCGTGTTGTCGAAGAGCGGCCAGGGTTTTTGGCCGGAGAGGATCAGCTGAGCATACACCTGTCCCGGATCGATGCTCGCGTTGGTCCCGCGCAAAAAGTTGCGGAACAGGCTGGCCACACCTCCGGCATAGGGCGTCGCGCCGCTGGTCCCGCCGAAATTCCGCAGCGCGGTATCACTCGCGTTGCTGGCCGTCTCGGTATTGGTGGGCGTCTGGATATCCGGTTTGTAGCGGCCATCGGAAGTGGGTCCGCGGCTTTGGCTGTTGACCTGGGCCAGCGTGTCCGTGTCGAAATCGCCCACGCCGATCACGCGATGGGCATTGGCGGGTGCGCGGACCGTTCCCGCGGCAGGCCCATAGTTCCCGTTGGCGGCAATCACGACGGCTCCTGCGTCGAAGGCTTTATTCGCCGCCGTGGGAATGGCGCTGGCGATGCCGCCGGTACCCTGCATTTCGGCGACGATCACGCGATCGCCCAGAAACACCGCGTACTCGAATCCGCGGACGGCTGCGGTGACGCTGAGGCCTTCGCAAGCGCCGTCCACCGTGGGATAGACCCGGTAGCTGTGCAGAAGGCTGCCCGTCACGCCGCGATAAGCATTGCCGAGATTGTTGTTTCCCGTGATGATCGCAGCGCTGGAGGTGCCGTGGTTCCAGCAATCGTCGTTGGTAACGGTGGTTGCGGCGCAATCGATGCCCACGGCTGTGGTGCAGTTGAACCGTCCAAAGACGTTACTCAACAGCGTATGCGTGGAGCGCAAGCCGGTGTCCAGCAAGCCGATGAATCCGCGTGTGTCACCCAGGTTGAAATACGGATCGCTGCTGATGAGGGCCCGGGCGTCCGCCACCGTATCGCCCGGAGGCGGATCGCCCGCGTTCTCTGGCTCCACGTAAAGCACGTCGGGACGCGCCGCGATCGCCGCTATGTTGCCTAGAGGGATCGTCACCACCATGCCCTTGATCAGCCAGAATTGGTCCAGCACCTGCGCCCCATACCGCTGGGCAAGTTCCTGCCGAAGCGCCGCATACTCGGGCGTGCGCTGCTGTTGCAGGGAGGCGACTACCGGCGCGGAATCCTGTGCCGACCGGGCTGCGTTCGCCACCCCGTCCGCCCGCTCAGGAAAGCGGGGCACCGTTACATCGTCGACGAAGTTAATCACTGCTGTGACCACCGCCTGGGCCGGATATTGCGCCGCCAGTTGCCCCAGACGTGGATGAATCTTCGACTCGGGGGCCTGCGCCGCCGCGTCCTGCGCGGTCTTGGGTGGAAACGCACCGAACGAGGATTCGCTCGGCGGGATCGGATTCACACTGTGGTAGGTGATCGCGCCGTTGGACAACTGCGCATAGTGCAGTTGGTTGAAAGGATCTTCGGGGGTGCTGCCGATGGGCGTCTGCGCGGACAGGCCTCCGATGGCGATGGCGACCGCGGCGAGGACAAGCGTCCCCCGCATTCTGCGAAGCGTCTGAGTAGTCACGGTATTCTCCTATTGGCTAAATTCGCCGGAGGAGGAGAATTTGGAGCTGAACTTGACTATATACGCGTAAGACGGCGTAGGGTGGGATCACGCCTTCGCGGAAAATTCGATTTGAATCGGCCGTCCTCGCCTTTATGGGCCCGCCGTTACGGTAGAATGAAAGTCTCGGGGCGTGGCTCAGCCTGGTAGAGCGCCTGGTTCGGGACCAGGAGGCCGGTGGTTCGAATCCACTCGCCCCGACCATCTGTTTCTCATTGGCCTCCGCGCCGTCGCCGTGCGATCCTCAAGAAGATGCCGGATTCGAATTTTACGCCGCTTCGAATCGTCTCGATGGGCGGCGGCAACGGCCTCTCCGCCCTGTTGCGGGGACTGAAGCGCTACGCCACGCTCGGCTCGGGCGCTGTCGAGATCACCGCAGTGGTGACTGTAACCGACGACGGTGGTAGCTCCGGCCGCCTGCGCCGCGAGTTCGACATTCTCCCTCCCGGCGATATCCGCAACTGCATGGTGGCTCTCTCCGAGGACGAGACGCTTCTGGCGCGCTTGTTTCAATACCGCTTTTCCAAGGGAAGCGGTCTCAGCGGCCATAGCTTCGGCAATCTGTTCCTCACCGCCATGAGCCATCTGACCGGCGATTTCGCACAGGCTGTCAAACTTTCGTCGGAGGTCCTGGCCGTCGCCGGACGCATCTATCCGTCCACGTCCTCCAACGTCGTTCTGGAAGCGACGCTGGCTGGCGGGAAGCGCGTAAAAGGGGAATCGCTCATCAGCAGAAGCACCGTTCCCATCCGGCGCATTTCGCTCAATCCGCGTCATGTCAAGCCGCTTCCCGAAACGCTGGAAGCCATCGCCAAAGCCGACCTGATCACGCTGGGCCCCGGCTCGCTGTTCACCAGCGTGATTCCGAATCTGCTTGTTTCTGGCATTCCGCGAGCCATCGCCGCCTCACCCGCCCGCAAAGCTTTCTTCGTAAATCTCATGACTCAGCCGGGCGAGACCACGCATTTCCGCGCCTCCGATCATGCCGCGGCTCTGCTCAAACACTGCGGCCGTTCGCGCGGCCGGCTGATCGACGTATGCGTCGTGAACACCCGCCCGTTTTCAGCGCGCGCCCTGGAGCAATATCGCAAGCATGCGGCCCAGCCGGTGGAAGGCGACGTCGAGGAGTTGAAGCGCATGGGGCTCGACGTGGTCGCCACCGATCTGCTGCGCTTGAACAGCCGCAGCGCCGCCGGGAAGATTCGCCACGATTCTTCCGCCACCGCTGCTGTCGCGATCGAGCTGGCTCAACAGGGGCGCCTCCTGCGGCGCAAACTGGCTTCATGAAAACGTCCGTGGCGATTCTGGCTGCCGGCTTAGGCACGCGCATGCGATCCAAGCGCGCGAAGGTCCTGCATCGCGCCGCGGGCCTGGCGCTGGTGGAACATGTGGTGGGCGCGGCCCGCGCCCTGGCCCCGCCCGAGAGCACCATCGTCGTGACCGGGCATCAGGCCGCCGAGGTCGAGGCTCTGCTTCAGCCCACTGGTGTAAAGTTCGTGAGGCAGGAGCCGCCGAAGGGTACCGGCCATGCGCTGGAATGTTGCCGCGCAGCGCTCGGGAGCGCCAGTGGGTTACTGCTGGTGCTCTACGGCGATACGCCCTTGCTCTCCGCCGCCACACTCGAACATCTGTGCGACTCGCAGGCGCATTCCGACGCGGCCGCCACGCTGATCACCACGGCTATCGAAGATCCCTCCGGCTATGGCCGCGTGATCGTGGACCCGCACGGCAACGTCGAGGCCATTGTCGAGCACAAGGATTGCACCGCCGAACAGCGCTCCATCCGCGTCATCAACTCTGGCATTTATTGTTTCCGCGCGGATCTTTTGTGGCGTCATTTGGGCGAGGTCCAACCCAATCCGGTCACCGGCGAATACTATCTCACCGATATGGCGCGGATTCTTCGCGGGCATGGCCACTCCGTGCGCGCCCTGCATGTCGACGACCCGGCCGAGCTTCTGGGAATCAACACCCGCGTCGAGCTGGCCGATGCCGACCGCATCCTGCGCCAGCGCAAGGCGCAGGAATTGATGCTCTCCGGCGTGACCATCGAGCGTCCGGAGACCGTGTGCATCGACGCCTCGGTCAGCGCCGGCGCCGACACCGTGATCGAGCCGTTCGCGCGTTTGCTGGGCCGCACCCGCATCGGCGAGGACTGCCGCATCGGAGCCGGGAGCATTCTTGAAAACAGCGAGGTCGCCGATCGCGTGATCATCGGGCCCTACACTTTGATCGCGGATTCGCGCATTGAAGCGGGTGCGAACATCGGTCCCTTCGCCCGCCTGCGCATGGGCGCGCATGCCGAGGCGGATACGCGCATCGGCAATTTCGTCGAGCTCAAGAATACGCGGCTGGGCGCGGGTGCCAAGAGCCAGCACCTGGCCTACCTTGGCGACGCGCAGATCGGCGCAGGCTCGAATATCGGAGCGGGCACGATCACCTGCAACTACGACGGCGAAAAGAAGCACACGACTACCATTGGCGACGGCGCGTTCATCGGCAGCAATTCGACGCTGGTTGCGCCCGTCGAAATCGGAGCCGACAGTTACATCGCCGCCGGCAGCGTGATCACGGAAGAGGTTCCACCCGGCGCGCTCGCCCTGGGGCGCGGTCGCCAGGTGAACAAGCCCGGCTGGGTCGAGAAGCGCCGCAAGAAGAAGACCTGACGGCCTATGTTGCGCGCGCACTTTGCGTGCCGCGTTCACACTCTGTGAACGCTTGCCTGTCCAATCGCTCGCGCCATCGTGGGGCTCTGAGCGGATTCATTTCGACTGGGATGGGTGTGACCTCCTCTTCCGCCAGGTCGGCGGGCATAGTCGAGGCGCGCGAAAATATCCCCCCGTCAGCGACCCGTCGTTGGCGAGCATTCGCGCGAGGATACCGGTTCAGTTCTCCGAAGGTCTTTCCGCGTGGTCGATCACGAGGATCTCCAC
>Ga0209167_10001712_pt1 | contig 12508 bp, 14 predicted proteins | sample Coa_R1_9_FD_187154 | JGI IMG/M metagenome (GOLD analysis project Ga0209167, IMG submission 187154) | Surface soil microbial communities from Centralia Pennsylvania, which are recovering from an underground coalmine fire - Coalmine... | ecosystem: Environmental > Terrestrial > Soil >... | reverse complement strand
CTAGTTTCATCCAATCTCCATTTTAGACGTTTTGGGCTGGCGCCTTGCCACAAGCCGGACAGCTCGGAGTCCCCTCGGGGCGGCGGGGATCGCGGCTCCGGGCCTCCCTGTTCCACATCTCCGGGAGCCCGAGCACCTCGATCGGCGGCGATCTGTTGAGTTTCGATCAGGTCCGTGGATTCGGAGCTCCCATTAATTCCACCGGCGACGCTGGCACCATCGACGTAATAGTCCTGCTTGTATGGGTGCGCAACTCGATCCCGCGGACACTTTCCGGCAACTCATTTTTCCGGTTGCACCTTCCGTATTACCCTCGCACGACTTCCGGGAACAATATTAGAAAAATTTAATCCACGGTTAACCTCACGCTAATCTGGGATGAATAGACTCGTTTTCAGAGATCACGCTGATCCAGACCTCATCACATTTCTCGTTGGACAAGATGTGACGAAACGATTCGAGCCTGAGGAGAAAACCCATGGACAAAGAGGATCTCGTCAACAAACGACTGGTCAAGCATTGGCTGGCCTGGGCCCTGATCTGGCTGACGGTGTTTCCCGTCATGGGTCTGATCGTCTCAACAAAATTTCACGCTCCCGACTTTCTAGGAGGGGTCTCGTGGCTGACTTTTGGACGTTTGCGTCCCGTGCACGTCAACGGGGTAATCTTCGGGGCGTTCACCACGTCGTTTTTGGGGTTGGCGTACTGGTATCTGCCCCGGCTGTTGGGGGTTCGGATCTATAAGGAGGAGTGGGGCTGGTGGATGCTCTGGGTATGGAACGTCTTTGTCGTCTTGGGCTCGATCTCCTTTATGATGGGCTACAACTCGGGGCTGGAGGCGGGGGAATACGAGTGGCCCCTAAACATTCTTCGGTTTATTGTGCTCGGGGCGTTCACCATCCAGCTTCTGGGGACTCTCTGGCGTCGAAAGGAACGGCGCTTCTATGTGGCGATGTGGTACACCACCGCTGCATTCGTTTGGACGCTGATGAACCTGGTCTTGGGGAACGTGGTGCTCTCCTTCGTAAAGGCGTTCTCCGGGGTCAATAGCGCTGCCATGCACGGGTTGTACATTCATTACATTGTGGGGCTGTGGCTCACGCCCGCGGGGCTTGCCACGATCTATTATTTTCTTCCGGTGAGCACCAAAAACCCCCTCTACAGCCATCGGCTCTCACTGTTGGGCTTCTGGTCTCTCGCTTTCTTCTATCCGTTCGTCGGCATTCACCATTATCTCTACAGTCCCATTCCGCACATGAACCAGACGATGGCAATCACCACGAGCATGCTGCTGATCATCCCCGTCTGGGCGGTGACCGTAAACTTCTTCGGGACGATGATGGGGCGCTGGGGGGCCGTGTTGGGTGGGGGCGGGGGAGACAACTATGGCGCCAAGTTTCTCATCCTGGGTGCCATCTACTACTTTGTCGGCTGCTTTCAGGGATCGACCGAAGCGCTTCGGCGGATCCAGCAGCTGACGCATTTTAACGATTTTGTGATCTCCCATTCGCACCTTACGGTCTTCGGGGCGATGGTCGTCTGGACCATCGGGGGGATCTACTACACTTGGCCGCGAGTCACCGGGCGCGAGCTTTGGAGCGACCGGCTGGCAAGCTGGCATTTGTGGCTGACCATCACGGGCTTTACCCTGATGGCGGCGGTGCTGACCGCAATGGGCTTTGTGCAGGGCTCGATGCTGGAGTACGGGGCCAACTGGGTCGATACCGTTAAGGAGCTGAAGCCCTGGTGGGTGGCCCGCACCCTCGCGGGGCTGACGATGGACATCGGTCTTGCCCTGATGCTATTTAATTGTTACATGACGGCACGCCATGGCAAGGTGCTGAAGTCGGCGCCGGAGAGCTCCCTCTGGGAGAAGGAGGCACCCGTGCGGGAGGGGGTGCGGGGCAGTTGGATCGAGACTCCTTCCACGGTTTTTCTTGCTGCGGGGCTGGGCTTTTTCTTTTTGGCGGTTTTCGTTCAGGGGATCGTGCCCTGGATGATGCCCGAGACCCGCACCACCACGGTGGTCGATGAGGCGACCCAGAAGCCGATCCAGGTGGCCGATTACACCCCGCTCGAGGCCCGGGGACGACAGGTTTATATCCGCGAGGGATGCTGGTACTGCCACTCCCAGTATGTACGACCCGTGACGGGGGAGACCTTGCGCTGGGGGCCTGTCTCCCAGGCAGGGGAGTACGCTTATGATTTCCCGCATCTGTTTTCCACGCGGCGCATCGGGCCGGACTTAACGCGAGTCGGGCGAAAGTACGCCGACGGCTGGCACATCGCCCACCACTGGGATCCCCGCCACGTTGTGCCAGACTCTATTATGCCCTCCTTTCCATGGCTCTTTGAACCAGCGAAAGACAACGACGTCCCCCAGCTCAATGAGGACGGAAAGGCCCTGGTCGCTTATGTGCAACGACTCGGGACCGGGATTGGGGACTGGCGAGAGGATTTCGCCCCGACGCGTCTTTCCTCGGGGGTGGCCCTTACCCTGGACCCCTCGGAACGGGAGGAAATGGTGGCGCTGGGTCGAGAGGTCTTCGGGCGCCGCTGCATTGGATGTCACGGGGTCCAGGGGAACGGTAGAGGCCCCTCCGCGGTCTTCCTGGATCCCAAACCCCGGGACTTTACGCGGGGGATTTTTAAGTTTCACTCCACCCCGGGAAAGGATTCCCTGCCCACCGACGCGGACCTGTTCATCACGATCACCCACGGCCTGTGGGGAACCGCGATGCCCACCTGGCAGGACATCCCCGACCGGGAGCGATTCGCCGTCATCCAGTACATCAAGACCTTCTCGGATCGTTGGAAGAAGGAGGCAGTGGGGGAGCCGATCAGCGTTTCTCCGGAGCCGCCGCTGACCGAGGCCTCCATTGAAAACGGAGAGAAGCTCTTCCACGGAAAGGCCACCTGCTTTATGTGCCACGGCCCTCAGGGCAAGGGCGATGGGCCCCTGGCCCCTTCGCTGAAAGACGTCTGGGGAAACCCCGAGCGGCCCGCGAATTTCACCCTGCCGGCCGGGGTGCACCCGGGGGTGAAGCTGGGCCACGACTCCATGCACATTTTTAAGACGATCATGACCGGTATCGGCGGAACCCCCATGCCCCCCTTCCAGGGACAGCTCACCCCTCTGGAGGCGTGGGATGTCGTCCACTACGTCCAGTCCTTGCGGGTCAAAGCTCATGAGGCCGAGCTGATTGAGGCGGGCTTGAAACCCACCGATCAGCGAGAAGCGCTGGCTCGGATCTGGGCCTCGCTGTCCACATCCGCAAACCGCGGCAATATGGATTCCGTGCTGATGCAAAAGGAGCTGGCGGAGCTCACGCCGCTGGAAAAGCCGCTTATTCAAGCCCAACTGACGGGAGGCGCACGATGAGAAAGGAGGTTGGCACGGTTGAAAAAAATGAGGAGACGCCCGCGGCCGAGGAGGTTTACCTCTACAAGGACGCGGGTATTCAAGAGCGCCATGGGAGGGTACCCCTCTGGCTACAGCTCGTTGCCTACGGGCTGATCATCTGGGCAGTCTATTACACGGTCCGCTATTGGAGCAGCGATTAACGTTGAGAGAATTCTATCTAGCACACGGGAAAGGAAGCTTGATCCACCGGTATAAATTCAATGAGAAGGGTTCTTTAAGAGACTGGTTCAGGAAAGAATCAATGATGATCCACATTCGTATTTGCCCATGTCGTGGTGTAGGAAACCGGTTGAGAGATTTAACGTCCCGCAGTTACTGCCTCACCGCGATAATCGGCTGCAGAGGCTCGCCCCGACACTCGATGGTGATGGGTCAGAGTACCCGGGAAATGTTCCACCCTCGTCCCGGGGGGAGCTAAATGGGGGGAACACATCGGAACAAAACGCGTTGCCGATAGAACAGATGGCATACAGAAATTTACACGGAGGACTAAAGATGAAACCGAGGTTTGAAACCGTTGGACAGATCAAAATGGGAAACCCCTTTGTCGCCCACGAACACACATCCGCTTCTGACCTGGCGTCGGAGTTTCTCCATAGCCGTCATACCGGGATGCCGGTGGTCGATCGGAATGATCGCGTCATCGGCGTGGTGAGCGAGCAGGACCTCTTGCGTGCGCTTCGCGGCCCGCGCCGACTGGAAGAGATCGAGGCGAAGGAGATCATGACCTCCTCTCCCATCGTGGTCGAGGAGACAACCACTCTGGAGGAGGCCAGCAAAATCATGGAGGACGCGCATGTTCATCGGCTGCCGGTAGTCAAAGATGGAGTCTTGCTGGGGACGATCGACCGTCATGATCTCTTGCGGGCATGGCTCGGCATGAGCGTCGAGATCTAATCGAGGAGGACACAGCGGGTCCTTTCTGCCCAAAATGGGGCGGAGAGGCCCCGCTCGACTTGCGTGGAGCGGGTCAAGGCAGGACCGGCTCGCTGACAGGAGCGAAAGACATGCGTATCCTCAGAGACCTGTTCGGCAGGTACAAGGAGATCTGGATCAGCCTGATCCTTGCAGTCCTCTTCCTGGTGTTTGATATGACTACGACGAGAGCGATTCTTCAAATGCATCTCTTACGCTCTAAGCGGCTTTTTCGATTGGAGGATTACATTCTCGAAGCGATCGTGGTCCTTTTGATGCTCTTGGGCGGCGTCCTTGCGTACCGTGAGCGAAAAAGGCGGCAGCAAGCCGAGACGAAGATTCTTAAGGCCATCCTGACCACCCTCAACCACGATTTAACCGATCCGCTGTCCGTGATCCTGGCCAATATCTCCTTGCTTCTCAAATCAGAGAACCGGCTGGTTGCTGAGAACAAGTCAGTGATTCACAAAATGGAAACGGCCTCCTCGAAAATTCGCGCGTTGATCTTTCAGCTCTCCCAGGTCGATCGGATCGATCTGCGCGCTTTTCTCGAGGCCAACAAAAGGTAATGCGCGGAGCCAATCAGCCCGAGGGGTGTGTCTCAGGCCTTTAAATACTCCGCGAACTGAACCATTCTTCTATAATTCTCGCATTCTCAAATCGTACCGCTGGAGAAAGAGGCGGCAGGAGGGCGAGTTGAACAATCTAAAAAGGATCTTGATTGCCCGGAACGACGAGATAACCCGTCCGGTGCCCGTAATCTTGGGCAACGCCTCGCTCCTTCTCAATTCAGAGAACCGGTTGGAGAAAGAGAAAAGATGGCGGACTCACAAAATCGAGATCGTCTCTTCAAAGGATTCGGGGCATGATCTTTTAGCTTTCCCAGATCGGGCGGCTCGATCTGAGCTCTTACCTGGAGGCCGCCAAACAAATGATGGATGCCATCCATTCGAAATCCTCGGATTAAGTAACCATCGCTGGCCTAGCAGGAGTGCGGAGAAAAGGAAGAAGAAATGGCAATCGAATTGGATGACCTTCTCGAGGGGGAAGAGAGGGAATTTCGGTCGAGCAGAAAAGGAAGACAGCCCCGCCGACCGATCTCGACGGAGCCAGACCCGCAAACCCCATTGAGCATCTACCTTCGCCAAATGCAACAGAGGAGTGTCCTCTCCCTTAGGGCGGAACGGGCGCTGGGAATGGATTTCTCTGAAGCGGGCCTTCAATTGGGACTGGGTCTCGGTGAATTGATTTGTCTTTTGCGAAAAAATCTTTTGGTAAACGCCGGCGTCCTCCCCCGGTCAAGAGCCTGGCCCTCTGGATTAGAACTCTCGATCCGAAGGAGATTCATCCGATTCCGGCGCAACTTGAACGAAGGCCAAAGTGCGCTATGCGCTCGATCCGAAAAAACCTCCGCCAGGCACATTTCCGGATCGAAGCCGTCAAGGAGCACCTGGCCCTCGCCAATCTCCTCCTGGTGGCGGGCATCGCGAAACGTGATATCGGAAACGGCCCTCTGTTTCTCGATCTCGTTCAGGGGGGAATGTCGGCCTGATGCGGGCGCCGGAGAAGTTCGACCCGGGTAGGGGATGCGGATTCTGGCCGTACGCCACCTCGTGGATCAATCAGAAGATCCGAAGGCCGTCATCGAACGGGGGCAGACCGTCCGGATTCCGATTCAATGGTTGCTCCCCGACGAGGGATCCGCCGGGTCAGATTTGATCTCACCTGGGAACTGGGGAGAAAACCCCTGCCGGGTGAGATCGCTGAAAAGGGAGGGATTCCCCCCAACGTCTGGAGGCGATCAATCAGATCTTTCAACACGTCGTTCCCTTTCAATCCTCCGTCGGGGAGGAAGAGATGGACCTGCACGAGCTCCTGGCCGACGGCCGCCTGCCCTCTCTGGAAGGGCAGGAGAAATGGCGTGAGTTCCGGGAGGAAGTCTCAATGCGTCTGGCGACCCTTCCGCATCGTGACGAAGGGGTGATCCGGATCCGTTTTGGAATCGGCTTGGAACGGGAGTCCAAACCGGAAGAGGTCGGACGGAGGTTAGGAATCAGCCGACAGCGAGCCCGGCAGATCGAGGCGCGGGCCCTCCAATTGCTGAGAAGGGCGATTCCTCGGAAGATGGAAGTACAGCGAGCGTAATCAGCGGAGAGGAGAACATTGATGCCACGCGCGAGTTCGATTGTTGAAGAAATGCCGGAAAAGGGCAAAGAGGAGGGACCCGCCACCGGAGCGGCAGTTTGCCTTTCGAAAATTTCCGGCATCCGCGAGCGGTACGGGGCGCTTCCGATATGGCTTGAGCTCATCGCCTACCTGCTGATCATCTGGGGACTCTATCGCTCGATCCGAACTTAAACAGACAGGGTGCGTCGCATTCCCGGGTCTAACAGCCGGGATAAAGATCACGATTCGAATGCGATTATTTCCGATGGGGTCAAAGGCAGTGAGAAGGAGATGCGTTTATCGCAGGGGAGAAAACGTGAGAGAAGAATCTCGCTCAGTAATACCGCGCTTCATTTCCACGTGATCGGGGTATCCAAAGGGTCGTTCCTTTCTTGAAATTCAACCTGAACATTTCTTAGAAAGGATGCTTTCATGAAGAGAATCAAAGGGCGCAAATCCTGGCTTTTCCTGGGTCTTACGATGCTGGTGAGTATTTTGTCACCAGCAATGATGGGATTTAAAGGGGATTTTCTCGCGGCCACGAAAAAAACGACGGACCTCCAGATCCAGATTGCCTCTCAAGGAAGGTTGGATATGGACTCGCGCTTGGAAGATCCCAGTAAGATCACCGTGGCGAGTGTCAATCACGTTGTCACGTTGGGGGGAACGGTCAGTACCCTGAAGCAGAAACTGGTGGCCGAAGACATCGTTGGGTCAACCCTCGTGGGTATCAAGGCGATAATTAACCAGATACGGGTGGTTCCGGAACGTATACCGGATCGTGAGCTGAAGGAGAAGGCTCTACAGACATTTCATCGAGACTCTGGTCTGAAAGGAGCCAAGATCACGGTGGACGTGAAAAACGGCTTTGCCCACCTTTCGGGAACGGTAAAGACGCCTGGTCAATCGTTGCTGGCCAATGAGGCGGTGTCCTCGCTCACAGGGGTCGTCGATTTCGATTCAGCGCTTAAAATTGTTCCGGAAAAGCGTTCCGATCAGGTGATTGCAGACAACATATTCTACTATCTCGACGGCAGTCCTATCCGTACGGACCAAATTAATTTCACGGTGCAAAACGGCGTCGTGCGCCTCACGGGAAAAGCCGACCATTTTAATGATATTGCCAGGATTGTCCGGGACATTCAAAATATCCGTGGCGTGGCGGCGGTGGAAACGGCGATTGACGTCCTGTGATGAAGAAAGCCAGGGGAGTAAGACTCGGAAGAGAGCGGACTGAAAGCGATCCGCGTGATTCACCTGGCATGAAGAGCGAGATAGACGCCGGGTGCGGCGCCGCAAAACAATGATCGAGGTGGGATAAATGGAGGGAAAGAAGAGCAGGAGAATCCCATGAGATGTCTACGATGCAGAGGCAGGATGGTTGGAGAAACTGTCTATACCAGAGCTGGGGAAATCCAGATGGCGCGATCCCCTCATGCGGGGACGTGTTCGACTGGATCGTGCTATTAAGCCGTCGGCGTTATGATCCCATTTCCTTGACAGCATCGAGCCAGAAATACCCTCATAAGGCGAGCGTTTTTTGATTGAAGGGCCGACGGAAAGGGTGCGGAGTCTTCGATCAGAAAGGAGAAAACACTCACTGGCTGGCCGTAGCACGCTTGAGGGATGGGGCAAGCGATTCGTATTTGAAAATATGGCAAGCTCGCGACGGGAGCTGCAATAAAAGTCTCGTTTTCCCAAAGGGTCATCGGATGGTGTATCAACGCGGAAGGTAAGCATGATGGGAGGGCCCAAAATGAGAGCCAAAGTCATTGCTGTTTTATTCATCGCCATGTCGGGTGTTCTAATTGGGTGGAATACGGGGATGGCCCGCGGCCTGATTGAGGTCTCCGGAATCATCGAGGCGGTGGACGCCTCCGCTCGCCCGCAGACCATCGTAGTGACGGCTACCACGGTTGGGAGAAGAAAACTGGTCGTCGGCTGCCGAGTAGACGATAAAACCGTGATCAGAGCTTCCCATCGCTCCGAAGCACTCGCGGGTCTTCATGCGGGGGATCGGGTGCGATTGACCTATTTGCGGGCGGAGGATGGCTTGGTTTGCCGGAAGGTTCGGATCAGGTGAAGGGGAAACCCGTGAAAATGGTTTGGGCGGTCGTGCGATGGACAGTCCTAAAGGAGATCGAAAGGGGACTTTTCGAAATCGGAGAGAGGAGCTTTTCGGTGACGAAGGTCAGAGGCTTCGAAATCGTCGGAAATCTCAATTCAGAATCCGACCTTGTAGACCACCTGGAGATCACACTTGTTACACAGGAGAGCCGGGTGGGAAAAATCAAGGCCATCATTTTGAGTGGTGCGCGCACTGGGAACCCGGGGGACGGAGTGATTGCAGTCCTGCCCGTCGAGGAATTTCAACGAATTCGGGACGCAAAAGAGATCTAACGCTTGAAAAATGGAGGAGTTCGAAATGAACCGCGCGCGAGAAGAGAGATTGGTTTTGGTCATTTTCATTATCGGGCTGGGGTTAATTTTGGGTTGTTCAAAAAAAATGCAAACGTTGGAGGCGACGCAAGCGCAACCCTCGCCGCGAAAGCCGGAGGCGCCAGCACCCCCTCCGCCAGCACCCGAGGAGCCGAAGCCCAGAATTGAATCGCCCGCTCCTCTTCCAAGCGCGGAAGCCGCACCGCCCGCTCCGAAGATCGAGGACGTGTTCTTTGACTTCGACAAGGCCCTCATCCGCTCCGACGGTCGCAGCGCTCTTGGAGAGGACTTCCGCTGGCTGAAGGAGAATCCGAACGCCACAATCACGATCGAGGGACACTGCGACGAGCGGGGAACGGAGGAGTACAACCTTGTCCTGGGTGAGCGCAGGGCGAAGGCGCTCAAGCAGTACCTTGGAGAGCTCGGGATCGATTCGGCCCGGATCAAAACGATCAGTTATGGCGAGGAGCGGCCATTTTGCAAGGCACATAACGAGCAGTGCTGGCAGGAGAACCGTCGGGGACACTTCAATCTCGTTCGGGCGGCCAAAGAAAACTGACCGACAAGGTTGCAGTGTGGTTCGCCCTTCGGATCGGTTTTAGACGAGGTCCGATTGAAGGGCGTTGTGCGGTGCGGTGGTGTCGTGCCCTCTTGCGGACCTTTAAAATCGGGGGAAAAACGGCCTGAAGCGGTTTGGAAAAAAGAGGTTCCGTCATTTTGACCGGGTGGGTGTTCCTTGCTTCTTCCCACTCTCATCATGAAAACGGGATAATCTCGTTTCGTTCGGAGAAAGAACATGACCCAAAAACCGTACCTGATTGCATTCTTGTGCATCCTGGCGGTCAGTCTCCTCATCGATGACAGCTGGGCCCAGCCGGCGCCGAAGCCCGTGCCTAAAGAAATCGCCCAAAGGACCTACTCCGAGGACTTCGATCATGTCTGGGACATCGTGATAGAGGTCTTAACGGAGGAGGGATTATCTGAAAATCCGCTGGGTAAGATGTCCGCAAATAAAGAGTCCGGAAAAACCAGCACCCCGGGCTTTCGGTATTTTAGAATCTTTTCCGCGAGGCCCGTTGTAGAAAAGGACTACCGGGACAGTTATTCAGTCACAGTTTCAAGTGAGAGCAAGACGATGGAGAATGAGGCCAAGACCAAGGCCGCGCAGGCCGAGGAAAAGATCGCGGAGGCGAAGGAAAAGACGGGAGAAGAGGCTAAGGCGCTCATGGAGGAGGCGAAGAAGTTTGGCGGCAGAGGGGGCAAAAGCGGCTGGAGAGGCCAGGACAGCGGCTTTGAAGCCAATGGTCGTCAAAGTCCAATTACAGAGAAAGTTTGAAATGTACGATAACGAGAAAAAAACTTGGGCTGATGCCAATCCGACAATTGAAAAAGTCGGAATGACAGAAGAAGCCTTGCTAAATGCCATTGACGCGAATATAGCACCCCCCACCTCGGCGGAGACAAATTCTTACGCTGTTCCGCGAGCGAATCTGACCCTAAACCCACCCCTCTTCGCAAATGACTCTTCAAAACCAAATCCAGTCGCAGAGGGAAGAAAATTAGGGTTCTTCTCCCAAAAGTGATTGCAGGTAAATGCTTCCACGGTTGACTCAGCAGCGTAGTTTTTCGAGGGTCAAGGATGTTTTCTAAGGAGAAATTCCCAACAGTGTCTGAAACGCGGCCATGGGTCTCTGACGTCGATTGAAGCCATCTGGCCACCCGCACTGAATTAGGTGCTCGATACGCGCGGTCTCCGTTCCAAACTTCTGGCGAAACTCCCGAATGTCTTTTGGATTTGGCTGCGGCACCACTGAACAGTGTCAAAATTAGGTTGCTGAGTCAACCAGGAAAGCATTTACAGGTATATAGGGAGGTCAACACAGCAGTCATTATTTAGCAAGGAGCACCGTGAGACGATGAAAATGGGTTCTAAGTATATGTCACCGGCATGTTGAACTCGGCGCACATGATCGGGATGGTAGGAGACGTGGAAGTGTTTTTGGATCAGTTGGACAGTCTGAGGACAGGTCCACAGGCCAGTGCGAATACCGGAAGCCCGTGGCCCCTTCAAATGGTAGCGCTGGGCAGAGAGGTCTTCGCGGGCGCCGCTGCATTGGATGTCACGGGGTCCAGGGGGACGGCAGAGGTCCCTCCGCCGTCTTCCTGGATCCCAAACCCCGGGATTTCAAGCGGGGGATTTTTAAGTTTCACTCCACCCCGGGAAAGGATTCCCTGCCCATCGACGCGGACCTGTTCATCACGATCACCCACGGCCTGTGGGGGACCGCGATGCCCACCTGGCAGGACATCCCGGATCGGGAGCGGTTTGCCGTCATTCAGTACATCAAGACCTTCTCGGATCGTTGGAAGAAGGAGGCGGTCGGGGAGCCGATTAGCGTTTCTCCGGAGCCGCCGCTGACTGAGGCCATCATCCAAGATGCGACCGATCGCAAGTTGGAGAGGAGCAGCGGTCCCTGGAAATGGAATTTGTCCTACAGCGTGAGAGGAAGGAGGCAGAAAGAAAACGGATCGAGGCGACGGAGAAACTCGCGTTTTCCACCGATCACGGGACGATTGTCATTAGTGTGGGGAAAGGGGGCCCGCCGATCATCTTGAACCCGAACACCGGCTCTCCGCCCGAGTAAAACGAGAGCGACCGCACCCGCCTTCAAGGAGAGAAGTTGCAGGGACCAATCGCGTAGGTCTTCCACGAAAAAGAGACTTTTGAATAGCGGTCATAGTCCCAATGAATCTCCAGATAGGCCCTGTCGCTGCCCGCGAGGGAGGCTTCCGTCACCCGGGCAGAGGCGCCCCCCGGACCGACCGTTTGCCTCGAAAAATCATAGTGATCAAAGCGGTAGCCGTTCGACAAGAGGCGCCCGACGTGCATCTGACCGGAGCCGCTCGCTTCCACCTCCTTCTCGGGCTCCGCTCGGCTCCCCTCATCGACCAGCACGGTGTGGACATAGCGGGCCGTTACCCTCAGGCCCCCAGGCGCTGTCCGCAGGTGGAGAATGGCCTTTTCCCCCTGCGTACTGTCTGCCAATTCGACCCGTCCGTTTCCCTCGGGAGGTTGCGCCGATCTGCCAGGGGCCACCCAGAACTCCCGTAACGAGCAATCGCCGGCATGGTTTTCCACCTCGATCCGGGCGAGATCGTCCGATTCCAATTGCACAACAGGCCGCGCGCCGCCTCCGATATTGTCCAGAACGACAATCCCGCTGGAGCCGGTGTCGGGCCGGATCGTACAGCCCGACAACACGGCGGCGACAACACCGAAGCCATAAAGGGCCGCTTTTCGCATTTCTCGCTCCCGGAGAAATTTTCAAGGGGGGTTGATAGGATTATAGAGGGGCCCCGAAGCGTGTGTCAACGCCGTTGAGACCCTCGGAGAGAGCACAGGAGGTTTCACGCTAGGATTGTGTCAAAGGAAAGTTGGATCTTCTGCAAAGTGAGTGGGTAGAAATGGGGTAATGAAGTGGAGGAGAGCGGCTCTGGACAAGGGTTTTATGGGTTTTAAGTGATGAAAAAAAGTGGTATGTTTTGCGAATGCGAAAAAAGAGG
>Ga0209167_10001711_pt1 | contig 12509 bp, 13 predicted proteins | sample Coa_R1_9_FD_187154 | JGI IMG/M metagenome (GOLD analysis project Ga0209167, IMG submission 187154) | Surface soil microbial communities from Centralia Pennsylvania, which are recovering from an underground coalmine fire - Coalmine... | ecosystem: Environmental > Terrestrial > Soil >... | reverse complement strand
GCCGGCCTGCCGCGTTGAGCGAGCCGGCCCGGGGGAGCCTCATCGTCGGTACGTCGGCGGCCGTTGCGGTCATCCTGGGCGAGCCTGGTGGCGAAGAACTCGCCGCCCATCTTGAGGATGCCCTCGCCCGGCTGATGCCAGCCGCCATTCGCGTCGAGTTGGGCATCGTCATCGAGGCCCGGCTGCGGCCCGCTGGGCAGGATGTCGTCGACCGGTTTCTTCGCGACGCACAGGTGGACATCGTGCCCGTCGATGCGGACCTGGCTGACCGGGCGATGAGTGGCTGGCGGCGATATGGCAAGGGGCGGCATCCGGCCGGGCTTAATTTCGGCGACTGCTTCACGTACGCGCTCGCTGACCGGACCGGGTACCCCGTGCTGTGCACTGGCGGCGACTTCGCCGCGACGGACATCGCAGTCGTGCGCCCCGGGGCAGGCCCGGGCGGCCGGCCTGCGTAGTCATCGCTTGCAGGGCGGAGTGCCGCCGGGCGGCTGACCAGCACCCGGCCGCCCGCTCTCCGCCACGACAGGAGCCAGCGGCGAGGTCGCGAGCGAACCTCAGCGTCGCATGCCTTTCTCCCCGGGTTGGGGCGGAAGATCATTGCCGAGTTGTCACAGTCGGTGCAAGATTGACTACATCGGCCGGGAAAGTGGTGACCAGCCGACCCGGCCGGAAAACACCGGCGCGCCGGGCGCGGCGCACCGGCCAAACCGGACCGAGCGGAGGAGTCCCGATGCATCCTCGCACCCCGTCACGTCGCCGGCGTCCGATCGTGCTGCTATTGCTGCTGTTGCCGCTGGTCGCGGTCCTGGTGCCCGAGTTCTACAACTTTGCCGACCCGTCGATCGGCGGCATGCCGTTCTTCTACTGGTGGCAGCTTTCGTGGATCGCAGGTGTCGCCGTCTGCACAGGGATTGTCTACGCGCTGACCAGGAGCACGCGATGATCCCGCCGTTCAGTTCGCTCGAGTTCGGCATCGCCGTCGCGATGTTCGCGGTCGTCACCGTGCTTGGTTTCGTGGCCGCCCGGTGGAACCGGCCCACCTCGCTCGCCAGCGTCGAGGAGTGGGGACTCGGTGGCCGCCGGTTCGGCACCGTTGTCACCTGGTTCCTCATCGGCGGCGACCTGTACACCGCGTACACGTTCGTGGCGGTGCCCGCGCTGCTGTTCGGGACCGGCGCGGCCGGCTTCTTCGCCGTCCCGTACACGATCGCCGTCTTCCCGCTGGTGATGCTCCCGGCGGCGCGGATGTGGTCGGTCTGTCACGAGCACGGCTACGCCACCGCCGCCGACTTCGTCCGGGGCCGGCACGGATCTCGGCTGCTCGCGCTGCTCGTCGCGATCACCGGCATCGTCGCGACCGTCCCGTACATCGCGCTGCAGTTGACCGGGATCAAGGCGATCATCGAGGTCATGGGCATCGGCGGGGACTGGCCGCTGTGGATCGCGTTCATCGCGCTGGCCGCCTACACCTGGACCTCGGGGCTGCGGGCGCCGGCCCTGATCGCGTTCGTCAAGGACATCCTCATCTACATCATGGTCCTCGTCGCGGTCATCTACATTCCCTACAAGCTCGGCGGCTACGACATCATCTTCCACCGGGCGCAGGCCGCGCTGAGCACCAAGAAGCTGAGCACCCTGCTGGCCGGATCGCAGTACCTCGGCTACGCGACGCTGGCGCTCGGCTCGGCGCTGGCCCTGTTCCTGTACCCGCACGCGGTGACCGGGGTGCTCGCCACCCGCTCGCGGAACGTCGTGAAGAAGAACATGTCGCTGCTGCCCGCGTACTCGCTGATGCTGGGCTTCATCGCGCTGCTGGGCTACATGGCGCTCGCCGCGCACGTGAAGCCGGTGGGTGGCACTGCCAAGGCACCCGACAGCACCACGATCGTTCCGGTCCTGTTCAACAGCGAGTTCCCGCACTGGTTCGCCGCCATCGCGTTCGGCGCCATCGCCATCGGCGCCCTGGTGCCCGCGGCAATCATGGGGATCTCCGCGGCGAACACGTTCGCCCGCGACATCTACCGGCCGTACCTGCGGCCGGGAGCCAGCGACCGGGAAGAGGGACTGGTCAGCCAGATCGTGTCGGTCATACTCAAGCTCGGCGCGGTCGGCGTGATCGTCGGGCTGAAGCTCTCGTTCGCCATCGAGTTCCAGCTCATCGGCGGCGTCATCGTCATCGAGATTCTGCCGGCTCTGGTACTCGGCCTGTACACCCGGTGGTATCACCGCTGGGCGCTGGCGATCGGCTGGGTGGCCGGCATGGGCCTGTCCATCTACATGCTCTACGTCACGCCCGGGAAGACAACGGCGCACTTCGGCAGCGCATCATTCGCGTTCAGTACCTGGGGATTCCACACCAAGGTGACCATCTGGACCGGCATCGTCGGCGTGCTCACCAATCTGATCGTCGCCACCGTGCTCACCCCGCTGCTCGCCCGGCTGCCCCGGGGACGGGACGAGACGAGCCCGGCCGACTACGAGGAGGCCGAGGCGCCGCCCATGCCGCTCACCCGCGGCCAGGCCGCCGGCGCGGATTGACCCGCACGCGAGACAGCGAGAACCCGCCGGGCGGCCCCAGCCGACCGGGAGGTTTTCAGAGCGTGGCGGAGAGCGCCTTGACCGGCATCCGCAGCCTGGTCAGCATGTCGATGTCGTCCTGGGCCGCGCGGCCCAGGGTGGTGAGATAGTTGCCGACGATGATGGCGTTGATCCCGCCGAGCATCCCCGCCTCGGTACCGAGGTCGCCAAGGGTCAGCTCACGTCCGCCGGCGTAGCGCAGCACGGTCCGGGGCAGCGCCAGCCGGAAGGCCGCGATCGTCCGCAGCGCATCCGGGCCGGACACGATGGGCCGGTCGGCCAGCGGCGTCCCCGGCCGCGGGTTCAGGAAGTTGAGCGGCACCTCGTGCGGGCCGAGCCCGGCCAGCTGCACGGCCAGTTCGGCGCGCTGCTCCAGGCTCTCGCCCATCCCGATGATTGCGCCGCAGCACAGCTCCATCCCCACCGACCGGACCAGACTGCACGTGGAATGCCGCTCATCCCAGGTGTGCGTGGTCACGACCTGGCCGAAGAACGACCGCGCGGTCTCCAGGTTGTGGTTGTAGCGGTGCACGCCGAGCCCGGCGAGCTCGCCGGCCTGCGACGGGGTGAGGATGCCGAGTGAGCAGGCGACGTTGATCTCCACAGCTTCTCTGATCGCCTCGACGGCGGTCTTGACCTGGGCCATCAGCCGCTCGTCCGGCCCGCGGACCGCCGCGACGATACAGAACTCGGTCGCTCCGGTTGCCGCGGTCGCCTTAGCTGCCGCTACGAGTTCGGAAATGTTGAGATATACCGAACGAACGGGAGTATCGAAACGCCCGGATTGTGAGCAGAAGTGGCAATCTTCCGGACACCCACCGGTCTTGACGGAAACGATCCCCTCAACCTCCACATCCGGCCCGCACCACCGCAACCGCACGTCGTGCGCCAGCGCAAGCAGCGCGCCGAGACGTTCGTCCGGCAGCCGCAGGCAGGCGAGCACCTGCGCCTCGCCGAGGCCGCGTCCGCCGGCGAGCACCTGCTGTCGTGCGATCTCGAGGATGTCATCGGTCACGCTGCTCTCGCGCGCATCGGTGTCCGTCACGCCGGTGCCTTCCACATCAGGGTCTTCCGCTCGGTGCGGGCGACTGCCTCAGTGAATACTGCCGGATCGAACTCGCCGCCGAACTTCGGGGTCAGCCCGGCCCGCGCCGCCGCCAGGAACTGCGGTGCGGCGGCCATGCCGCAGCCATCGGGCAGCACACCGGCGATGGGGCCGCCGATGATCGCCTCGAAGTCGGCCAGGTTACTTCGTTCCGCGAGCCCGGGATCGGCTGGCCAGCGGCCGATCACCAGGCCGGCCAGCGCAAGCCCACGGGCGGCCAGTCCCTCCAGCGTGAGCGCCGTGTGGTTCAGTGTGCCAAGGCCGGGCTCGGTAACGACCAGGACGCCGGCATCCAGCAGCTTGGCCAGGTCGGCCAGGGTGGTCCCGGCGGGGTCGTAGCGGACCAGCAGCCCGCCCGCCCCCTCGACCAGGACGAGGTCCCTGGTTCGTGACAGCTCACCGACATAACCGGCAGCGTCATGCAGATCCAGCGGCGGCAGCCCCGCAGCGCGCGCGGCGGCCTCGGGCGACAGCGGATCCGGGAACCTGGCCAGCTCATGCAGATCGGTGACCCTCGCGAGGCGGCGCACGACCTCCAGATCGGCCTCGTCCCCGGCGGACGTCTCCTGGGCTGCCCCGGTGCCCGGGCAAGGTGGGTTCGTGGCTTCGGGCCCGGCCGCCACCGGCTGGGGCTTTTCGCCGGGCCCGCGAAGCCCGGCCTCAGCGGGTACGCCCGTTTGGGCTGGCTTCACCACCGCGACCCGGGAACCTCGCGTCTTGGCCAGGGCGGCCAGGGCCGCGGTCACCACTGTCTTTCCGACGCCGGTGCCGGTGCCGGTGACGATCAGGATGCGCTGAGACCTGTTCAAGACCAGCCTCGCAGGGTTGACTCCAGGTCGGTGAGATGCAGTAGCCAGCTGAATAAGCCTCATTCACTACGGCGCAGCCTGGTCACGAACTTGTACCTGTCGCCGCGGTACCAGGACTGGGCGAACTCGACCGGCCTGCGGTCCACGTCGAAGGCATGCCGGGACAGCAGCAACAGCGGCAGTCCCACGTCCACGCCGAGCAGCCGCGCGTCCTCGGGTCCGGCCAGCACGGTCTCGATCGTCTCCTCGGCTTCGGCCAGCCGTACGCCGTAGCTGGCCGAGAGCGTCTCGTACAGCGACGTGTGACGGTCGAGTTGTTTGCGCAGCCCGGGGAAACGCCGGGCCGGCAGGTGCGAGGTGTCGATGGACATCGGCTCGCCGTCGGCCAGTCTGAGCCGGTGGATGCGGAACGCACGGCCGCCAGTCCTGATGCCCAGCAGGCCGGCCAGGTGCTCGTCCGCCGTGACATACCCGATCTCCAGGATCGTCGTCTTCGGGTGCAGCCCGTGTGCCCGCATACCCTCGGTGTAGCTGGCGAGCTCGAGTAGCTGAGCGACCTTGGGCTTGGCCACGAACGTGCCACGGCCCTGGATGCGCAGCAGCCGGCCCTCGATGACCAGCTCGGACAGGGCCTGCCGGACCGTTGTCCTGGACGTCCCGTACTGCCTGGCCAGCTCCCGCTCGGGTGGTACGGGAGAGCCTGCCTCCATGGCGGCGGTCAGGTCGAGCAGTCGCTGCTTCACGGCATAGTACTTCGGCAGCGGCCGGCCAGGTTCGTCCGGCGAGCCCGGCCCGGCCGGATCGAGCACCGGCGACGCGGTCACAACGATCTCCTTCCGGCCGACGCACCTACCCGGATGTTCTGGCGCACCGCGGTCAGCGCCAGCGAGATCGCGGCGAAGTCGCGTTCGGTCAGGGTGGCACGGGCTGCGAGCCGCAGGCAAGAGCTTCCGGCCGGAACCGACGGCGGCCGGAAGCATCCGGCGCGCACTCCATGTTCCGCGCAGGTCCGCTGCGCCCGGACGGCTTCCTCCGGGCTGCCCAGGATAACGCTGATCACACCGGCGGCCGGACGCGACGCCGGCAACCCCAGCCCACCGGCCAGCTCCGCGATCGCCATCGCATTTTCCCTGGTTCTGCCGCCAAGATCCGGCTCAGCCTGGATCATCTCCAGTGCGGCCAGCGCCGCGCCGGCGCACGGTGGGGCCAGCCCGGTATCAAAGATGAACGACCGCCCGATGTCGATGAGTGCCTGGATGACCTCGTCGCTGCCGAGCACGGCGCCGCCCTGGGCGGCCAGGGACTTCGAAAGCGTGACCGTGCGGACCACGTCCGGCTCACCGGCCAGCCCGGCGGCGCAGACCGCCCCGCGCCCATCCGGGCCGAGCACGCCCAGCGAGTGCGCCTCGTCAACCACCAGAATGGCACCGTATGCCCGCGCGACCTGGTGCAGATCCACCAGCGGGGCGAGATCGCCGTCCACGGAGAAGACGGCCTCGGTGACCACGAGCGCGGCCGGTTCGGTGCGCCCGGCCAGTGCGGCGGCCACCGCAGCGACATCGAGGTGCGGAGCCACCTGGACCCGCGCCCGGGACAGCCGGCAGGCATCGATCAGCGACGCATGGTTGGCCGCGTCCGACACCACAAACCCGCCGGAAATGGAACTGGAGCCAGCGGCCAGCGCGCTGACCAGCGCCGTGACCGTCGCCAGGTTCGCCAGGTAGCCGGAGGAGAACACCAGGGCGGCCGGGGCGGCGCAGAACCCAGCCAGGGCACGCTCGAGCCTGGCGTGAAGTTCCGTGCTGCCTGTGACGAGGCGGGAACCCGTGGAGCCTGTTCCCCACTGCAGCGCAGCAGCGGCGGCCGCCTCGGCGACCAGGGGGTTCCTGGCCAGGCCGAGGTAGTCGTTGGAGGCCAGGTCGACCATGTCATCCGGGCCGGGGGCGCGCGGTCGCAGTTCGCGGCGCAGGCCCATGGCCGCCCGGGCTGCGGCGGCGGTGCGCAGCATCAGCAGTGGATCGCGCGTGTCGTGCATGATCGCATATTGCCACCGACCGCCAGGCACCGCAGATGCCGGGATGGTGCACCATCGTGAATGGTGCAGGATCGTAAATAGTCCTGACGACGGGAGTCTGACCGCGTGCCCACCCTTTCCGACCTGGCCAGCCGCCACACCCTGCTCACCGGGGCTGACGTGGAATGGCTGCACGCGCTGGTGTCCGACTGGCAGCTTATCGCGGACCTGTCGTTCGCCGACCTGATCCTGTGGGCCCAGGTGCGGGACGGGACCGGCTGGCTGGCGATGGCACACATGCGGCCGACCACCGGGCCGACGGCGGTTTACGACGACGTGGTCGGGCTCCAGATCAAGGCCGCCCAGCGGCCGCTGCTTGCGGCGGCACTCACCGAGCGGCGGATCTGCCGGGAGGGTGACCCGGACTGGACGACCGGCGTGCCGGTGCGGGCGGAGACCATACCGGTCACCAGGGGCGGCAAGGTTATCGCCGTGGTCGAGCGGAACACCAACCTGAACTCGGCCCGCACGCCCAGCCGGCTGGAGCTTACCTACCTGCGCGGCGCGGACGATCTTGCCAGGATGGTGGCCGAAGGGACGTTTCCGTTCGCCGGGGAGGAGCCGATACTCGTCAGGTCGCCCCGGGTGGGCGACGGGTTGCTGCGGCTCGGCCGGCTGGGCCGGGTCACCTATGCCAGCCCGAACGCGCTGTCCGCGTTCCGCAGGCTCGGCCTCACCGCCGACCTGGTGGGGTCCGAGCTGGGACCGGTGACGGCGCGGCTGTGTGCGCCGGACGAGCCGGTCGACGACTCGCTCATGATCGTGGCGAGCGGCCGCAGCCCGCGTGAGACCGAGGTCGAGGCGAACGGTTCAGTCGTCCAGTTGCGGGCGATACCGCTGGTCGTCGGCGGATCCCGGACCGGGGCGCTCATTCTCGTGCGCGACGTGACCGAGCTGCGGCGGCGCGAGCGCGAGCTGCTGTCCAAGGATGCGATCATCCGGGAGATCCATCACCGGGTGAAGAACAACCTGCAGACCGTGGCCGCATTGCTCCGGCTGCAGGCCCGCAGGCTGGACGAGCCCGAGGCCCGGGCCGCCCTGTATGAGGCGGTCCGCCGGGTCGGCTCCATCGCCGTCGTGCACGAGACGCTCTCGCTCACTCCGGACGAGATCGTGGACTTCGACGATATTGCCAGCCGGGTGCTCGCCATGGCCATCGAGGTCTCCGCGCCCGAGGTGGGTGCGCAGCCCCGGCTCACCGGCACGTTCGGCAGGCTGCCGTCGTCGGTGGCCACCCCGCTGGCCATGGTCTTGACCGAGCTCCTGCAGAACGCCCTGCAACACGGCCTGGGCCAGAACCGCCTCGGCCAGCAGCGCCCGAACCAGGATCCCCCGAACCAGGATCCCCCAGACCAGCAGCACCCAGACCAGCAGCACCCAGACCAGCGGGTGAACGGTCAGCCGGTGGACAACCTCCTGGTCACCGCCACACGGCTGCCGGGCAAGCTGACGGTCACGGTGGCCGACCGGGGCGCCGGGCTGCCCGAAGGGTTCGATCTTGACTCGTCCAAGAGCCTGGGCCTGCAGATCGTGCGGACGCTGGTGGTGGCGGAACTCGGCGGCAACCTGGAGATCAGTAACCGGCCGGACGGCGGCGCCCTGGTCGTCGTCGACCTGCCGGTGGAAACGGCTGCCGAAAGGCCAGACGACCCCGGTGCGGAACGAGACTTATTCAAAACCAGTCCAGCGAACGTGACCCGAGGTTCGTGAGTCGCGGTAGCTGGCCCAGCACCGGTGGTTCTGAATAAGCCTCGAAGCACAGGAGCCGTCGAGTTCCGTCGTCGCGGCGCCCTCGCGAGGGCGCTCAGACGTGGGCGCGTGCCCTGATCCTGGTGGTGCGCCGCTTGAGTGCGCGGCGCTCATCCTCACTCATCCCGCCCCAGACGCCAGCGTCCTGACCGCTCTCTATCGCCCACTGCAGGCACAACTCCATCACCGGGCAGCGCCGGCACACCTGCTTGGCTTCGTCAATCTGGAGTAGCGCAGGACCAGTGTTGCCTATGGGGAAGAACAGTTCGGGATCCACGTCACGGCAGGCGGCGTGATAGCGCCAGTCCATGCGGTCCACTCCTCTTCACCGGCGGGTCTTCGCGGGCCCGCCGCCTGGTTCCGTCTTTGTGAACATTTTCACGAGCTAGGTCATATGTCGGGGTCCATCAGGTTCCCGGCTTGTACTGCGATCTGTGCTGCGCGAGTGGTGATGCGCTGGTCCGAAGTACATGCATCCTCTCGCGATGCATCGTTTCTACTCTTTCAAGCCGGGACTGCCAGGCGCAAGAGATTAGGTCAACGTTCAGCAGGGTTTTCCATGTCAGATGCGTCACAGCCGGACCACGTACTCAGACGACCACACGCAGCGCACGCGGCACCGACCGGAATGCCACGCACTCACGCTCACCCATGTACTCTCCGTCTACCTGCATGGCGATCGGCCTGCTGGATCGCAGGGTGAGTTCGGATTCATCATGCAGATTGAGTACGTAGCGCCCTTTCGTCAATTTTCGCCCGTCAGAAAACATCTGGCCCAGCACTCTCATCGTGGAAACGGTCCTCAGCCGGCGAAGCGCGAAGACGTCGAGGCCGGTGTCGAAGCTGGCCAGTGGTGACGGGTTCACCGGGTGGTTGCCCACGTAGGTCCAGGGTGAGGTGTTGGACACCACCCCGAGGAACACGTCGCTGACCGGTGGGCGGCCGGGTCGTTCCAGGGTCAGCGCCGGGCACTTGCGGTCGGTGATGGAGTAGTACTGCCGGATTGTCAGCCACACGTAAAGCGCGTCCGAGGCTTTGCGCCCACTGGCCCGCAGTCCTTCGATGGCCCGCACCACTTCCGCGTCGATTCCGAGCCCGGCGGAGAATGTAAAGTACCGGCCGCCGGCCAGCCCGAGCCCGATGCTGCGGGTCCGGCCGCTGGACAGTCCTGCGAGAATATGCCCGGTGGCGTCGATCGGATCCGCCGGCAGCCCGAGGGAACGGATGAACACGTTGCCATTTCCGCCGGGAATGGAAGCCAGCGCAGGCAGCTTGTCTGCCGTATCACCGTGCGCCGTCACCCCCGCAAGCCCACGCGAAAGCCCGGGCGACCCGGCGACCGGCGAATTCATCAGGCCGTTGACGGTCTCGTTCACCGTGCCGTCACCACCGAGGGTGACGACAAGGTCCAGGCCCTCGCGCGCGGCATCCGAGGCGAGCGTGGCGGCGTGTCCCCGGTACCGTGTCTCCACGACTTCCAGCTCGATTTCGGAGGCAAGGGCTCTGACGAGCACGTCCAGGCGCAGCCTGGAGGTGGACGTGGCCTGGGGGTTGAAGATCAGCAGGGCGCGCACGCGCTCAGGGTAGCCAGCCCGAAGGGAGGCGGAACATGCGGGATCGCTCCTTTGCCCCGGCCGGAGCGGCCGGCGTGCAGGCGGTCGAGGCCGCCGGGGTGTGCATAGCAACGGTGATCTCGGGCATCGACGCGGCCTCGGGCAAGTCGTATCAGGTCAGCAGTGGCATCGCGCTCACGGTGATCGGGTTCGGCACCGTGGTGGCGCTCGCCGTCGTCGCCGTGGGACTGGCCAGGATACGCAGGTGGAGCTGGACGCCTGCCATGCTCATCCAGCTTTTCACCTTCATCGTGGGAATTTACCTGCTGCAGGGGCACCGGTACGACTGGGGTGGAGCGGCCGTGGCGCTGGCCATCGGCGCGGCCGTCGCGCTACTCCTGCCGCGCAGCCTGACCGCCTACGGCCGCCGCCCCGCCGAGCCGCCGGCCGCGCGAAAGGGCAGCTAGCCGGGAAACGCGGCTGACCGGGAAACGCGGCTAGCCGTCTTCGGTCAGGCCCTCGCGGAGCTGGGCCAGCGTCCTGGCCAGCAGCCGGGACACGTGCATCTGCGAGATTCCCAGCTCGGCCGCTATCTGCGACTGCGTCATGTTCCCGAAGAAGCGCAGCAACAGGATCCGCTTCTCCCGGGGCGGCAGCCGTTCGAGCAGCGGCTTGAGCGATTCCCGGTACTCCACGCCCTCCAGCGCGTCGTCCAGCATCCCGAGCGACTCGGCCACGGCCGGCGCGTCGTCGTCACCGGAGTCCGGGGCGTCCAGCGACACCGTGGAATACGCGTTCGCGGACTCCAGGCCCTCCAGCACGTCCTCGTCGCTCATCTGCAGGTGCGCGGCGAGCTCGGCCACGGTCGGCGCCCGGCCCTCGCGCTGGGCGAGGTCCCCGATGGCCTTGGTGAGCGCCAGCTTCAGCTCCTGAAGCCGGCGCGGGACGCGGACCGCCCAGCCCTTGTCGCGGAAGTGCCGCTTGATCTCGCCGACGATGGTCGGCGTCGCATAGGTGGAGAACTCCACGCCCCGGGACAGGTCGAACCGGTCGATGGACTTGATCAGGCCGATGGTGGCCACCTGGGTGAGGTCGTCGAGCCACTCACCCCGGTTCCTGAACCGCCTGGCCAGGTACTCGACCAGGGGCAGGTGCAGCTCGACCAGTTCGCCGCGCAGCCGCAGCCGCTCCGGATCATTGTCGTCGAGCGTGGCAAGCTGCTCGAACAGCTCGCGGGCCCGCGCGCGGTCCTCCTCCGCATGCGTGGACCTGACCACGGCAACCGCGGGAACGTCGGTGATGTCGACGTCCGCGGACAGGATCTCGGTTTCCCTGGGCACCGGGACCCTGGCTTCCTCGGTCATCCCGCCCCCGCGAGACCGCGGACCTTGCGCAGCATGATCGTCACCCGGTCACCGGGGCCGACGCGTGAGTCCACGCTGCCCGCCAGCGCCGACAGCACGGTCCAGGCGAACGTGTCCTTGGCCGGGGGCTTGCCCAGCGTGGACTCCGCCGACACGGCGATGGTCATGGTGTCGCGGCTCAGCGTGAAATCGCACTCCAGGGTCGTGCCCGCCACGGCCTGGGCCAGGAGCATGGCGCAGGCCTCGTCCACCGCGATCCTCAGGTCCTCGATCTCGTCAAGCGTGAAATCCAGGCGCGCGGCCAGCCCGGCCGTGGCGGTGCGCAGCACCGACAGGTAGGCGCCTTCCGCGGGCATCCGGATTGTTACGTGGTCACGCGTCGTGGGCGGCGACAGCGTGCCAGTTCCTGGCGCGGACGCCCACGGCGTGCTCTCTTCGGTCACATCACTCCTCAGCCGGCCCATGCTCGTACTGTTTGCAACTTACCGTCCACCGGCCAGCAGTTGGACACGGCGCGCGGCGATCAGATGACTGGCAGCCTGCCGGGCAAAGGCAGCGCGGCAGGCCAGAATGCCCCTCAACGTAGCAGTCCGGATCGCCGCCGCCCATCTCCGGCGGCGATCCGGACTGCTACGTGACGCTATGCCCGGCCTGGGGCCGGGGTGGAACCAGGGGCTCAGGCCTGCTTGGTCTCCCAGAAGATCTTGGCAATCTCGTCGATCTTGGCCAGCAGTTCCCCGGCCTTGGCGACGTCGTTGCTCCCCTTCGTGCCGGCCGCGCCGGCCAGCTTGGTGGCCTGGTTGAACAGCTCGTGAAGCTGCGGGTACTTCTCGAAGTGCGGCGGCTTGAAGTAGTCCGTCCACAGCACCCACAGGTGGTGCTTGACCAGCTCGGAGCGCTGCTCCTTGATGATGACAGCCCGGGTGCGGAACTCGGGATCCTCGTTGTCCCGGTACTTCTCGATGATGGCCTTGACAGACTCCGCCTCGATCCTGGCCTGGGCCGGGTCGTAGACACCGCAAGGCAGGTCACAGTGGGCATAAACGGTGGTCTTAGGTTCGAGGAGACGTGCGAGCCTCATCGTTCCCCTTCTTTCGTATCGGATCATTGGGTACAGGGTCCGACCCGACCCTACCCCGCGGGCCATCCGACACACGTGCGAGGGATACATGCGCTGGCCGCTGCTGCGCGCCGCCGTCGCCGAACGGTCCATGCAGCCCACCCTGCTGCCGGGTGACTGGCTGCTGATCCGCCGACGACGGCGGCGCGCAGCAG
>Ga0209167_10001708_pt1 | contig 12515 bp, 13 predicted proteins | sample Coa_R1_9_FD_187154 | JGI IMG/M metagenome (GOLD analysis project Ga0209167, IMG submission 187154) | Surface soil microbial communities from Centralia Pennsylvania, which are recovering from an underground coalmine fire - Coalmine... | ecosystem: Environmental > Terrestrial > Soil >... | reverse complement strand
GGTCAAGTGCTCCGAGTTCGGCACGGAAATCATTCGCAACATGTAGTCGGCGCCTCGGGCCTCTCCGAAAGGGGGGGCCCGGAAGGGCCAGATCGGAACTCAGGTGGTTGAGCAGGCCAAGGCCGGGCAGAAAGTCTCAGTAGAAATCATGGGCCGGCGTTACGACGTCCCGCAGGGGATCACCCTTGTCCAGGCGATGTGGTATACCGGCCACCACATCGTCCGGGGCATCGGCTGCCTGGGGGGGGTCTGCGGCGCCTGTTCGACCGTCTATCGGAAGAAGGGCGAACGGGACCTAAAGGAGGGGCTCGGTTGTCAGCTTCTTGTTGAGGAGGGCCTCTCCTATTCGTTCGCTCCGGCCTATCCCGTTCAAAAGACCGCCTATCGGTTTGAACAGATCGAGGATCCCAAGCGGGATCTCTTCAAGTACTATCCCGAAGTGGCGCTTTGCCGCAACTGCAACGCCTGCACCGAGGCCTGTCCTCAACAGATCGACGTTCGGACCGGGGTCTGGAAGGCGGCATTCGGGGATTTTAAAGGGGTGGCCGACCTCTTTCTCAGCTGCGTCATGTGCGGCCTTTGCACGCCGGTCTGCATCGCCGACATCGCACCGCATCGTGTCGGCCTCTATGCCCGGCGCTCCCAGGCGATTTTTTTTACCGATCGGCCGCAACAGCTCGTCAAGAGAATCGAGGAGATCGGTCAGGGAAAATTCGATGCCGAGTGGGAACAGGTCCTCTCGGGGAGCCCTGCTGAACCGGTTTCAAGCTGATTCGACCGACTCGGCTGCATGAGCGTTACCCGAGTCGACGAATCCCGGATCAGCTCGGAGGCGTCGGTTTTGACCGTGTATCGTGGGGAAGGAATGCACGGTACGCGGTCGATTCGTTCTGGGGGCTTCCGTCCCAGGCGAGAGAGGGAATCGGTCCGATGGCCGTCGGAACAGAGGTGGAGATCGAGATTGCGGGGGAGCGCTGCAGCGTCCCCGGCGAGATCACCCTAATTCAGGCACTCTGGGCGGCCGGAAAGCGTCCGGTCCATGGCATCGGCTGCCTGGGGGGGGTCTGCGGGGCCTGTCCCGTTACCTACCGGCTTGGCGGCGCGACGGCCCCCAGTACGGGCTTGGCGTGCCAGACCCTGGTTCGAGAAGGGATGACCGTCCTTGCTTTTCTCTCCGATCTCTCCCAGAAGGCCCTCTATACCATTCCGAACCACCGGCCGGATCAAAAGGATCTTTTTCTCTCCTATCCTGAGACCCGGCGCTGTACCACGTGCGGTTCCTGCAGCGCCGTCTGCCCCCAGGAGATCGACGTGATGAGCGGGGTCAAGGCCGCGCTCAGTGGAGATTTCGCGAAGGTCGCACAAAGGTTCACGGCATGTGTGATGTGCGGTCTGTGCGCGATGGTCTGTGATGTGCATATCCGTCCCCATCGCGTCGGTCTTTGGTCCCGGCGGATCGCGGGGGCCTTTTCGTCCGATCCCCCGCATTTGACCAATCGGCTGGCGGAGATCGACGAAGGACGCTTTCAAGGGGATTGGGAGAGGGCGTTAAGCGAGCCGTAGAAGCCGGTTGTTTTTCAGATCATCCCGGAAAAGCGGTGCGGCTGGTATTGGGAATGCGGGATCCGACATGAATTCGATGGATGAATCGAGGAAAAGGGTCGCGACGAGCCGGGACGCTCGCCAGCAGGAAAAGATTCCCCTCCTCGCGGAGGCCGATAAAGAGAAGCTTGTCCGGGACTGCCATCCGGATTATAAGGCGGAAGCCTATCGGACGCTTCGACTGGGACCCAACCAAGGGGAACGGACCGTCCACGAACTGGCCGACCTGTTGGAGGGGGAGAGCCTTGTATTGAAGGAGCGGATGGACCTGAAGGCGGATCACAGCGTCGACCTGTTGATCATCGGCGGGGGAGGGGCTGGAGCGGCGGCGGCGCTGACGGCCCGATCTTCGGGGGCGAAGATTCTGCTGGCGACGAAGCTTCGATTCGGCGATTCCAATACCGTTATGGCCGAGGGGGGGATGCAAGTGGCCGTGAATCCGGATGACTCCCCGGTTCAACACTTCCTGGACACTTTTCGGGGCGGCCACATGAAAAACGACAAGATCCTGCTCAAAACCCTGGTGGAAGAGGGGCCGGCGGCGGCAAAATGGCTCATGGATCTCGGCGTTCTCTTCGACCGGGAGGAGGACGGTAATCTCAGCGTTCGAAGCGGCGGGGGAAGCAGCCGGCCGCGGCTCCTCAGGTGCAAGGACTATACCGGCCTGGAGTTGATGCGGGTCTTGAAAGACGAGGTTCTCAATGAGGAGGTGGAGATCCTGGAGTTTTCCCCGGCGGTCGAATTACTCTCGGATCGATCGGGGACATGCACGGGAGCGGTCCTGAAGAACCTGGATACCGGCCGCCATATCGTGGTCTGCGCCAAGACGGTCCTGTTGGCGACGGGCGGGATCGGCCGGCTCCATATCCAAGGCTTTCCAACGAGCAATCATTTCGGGGCGACGGCCGACGGTCTTCCGATGGCATACCGGCTGGGTGCCCGCTTGACCCTTCAGGATACCTTCCAGTACCATCCGACGGGGGCGATTTTCCCGGAGCCGATGGCGGGGATTCTGGTGACTGAGGGGATCCGCTCCGTCGGGGGCCAACTCGTCAACGCCCTGGGCAGCCGCTTCATCAATGAATTGGAAACGCGCGACGCGGTCGCGGCCGCCGTCATCCGGGAGTGCCACGAGGGCCGCGGTGTCATCACCGCGTCGGGACGCGTTGGCGTGTGGCTGGACATGCCGATGGTCGATCGGATCAATGGCCTCGGAACCCTTGAGAAACGCTTCCCTAATATGATCCGGCAATTTTCCCGCTATCAGATCGATATCCGAAACGAGGCGGTGCTCGTCTATCCCACGCTTCACTATCAAAATGGCGGGATCTGGATCGACGTCAACGGGGAATCGCAAGTCAAGAATCTCTTTGTCGCGGGAGAAGCCTCCGGAGGGATCCATGGCCGCAACCGTCTGATGGGAAACTCCCTGCTCGACATCATCGTCTATGGGCGCCGCTCCGGCCGAGCTGCCGCCGAGCGCGCTAAATCGGTTCCGGCGGGCGATTTGACGCTTGAGCATGTGGATCATTTCGAGGAGCAGAGAAAGAGTCGGGGGATTGTCTCCAAGAGGATCTCCCCGATGTTATTTCCCGATTACGTGCGGACCGAGGAAAAATGAAGAGCCGCGGTTTCGGCGCGCTTTTCTAAAGAGGAGCAGGATGAACATTCATGAATTTCAGGCAAAGGCGCTCTTCTCCCAGTATGGAATTGTTCACCCCCGCGGCGGGATGGCCGGCTCCCCGGAAGAGGCAAAGGGGATTGCGGACCGGTTGGAAGCAAAGGTCTTCGTCGTTAAGGCCCAAATCCACGCGGGGGGGCGCGGAAAAGCGGGCGGCGTCAAGCTGACGAAGGAAAAATCGGAGGTGGCTGCCCTGGCGAAGGGGCTGTTGGGCAAGGTCCTGGTGACTCACCAGACGGGGCCTCAAGGACGGGAAGTCAGAAAGGTCCTGATCGAAGAGGGGGTCGATATCGACCGCGAGTTCTATGTGAGCCTCGTCTCCGATCGGTCGAGCGGAAGCACCGCCCTGGTCGCGAGCGCCGAAGGGGGAGTCGAAATCGAGGAGGTCGCGGCCCGCTCTCCGGAGAAGCTGGTCACCCTGCTGATCGATCCGGTCTTCGGATATCAGCCCTTTCAGGGTCGTAAGGTCGGATTCCGGATGGGGCTCGGCAAAGACGTGGTCAGCCAATTCTCGGCAATGGTTTCGAAGCTCTACCGCCTCTTTGTGGAGAAGGGGGCGTCGGTGGTCGAGATCAACCCGCTGGTCCAGACGAAGTCTGGAGGACTCGTCGCACTTGATGCCAAAGTGACGTTCGACGACAATGCCCTTTTCAAGAACGAGGATATTCGCCAATTACGAGATCTGGATGAGGAAGAGCCTCTTGAAATTCGGGCCTCTCAGTTTGGCCTGAATTACGTCAAGCTCGACGGAAAGATCGGCTGCATGGTCAACGGGGCCGGTCTGGCGATGGCCACCATGGACGTGATCAAGCTCGCCGGATCTGAACCGGCTAATTTTCTCGATGTGGGAGGCGGCGCATCTAAGGAGACCGTGAAGCAGGCCTTTCAGATCCTGCTCTCCGATCGGAATGTCCGCGGAGTTTTCGTCAATATTTTCGGCGGAATCGTCCGTTGCGAGCGGATTGCCGGGGGGATCATCGACGCGGCGAGGGAGATTCAAGTCAATGTTCCTTTGGTGGTCCGGTTGGAGGGGACGAACTCAAAGGAAGCAAAGGAAATGCTGGACCGGTCCGGGCTCCGTTTGATCGTAGCGGACACCCTCTGGGAGGGTGCGCAGAAGATCGTCGCAGAAGTCGGGCCCTAGCGAAGCCCTTCATCACGACGGGAACGGCGCGGGAGGTTCAGTTCGAGGAGAAAAATCGCGATCTGAAGGAGGATCATGAGCATTCTGGTGAACGAGAGGACGAAGGTGGTGGTCCAGGGAATCACCGGCAAGGAAGGCTCCTTCCATGCGTCCGCCTGCAGGCAATACGGTACCTCAGTGGTGGCCGGCGTCACGCCCGGAAAGGGAGGGAGTGATTTTGAGGGGATTCCCGTTTTTGACACGGTCGAAGAGGCGGTGGCGAAAACGGAGGCCGACGCCGCGATGATCTTTGTTCCGCCCCCTTTCGCCGCGGACGCGATCATGGAAGCCGCGGATGCGGATCTGCGCCTGATCGTCGCGATCACGGAAGGGATCCCGGTCCTCGATATGATGCGCGTCAAGCGTTTCCTGTCGGGAAAAGCGGTCCGCTTGATCGGCCCCAATTGCCCCGGCATCATCACCCCCGGGGAGTGCAAGATCGGAATCATGCCGGGATTTATCCATAGGAAGGGATCCGTCGGGGTCCTCTCCCGAAGCGGGACGCTCACTTATGAGGCTGTCTGGCAGATCACCCAGAGGGGCCTGGGAGAATCGACCTGCGTCGGGATCGGAGGGGATCCCGTGAACGGGACCAGTTTTGTCGACCTGCTCGAGCTTTTTGAACGGGACGCGGAGACCGAGGCGGTGGTCCTGATCGGCGAAATCGGAGGAGACGCCGAGGAGCAGGCGGCCGATTACATCAAGAGGAATTTCACCAAACCGGTGGTCGCGTTCATTGCCGGGGCGACGGCCCCTCCCGGGCGGAGAATGGGCCATGCCGGGGCGATTATTTCCGGAGGGAAGGGGACCGCGGCCGATAAGTTTGCCGCCTTCGAGGCCGCCGGGGTGACGATCGTAAAGAATCCTGCCGCTCTGGGTGAAACGGTCGAAGCCCTCTTGAAGGGACGCGGCCGCTGAAGCCTCGCGGCCGGGATGAATGAGCCCGTGCATCCGTGGCAGGTCACGGCAAAAGAGGCGATCGCAATCCAAGGGGAGCTCCGCTCCCGCCTGATTTTGAATCGATCTCCCGGAGTGATCCGGACGATCGGTGGCGTTGACGTCTCGTACGAGGCCGCCACCAACAAGATGGTCGCGGGGATTTCCATCTTCCGCAGGAGGGATCTCTCTCTCCTGGACTTCGCGACGGCGGTTGTTTCCGCCACATTTCCCTATATTCCTGGACTCCTCTCCTTCCGAGAGATCCCGGCCGTGCTGTCGGCATGGGAGAAGGTTAAAACCCCGCCCGACTGTCTCATCTGTGATGGGCAGGGGATCGCTCATCCCCGCCGGATCGGGTTTGCCAGTCATCTGGGCCTCGTGTTGGATTTGCCGACGATCGGCTGCGCGAAGAGCGTGCTGGTGGGAAAATACAAGGAACCCGGCCTGCGCCGCGGGAGCCGCTCTCCCCTTATCGACCGGGAAGAGCAGATCGGCATCGTGCTTCGAACCCGGGATCATGTCAAGCCGGTATACGTTTCTCCGGGGCACCGGATGACAATCTCTCGGGCGGCCGACCTGGTCTTTGAATGCTGCACCCGCTACCGGCTTCCGGAGCCGACCCGCCAGGCCCATCGGTTGGTCAACTCGGTTCGGGTCGGGTTAAGCGGGATGGCAAACCGCTAGCCCGACCGCGGTTGCGGACAAAAGCCGAGTCTCTCCCCCGGGAAAATCCGTGGTGTTCGATCGCGCTCTTGTTTTTTTTGTTTTTCTTCAGGATAATGGGCAGGTCATTACGTCATCATGGCCGGAGGGTAGAGGGCTCCCGGGGACAGAAAGCACCCGGCGGGTGAGCGGAGATCGGGCGGTACTCCCCGATCGAGACTCAGGCGAGAGGAGCCTAACGGGTTGGGAGGCATGCCTCCGGGGGGTGAAGTTCTATTCGTTTTTGGGGGGCGGGGCATGCATCTATGCGTGGAGACCGTTTGGGCGTTGAGGGTTCCTCCGGACGACGAAGCGGAGGATCTCCATGAGTTCGCTCTGGCCTGGTATCGTTTTTCCACGGAGCCCGGCGGGTTAGATCCCACCTTCAAGCAGAGCGCCCGGCCGGCCGTCTGGGTCAGATTCGGCAACGCGGAACACTTGGAGCGCTTTCAGGCAGGCTTCCCGGAAGCCAAGCTCGGGCCCTCCTCCCGATTTACCGAGGCCCTGATCCTCTTGGAGAGCTGGAAGGACGCGACGGCGCTTCAACCGAAGGTGCTGCGCCTTCTCGGGGAGGAGAGAGAAGAAGGACTCGAGCGCATCATCCGACAGGATGCGCTCGAGGATTATTAGGGTTTTGCCCGGTGTCTGTTCGGGCGAAATCTAAGGCCGCAAGAGCGTCGACCGCTTGAGTCGGCGACGCCGACGGTCTCAGCAAACATTCGGCGAGAAGCGGATCCGCAATCGACCCTCCGTAACCATAGGATCGCCTTGGGGGCCCGTCGGCCTGAATTCCTGCATGACAGACCAGAGTCAGTGTTTCCGCCGCTTACCCTCTCCCGATCGTGGACGAAAGGTCAGGATTGACGTCATGGGCTCTGTGCCATTATGCCTATCAATCGTAGTCCCAACCTTTAACGAGTCGGGCAACGTGCAAGAGTTGCTAAAGCGTCTCGAAGCGGCTCTGGGTCCTGCGGGATGGGAGGTCATCTTTGTCGACGACGACTCACCCGATGGGACCGCATCGCTGGTGCGCGAGCTGGCGAAATCCGATCCGCGAGTCCGTTGCCTCCAGCGCATCGGTCGGCGAGGGCTCTCTTCGGCATGCATCGAAGGAATGTTGGCCGCTTCGGCGTCGGCCATCGCCGTCATGGACGGAGATCTTCAGCATGATGAAACGGTTCTTCCGACGATGCTCGCCGAAATCGATCAGGGCGGAGCGGACATCGTGGTGGGAACGCGCTACGGGGCCGGCGGCAGTACAGGCGGGTGGAACAAGTCTCGCCAGGCGATGAGCCGCCTGGCGACCCTGGCCGGCCGTACGGTACTCCGGCATCCGGTCTCCGATCCGATGAGCGGTTTTTTCATGCTGCGGCGCAAGGTACTCGATTCAACCGTCCATGATCTCTCGGCCTTAGGATTCAAGCTTTTGCTCGACATTCTGTTAACCGCCGAGCAGTCGGTGCGCATCGCGGAAGTCCCTTACGGCTTTCGTGATCGTTTCGCAGGGGAGAGCAAGCTCGATGAAATGGCCGTTTGGGAATATGGCATGCTGCTGGCCGACAAGACCATCGGCCGTGTCCTGCCGGTACGCTTCCTGAGCTTCTCAATGATCGGCGGCCTGGGTGTGATCGTCCACCTGGCCGTGCTTTCGGTCGCATTAAAAGGGCTGAAATTTAATTTTTTAACGGCACAGTCCGGCGCCACCCTCGCGGCGATGATATTTAATTTTGCGATCAATAACGTCTTTACCTACCGCGACCGCCGTTTAAGAGGGCAGGCCTGGCTCAAGGGTCTTTGTAGCTTTATGGCCAGCTGCAGCGTAGGTGCTCTGGCCAATGTCGGGATTGCCACCTACCTCTTTGAGAACCGGACCCGGTGGATATTCGCGGCTCTCGCCGGCGTGCTGGTGGGTGCTGTTTGGAACTACGCGGTGTCTCAACTCTACACATGGGGAAAAGGCAGCTAGGGCTTTTTCTAGATCAGCTCGCTTCGAAAACACCCACCGATAGGCTGCCGGAACTCGGGTCGATCGTGCAATTGAATTCGGGTCCCAGACGGGATCTATTTTTCACTGCTCAAGATACCATGCGCTGCTGAACGCTTTCCCAGGTGTGGCCAGCGATGTCATTTATATCGGAGGGATGTTTTAAATCTCCGGGAGCGTACACGTGAGGGTTCTCAAGTGTAGATCCTCTCCATTGCGTAACCCGCAGGCAGCCTCTGTAGAACCCGGATCTTGTCATGGAGTCCCTCGACAAACCCGAGGGACACCTTGTTCTCAGGTTTGCAGCAGCCTGCAATTGCATCCCGGTGTCGATCGATCGCCTTTGCGAACTCTTCATCATCGTAAACGTCCGATGAGATCCACCGCAAGTACCCCAAAGTGTTCTTTCCCGTCGCAGGAGCGGAAGACCTCCAGAGGGTCTACAAAAAGACTTCCCACCCTAGAGTAGGGGCGGTGTCCTGGAAAGCGATACGAATGCTACCCCATTAACCGGGACCGGCCGTGGGGCTCGTTACCCACAAATCGGCGATTCTTGAGATAGTGTCCATGACACGGCGAGAGGGCTGCACAAAGCGGGCGTGATGGATCAGGTCACGCTGCGAGAATTCGCTCGAAGTGGAAGGGACAGGCGTTGGGTGCTGGCCATAGTGAAAAGGATCATTAATTCGAATCGAGGAAAGATTCGGCTTGAAAGCGAGAAAGAAAAGGGCACGACCTTTTTTTCTGGCTCCCTCAAACGGAGAAACCGCCTGCGGATCTGAGCGCAACGCAAAGTCAGAAGGTATAAAATAGTGCGGGGAGGCTCTCCGATCAACTCAAATTCTGGGCTGCCTGTACGAGTCCTCAACACCTTCACATGATTTGTTTCGAAGGGGATTCTTGCGGCTGGAGCATTGATAATTGCACCTGGCCGGCAGGACGTCTGCGAATAATGAGTGGGAGGGCATTCTTGAGTTTCTCAAGTCCCCGTCGACTGACTGCCGTATCTCGAAGATCAAGTTCTTTCAATGCAGTGAGCCCGGCCAAGGCTGGATTGAATGGGGGCGGACCCTGTTGCGTCTGGATCTGGATCCGTAAAAAATGTCCAGGGACGTTTCAGCAATGAAGATGGTTATCACCTTATTATTATTCGAAGCCGTCGTTCTGGCGGCCGGATGCAACGGGGTCTTTTATCAGCCTACTCGAGAGGTTTATCCGCCCTCCTCGCTGTTTCATATCGCATTTCAGGATCTTTACTTCGACAGTACAGATCAGACCCGGCTCAACGGGTGGTTTTTGCCTGGCAGACCTCCGGTAAAGGGGACGATCCTATTTCTTCACGGAAACGGAGCAAATATCGGCAATCACATCGGAGCCGTATACTGGTTGCCCGACAACGGATACAATGTTTTCCTGTTCGATTACAGAGGTTACGGGAACTCCGGCGGACAATCCACTCGGGCGGGCGTTAGGATGGATGCCCTGGCCGCACTGAATTTCATCCGGAACCATCCAAGCGTCAACCCGGACAAGTTGATTATTTATGGTCAAAGCCTAGGAGGAGCAATTGCGGTGGACACGGTGGCGTCGTTCCGCCAATCCGGGATTAAGCTTCTGCTCATTGAAAGCACGTTTTCGAGCTATCGAAAGATTGCGCGAGAAAAGCTGTCGTCATTTTTTATGACATGGCCACTTCAATGGCCTCTCTCTTTTCTTGTGTCTGATGAAATGAGTCCCATCGATGTGATCTCAAGCATTTCTCCCCGACCTCTCCTGGTGATACACGGAAATGAAGATTCCATCGTGGGGGTTCATCACGCCGAAGAATTGTATCGAACAGCGCGAGAACCGAAGGACCTCTGGATTATCGATGGCGGCGGACACATAAACGCGTTTTCTGCCTCTCGGCCAGCTAACCGAGAGAGACTCGTCAAGGTATTGGACCGAGCCGTATCCGATCGACCCTTGTCTGAGGCGCGCTTTTTAGGCCCTTGATGATATCGATCGGAACCGGGTCCCGGCGGAAAGTACAAAGGGTCGCGCTTCCGCATTTATTCAGCAAGAAAATTGACACAATTTCCCGTCTTGTTTCCGATCGTCTTCGAAGAAGTAAGTTCCCTTTCCCATGACCTGATGCGGTGGGTTGGGGAAACGCGCACGAGGGCCTTTAGATTGAGCTAGCTCGATCCGCTCTTCTCTCCGGAGCCGATGAAGCTTGATCTCCACTTAGGATCTTTTCCCCCCAATGCGGTCATCCGGACGGCTTAATTGTCCTTCCCCGGCACTTCTTTATACAATGGGTATGCAGCGGTTGAATCCCCAGCATCTTTGCCCCCGGGGCCTGGCGAAACGTTGGCTCCTGTCGTTGAGTTTCGAAATCTGGGTTCGATTTTGTTTCGCAGGGACCGTCCCGGGCCGCCCTAATGTTTTCTGAGCGGGCCGGGAACGATCACGATGAGGGTCGAAACAGAGAAGGAGATCTTCCCATGGGTACGACGGTCAGCGATTTTCTCATCCAGAGACTCATCGATTGGGGCGTTACACGGATCTACGGGTATCCGGGCGACGGCATTAATGGCATTATGGGAAGCCTCAATCGGGCGGGAGATCGGCCGCAATTCGTTCAGGTGCGCCACGAGGAGATGGCCGCTTTTATGGCCTGTGCTCATGCCAAATTCACCGGTGAGATCGGCGTCTGTCTGGCGACTTCCGGACCGGGGGCGATCCATCTCTTAAACGGGCTGTACGATGCCGAATCGGACCACCAGCCGGTGCTGGCGCTTGTCGGGCAGCAGCCGCGCAGCGCTCTGGGGGGGGCGTTATCAGCAGGAGGTCGACTTAATGACTCTTTTCAAGGATGTTGCGCATGAATATGTCCATATCGTATCCGTCCGCCAGTTGGCGGATCGTGCCATTCGGATTGCGCTGGCGCAGCGGACGGTTACCTGTATTATTCTCCCCAACGATGTTCAGGAGCAGGCGATGGTCCAGCCTGAGCACAGGCACGGGTTTATCTTTACGGGTCTCGGCTATTCGGATCCTCGAGTCGTTCCCCAGGAGAAGGATCTTCGAAGCGCCGCCGGCGTCCTCAACGAGGGGAAGCGCGTCGCTATTCTCGTGGGTGCCGGCGCCCTTCGAGCATCAGAGGAGGTATTGGAGATCGCCGAGCTTCTGGGAGCCGGCGTGGCCAAGGCGCTTCTCGGGAAGGCGGTCCTGCCGGACGATCTCCCATTCGTCACCGGTTCAATCGGACCACTCGGTACGCGGCCCAGTTGGGGAATGATGATGCAGTGTGATACGCTTTTGATGATCGGCAGCCGATTCCCTTATTCGGAGTTCCTGCCTAAAGAGGGAAGAGCCCGCGGGGTTCAGGTCGACATCGATGGGCGGATGCTCAGTATGCGCTACCCGATGGAGGTCAATCTCGTGGGGGATAGTAGAGAAACCATCCGGGCGCTGATCCCTTTTTTGAACAGGAAGAGCGACCGAAGATGGCGCGAGGGAATCGAAAAAAGCGTCAGAGAGTGGTGGAAGGTCTTGGAAGCCCTCGCTCGCGTGCGCGCGAACCCGATCAATCCCCGGCAGGTGATCTGGGAGCTCTCTTCCCGTCTTCCGGACAACTGCATCATCGCCTGCGACACCGGGTCGGTTACCACCTGGTTTGCCCGCTACATCCAGATCCGAAGGGGAATGATGGCCTCGGTTTCCGGAAATCTGGCCACGATGGGGTCGGGCATACCCTACGCGATTGCCGCCAAGTTCGCGTTCCCCGATCGACCGGTTTTCGCGCTGGTCGGCGACGGAGCCATGCAGATGAACGGGAACAACGAACTGATTACGATCGCCAAATACTGGAAGAAATGGCGTAACCCGCAACTGGTGATTCTTGTTCTTAACAATCACGACCTCAACCTGGTGACCTGGGAACAACGCGTCTTCGCCGGCGATGCCCCGTTTGAGGCCTCCCAGGAAATTCCCGATTTTCCCTATGCCCGTTACGCGGAATCGATCGGCCTCGCGGGGATCCGGGTCGATTCGCCCGACGAAGTTGGGCCTGCTTGGGACCGTGCGCTCTCGGCCGATCGGCCGGTCGTCGTCGAGGCAGTGACCGATCCCCGTGTTCCGCCTCTGCCGCCGCACATCACATTCGACCAGGCCAAGGCGTTCGCGATGTCGATGCTCAAAGGGGATGCCGATGCGGTCGGGGTTATCGACCAATCATTCAAAGAGTTGAAGGAGACGCTTTTCCCGGGTAGGACTCAATGACCGGGTAGGAGCACTCGAAACCCCGATCATCGCGGACGGCGTCAGTTGGCGCGAGCGGATCGCTCAGACCGCGGCGCGGCGCGCACACTTGACGGAGAGACTCCCTCCGGGGCAGCGAGGGGTCCAAAGCAGTTTATCTCCGTGCGGATTACCTGGCG
>Ga0209167_10001707_pt1 | contig 12516 bp, 10 predicted proteins | sample Coa_R1_9_FD_187154 | JGI IMG/M metagenome (GOLD analysis project Ga0209167, IMG submission 187154) | Surface soil microbial communities from Centralia Pennsylvania, which are recovering from an underground coalmine fire - Coalmine... | ecosystem: Environmental > Terrestrial > Soil >... | reverse complement strand
CAATCCACCGCAGGATTCGAAGGAAGCGAGCCTTGGTCGGCCAGCGCAAAGATCCTGTGCACCAAATAACGAGTCCAAAACTCGTCAAGGTACAAGTGTCCCTTGACAGCGCCGACGCCTTCATAGATGTCCTCTGTGTTAAATCTTTTGACTTTTTCCGTCGCGATGAAAACCGGGCCACTCACCCCCGCGCGTGCACCTTAACCCGAATCCCATACTTAGCCCGCAAAGTTACCAAAGGATCCGGCACCACCCGATGCCCCGGCACCAACTTAAACCGAAACCTCTGCGCCACAGTTGCAATGACCATCCCCAATTCCAACAGCGCAAACCCTTGCCCAATGCACCGACGCGGCCCATCCCCAAACGGAAAATAAGCCCCCGCCGGCAACCGGTTCTCCAGTCCATCCAACCAACGCTCCGGACGAAACACCTCCGGCTCATCAAAATACCGCGGATCGCGATGCATCACCCACTGCGCCATGATGAACGTCGTATCCGCCGGAAAATCATATCCGCCAATCGAACAAGGCGCGATCGAAGTTCGCGCCGTAATATACGCCGCCGGATAAAGCCGCAACACCTCGCTAATCACAGCGCGCAAATACGGCAATCGCTCCAGGTCCGCAACCTCCGGCGCTCGCCCGCCCAGCACGCGCTGCAATTCTTCGTGCAAGCGCGCCTCCACCGCCGGATTTTCGCTCAACATGTACCATGTCCAGGAAAGCGTCAGCGCCGTCGTCTCGTGCCCGGCCATGAATAAAGTCATGGTTTCGTCGCGCAATTGTTTCGGCGTCATCTGCGTCCCGTCTTCATCCATCGCGCTCATCAGCAGCGCCAGCAGATCGTTATGCCGATTCGCATTCCCCTCCGCTTGCCGCTCTTTGATGATCCCGTACACCAGCGAATCCAGAAATTGCGTCTCGCGTTCCGCCCGGCGATTCCTCGGGGTCGGCCAATTCTCAGGCACCTTGATTGGCGACCGCGCCTTGCGCATCGAATACCGCATCAAAAATCCCAGCGACTTGCCGACCTCCTCCGCCTTCACGCTCAACGTCGTGCCAAAAAGCGTGCGCACGGCGATGTCCAGCGTCATCGCCATCATCTCCTCCGCGATGTCGCAAACCTCGCCATCATGCCAGCGAGCCATGTGCGTGTTGGCGCACTCCACCATCGTCGTGCCGTATTCAGCGATGCGCGTGCGATGAAAAGCCGGCTGCGCCAGCCGCCGTTGCCGCCGCCAGAAATCCCCTTCGCTGATCAACAGCCCCTGTCCCAGCAGCCGCTGCGTCACATCCTTCGTCAGCGTGCTCTTGTGAAATTTGGTGTGCTGCAAGATGCATACCTGCTCGATGAAATCCGGGTGATTCAGCATAATGCGGTAATGCCGAAAAACCGGAATGCACACGATGTTGCCATATTCCCGCGCCACGCGCATCAGCGTTGCCAGCGGATCGCGCAGCACGTGCAACGCCAGTCCCAGCAGCGGCGTGCCTTTTGGCCCAGGTGGCAGGCCCGGTAGCTTTGCGGCGGATGCCGCGGTAGATGCAGCAGTCACTGTCATGGTTTCGCGTGCTCTCCGCGAGCGCAAAAATCGCCCGCACGCTCTCCCCTCATTATTACGCGCCCCCGCCCCAATTCATTGCATCAAATGTGGCAGTTCTTACTTACCAAAGATGCGGCCCGCCGTTTAGCGGTTTTCTCCCGAATCGGGCCACCAAATTGGGTAAGATACGCGGGCGGGCAAGCTAGGCGCAAAGGGGACTGTTAGTGGAAGTCGAACAGCCGGATTGGCTCCAGCAAATCGAAGGTGTTCTGGAAAGCCTCAACGAAGGTGTGCTCATCTCCGACGACTGCCAGAATATTATTTTTGTGAATTCCAACCTCGAGGAAATGACGGGCCTGCCGCGCGGCGAGATCGTTGGCCCGGACATACACAGGCTATATAACAAGGCGGAAGCTGATTATATCGTCGCACAACGCGAAAGAGGCCTGCAGATCGGCCACAATCGCTTCGAATTCGTGCTGCCCAGAAAAGACGGCTCGCGCTTGCCCGTAATCATCAGCGCTCGCACCGTCGAGGATCCTGACGGACGCCAGTTTGCCATCGTAACCTTCACCGACATTTCCGATCTGAAGCGCGCCGAACAAGAATTGCGCGAGGTGAACAAGAAACTCGAAGAGCGCCACCAGGAAATTCAGGAAGACCTCAAGCTCGCAGCCCGCGTGCAACAAAGCCTCGCGCCGAAATCCCTGGTCTGGGGCGGCGTGCGCGTCGAAACCTTTTATCACCCCGTGCGCACTATCGGCGGCGATTTCGGCCTGGTGAGTTCGCTCGACGATCACTATCTGAATCTGCTCGTTTGCGACGTATCCGGCCACGGCATCGGTTCAGCGCTCGTGGCCAATCGCATCTACACCGAAATGATGACGCAACTGCGCGCCGGCTCCGCGTTGGACGCCATGCTTAGCCAGCTCAACCGCTTCGTCATGCACAATATCGGCAGCTCGGTTTTCTTTTTCACCGTCGCCGCGGCTCGGATCGATCGTCCGGGCCGCCGCATGATTTTCGCCGGCGCCGGACATCCTCCCGCGATGATCGCGCACCACGGCGCTGAACCTCGGTTACTCGAATCCCGCAGCATGGTTTTGGGCGCTCTGCCGGAGGCGGTGGACGCCGAAGCCACGCTCGACGTGGATCTCGACGCCGGCGACCGCATCGTCCTCTACACCGACGGAATCACCGACGTCTTCAATTCCCGCGGCGAAATGCTAGGCGTCGAAGGCGTGCAGAAAATCGTGCGCGAAACCTCTCTGCTCCCGTTCAACGAAATGAAAAAAGGCATCCTGGATAGCGTAGCCGAATGGCGCGAAGGCCCTCCCACCGACGACGTCTCCCTGGTCCTGGTCGAAGTCTAAAACCGCAAGTCGTAGCTTAGGCAATCCTGCCCGTGCCGTTGCCTCTGCACTAGCATCCAAGCCAAAAGCTTAAATTGCCAGCGTAAACGGCGCCCGAACTAGTTGTTGCCCTTCAACCCAGCGAATTTCCCTGAATCGCGCCACAGCGCGATTCATCCTGAGAATCCGCCACTGGCGGATTCGAAGGGCTACGACCCACCCTTCAACCCAGCGAATTTCCCAAGCCCCCGCATCTTCGTCTTCGCGTAGCTGCCATACTGCTTCATCATCTTGCGCATATCCGCATACTGCTTCAGCACCTGATTCACTTCCTGCACCGAAGTCCCACTCCCAGCCGCGATCCTCTTCCGCCGCTTCCCATCAATCAAATTCGAATTCGCCCGCTCTTTCGCGGTCATCGAATTGATAATCGCTTCCACAGACCCCAGCCGCTTCTCATCAATCTGCGTATCCTTCGGCAAATTCGCGAACGGCCCCACCTTCGGCAGCATACCCATCAACGATTCCAGCGACCCCATCTTGCGTATCTGCTTCAACTGATCGCGAAAATCCTCCAAAGTGAAATCGTCCTCGCGCAGCTTGCGTTCCAGCTCGCGCGCCTGCTTCAAATCCACGGTCTTCTCGACGCGCTCGATCAGTCCCAGCACGTCGCCCATGCCCAGAATCCGCGACACCACGCGATCCGGCAAAAACGGTTCCAGCGCATCGTACTTTTCGCCCACGCCGACGAATTTCACCGGCGCGCCCGTCACCTTGCGAATCGAAAGCGCCGCGCCGCCGCGCGCGTCGCCATCCATTTTCGTCAGCACGACGCCGGTGATTCCCAGCCGCTTGTGAAATTCTCCCGCCGACCGCACCGCGTCCTGCCCGATCATCGCGTCGGCCACAAACAGCAGTTCCGCCGGGTTCAGTTCGCGCTTCAGCTCCGAAAGTTCCTTCATCAATTCGTCATCGATATGCAGCCGCCCCGCCGTATCCACCAGCACCACGTCGCACGCGGACATCTTCGCTTCGCGCAACGCCCCGCGCACAATTTCCAGCGGCTTGTCCGTCCCCGTCCCCGGCCACACCGGCACGCCCGTAGCTTTCGCCACCTGCGCCAGTTGCTCGCGCGCAGCGGGACGATACACGTCGGTAGAAACCACCAAGGGCCGGTGCCCATGCTCCGCCAGCCATTTCCCCATTTTTCCAGTAGAGGTAGTTTTGCCCGACCCCTGCAGCCCCACCACCAACCAAACCGCCGGCGGCTTCGACCCATACTGCGGCCGCGCCTCCTTCCCCAAAAGCTCGCCCAACTCGTCGCGCACAATCTTCACAACCTGCTGGTCCGGCGAAAGCTGCAACAAAACCTCAGACCCGAGCGCCTTAGCCCGCACATGCGCAATAAATTCATCCGCCACGCCCACGTTCACGTCGCCATCGAGCAGCGCCTCGCGTATCTCCGCCAACCCAGCGTCCAGGTGCTCCTCAGAAAGCTTCCCCTGCCCCCGAAGATTCTTGAACGCGCGCTGTAGTTTCTCTGTAAGTGTTTCAAACATGGTTGAGACCCGTGAGTAGTGAGTGGTGATTGGTGATTAGTGACCCGTGATCCGCGACGGCGGTGAGGTGAAGCTCGTCTTGCGGGAGTGTGCACGGCATAGATTTCATTGTAGGGGACGGATGCGGGGCGGTCAACGCGGCAAGGCGCGAGGCATGTGCCGAACGGGCAGAAAAACTAGCGATTAGAAAAAGTTTTCTCGTTTGTTGTGAGCTAGTTAGCTCGATTTCTAATAATTGACGACTAGCGATTAGGGATGCGTGAGTGGTGCGGCGCAGTACGTGGTTCGTGGCGCGCAAAACGCGTGAAAAAGGCGCACGCGAACATGCAATTCTCGACCGATTAGGAAAAAATATGGCGTGTTGTTTCAGTGGGATGCGCAGATTTCTAATCGCGTTGGAGCCGATTAGAAAAAGGCGTTGAGGGACAAGTGACGAGTGACGAGTGAGGGTCGTGCCTCGATTCTGGGTTCGGGAGGCGGGTGACGTGAATGGGCGAGCGGCTAGAGTGCAAGCCATTGAAGCCCAAGCAGCGTACGCCATGTGGCCTCCTTGCCGGGGCGGAATGGCTCCCCGACTGATGCTAACATAGTCGTTACGGTAACTCAACTGCAAACCGTGCAAGAAGAGAGAATAGATTTGTGAACTGGGGAGGAAAACGTCGGACGGTTGGCATTTAGATCGCGCGTCGAGTCGTCGGTAGCTGTGCTGGAAGCACTTCAATCGATCTAATAAATTGAGCCTAGAATCACCACAAGTTCTTTTTCGTCATCACTTTGGGATGTGTTAGAGAAGTGGTCGCAACGCGCCAAGACATCGCCCCTTGCGCTCCACTGTTTTTTGGCGGCTTGAGGCTGGTATCATGGGGTATTGGAAGCAATGGGAATGGAGCGATGAATATCAAACTTAACCCCGAGCAGGAAAAAATCGTTGAGGACGAGCTGAAATCCGGGCACTTTCGCAGCGTCGAAGAAGTGATCGCCGAAGCGCTGCAAGCCCTACGAGAAAAAGAACGCTCGCTGAGCGCAGCCGGACCTAACGGCCAGCGACGCGAGGCGGTTGGAGAGATGCTCGCCTTTGTGGAGAAGAACCATACGCGGCTGGATGCGGTCTCCGTGAAACAATTGATTCACGAAGGCCACCGGCTGTGAGTGATTTGTCCTGGATGCGTCACTGGCGCTCCAGTGGTTTCTGGAAGACGAAACAGACAGAAAATACAGTCTCGGCGTCCTGGCCAGCCTTACGGAAAGGCGCGCGCTTGTGCCGGTGCTGTGGTGCTACGAAGTAGGGAATGGGCTTCTGATGGCCTATCGCCGCAAGCGAATTTCCCTCGATCAAGTGGACGGATTCCTCACGCGATTGAAGGCCCTTCCGATTGACGCCGCGCAGCCGAACCCAGCCGAAATTCTTGCTTTACCGACCCTCGCCCATAAGCACGGACTGACAAACTACGACGCTGCGTATCTGGCTGTTGCCTTGAGCGCCAATCTGCCCCTCGCCACCACGGACAACGATCTCCGCCGAGCCGCGGCGTCGGCTGGGGTCGTTGTCGCTTCGGGCTAGTTCGTTTGTGCAAAGTGTTGGAAACTCAAAGCGCGCGCCTGATGGTGGGTGGGCGCTGGTTCCTTGACCGTCGCGCGCAGGTCGTCTAAACTGCTTGTTTCGACTGGAGCCGCGATTCGTAGTAGTGCGCGAGCCGCAATAAATTCTGAGGGAGAAGATCGTTGCCGAAACGCACTTTTCAGCCGCATGTGCGGCGCCGACATAAGAAGCACGGGTTTCGCAAGCGCATGAAATCCCAAGGTGGACGGAAAGTTCTTGCAGGACGCCGCAAAAAAGGGCGCCACAGCCTCACGCGCGTCTGAAGCGCCGCGGCTGGATTTTCCGCGCGCTTTTCGCCTGATGCGCCGCGCCGAGTACGACGCGGTGTATCGCGAAGGGCGCCGCCGGAGCAGCCGCGAGTTCACGCTATTTCTACGTCCCAATGGCCTCGACAGCAGCCGGTTCGGCTGGAGCATAAAAAAGGCGCTGGGTAACGCGGTCCGGCGCAACCGAATCCGGCGACGCCTCCGCGAAATAGTAAGATTGCACCGACAGGAGATCGCCCCGGGATGGGACATTGTGATTCATCCACGCAGCTCAGCCGCCACAGCGGAATTTTCCGCGCTGCAGGCGGAGCTGTTGAAACTGATGCCGGCGAGCGCGAAGACGCTGGACTAGCGTCGAGGTATTCGCGCAACTTCGCAAAAACGTGGCGGACGAAAAGCGAGTGGCGGGAACTTCAGGGGCTAAAGCCCCCGTTTATTGCGAGCTTTTCGGCGGGGCTGAAGCCCCGCCCTTCCGTGGATTCCGCAGCGAAAGCAAAAACTTTTGGCGCGTGGTGGCTGCTGGCCTTCGTGCAATTCTACAAGATTTTCTTCTCGCCATTTCTCGGCGGAGCTTGCAAGTTTTATCCTTCATGCTCGAATTACGCGCAGGAAGCGATCGAACTGCATGGCGCGCGGCGCGGCGCGTGGCTGGCGCTGAAGAGGTTGGGACGTTGCCGCCCGTTCACCAAGGGCGGATTTGATCCGGTGCCGGACGCGGAAAATTCGGACGCGGCCTGGCTGCGCAGCGGCGCGCGGATAGATGGAAGTGTCGGTAGCAAGGAGCGCGCGCAGTGAAGGAAATGTCCGACCAGGTCCGCGGAATATTGTTCGTAGTTGTGTCGCTGCTGATTCTTTTCGCTTGGGGCCATTTCTATAAGCCGCCTGTTCCGCCTCCGCAAACGATTCCCACGCAACCGTCCACATCATCCAATCAGCAAGCTTCTTCACAGCAGGGTTCCACGCAGCCCGGAGCGCCGGGGAATACTGCCTCAGGCGCTGCGAAATCGGGCGCGACAAGCGCGACCGCAGCAGTGGCGAATCCTTCCGTGGTGGAAGCCAGCGAAGAGAAAACAGTAGTGGTGCAGAGCGCGCTGTATCGCGTGGAACTATCGAACCGCGGCGGGGTGGTGAAAACGTGGCAACTGAACAAATATTTTGACGATCAGAAGCCGCCACGGCCGCTGGATCTGGTGAACGACAGCGTGGCGCAGCAGCTGGGCTGGCCGTTTTCGCTGGTGCTTGCGGATTCGCAGCTTGAGGCGAGGGCGAATTCGGCGTTGTATCAAGTCCAAGCCTATAGCGCGCAGGTTGTGGCAGTGGATAAGACTGGAGCTGGTGCAAACGCCGCAGCTCTGCTTGCCGCTGCGGCGGCGCGCGCGGCCGCGACTAACGGTGGCCAGGGTCCGTTCCAGGCGCCCATTAGGATTATTTTTCACTGGAGCGATGGGCACCTGGACGTCACCAAAACTCTGAACTTCAGCGAGAACTACGAGACGACGGTGGAAGTGGCGGTGACGCTGGACGGGAAGCCGCAGCCCGTAGCAGTGGCCTGGCGCGGCGGATTTGGCGACAAGGCTGTGTACAACGCAGCGCAGCTCGTCACCGTGTATTACAAGTCCGGCGGGAAACTGAACTTGCTGCAGTACAAAAAGCTGGGAGTTTCGGGAAATCAGAGCCAGCCTGCGGTGCAATATGGGCCGCTGGAATTCGCGGGTGTCGAGGATCAGTTTTTTACGGCGGCGTTCTTGCCCGACGGCACGGACATTTCGCTGTGGCACTGGATGCAGAACCATTCCGTGACTGCGGACGGCAAGCAGACCAGCGAACCGGAAGCGGAAATGGCGGCCGGTACCACGACGGGCGCGCCTTTGCGCGTGCGCGTGTTTGTGGGGCCGAAAGATTTAGGGCTGCTCGAAAAAATTCAGCCGCCGCTGCCGGAGCTGGTGAATTTTGGTTGGACCGGAGTGATCGCGAAACCACTGCTGTGGATTTTGCAGACGCTGCACACCAAGGTGACGAACTGGGGCTGGTGCATCGTCCTGATGACGCTGGTGATCAACCTGGCGATGTTTCCGCTGAAGATGAAGAGCTGGCGTTCGATGCAGAAGATGCAGAAAGTGGGCCCGGAAATACGGCAAATTCAGGACCGCTACAAGAAATATTCCATGAGCGATCCGCGCAAGAAAAAAATGAATGAAGAAGTGATGGCGGTGTACAGCCGCGAAGGCATCAACCCGTTGGGCAGCTGCTTGCCGATGGTGTTTCAAATGCCGATCTGGTGGGCGCTGTGGCGCGTGCTGAATGGCGCGATCGAACTGCGCCACGCGCCGTGGATGGGCTGGATTCACGATCTTTCGGCGATGGACCCGTACTATATTCTGCCGATCGGCATGACTATCATGATGTATCTGATGACGAAAATGACGCCGCAGACGACGACGGATCCGGCGCAGCAGAAAATGATGGCGCTGATGCCGTTGATGATGGGATTTATTTTCTTTCGGCTGTCGAGCGGATTGAATTTGTATATGTTCACGAGCAATTTGGTGGGAATCGGCCAGCAATATTATTTGAATAAATCGGAACCGCTTCCCGCGAAGGGAAAGTTCAAAAAGAAAATAATCGATGCCTGAGGAACGAACAGGGGCCGGCAAGCGGCCTTTCACGAGAGACCACTCGCTGGTAGAGGCTCGGCTGGATCGCGAGCGTGCGATCGCGGAATTGCAGCGCTATCTCGATTTGGCGGTGCGCGAGATGGGGCTGGAGATTTCGTTTGAGATTTCGACGCCGGCGACGGTAGATGGCGGCGCGGATGAGAAGGATGTGCTGGTCGCGTTCAGCGGAGCGGACAAGGATTTTCTGCTGGAGCACAACGCGGAATTACTGCTGGCGCTGGAGCATGTGGGGCATCGCTGGCTGCGGTTGGATCCGCGGCTGCACGACCGCGTACGATTCGATTGCGGTGATTATCGCTCGCTGCGGCTCGAAGAATTGAAACTTTCCGCGCGCGTGGCCGCGCAACGCGTGCGCGAAACGGGGCAGGCGTTTCGATTTAATCCGATGTCGCCGCGCGAGCGACGGCTGATTCATTTGGAATTGAGCGGCGCGCAGGGCGTGCGGACGGCGAGCGAGGGAGTGGGCGATCGGCGGCAGCTGGTGATTTATCCGGCGGTGAAGAAGTGAGTGGTGATTAGTGATTGGTGAGTAGTGAGTGGTGCGCTGTTGTGCTGCGCGTGCCTATTGCAGAAATTCTAGCGTTACTCGACTTCAGTTTTTAAACTTCGATTGTGTAGCCTTCCTTGCCGACGTTGAAACACTGCGTTGTTCCCAAGCGATCGCTCATGCCCGCAGTTTCATGGATGTGCCCGCAGAATAGATAGAGTGGTTTCTCTTTTTCCACCCACGCGCGTAGCGTGGGACTTCCGGCGTGCTGACCCGCGGCGTACTCGTCGAGTTTTGTATCGAACGGAGGGAAATGAACTACGAGGTAGAGTTTTTCCAGGCCCGCAAATGACGCCAGGGCCGCGGCGATTTCGGCTTCGGAATATTCTCCGGGAGTTTTGAATGGAGTGATGTTGCTGTAGCCGAGACCTGCCCAATTGGTTCCGTTGAGCTTTCGCGTCTGGCGATGAAAATCCACGAAGCCATGCTGCTGGCAAAAGGCTTTCGTTTGCTCGTGCGTTTCGTGATTTCCCGGCAAGACGAAGAGGCGCTCGCCGAGCGGCTGCAGAATTGGCGCGCAGCGTTCGAGCCCTTTACTGAAATTGCAGAGGTCGCCCGCGGCGATGTAAATGTCGGCGGGTTGCGCGACGACGCGCTCGAGCGCGCGCAAGTCGCCGTGAATATCGCTGAAGATTAGAATTTTCATCGCACGTTCCCCGTGTGAGTCGGAGCAATTTTGATCAAGCGCCGCACGTCCATGCCATCGGCCTGCCAGCCTTCCTCGATGGGTTCGCCGGCGTCATTAAATACTACACGATAGGAAAACGGAGCGGGGCCCCGGCGATTGCGCGTGATAAAACGGTGCTCGTTGAAATCCACATAGTGGCGGCCGCGTTCGCTGGAAGTGCGAATCACCGGGAAGCGCGCGAAGGACCAATAGAGCTGGACTTCGGGAAGCAGCAGGGCGCGCGCGACAAAATCGTTTGGCGGAGAATCGGCGCTGAAAGCGAAAACCGGCGCGGCGGAATCGCGCAGATCGAAGCGCGATTGGTATACGCCATCGGTGGTGCGAATGACGCCGCCCCAATCGAGCAGCGAAGGCGGCAGGGGAAGGGCGGCGATGCGATCGATGGGAATATGATTCGCGGCTGCGAAATTCCTGGTACGCAGAAGCGCGGCGTGATGAGCGACGCTGCAGGCGAAGAGATAGGCGAGCATTACGACGCAGCCGGCCTGACACCAATGCGTTGTGGTGATGCGAAAGCCCACGCCGCGAGCGGCGGGAAGAAAAAATAGAACGGCGAGAATGGCGCTGGCGAGAAACGCTATCCACAAATGAAACGGGAAACCCACGGCTGCAGCGATTTTCCACGCGCCGAATGCGCAGAGCGTGAATAGCACCCACATGGATAGGGCTCGCGTGGACATTTTGTCGCGATCGGCATAAATCCAGGCGGCCACCTGCGGAAGCAAGGCAATCGCGGTGAAAGAGAAATCGATGATGAACAGCAGGTCCCAGGCGACGCGTTCCTGCGAGAGCGGATACCAGATGCGCGTGCCAAAGGAAGTCATGGCGTCGAGGAATATGTGGCTTGCGATCGCTATGGCGTAGATGATGAAGAGAATTCCCCACGAAGGTGGATCCCAATCGGTCAGGTTCCAGCGCTTCTTTGCAAACGCGAAGGTAGCCCGAGTGAGCCATGCCAGAAGTGCTGCGAAAACTGGTAGCGCGACGAACGAATGCGTAATCGCGCGATGATACTTCACGATTGCGAGAGGATCGCTGGAGAAAATTTCCTGCACGACGTCTACATCGGGAAACATCGCGCCTGCGGTCGCGGCGAAAGTCGCTACGCGGCCGTTACGCTCCGAGAAAAAACCTTTACCGATGAGTGCGCCGACGATTCCGTGAGTTATGGTGTCCATGAGCGATTCGAAAAACTAAGAGTGTACACGATTGCGCGGAAATCAAACGACTTCGAGAAGCGGAGAGCGCCTGGCGGTAACCTCTCCGACGATGCGGCCGGGAACATTGCGGCGTTGCAGCGCGGCCAGCGTCGCGTCGGCGGAATCCGGAGCGACGGCGGCGAGCAAACCGCCGGAAGTTTGTGGGTCGAAGAGCAAAGCGCGGAATTCGTCGGGGACGCTGGGCGCAAAAGCCGTGCAACTCTCCACGAAGTCGCGGTTATTTTTCATACCGCCGGAGAAAAACCCGCGGCGAGCTGCTTCGATTGCGCCAGGGAGATACTCCATGCGCGCGTGATCCAGCTTCATGGAAACCCCGCTGCCGATGGCCATTTCGCGCGCGTGGCCGAGAAGCGCAAAGCCCGTGACGTCTGTGACGGCGTGAATCGGACGCTGTTCCGGCGCGTGTGCTGCATCAATTTCGTGGAGCGCTTCGGCGGCATCACGGTTCAGGCGGGTCATCGATGCGGTTGCGCCGGCGACCCAGGCTTCTTCGGCTTGGCCCTGTTTTAAGGCTGTCGAGATGACGCCGGTGCCAATTGACTTAGTGAAAATCACAATATCGCCAGGACGCGCGCCAACATTTTTCCAGATTCGTTGTGGATGGATCACGCCGGTGACTGCGTAGCCGAACTTTAGTTCATCATCGCGAATGGAATGCCCGCCAACTACCGTGCAGTTTGCTTCCGACATTTTCGCTAATCCGCCACGCAAAATCTGCTCCAGAACTTCCGGCGCGCCGGCGGCTGGAAATGCCAGGATCGTGAGGGCTGAAATCGGACGACCGCCCATGGCGTACACATCGCTGAGCGCATTGGTGGCTGCCACTTGTCCGAAAAGCTCGGGATCGTCCAAAATCGGCGTGAAAAAATCAACGGTTTGGACGATGGCTAGATCATCGGTGAGGCGATAGACGGCCGCGTCATCGCTGGTTTCGAAGCCGACGATCACGTTGGGATCGAGCTGCGGTGGAAGCCGTTTGAGCACCGCGTCGAGAACGCTGGGGCTCAGTTTTGCAGCGCAGCCTGCGGCTTTTGCGGTGGTGGTGAGCCGGACTTGTTCCGCC
>Ga0209167_10001706_pt1 | contig 12524 bp, 12 predicted proteins | sample Coa_R1_9_FD_187154 | JGI IMG/M metagenome (GOLD analysis project Ga0209167, IMG submission 187154) | Surface soil microbial communities from Centralia Pennsylvania, which are recovering from an underground coalmine fire - Coalmine... | ecosystem: Environmental > Terrestrial > Soil >... | reverse complement strand
GTCGACATGCGGATATTCTCGGGGGTCGTGGAATAGCTGTCGGTATCGAAGTCCCCGTGGAATCCCGGCACCTTGATGCCCGTATATGTTGAGATTCTGCCCTTCGATCGTACCCTCCATCCACTGGCCGTTGATCTGCACCTGCACGCGGTCGTGGGCATCGTATTGCCCCACGGCGTGGTCCTCCGCGGTGAGTTTTCCGACTCTCCGCACTTCCATGGGCCAGAATTTCGAAACCTGAATCCCGCTCCCCAGTTGGACAAAGTAAGAATTGCCGCGCACTTGGTTTCCTCGGAACTGACCGGCCTGAATTTGTTTCGGGTGAAGGCGGCTGCGTCGAAAATGAGCGGAATTAAAACCGCGTCCGAAATCATGGTGGTTAAGATGGGGGCGGTCGCGGCCGGCCGCATCCGCCAGCGGATTGGCCGCCTCTCTCCCGCTCAAAATGGAGACCGTTGACTCGGCGCTGCGCCTGTGGCTGGATCTGCCCCAGGCAATCGCCTGAATTCTACATGAAGTAGTCTTTGACTTTGTCGAAGATGCCCTTTTCGGAAGGCTCGTTTTCGGCGGGCAGGTGTTCGCGAAGCTCTTCGAACAAGCGGCGCTGCTCGCGGGTGAGCTTCGATGGAATTCGCACTTCGAGGTGGACGTAAAGATCACCGCGGCCGCTTCCATTGACGTGCGGGACACCGAGATTTTTGAGTCGCAGGCGGCTGCCGGGCTGCGACCCTTCCGGGATTTTCAGGGTCTGCAGGCCATCGAAGGTCAGCAGGTCGACGGTTGCACCCAGCGCAGCTTGGGCCGGGTTGATGGGAACCGTGCAGTGCAAATCGTCCTCGTGGCGCTCAAAAATCGGGTGCGGCTTCAGCTTCAGGACGACGTACAGATCGCCGGAAGAGCCGCCATTGACGCCCGGCTGGCCTTCACCCGAGAGCCGGAGCTGGGTTCCTTCATCCACACCCGGTGGGATGTTGACTTTAAGCTTGCGCTCGCGCCGCAGATAACCCTCGCCCTTGCATTCCTTGCATGGACGGCGAATGATCTGGCCCCGGCCCCCGCACTGGGAGCAGGTGCGCCGCACTGAAAGGAAGGCCTGCTGGTAGATGACTTCGCCGCGGCCGCGGCAGGTGGGGCACGTGGTCAGCCCGTCCTCGGGTTCGGCGCCCTTGCCATGGCACCGCCCGCATTCCTCGAGGCGCGGGACCTGGATGTCGATCGAGAGGCCGCGCATCGAATCTTCAAACGCGATTTCGAGATCGTAGCGGACATCATCTCCGCGCTGCGCGCGATTGCGGCGCTGCCGGGAGCCACCGCCGAACACATCGCCGAAACCGAAAACGTCGCTCAGGATGTCGGCCAGGTCGGGGAAGCCCGCGGCCCCGTCAAAGCCATTTCCCGCCATGCTGGCGACGCCCTGATGGCCGAAGCGGTCATAGGCCGCGCGCTTTTGCGAATCGCTGAGGATGCTATAGGCTTCCGCGGCTTCTTTGAACTTCTCCTCGGCCGCGTGATTGCCGGGGTTGCGATCGGGATGATATTGCAAGGCGAGCTTGCGGTACGCGCCCTTCAGATTCTGATCGTCGCAATCCCGGCCCACGCCGAGAATCTCGTAATAATCGCGTTTAGTCACACTCATTCCGACGCCGGTTGGACGGCCACCTTCACCATGGCCGGACGCAGCAGCCGGCCCTTGAAATTGTATCCGCGCTGAAACTCATCGAGCACGGTATGGTCGGCGGTTTCCTCCGTCTCCACCATTTCCACCGCGTGATGGATATGGGGATCGAATGGCTGGCCTGTGGAAACGATCGGCTCCAGCCCCAATTTCTTGAGGGATTCGAAGAAACGCTGATAGATCAGCTCCATTCCTTTGGCGTATTCGCTATCGGCGGATTCCACTTTCAACGCACGCTCGAAATCGTCCAGGACGGGGAGCAGGGCGCGCACCGCCTCGGTGCTGGCATATTCGGCGAACTCGAAACGCTCCTTTTCGGCGCGTTTGCGGGAGTTCTGGAACTCGGCCTGGCTGCGCAGGATGCGGTCCTGCAATTCGGCTTTTTCGGCGGCGAGTTGGTCTCGTTCCGCGATGAGGGCGGTCATCGGATCGGGGGAATCGCTGGCGGGAGCCCCGTCCGGTTCGTGCGCGGGCGTATCGGGAGCGAGCGCTTGCGCATTTTTCTTCACACTCTCGGTAGTCATTTTCTTTGAACTACTCACATTTTTAGCGTAACATCCCAACTGGTTCCAAAAGCCGAGCGGGATTGAAAGATTACGCGGTCCCAAGAGCGCGGCCGACATGCTGCACGGCCGACATCACGCGGCCGTAGTTCATCCGCATGGGACCGAGCACCGCGATCACCGCGGAAATGCCGCTGTCGAGTTTCACGGGCACACCGATCAACGAAAGCTCGCGCATGGCGGGATGCATTTCACCCAAGCCCACGTGCACGCCGATTTCACCGGCGGGCTGCTCCAGAAACCGGTCGACCAGCTCCAGCACGTGCTTCTTTTCTTCCAGCGCGCGGAACAGCTCACGCATCTTTTCCTTGGTCAGATGCAAATCGAGCCCCACCAGATTGCTGGCCCCCTCCATATGCACCTCCGGCGCCGAGCCCATGTCCAAAAGCCCTTTGGAATAGAGCAGCGTCAGCTTGCGCAGAATAGCGTCGTAAGCCGCGCTGGCTTGCTCGAGCCGCGCCGACAGCGCGCGGCGGACGTCCTCAAGCGTCCAACCCGCGAAGTTGCGATTCACGTAATTGCGGATGGAAGCCAGTTCATCGGAGCTCACCAATTCGTCCAGCGTGACGACACGGTTGTGGACTTCGTGATCGCGCGTCACCACCACCATCAGGACGCGATGATCGGGCAGTCCCACCAGTTCGATGTGCTCGAGAGCGGGGCTGGCGTGCGGCATGGCGGCGGCGATGCCGACGCCGCGCGTCATGTCCATCAGCATGCGGGAGGTGAACTCGACGCGCTCCTCCACGGTCTCAAGCCGGTTGATGTCAGCGCGCAGCCGCTCCAGTTCCGCGACGGCTAGACGGCGAAGCGTTAGCGACTGGATGTAACTGCGGAAGGCTTTCCGAGTTGGGACGCGGCCGGCGGAAGTATGGGGTTGGCACAGATAGCCCTCTTCATCCAAGTCCGCCATAACGTTGCGGATGGAAGCGGCACTCAAGCCATCGCCCCGACGCCGGGCGATGGATCGCGAAGCCACAGGCTCGCCGGTCTCGATATAGGCTTCGACGATTTCGTGAAGAAGCTCGCGATGCCGCGGAACCATCTGAAATGCCACGCTCCTGTAACAATCTTACGGAGGAAGAGGCGCCCCGGTCAAGGATTCGAGCGTAGTCCTAAGGCGCCTGGTGGGCTAAAGGTTCCCACTTAGCCCGCCGATGGAAGGAGCCGATGCCCGGAGGATGGGACATGCTTGGCGGCTTGCGGGACCTGGCGCCCCGCCTTAAAGCTTGGAGCATGGACCGTAGCGCTGAGCAGATTGAAGGCGAGCGCCTGCTCGAGCAGCACGATTATCCCGGCGCCGAATTCCACTTGACGAACGCCGTCTCCGAAGGCGAGAAACGCCACCAGTCGCCATCCAGAAAGATTCTGTTGCGGTTGGAGCTCGCCGAGGCACAGCGGAAACAATTCCGTCCGCAAAACGGCGCGGAGAATCTCGAGAAACTGGCCGCGGCCGAGCAGACGGCGCGCTCCGCGCTGGGGGTGGCAAAGACGGCCGACCCCTCAGCCCTGGTACAGTGTCTGGATACCCTGACCGAGATCCTGGCCGAGCGGGGAAATTACGAGGAAGTCGAACTGCTGACCCAGGACGCGATCCTGGCGGAGGTGAGGTTGCGGCAGGTCGATCCGCTCCAGATGGCGCGCCGCGTCCACCGCCTGGGAATGATACGTCACAAGAACGGCCAAATCGACGGGGCTGTCCAGGCCCTTGCGGAAGCCGTCACCATCCGAGAAAAGGTGCATGGAGAAGAGCACCTGGAAACGGCGCACCAGCTTACGGAGCTGGGAGTCGTTTATCGCGCTCAGGGAAATCATGCCGAGGCGCAGCGTTGCCTTCGCCGGGCGCAGCGGATTCACGAACGGGAGTGCGGAGTGGATTCGCCGGAGGCCAATCGGGATCTTCATCAGTTAGCCGGCTCACTCGAGGATGTCGGCGACATTGATGGCGCCACGGCTCAATATGAGCGAGCGCTGGGACTGAAACTTCGAATCGTGGGGGCCGATCTGGACGACGTCGCCGAAATGCAGGCTGGCTTAGCCCGGGTTTTCATGAAGTGGCGTAATTATTCCCGCTCCCGTGAACTTCTCACCGAGGCCATTGGCACGTTCAAGCGCACTCGCGGCGCGCGGCTTGCGACCACTTACGAGACGCTGGCGGAGGTGGAGGAGAACACCGGACACTACCGGGAGGCGATAAGCGAGTTGAGCCAGGCCGGCAAAGTATGGGAATCGATTCAAACCGATCACACGCCCGAGCTGATCCGGAACATGGAGCATCGGGCGGACCTGTTTGACCACCTCCGCCAGGACAAGGACGCCGCATTCCTTCGCGAGAAAGTTACAGCGCTGATCCAGGCATCGAAGTGGGCGGCGGCCAGCTGATTCGAGGACCCTTGATCGGGCGAGGAGGGTGGACCATGCACCCTCCTCCACTCGCCTGAATGATCAGAACGTGAGCTTCAGCCCAAGTTGCATGACGCGGCTGCTTCCCGATCCGAGGATCGGATGGCCGGCCGCGACATCGGGCGTGGTGCACCCGCAGCCGAACGTGCCGGGGGACGAAGGGTCACTGCCTCCTTTGGAGCCATTCACCGATCCCCACGGATTGGCGAGGATAGGGTGATTGAAGAGGTTAAAGAACTCGACCCGGAACTGGGCGTGGAACCGCTCCTTGAAACTGAAGTCCTTGAATACCGAGAAATCCACGTTCTGGAAGCCCGAGTCGCGGAAGATGTTCCGGCCCATGGTGCCAAAGGTTCCAGCCAGAGGAGGAACCATCACCGAGTTGCCTTTTACGAAGCAGCCACCGGCGGCTAACGTATTCCCGATTGGCGATCGATCCTGGCAGATCGATAAATCACGCTTTCGGAGCACGTTGGCCGGCTGCACCGTAACCATTCACGAACACCTGAACCGAACCGTGTCGATCCACTACGGCCCGCATGTGGTCGGCTGGTTCTACGTGAGTTTTCGGTTCTACGGCAGTGGACATTCTCTTCAAGAGACCACCACCCAAAAGCGCCGTGGAAAAACCGTGGAAAACCAAACCCAGGTTTCCCACGGCTCCCACCGTCCCTTGGAGATCTCGCCCACCCCGCGAGATTTCCACTTTTCCACCGCGCCGACGACTCCTCTTCCTAAATCCAAAATCAGGAAGAAGGCTGCATGAAACTTAACAGAACCGGACATCTTGACTTGTTAACGACAGACCCTAGTGCCGGACCTTGTCGCGGCCAAGTGAAAAGTTCCTAATTGGCCAAAGTAGAAAGTTCCTCTTGACAGCCGTAAGGCAGAAGGATGGAACAAATCGGGATGAGTCAACAGGAACGGGACTGGCTGAAGTGTTGAAGCGAGCGCGGGATGGGATGCTGACGCAGGAACAGGCAGCCGAGAAGAGTGGAGTGACGGACCGTTGGGTGCGGGAGCCGGAGGAGCGGGGACGCGGCGCTGGTACACCGGTTGCGGGGCCAACCATCGAATCGCAAGATCGCGGTGGAGGTGGAGCGAAAGCGTTGAAGGTCCTGACAGAGCCGGACTGGCGGCGAACATACCATGAGGGTTTTCAAGCGACCCTCAAAACCGGAACTTTCTACTTTGATGAGGAACAGGAAGTTTCTACTTTGCTCCGACAGCCCGGAATTCGAAATTTAGAGCATGTCCTGTTCAGGGCATCGTCCCAGCCGGAAAGCTGTCGGCGGGATTACGCGGCACGGAGACGGGCGAGACGACGATCCGCGCAGGCACTTGATGGGCGCGCATGAGGCGGGCCACCGAGACCGGCGCCTGCCTGCGAAGCCGCCGGGCGGAGATGAAGACCGCTATCCACCGATTAGCGACTTTGCGAGTCCTGGCGGGCGCAGCGGTTTAGTGCGGGTCGGCGTGGTCGTGCTGGACGGCCTTGGCCGCGGTTGCGCCGCCGATCTTAATCGAATGCGCTGCCAGCTTGTCGCCGGTCTTGACGGCGTCGATGACCACTCGGTCGCCAACCTTCATATCCGTCCGCTGTAGTGCTTGGGCCGCGCGCGCGTAGGTAGTCTTGGCGTCGAGCGCCACGTCGACACTCTTGCCCGTGGCCGTTGTGACCGTCACGGATGTGTCCGATATCTTGCTTACCGTACCCATGACGTGCTCAAAGCCGCCGTGGGCTAGGGCGACTGTGGGCAGGAGCGCCAAGGCAAATGCGGTCGCCAGCGCGAGCTGGTTACGGGTGATGATGCTGGGTGTGTTCATGTGGATTGCCTCCATTCAAAAATTCTTCTTCTTCCTGTTCTTCCTTCAACTCGTCCGGACTCTTCGGGTTTAGCTTCTTCATCTCTTCCAATTCGTCGGCGGTGAGCTGCGGCAGATGACGGATGAAGTGTACCAGTTTCCAGGAGTCCTGATCGTCGTGGTCAGTGCCGCCCCAGGCCGGCATCCCTGTCAGACGGACACCGTTTTTGATGATATAGAACAACTCGCCGTCGGTCTTGTGTTGCGTTTCCTCCTGCCTCATATCGGGAGCCGGCGGATACATGTGCTTCGCCATTTCAGTATCGCCACTTCCGTCATTGGAGTGGCAAGAGGCGCAGTGATCCGCCCAGTGCGCGCGGGCTTCGGCTAGAACCTCGGGCGTGTTGGGAACGGGATTGGCTTGTTCTCGCGCGCCGGCCGGGGCCGCCATGGCGAGGGCCCGCCGGGCAGCCCATCGTTCCACATTGCTCGGCTGCTCGCGGGTGCTGAATCCATTTGCGTTGAACAGGAACACGCCGGCCGCGACGGCCGCCATCAGCACGAACGAAAGTGCGCCCAGGAAAAACCAACCGAGTTTCCCCATGTCGATACTATCCTCTCTCATAACCGAAACGCCATGCAACGCGCGAAAATGGAAACTGGTGAAATCGGCGCTCTACACGCGAAGGAGGTGGGTGGGAATGGCGGCTGCCACCGTAGCGGCGCGGTGCGCGCGTGCGCAGACGAGAGTGCGTTCGGTTCAGACGCCGGTGCTCAGCATTGGATACGAAGACAGCGGCGACGCGCGGGGATTTCCGGTGATCTGCCTGCATGGCTTTCCGGATGACGTTCGCGCCTGGGACGGAGTAACGCCGCCTTTGGGGAAGGCAGGGCATCGCGTGCTGGTTCCTTACCTGCGCGGCTACGGACCTACGCGGTTCCGCAACGCTGGCGCTCCTCGCATGGCCGAGCAGGCGGCCATTGGCCAGGACCTGGTGGACTTTGCCGACGCGCTTCATCTGCCGCGATTCGCCGTGGCGGGCTACGACTGGGGCGGCCGTGCGGCTTCGATCGCCGCGGCACTCCATCCGGATCGTGTGCGCGCGGCGGTGCTGATCGGCGGCTACTCCATCCAGGACACCGTGGCCCCCTCGCAGCCGGCGGCGCCCGAAGCCGAAAGGGCGTTGTGGTATCAGTGGTATTTCAACACCGAGCGCGGGCGAGCGGGGCTTAAGGCCAACCGGCGGGCGCTGTGCCGGCTCTTGTGGGAGACGTGGTCGCCCACGTGGCATTTCACCGATGAAGTGTACAACCGCACCGCCGCGTCGTTCGACAATCCGGACTTTGTGGAGGTAGTGATCCACTCCTACCGGCACCGTCACGGAAACGCGCCGGGTGAGCCGCGCTTCAAGGCGATAGAGCAGCAACTGGCCCAGCGCCCGAAGGTCCAAGTCCCCGCGATCGTCCTGTATGGAGCGGACGATGGAATCGGCCGTCCGGCGCCCGAGGCATCGCCGGCGGAACGGGCGTTGTTTACATCACTCGTGGGCCGCCGTGTGGTCGCAGGATCAGGACACTTCATGCCGCGCGAAAAACCGGAGGCGGTGTCGTCGGCGATGCTGGAACTGCTGGCGAAAACGCGCTAGTCTCGCGCTTGCGTCTGCGCCCATTCGCTATAATCGTTCGCGATGCTCGATCAGCGGATTATCGATGAATTGGCGCGACGCTTGGATCAGGCGGAGAAGACGCGGACCCAGATCCGTCAATTTTCGATCGAGTTCCCCGGCATCACCATCGACGACGCGTATGCGATTCAGAAAGCGTGGGTCGCGATGAAGGTCGCGAGCGGCCGCACCATCAAGGGCCACAAAATCGGGTTGACCTCGAAGGCGATGCAGTATTCCTCGAACATCAGTGAGCCGGATTACGGCGCGCTGATGGATGACATGTTCTTCGCCGACGGCTCCGATCTGCCGATGGAACGCTTCATTGTGCCCCGGCTGGAGGTGGAACTCGCGTTCATCCTGGGCAAACGGCTCACGGCGCCGAACTGCACGATTTTTGACGTGCTGAACGCCGTGGATTTCGTCACGCCCGCGATCGAAATTATCGACGCGCGCATTCACCAGGTGGATCCCGAGACCAAGGTCACGCGCAAGGTCACCGATACGATCTCCGACAACGCCGCCAACGTCGGGATCGTGATGGGGGGGCGGCCGTTCAAGCCGCTGGAGGCCGACATGCGCTGGGTCTCAGCGCTCTGTTATCGCAATGGCGTGATCGAGGAAACCGGTGTGGCGGCGGGGGTACTGAATCATCCGGCGCTGGGGGTGGTGTGGCTGGCGAACAAACTGGCTCCGTATGGAGTGGCGCTGGAGGCGGGCGAAGTGATTCTCGCCGGGTCTTTCACGCGGCCTGTGTACGCGAACCGCGGCGATACTTTCCATATCGACTACGGCTCATTCGGTTCGATTTCCTGCCGCTTTGTTTAAACCTTTGCGAAGGCTCTGAGCTCGCGCGGGAACAGCTCATCGACCTGCACGCGGCAGGCGGTCACGCCCTGTTCATGCGCGAATTGGAGAAACGCGTCGAGCGTGCGCCGGTTGGGCTCGATTCCGTACGGCCAGGGGTCTTCGCCAAACACTCGCTGCGCCTCGGCCACGGCGTGATAGGCCCCTGGAAAGGGGACGCGCGAGGTAATGGCCCGGCCCAGATGCTGCTGGGCGTTCACTTTGGCCTGCTCGAACGCTTTGAACAGATTCATCGCAATCCAAGGACTGCGGTCGAGCGTGGTCTTCTTGATCACCATGGCATGCATGATGGGGAAGATTCCCGTTTCGCGATAATAGGCTTCCTCGAGTGCGCGTGTGTCGGGCCACAGTCGAGTGACGCGCGGGTCTCCGGCAACAAACGCGTCCGGCTCGCGGGCGGAGATGACGGCGTCGAGATCGCCGGCGAGCAACATTTCGTTGAGGGAACGATCGCGGATGCGCTCGATCGCGATGCCTTCGGGAACCGACAGACTTACCTTTTCAGCGCGGCCCGCTTGGTTGACGCCGGCCTGCACCCATCGAACGTCTCGAAGAGGCACGCCGCATTGGTGCTGCAGGTAGGCGCGCGCGTAGATGGTGGCCGTCTGGGCCCACTCCGGAATGCCGACGCGGCGGCCCGCAAGATCCTTGGCATCGCGAATGACCGCGCGCTTCGCGACATAAAAAGCCGACTGGCGAAAAACACGCGAAGGAAACACCGGAATCGCGACAAAGGGCGGGCTGCCGGCCGCGACCAGCGACACGTACTTGCCCATCGCAAACTCCGCGACGTCGAATTCGGTGAACTTCAGGGTCCGGAAGAAAATTTCCTCAACCGGCAGCTCCAGCAGCGTGAGTGAGACGCCTTCGGCGCGCACGCGTCCGCGCAGCAGGTCGCTGACATGGTCGTAGTAGCTTATGGCCACTGAGAGTTGGATATCGGGCACGGAGATTCGCCGGGTTGGCGGTATCGCTAGGATATCATCATTGATACACTGAATCCGCCGCATGAATATTACGATTCTCGATGATTATCAGGACACCATCCGGACTCTGGACTGCTTCCGAAAGATCGCTCATCACAACGTCACCATCTGGAACGATCACACCAAAGACATCGAAGCTCTTGCCGAGCGGCTGAAGGATACCGAGGCGCTGACGCTGCTTCGCGAGCGCACACCGATCCGGGCGCCATTGATCGAACGGCTCGAAAAACTACGGATCATCAGCCAGATGAGCGTGTATCCACACATCGATGTGGAGGCGTGCACTCGGCGAGGCGTAGTAGTGTGCTCCGATACAACATCGCACGTGTCGTACGCCACCGCGGAGCTGACCTGGGGGCTGATTCTGTCGTCGTTCCGGCGCATTCCGCAGGAGATGGCGGCACTTCAAGCCGGCCGCTGGCAGACCTCCACTGTCGGCCACACTTTGCGCGGCAAGACACTCGGCATCTACGGCTACGGCCGGCTCGGCAAAGTGGTGGCGGCGTACGGTCAGGCGTTTGGCATGAACGTATGGGTATGGGGCCGCGAATCGACCATCGCGAAGGCGCGCGAAGACGGTCACGAGATCCCCGGCAGCCGCGAGGCGTTCTTCGCCGAATCGGATGTGATCTCACTGCACGTGCGGCTGGTGAATGCCACGCGCGGCATGATCACGACCGCCGATCTCGCGCGCATGAAGCCGGATGCGCTGCTGGTAAACACCAGCCGGGCGGGATTGATCGAGCCCGGCGCGCTCGAAGCCGCGCTGCGCGCCGGACGGCCCGGCATGGCCGCGGTGGACGTTTACGATCAAGAGCCGGTGCTCGGCGCGCGCCATCCGCTGCTTGCGATGGACAACGTGGTGTGCGTGCCGCACTTGGGTTACGTGACACGCGAAGGTCTGGAGGCGATGTTCAGCACCATTTTCGACCAGATCCTGGCGTACGAGCGCGGCGAGCCGATCAACGTGGTGAACCCCCAGGTTTTGAATTCCGACGCCGTCAGGCAGGCCGGTTCGTCGTAAAGCCGCCGGTGGAACCCAGCGCCTCCATCGGCTGGCTGAGATTTTCCTGCCACAGCAGCGATCCCATCCAGATATTGAGAGGGCTGTCCTGAATGGTCAGCTCATACACGCTTTCATCGTTGGAGGCGTGGTTGTGAATCGCCCAGCCCGGCGCGGAAAGCATCAGGTCTCCCGACTTCCACGTGTACCGCTTGCCTTCGACGGTGCTGTAGCCGCTGCCGGAGAAATAGTAGTTGATGGCGGAGGCGGTGTGGCGATGCGGGCGATCCACGATGTTGCCGGGCCGGACGGTCATGGTCGCGAAAAAGTTGCTGGTGGTGCCGTTGGTGTGCCCGGTGGCGGGATTGTAGAGCAGGTAGAGCCGGCGGCCCGCGTAGGCCTGACCCAAGGCGCTGAGCTTATCCAGTTCCGCCTTGACCTTCTTCCAGGGAAAGTGGAGAGCTTTTTGCGGGACGATGTCGGGGTTGATGAGTTTCTCATACGGCATCAGAAACGCGCCGTCCTCGGTGAGCTGGAATGTGCCGAAGGGGTTCTGCGCGTGAGCGTGCGCGCCGGGTTCCTCTTTGGCCGCGACGTTGACGGGGGGATTTTCGTCCACGATGTGAACCTGCATTTTTTCGAGCAGCGCGGAGTTGCTGTAGGCGAGGCGAACCTGCAGATCCTGAGTATCATTCAGGTGCTCATAGACCGACCATGCGGGGGTGTTCCAGACGTCGTACTGTTCGTAGCGAATGCACTTGCCGTCGATGCGCGTCTGGCCGCCGCCGCGGATGCAGAAATTCACCAGCGCGGAATTATGCCGGATGGGTTTGGTTTGCTCGCCGGGTTTCAGCACGCACAGCGAAACGGCGGTGCCGGGAGTAAAACCGTTGCCCCCGCCGGTGTGCGGATTCACGACCATCGACACGCGCCGGCCGTTGGCCGGAGCGGGCAGGGAGGCGAGACGCTCGACTTCCGCCTCGATGGCTTCTTTCGGAATCACGACGGGGGCGATCAGGTTGAGGGGCTCGGCGGGCGCTCCGGTGCGATCGATGAATTGAAAATCGGGATGTTGCATTTTCATGCTCCTGTAAGGCTCTGCTTCTTATTATGCAAGCGCGGCGGGATCTTTTGGGGATGCTCGAATGGGCGGCCGAGATGGGAAGCCAGGGCCGTGCGATACAGCTCGATTCCAAGCGCCAGGTCGGAGATGCCCATGCCGAGCGCTTTGAAAACCGTGAGATCGTAAGAGGCGGCGCGCGGCGCGCGCGCCTCAACGACGCTCGACAGCGGCCGGACACGCTCCCATCCGCCGGGATTGTCACGGAAGAAATCCATCAGCTCGCGCGAGAGCCTGCGGGCCTGCGGAACGCTATCGGCCACGATCAGGCCGGCGCGCGCCAGAACGTCGCCCGCCAGTTCGGCGCGGCTGGGCACAATCGCGCCGACGGTGTTGATGTGCGCACCGCAGGTCAGCATGTTGGCAGTGAGAATGGGTTCGGTGGCTCTGGTCACGACGGTGACGACCGTCGCGCCTTCCACGGCTTCGGCGATGCT
>Ga0209167_10001704_pt1 | contig 12529 bp, 8 predicted proteins | sample Coa_R1_9_FD_187154 | JGI IMG/M metagenome (GOLD analysis project Ga0209167, IMG submission 187154) | Surface soil microbial communities from Centralia Pennsylvania, which are recovering from an underground coalmine fire - Coalmine... | ecosystem: Environmental > Terrestrial > Soil > Unclassified... | reverse complement strand
TCGCCGAAGCCGCCAATATTCTGGCGGAAATCCAGTTTCGCCAAAAGAATTATCGCCAAGCCTATTCGCTTCTGCAGCAGGCTATCGCGGCCAAGCCCGATTACCTGCCGTCCCACAAGGGTCTGGCGCAAATCTATCGGCTCAGCGGTAAACCCGCCGATGCGGAAAAAGAACTCCAATTCATCCTGAACCATTCCCCCGACGATGTCGAAACCCTGCTTAATCTCGGAGTGCTGCAGACGCAGCAGAAGAAGCTTGCGGATGCGGAAGGCACGCTGAACCGAGTGCTGGAGCTTCAGCCCAATCACGTCGGTGCCTTGGTTGCGTTGGCATCGCTCAAGAGGGATGCCCACGATCTGCCGGCCGCGGAGCGTTACCTGAGACTGACAGTCGACAAAAATCCCCGATCTGTTCCGGCCCAACTGACTTTGATCAAGTTCTATATCACTACGGGCAGGGCGGCCGAGGCGGAGCCGTTGTTTTCTCAAGCGCTCCGAATGAGCAATAACGATGTTGTAGTTTTGGAAGCGCAAGCGGGCTATTACGAGGGCCTGAAGAAGTACACGGAGGCGGAGGCCGTCGCCAAAACGATCCAGTCGTCTCGTCCGAACGATCCCAAATATTGGGGAGCTTTGGGGGATTATTACGTCAGGATCGGCGATTGGCCGCGGGCAAAAAGCGAGTTCGAGCGCGTCTACCAACAGCACAAGGACGATCCGGCCTCTCTGCACAAACTCATTGAGGTTCAACTGACGCTCAATGACCGGAAGACGGCTGAAAGTCTGAACGAAGTCCTGCTGAAGAAGAATCCAAAGGACAGCTATGGGCACCTGTTCAGGGGCCGGCTGTACCTTGCGGACGGGGACGCCGACAAAGCCATGGCGGAGTTCAACGAAACCGCGAAATACCAACCCGATTCGGCCGCCCTGCACTACTGGCTGGCGCAGGCGCGCATTCAGAAGGGCGAACTTCAGCAAGCCAAACAAGAACTGGAGACGGCTCTCCGGTACGACCCCAATTATCAGACCGCACTCCTCAGCCTCGCGAAGCTCGACAGTTCCACCGGCATGGTCGACCGGGCCTTGGCGGAGTCGAGGAAACTGGCTATGAACAAACCCGGGGATGTTGATTCTATGTTGCTGTATTGCCAGTCCCTGCTTAAGAAAGGCGACTATGCGGGCGCGGAGAAGGTTGTTAAAGCGCTTTTGGAACACGCACCCGGCAACGCGGAGGCGCATCAACTCTCGGGTGTCCTCTTTCTGGCCCATCAAAACCTGAGCGGGGCGCGGAAAGAGTTCAAACAGGCCTGGGATCTCCAGCCGCAATCGAAATCGCTCCTCGAAAGCGTTGTATTGGGCTATTTTGTGGCGAAGCAGCCGGAAGCGGCCGTGGACTTCCTGCAGGACGAGATCAAAAGCAGGCCGGGCGATGCTCTTCTTTACCGGGAACTGGGCCAGGTTTACTTGTGGGAGAAAAAGCGTACGGCGGCGATTCCAGTTTTGCAGAAAGCTCTCAGTCTGGCGCCGGCCGATGCCGACAGCACCATTTTGCTGGCGGATTCCTTTGCCGCGGAGAAGAAATCGGATGAATCCGTTCGGCTGATCTCACAAGCGACGCAGCAGCACCCCAAGGACGCCGGTCTCATGTTTCAGAGCGGGATGATCTACGAAAAACTCCAGCGGTGGGACGATGCGCGGGGATTCTATGAGCGCGCATTGCAACTCGACGGGGACAATGCGCTGGCGAAAAACAATTTGGCCTGGCTGCTTGTAGAACACGGGGGCAATATCGACCTTGCGTTGAAGCTGGCCCAGGAGGCCAAGGAAAAATTGTATGACAACCCGCAGGTCACCGACACGATCGGCTGGGTTTATTACAAAAAGGGCGTTTACAAGACAGCTCGCGACTACCTGAAGCAATCCGTCGATAAAGACCAGAGGAACGCCACTTTTCAATACCAATTGGGAATGGCGGAACGGAAACTCGGAAATCAGGACGAGGCTCGCCGGGATCTGTTCAACGCGGTTACCTTGGATCCTCAGTCTCCGGAAGCGGCTTTGGCGCGCGCGGCTCTTGCCCAGCAATAACAAAAGCTGTTGTGTACCGGTTTTTGAGGGTGTTTCCGCAGGCGCCTTCAGCTATTAGCGTCTTCCGGCTTCCATGGAAAAGCGGCGCTCAACGTGGAAAATCGAAAATCCGTCAGCAGGCGCCCGAGCTTTTCGCGCATTCCCGAAAGGCCGGAATAAGTACGCCAGCGGGAGATCCGGCTGTTGGTCAGGCAAGGCACGCCCGGATCGATTTCCCAAGGATGGAAGTAGCAACACGCGGGCTGCTGCTCCTGAAGATTGAGCCGCCGAATGCCCGCTGCCGCGTAACGGTAGGGAAGCAACCGCAGATATCCCCCACCCGCCACCGGAGCGACTCTTCTCTTGTTCAGCCGGGCAGTTGCCATGGGAATCTCATAAATCGTCCCGGAGGGCGTGCGAATTTCGTGGGCGAAGCGGTTGAAGCCGCGAATGCCATACCGATCGTGAGCAATGGGATAAATGCTCGAATCACGGGTGAATCCGCATTCCACAAGAACTTCCAATGCCCAGAGGGACCGGTCTGTAATCGAATAACTCGGCGCGCGATAGGCGGTTGGCCTGACACCGCAAGCGTCTTCGATGGCGGTAACGGCCTTTTTCGTGTCCTCCCGAAAAGCAGCGGGAGTTAAATCGTAGATCAGCCTGTGGGCATAGCTATGGCAAGCTATTTCGTGCCCGGCGTTGCGGATCTGGAGCACCAAACCCGGATGTCTCTCGGCAACCCAGCCCAGAACGAAAAATGTAGCCGACACAGAATGGCGATTCAGAAGCGCCAGGACTTCGTGAGTCTGCCTCTCCACCCTGGAAGGCATCGCGCCCCACCGACCCGCGTCCGGAGAAATGCCCAACTCGCTCGGGTGAAAGTACTCCTCGAGATCGATGCTCAGAGCATTTGTCATTCCGGAGAGTTGGCCGATAGCCGGGACCGAATTCGCAAGAGAATCACCGCGCCCTCGTAAACAACTGAAAAAGCTGCGAGAACCAGTGAATCAATGATTCTAAAGTCAGAAACGGAACTCGCCGCCGCCACCGCCCCAAAACCAGCGTCTGGGGCAACCGTTATGGCGGCGATCGTTAAGGCGGATTCATCCGTATTCATCGCGGGGGCATTCATTGTGCTGTGTGCGGTTACTCGCAAATCGACAACCAAACTCAGCGAACGGGGAGCGAACCGGGAAAGATGGCATTTATATCGGTACTAAGCTGCGCGGGGATGTGGCTCGACTCGTCAATTTCCCGACGTTCCGGATTTGTTGCCAAGCTTTGGGACTGACGGCATTCTTCGCGGTCGGCAAGGGGCGGGCTTGGGGAGCCGTTTTGCGATAAATCTGATCCAATCCGGGAATCGCCGCTCATCCCGGATTGCAGTCGGCGTCATCCCGATCCCAACTCCCCGGACCGATCGCACTCGTCCACCGTCATGGCTGATTTGGAACGCCTACGGGCTGGTTTGGAACGCCCACGGACTGGTTTGGAACGCCTACCGTGAACCCACTGATTAGGTCGTCGCTGCTATTATATCCGCCAAAGGTCAAATACTCGGTGGCCCCCAGATCGAATACCGAACCGGCCGTCCATGTTGCCGCAGGTTGAGTATAGGACTTCGACTGCACCAGGGCGCCGTTGAGATACAACTTGCTTATACTCCCGTCCCACGCGATCGTAACGTGGAGTGTCACGCCGTTGCCGAACAGCGTGTCCTCGGTCCCGTGCGGAACGTAATAAAAAAGCGCACTACCCCCCGGCGAGTAGCTGAAGATCAAGTAGTTCGACGTGTATTCGGTCAAAAAATAGAAAAGGTGATGGTGCGTAGCCACGTTGTCTTGAACGTCGAAGGCGAATCGTGGGGACGCCGCGGTTGTCTGCCGCTGAGCAAAGCTGTAATTCGATTTCAGGCAAAACGAGATCTGGCCCTGATTAACGCTGAATATGTCGCCCAATTCGACCCCGGTGAACTTGTAATGCGCAGTGTTGGTATTGGAACAACAGTTGAGGAAAGAGACCCCATTTCCCGCCTCCACTGGCGCGAACTTGGCCACTCCGTTGCCCGCAACCACAAGCTGCCCCGCGAATCCGCTCAGAGCTACTTTAGGAGTAACGATCGCACCATTTGACCATCCCGAGAGTTCGGACGGATCTCCTTGAATCTGAAGCGCGGAAACCGTCAAACCAGTTGCAGCGGAGGATCCATTCAAGGAGCCGGTAACCCACACCTCCTGAACCAGCGTTCCCGTGGCCTCTGCGGTGAAGGTGCTACTTGTGGCGTTGGAGACGACCGTCACGCTGGCCGGAAGGGTAATAGCGGGATTGCCGCTGGACAACGACACCGTTGCTCCACTTCCAGGCGCCGCGCTGACCAGCGTAACGGTACAGGTCGTGGAATTACCGCTGGCCACTCTTGCATCGCTGCAGGCTAACGAAGATATTTGAGGTGGAGCCAAAATGATCGATGCCGATTTCGTAACACCTCCGGCCGAAGCTGTGATCGCCGCGGTTCCAGGCGCGGAGACCGATGAAATCGTGCCCTTAAAGCTCCCCGTGGCGGATCCGGTCGGAATGGATACGCTGGTCGGAGCCGTAACCTGCGCGTTGCTGCTGGAGAGGTCGACCAAGAGCCCCCCCGCGGGCGCCGCTGCGCTCAGCGTAATGGCGCAGGAGAAATTGCCGGGCGCGGCGAAGGTTGCCGGTGAGCACGTGAGGCCGGTTGGAGTTGTTGTTGACGGAAGGATGGTGATGTCGCCCCCTGAGCCGGTTGTCAGGATGACGCTTCCCGTTCCGCTGGCGGTAGCCGTACCGCTAATTTGGATAGCTGTCGAACTGGATTTGCTAGTGGACAAAAGCTTCACCGCGATTTGAGCGACGACACCGTTGGAAATCGGCGCCGAATTGATCCCGTAAAGCAGACACCTCATATTGCCGGTCAAGGTCGAACAGGCTACCGTTTTCCCGGCACTGGTCGCCGCGGCGCCCGGCGTAATCGCAATACTCGAAACGTCCGTTGGGGAATAGCTCATGGTCCACTCGATCGCCGCTGGGTGCGTAACCGTGGACGCCGCCATGGAAAGATTCAGCGACGTCGAACCACCTGCGGCAACGGTGGCGGATCCTACGGAGAGGCTAACCGTTTGGCCGAGGGCAAGACAATGAAAAGAAAGGGACAAAAAGACGAAGACAGAATGCCGCTGCAAATGTGAAACCAAATTTATCTCCTGACTCACGATACTTATCGGATGAACAGCAATATTTGCTTAGCCCAAGCTGTGACAAAGTTCTGAAGAGTGTCCGTTGAGGCCGCTTGAACAACTCAGATCAATCCCGGAGAACCAAAGTGTACTTCGTCCCACAGGACTGAACAAGGTTGTCGAGAGGCAAAGCTTTATTGCGAACTTTCTTTGACGCAGCCGTTGTTATCAAATGGCAGCAGTCATATGGAGTTACCCGGAGAATTCGATCAGGGTCCGGCCCTTTTTCGACTCATGAGAAAGCCTTCGGTGCCCTGGATCGACCAGGACGAATGCGGATCTCAGCGATCGAGGTGCCCTGAGAGAGATGCGGTCCCCTTCAGGGCCATGAACCCCGAGGATATCGCGTGCTGGGCCGCCGAATGGGAGTTTGGTTGCATGTTACGCCGATGCAACGCCAGGAAGCGCCTTATGGTTCATAAGGAATTATTCGATATATTCGGTATACGGGCCGGAGAGGACGGCTGCGTCCCAAGACCATAGTTCCCGGTCTTAGCTTGATGCGCGCCCAAAGGAGCGCCAAACGGCGGGAATTAGTTTGGCTGCGAATGCCATACCCTCTTGGCTTGCCCCAGGGGTGTCAGGCAAAATAATTCGCACTATGGAGCCGGCCGTTTCGCCGCTAACCAGCGTGTCCCGGGCCAGGAAGAGCTTGCCCAGGTATTCGCTGGCAACTATCCTGTTCCTCGATTGATACCAGTAAAACATCAGTTCGCGGGAGCTAAGATTTTCGATCCGGTCCTGATTGATTGCGATCTCTTCTCCGTTCACCGTAACCAGCGTAGATCCCTGCTGCCAGATTTCCCAACCCGCGCCGGGAAGGCAATGCTTGGGGGAGTGCATGCTTTCGCCAGCACGCTGTTGCGCGTAAAACGCGACGAACAGTTCCAATTGCGTGTCTCCCTTACGATAGTTCCTCACCAGGTAGGTCGTCGCGTCGAGAGTCTTCAGGGTTTCGGGCGGCAGCGTTTTTTCCCCGGCGGCCGACCACCCGACGATACTGGAATCGATTCGCTCCAGGGGAAGGGCAAGCGGTTGCGAGATTCGGCGGGCCGTCAATCCGCTGGCGACAAGCGTACCGGTCAAAAGCGCCGCGGTGCAGACGAACGGAGCCGACACTCGTATCCTCATGATGGTAACCGCTTGGAATCCAGCGTGGCATGCAGCGCGCGCGCAGTCAGGTAAAGAAGCCCCAGGCCGACCACAAAAACCAGCCACCCGGAAAAGGCATGATAAAATCCCAACGCAAATTCCCGATCGAAATCTGCCAGAATTGCCGTGCCGGCGACCCGGATCACGTTGACGCCGATCGCCAACGGAACCGATACCAGGATCAACACGACGCGCGCGCCCCAACCGGAGCAGAACAGGTAGCCGAGCAGAAGGCTACCCACGATCAGAGCCGAGAGCGAATTCAATCCGCTGCAGGCCTCGGCAACTCCAAGCGTGACGTCGGCCAGTTGGATGACATTACCATCCCGGAATACTGAAACTCCCACGCCCTGCGCAATTCGTGCGGCGCCGTCGGATGCCAGCAATTGCAGCGGTCCCGCCAGAGAATTGTAGATCATCGCCGGCAGAGGAACCATGCTGGCCAGCAATAATACCGGCAAACCGAGCTTCCGCAGACGGCTAAGGCCCCAAAACGTCCAGATCAGGCCCGCTATGAGAATGACGAAAGAGATTCGCGTCAGGAAAAACTCCGACGCCAACCGGCCCAGGACATATGTCACGCAGGCCAGCGCAGTCAAAATGAGACCGCGTCGATCGGGAGTCGCGGCACCACTGAGAATATGGCTGCGCTGCATCCAGGCGATATACAACGCCAAGGGAGGTAGTAGCATCCCTTGAGACCAGGCAGGCTCGGTCCACCAATCGTGGGCCATGTCGGCCAATACGGCGGCAAAAAGCACCCCTATCAACGCGACAACGATGCCAACCTGCAAAGCTGGCATATAAGTTGGCGGGCTATCCGCGGCTTGACTACAATCGAGGTGAGGGCTCGCGGTCCAATCCGTTGCCATTTAATCCTGCCAGCGTAGCATGTCGGCTTCCATCGGTCTATCGCCGCAAGAAAAGCTGAGGGCCCGGACCGAACGCAAAACTTTGGTCTTATTTGCAAAAAATTGCCTTTACTGCCATCGCCTGCCGCCGGGACCTGCTGGGCAGCGATAATCCGGAGCGATATTTATGTCTACCTGATGCAGACAAGCGGCGTGGCCGTCACGGGTTACAACTCGCCGAGATCCCCTACGAGCGACCTTTCGGCGGGGCCAAGAAGCCACAATCTCGACATAAAATTTTCCCCTCCACTCGGCCATCTTGGTGTTCCAGGCACTGTGCGGATCCTGGCCGAAAAATTGCGTATCACAACAGCTCCAAACAAGCTACGCATACTTACTCGAATGTTTCGGATCTTTAACCAGTACGTTTCCGCCAAGAGCCTCCTGCTGCTGATTCTGGAAAGCCTCGTAATGGTGCTGTGCCTGATCTCTGCCGTTAAGCTGCGGTTTTGGAACGATCCAACCCAGTTGGCACAGTACGAAGTCTGGCCGAACTTTGAAGTGCAAATCGCGCTGGTGGTGGTGGCGTGCACGGTCTGCTTCTATTTCAACGATCTCTACAATCTCAAGACGAGCAACAATCCGGTGGAGCGCATCCTGCGGGTGGAGCAATCCCTGGGGGCGGCGAGTCTGCTGCTGGGTTTGTTTTATTTCCTGTTTCCGGGCATGCTGCTGTCCCGATATGTATTCCTGATCGGGATGCTTCTGATCGGGGTGTTCCTCGGACTGGGCAGAAGGGTACTTGACAAGGCTTGGCAACTGAGTGCGCCTGTGCAGCGGGTGGCGATCCTTGGCACGGGGCCACTGGCACTGGAACTTGCCCGCGAGTTGACCCGCCGGGGCGATCTGAGCATGCGGGTAGAAGGATTCCTGAGCACAGGCCCGACGTCCCGCGAGGGAGAAAAAATCTTCGGATTTCCAGTGCTGGGGTCGACTGCGGAGATGGAGACAATCGCCAGCGACCGGGCTCTTTCGAGAATTATCGTCGCTTTGGAGGACCGCCGCGGAACGCTCCCCACCCGCGAGTTGGTGACCCTGCGGGTGAAAGGGCTGCGAATAGACGACGCTCCAACCGCGCTTTCCGCCCTCACCGGGCGAATTTCTCTGCATGTGGTGAAGCCGAGCTGGTTCGTTTTTTCGGAAGGATTCCACAGGTCGAAGTGGACCGAAGTCCTGAAGCGCGCCCTCGACCTGGCAGCTGGAATCGTGGGTCTCCTGGTGGCGGCCCCGCTGATGATTTTGGTGGCGATAGCTGTTCGTCTTGAGTCCAAGGGAGCGGTGATCTACAAGCAGACGCGGGTCGGCCGGATGGACAAGTGCTTTGAAGTCTTGAAGTTCCGTTCCATGTGTGTGGACGCCGAAAAAGCCGGCGGCGCGCAGTGGGCGAGCCCCAACGACCCGCGTGTTACCCGCATTGGCGCGTTCCTCAGGAAGTATCGGCTGGATGAGCTTCCGCAGTTTGTGAATGTGATCCGGGGCGACATGAGTTTTGTAGGACCGCGGCCGGAACGGCCGAACTTCGTCGAGGATCTGCGGAAGAGAGTCCCTTACTACGATGAGCGGCACTCGGTGCGGCCCGGGCTGACCGGTTGGGCGCAGGTCCAATACAGCTACGGTTCGAGCGTGGAGGATGCGTACAACAAGCTGGAGTATGACCTGTTCTATTTGAAGAACATGTCACTCACATTCGACTTGGCGATCATCCTGAAAACCATCAAGATAGTGGCTGGCGGCCACGGCGGAAGATGAAACGCCGGAAAGACGGAACGAGAATGGAGTTCAGCTTTTTCGCGAATCGGAAATGGGAGTTCGTTTCCCTTGTCGTGATGAGTTTGGCGTTTACTGGTTGTGTAACGTCGGCTGAGACCAGGAGCGCCCGTTATATCGACGCCGGCAAGGCGTTGATGCAGAAGCACGACCCGATACGGGCTGCCCTTCAGTTCCGCAATGCCGCCCAAGCGGCGCCAAAAAACGCTGAGGCCTATTACCAGTTGGGACTCGCGTATCTGGCGCAACGGGATTATCGCGACGCCGTGGCGGGCCTGCGGAAGGCGATCGCGTTGGATCCGAAGCACAAAGCGGCAAAGCTCCGGTTGGCCGAATTGATGGCCAGCGTCACCGACCCGGGGGTGCTGAAGGATGCGCAGCAGCGGCTGGAAGACCTGCTCGAAGGAGATGCCGGCAATCCGGATGCACTACACGCTCTGGCGCTTACGGAGTTCAAGCTGGGTGATGCGCCGGATGCCATGCAACACCTCGAGCTGGCGCTGGCGGACTCCAATAAGGCTCAGGAACTCACCATCGCCATCACGCTGGCGCAGGCGAAGTTGCAGCAAAAAGACGCAAAAGGCGCAGAGGACATCCTGAAGAAGGCCTGTGAGGAATCTTCGACACCTGCGGATGCCGTGGTGATCCTGGGCCAGTTCTACCTTTCGCAGCACAGAGCAGCCGAAGCCGAGCAGCAGTTCGAGCGGGCTCTCACGGCAGACCCACGCAGTGGCGTGGCCCTCTTCAATCTGGCGAAGCTCCAATACCTCGGGGGAAAGATACCGGAAGCCGAACAGAGTTTCAAGAGGCTATCCGGGCTGCCCGGATTCAAACCCGTGTATGGGACTTTTTTGGTCCAGGCCGGCAGGAAGGATGAAGCTGTCCGGGAGTTTGAACGCTTGGCGAAAGCGGACCCCGAAGACCGCTCGGCGCGGACGCGACTGGTCGCGGTGTATCGAAGTCTGAATTGGGAGGCGGAGGCTGAAAAGATACTGAACCAGGCCTTGAAGAAGAATCCCAACGATCTGGACGCCCTCCTGCAACGGGGCGAGCTCTATCTGAGCGCGGGGAACTTTAAACAAGCGGAAATAGATCTCAACCAAGTACTTCATTTGCAGCCGTCCGCGCCGGAGGTTCATTACGTTCTGGCTAAGCTCCATCGAGCGCGCGGCGCGGAATTGAGTTATAGACAGGATCTGGCGAAGGCGCTGGAACTGAACTCCTACTTGTTGCCGGTCCGGCTGGAACTGGTTCAGGGTCTGTTGGCGGCGAAAAACGCACAGGCCGCCCTGGACGTTCTGAATCAAACGCCCCAATCTCAAAGGCAATCGACTCCGGTTCTGGTGCAGCGCAACTGGGCTTTCTGGATTCTGGGCGACTTGGCGAAAATGAGGCAGGGAATCGACCAGGGACTGACGGGCGAAAGGTCGGAGGACCTGTTGATTCAGGATGGTTTGTGGAAGCTGCGATCCGGCGATCCCGTGGGCGCGCGCAGGTCCGTCGAGGAGGCGTCAAAAATCGATCCATCGGATCTGCGCGCTCTGCAGGCTCTCAGGAGCACCTACATCGCACAAAAGAATGCGCCCATGGCTTTACAAAAAGTGAAGGAATATGCGGCCGGTCAGCCGAAGTCCGCACCCATCCAGGATTTTCTCGGCTTGACACTACTGGGGCAAGGAGACGCAAATGGTGCTCGGACAGCCTTTGCGGCGTCGAGAGCCGCCGACCCGAAATATGTTCAGGCGGATTTGTCTCTGACGCAACTGGATGTCGCTCAAGGCAACGTAAGTGATGCAAAAAAAAGACTTGATGGGATTCTTGCAGCCGATGCCGGCAATTCGACAGCCGAGTTGTGGTTAGGGATTCTGCAGGAAAAGACAGGTGACCGCAACAGCGCCATCGAGATGTACCGAAAAGTTGCTCAAGCTAACCCCGGCAGCGCGCAGGCGATGAACAATCTCGCCTATTTACTCTCCGAGGTCGCCAACAAACCGGACGAGGCGTTGAAGTACGCGCAACAGGCGGTTCAGCTTGTTCCCGAGCGGCCTGCATATTGCGATACATTGGGCTGGATTCTCTATAAAAAAGGGGTTTACAACGCAGCGCTTCCGTATCTGGAGCGGGCGAGCGCCAACAATACCGACCGGGACAATGTAGTGTGGAAGTATCATCTCGCAATGGCGTACAGCAAGGCGGGAGACACCGCGCGTAGCCAGTCTACGCTGGCGGCGGCACTGAAGTTGAATCCGAACCTGCCCGAGGCGAAGATCGCCCAGCAGACCGTCGGAGCGTCGCGGTGAGGATTCCGCGGTCCCGAGGCGTGGTCTCAAATCCAGAACTTTGGGACATTTGACACCTCGAAGTCATTGCCTATGCGGCTTGGAAGTTGTTGTAAATGCGCGTTTCTTCAACTTTCCTGGGTTTGGTTATTGGTTTGCCTTAAGTGACGCGCACGACGAAAACCTTGCGTACCAATGGGGGTAGATTTACATGAAATTAACGCTTCTGGCTTTAGTCCTTACAGTCGGCATTGGAACAACGTATGCGACGACGACGGACGAACTCATGCTGACGGCTGACGGATTAACTGCGACCATTCAGGACAACGGCACCTGTTCAGGAACAGGGTGCGGCTCTGTCTTGGGCGACATAAACCCCGTTGCAGGCACGGACACCGTAACAGGTTCTATCGGGGGGTGGTCGATAAGTATCACTAGCGGAACCAGCTTTTCGCCGGTGGATGTGCCGGTTGGGCTCGACCTGACTTCGCTGACGGCAACCTGCACTGGCGGCCCTTGCGATACGACTCCATTGGAGGTTAAATTCAGTGACATCAACTTCAGCCCGGCAAACCCTAGTTTTATAACGAAGTACAGTGCTACGATCACCGGAGTCGGCACCACCAGCGAAAGCGCGTACTTCTCCAATTCCAACCTTCAATTTGCGGAAGATACTCTGATTGGCACAGTGGGACCGTTCAGTGATCCTGGTGGCCACGGGACTGCGACCGGTGGTGTAGGGTCAGTCGCGCCCTATTCGTTGACGCTCGACCAAGTGTTCAGCGATCCCACGGGTAGTTCGGTAATTTTCAGTGTAGACGGCAGTGTGTCCTCGGTTCCAGAACCTGGCGCCGTGATTCTTTTCGGCACCGTCCTGGTGCTCACCGCATCCAAGTTGCGGAAGCGCCGGGCGTCGTAGATCCCACTGCGAACAGGCTGCTCGGAATTTATCTTGCATCACCAAAGAGACCTGCGGTAACGCGGGTCTCTTTTTTTGCGCTTCCGGCCATTTAGTGACTTCAGGAGACAGATCCAGACCGCCAGTAGAAGTAGCTGGTATGCACGAAGTTTTTTGTTTGCAGGCTCTCTTG
>Ga0209167_10001703_pt1 | contig 12532 bp, 11 predicted proteins | sample Coa_R1_9_FD_187154 | JGI IMG/M metagenome (GOLD analysis project Ga0209167, IMG submission 187154) | Surface soil microbial communities from Centralia Pennsylvania, which are recovering from an underground coalmine fire - Coalmine... | ecosystem: Environmental > Terrestrial > Soil >... | reverse complement strand
GGATCAAAGTCAAGTTGACCTGTTAGTATATCATATGCGCGGTTCGAAATCTCCACTTTGCGTTTCTTCGTATCCGCCTGTCCCTTTTCATCAAAAGCCATGACGACGACGGCAGCGCCAAAGCTTTTACAAATGATGGCCTGCTCGATAAATTTTTCCTCTCCTTCTTTCAGTGAAATCGAATTGACAATACATTTACCCTGTACGCATTTCAGACCGGCCTGAATAATGCTGAATTTGGAAGAATCGATCATGATGGGAATCTTCGCAATGTCAGGCTCGCTCTGGATGAGATTGAGGAAATGTGTCATGGCTTTTTCGCCATCCAGTAAAGCATCATCCATATTGACATCAAGGATCTGGGCTCCATTCTCCACCTGTTGACGGGCAACGGCCAGCGCTTCCTCATATTTATTTTCACGGATCAGTCGTGCGAATTTTTTTGAACCTGTGATATTGGTTCTTTCTCCCACATTCACAAAGTTCGATTCAGGACGAATTACCAGCGGCTCGAGGCCTGATAAACGGAGAAAAGGATAAATGACGTTCGCTTCACTCATTTAGGGTATTAATTTTTTATGCAACCAGTTCAACAACCGGCAATTTTCTTGGCGGAAATTTTTTCACCTGTTCAGCTATATGTCTGATATGCTCTGGTGTGGTGCCACAGCAACCACCCACAATATTGACGAAACCTTCCCTTGCCCATTCTTCCAGGAAATGAGCAGTTTCTTCCGGTTCTTCTTCATAAAGGCCCATGGAATTCGGAAGACCTGCATTCGGATATGCCGAAGTGTAACAGGATGCTATTTTTGAAAGCTCCGCAATATGTGGTCGCATTTCTGCTGCACCCAATGCGCAATTGAGTCCCACACTCAGCGGTTTGGCGTGTGCGATGGAGGTATAAAAAGCTTCAAGGGTTTGTCCGCTCAGTGTTCTGCCACTGGCATCCGTGATGGTGCCGCTGATCATGATCGGCAATGATTCCTTTTTTGTATCCCGGAAATATTTTTTTATGGCAAAAATCGCTGCCTTCGCGTTCAGTGTATCAAAAATGGTTTCAATTAAAAGCAGATCCACGCCACCGTCAACCAAACCGGAAACCTGTTCGTAATAGGCGTTTGACACTTCATCAAAGCTCACCGAGCGAAAACCCGGATTGTTTACATCAGGAGATAACGACAAGGTTTTATTCATCGGGCCAATGGCGCCGGCAATAAACTTCTGGTTGACGGTTGACGGTTGACGGTTGACGGTAGACGGTTGACGGTTGACGGTAGACGGTTGACGGTTGACGGTTGACGGTTGACGGTGGCTCGATGACCGTTGACCGTTGACTGGGCTTGCGTTGAGCTTTGCGCTTTGATCCTTGAGCTTAAGATGTTCCTCTATGGCTTGCCGGGCAACTTTTGCAGAAGCTACGTTGAGTTCATATGCCAGTGATTGCATATTATAATCGGCCTGGGCAATCGCCGTACTGCTGAATGTATTTGTTTCAATGATGTCCGCTCCGGCTTCAAGATATTCCAGATGAATAGCTCGTATGATATCCGGTCGCGTGATTGACAGCAGGTCGTTATTACCTTTCACATCTGAGGCCCAGTCTTTAAACCTTTCACCTCTGTAGTCAGCTTCTTCCAGTTTATACCGCTGAATCATTGTACCCATGGCGCCGTCTATGATGAGAATACGGGACTCCAATGCCGATTTGATATTTGACATGGTTCTGGTTTTTATGCGGACTGTTTGTGACGGTAGATGACAGAGAAGGCTTACTGACAACGGAAGGAAAAGTATATAGGACTTACCTGGCGTTTATTAGTTCAGTTCGTCTTTCAATCTGTCAGGCCGAACAATAAACAAATCTGCCTGATGAAGTGCAAAATTACGTCATTTAGGCCTAAAGCCCAAAGCGAACTATTAATGATTAATTATCAATTATTAATGATCAACGCAAGCCCGTCAACTGTCAACCGTCAACTGTCAACCGTCAACCGTCAACCGTCAACCGCCAACCGTCAACCGCCAACCGCCAACCGTCAACCGTCAACCGTCAACCGTCAACCGCCAATACCATCAACGGTGTGTAACATAGCTCTCTACCGGCAACCGGTTCGAAATTGACCGGGCCAAAGTCATTTCATCGGCATATTCCAGCTCCCCGCCAAAGGAAATGCCCCGGGCGATGGTAGTTATTTTCACCGGGTAGGCGGCCAGCTTTTTCTGAATATAATATATGGTGGTATCACCCTGGATATTGGGGTTCAGGGCAAAGATGATTTCTATAACTCCTTCTTTCTGAATCCTGTCTACCAGGGAATCGATAGAAAGCTGATCCGGGCCGATCCCGTCCAGCGGAGAAATAACACCCCCGAGCACGTGATAGGTGCCGCTGAATTGCTGCGTGGTTTCAATGGCAATTACGTCCCGGATAGTTTCCACAACGCAGATCATATCCTTCCTGCGCATCGAATTGGCACAGATCGAACAGATATCAGCATCGGCTACGTTATGGCAACGATGGCAGAACCGTATATCCTGACGCATTTTGAGAACCGTTTCCCCGAAAGCCCGGGCAGCAGACGGGTCCTGCTTTAACAAATGGAGAACCAGCCTCAGTGCCGTCTTCTTTCCAATACCGGGTAGTTTGGCAAATTCGTTAACCGCCGTTTCCAACAGAGCCGATGAAAATTGCATCTGTAAATTTACAAAGTTATATCGATTTCATTGTCCCAGTTCGCCCTTACAACGATCTTATTCTTCAGTGGAACAACAATCTCCGGCTGACGGTGTTTATAGTAATCACCCGGATCCCAGACACCATTCTGGTTGGTATCATACAATATCCGGAGCTGGTATTCACCGGGCAAAAACAACTTATTATTATAGCGGAGGGAGGGGCCTATTTTATAGGTTGCGACGATTTTGTCACCGGCGAAAAAAAGTAAAATGGGATGACGGCTCAATTCCAGGTTCCTGAATCTCAGCCGCAGATTACCGTAATCCGATTCACTCTTAGTTCGGAAATTGATCGTATCGATCTTTAATAATTTTCCGCCCAGCGAGTCTTCTGCAAAGTCTTTCTGCAAAATGAGATGATAAGGAGTGCCCTCTTTCAAGGTAAAAGTCAGAGTCAGTTTTTTATTGGTGCTGTCCATCATCCAGTGATAGGACTTGACGTCCTGAAAACTGTCTACCGTGAAACGGATTTTGTTTGTATCATAAAATTTAAGCGGGGCCCCGAAACTTAATATCAATGGATCATGCAGGTCGAGCTGACCGTTGGGAATATTTCCTGAGATAATTAATCTTTTGGGTTTGTCCTTATCTGCTTTCTTGGGAGGAGCAGGCGGTAGTAATGTTTTCTTGACTGGTTTTGAAAAGCCGCTGGTGTCTTCATAAGCATATAAGAGCAATGACGTAGTACCCTGTGTAATATTTACCGGACTGTCGGCAAATGCAAATATTTGAGCTTTCGACGTATACTCATGCAAACCTGTTTCATCTTTCAACGCAAACAGGTTATAGACACCCGGCCGTATATTTGAGAAGGTAAAATTTCCGGAGCTGTCGAGCCGGGCAATATAACGTGGCCTCTCCTTGGCAACCGCTGAATCGTACAGCTTATCATGTAGTATTGCGATGAGGGTACTGTCGGGCTTTCCGGTATATGCCATGATCACGCGGCCGCTATATCGCATGGAATCTACATATTTACCAGTGGAAAAAACGTATGTGAAATTTTTCAAAACATTTCCTTCATTTACATCTGTGACAGCCCTACCGAAATTCAGTGAATATGTTGTGTTCGGTTGAAGAGTATCTTTCATTTCAATAGTGATCACTTTCAAATGGGAGGTTACCGTGGGCATTACTTTGGGAACAGGCGAAACGATGAGGTTGTTTCGAATGTCTTTTAAGTCAATGAATTCATTAAAAGTGAGAATGATTTTTTTCCCATCCACATGAACTGCCCGCATTCCTGGTTGTGCGGTCATCAGAACCGGCGGAAGACTATCCCTGGGGCCACCCGTAGGCGGAACAATATTGGCACAACCTGTAATGAGAGGATAGCGTGTGAGAGCCAGGCAGACCAGGGAAAAAATAAATAGTCGCTTCATGTACTGGCTGCAAACTTACTGGAGGGAACCGGGATTTAAACAGTTTTATGATTTTATAAACTTGAATGCTCCTCTTCCTGCGCTATGGTGGCCCGGACATCCAGTTTATTATTTTTTACAAAATTGCACCAATGACAATCCTCCTTACCGCAACCGGAATAGAATTCATGACGCTGAATCTTATCCCACGTTTCTGTAATCTGACGGGTAACCACCGATTCGTCTTCCGGAGTGATGAATAATTTTTGTTTTATATAAACGCCTTTGTTATTCGGTTCGATAAAATCAAATTCTGTACTAACCACCTGCCAGTCTTTTTGACCGCGGTCCACCAGTAACTTGTAAAAAACCGCCTGTCGCCAATAATCCCCGCCCAGGGGTTGCCTGTCATTTGGTCCCTTGATTTTTGGGATGGCATTATCCGGATTGCCTGTTTTATAGTCAACGATATTTACCTGCTTACCTTCAAATTCGAGTTTGTCAAGCATACCCTTCGAGGGAACTCCTTCGATGGATACGTTATTTATTCTTCTTTCAATACTTACAATAGGATTCCAGGTTCGTGCATATTTTTCATAGTAAGCCGGAAGAATAATATGCCCGTATTCTTTTCTGCGCCTGAATTGTTCATGGGTAAAACTCTCGCGATGACGATCCATATACCAGTCAAAAGAAGCAACAAAAAAACCTGATTCGGGAAACTTTTTGTCACTGTCCATCATTTTACGGAACAATTGCTCGAGCGCAAAATGAACAGAAGAGCCGAATTCTGTATTTTCATTCTTGGGCGACGGGATGCGTATAAGATTTTTGAAATAGAATTCCAGGGGGCACCGGAGATAGTTATTTAACGCGGTCACATTCATTTGAAAATTTTCCAGTACCCGGTTGACGAAATCCATTTCAATCCGCTCCATTTCCGGTGGTTGTTGACCCTGGAGAAGCAAAAACTGAAAGTCACTGATCGTTTGTCCGACAGGCATTGGAGTTTCAACGGGCAGGTCAAATCCGGCCCGGATTTCTGCTATGAATACAGAAGGTTCCGCGTCTTTGCCATTATTACGAAAACGGCTGTAGGATATATATAAATGTGTTTCGGCACGCGTGATGGCAACGTAAAACAGCCGGCGCAATTCTTCATAGTCACTTGTATGGGACTGCAATAATGTATCCGGGAAATGAAATCCTTTATTGGCACCACTCTTCTTCTCCCAATAGTGAGAATTGCATCCTGCAAAAAAGATATATTTAAATTCGAGCCCCTTGGAGCCATGCACGGTGAGCAGGTTTACAGAATCTGCACTGCCGTTTACCTCTGTGAGCGGAAGATCAATACTGTTGTCCTCCATCAGGTCCAGATGGGTCACCAACTGCTGTAATGTTAACAGGGGCTGACGGCGGGTTTCTTCTTTTATAAAATCAAAAAATGCCGTAAGTATTTGCAGGATACGTTGTTTCTCGGGATGCTGCATGGCGAACCGGAGGAGACCGGACTCCCGGAAAATGGTTTCGAACAAGGATTGCAAGGTGGTGTTTGAAACTGCAATGATCAATCTTTCCAGTATGTCAGAAGCCGCTGCCAGCGGGGGATTCAGGGGTTGGGAGAATAAATCCTTACCCGGTTTATTGGCTTTGTCACTAAGCAGTTTCCGCAGGGAAATCTTTTCATTGCTATATTGTTTCTGGGCGACCTCGGCTGTGATACTGGCAATTTCTATGGCGGGTATGCGAAACCATTCAGCATGTAGTATTTCGAATAGCATTTCATCACCACTGAAGGGAATTTCGTGTTCCGTAGCCAGGTAACGGATGATCAGCAGAATCTGTCCGATCAGCGGATCTTCCAGCAGATTGATACTTCGTTTACTGTAGACCGGTAGATTCTTCAGTTTAAAATAGGGAAGCAATTCCTCGCCGTAGCGATTCTCTTTATATATGACTGCAATTTTTCCCGGAGGCACCTGATGGTTGATCAAACCTTCAATTTGAGAAACGATATCAATCATTTCGTCCCTTTCGGTTTGGTATTCACGAATCACCGGCGGCTCCTCCAACCGGGCAATTTCCTTTTTCGCCGCAATCAGGTCCTTGCTGAGTCCTTCTATTTTATTTATCAGTCGTTCCTGATTATGGCCGATCAGGCGTTTTGAAATGTCGAGAATCGGTTGTGTTGAGCGGTAATTATTAGTGAGCACAACAGTGAGCAGGTTTTTCTTCTGACTATCTGCAAACTCTTTCATATTATATATGTTGGCTCCCTGAAAGCGGAAGATGGACTGGTCGTCGTCGCCCACCACGAAAATATTTGGCTTGTCCCAGAAGTTGATGAGCAGATTTACGAGTTTATTTTGTGTACCACTTGTATCCTGAAATTCATCTACCAGAATGTAAAGAAATTTTTCCTGGTAGCGGCGTAACAATTGTTCGTTTTCGGTGAATGCCCGGATCACCCAATTGATCATGTCATCATAATCATAGCGCTCATTGGCAAACATCAGGTGCTGGAAACGATTGAATTCGTGTATGGCTACCCGCAACTTTTCCATACGATCTTTCTGGATGTCGAGATCGTTTTTTTTTGGATCGCCCTTCTTATAACCCGGTCCGTTTTTCTTATATATATACTCATCGCGCATGGGCAGGTCGGCGAGATAGTCGTTGATTCTTTCTTCGATGAACGCGGGCGTCCATCCTTCACGTTTCATGGTGCTAAAAAGTGATTTCAGGTTTTTGATTTCATAATATACATCTCCGCGGTATCTTTTTAAAGCATGGTTCTTTGGAAAACTGTCTACCAGCTCCCTGAGCATTTGGATCTGCTCCAGTTCAGAAATCGGATCCAGCTTGTTTTTTTCGAAATAGGAAAGATTTTCCTGGATAATATCATTACAAAAAGCGTGGAATGTATAGATATTCACTTTGTAGGCCGCCGGTCCAATAAAAGACAGCAGCCGGCGGCGCATGGCAATAGCGCCCGCATCGGTATAAGTCAGGCACAGTATACTGCCGGGATCGGTATCTGTTTCCAATAGAATCTTGCCGATCCGGGCACCCAGAATCTGGGTTTTTCCCGTCCCGGGACCGGCAATGACAAGCACCGGGCCATCAATTGTATCCACTGCCAGTTTCTGTTCAGGGTTCAGATCATTATAATACTTGGAAAAAGTCTCTTTTTGGTTCATAATCAATAATAAAAATCTTTAAAACCACGTTATACCCAATGTAAAATCCGATATAATCCGAAATATGAAGAACAACCAGTCGTTCAAGGTTTTCATTGTTGAAGACGATATGTGGTACGGCTCCATGCTGGAACATTATTTATCCCTTAATCCGGAATATGAAGTTAAACGATTTGAATCACCTGGTGATTTCTTCGCCCACCTCCATGAAGTTCCCGATGTTGTAACCCTCGATTATTCCCTGCCCGACAGTGATGGCACGGAAGTGTTAAGAAAAATTAAGGAATTTAATCCCGACATCCGTGTCATCGTCATTTCAGGTCAGGAAGATGTGGCCACGGCCATCAATCTGTTAAAAAACGGTGCTTTTGATTACATCGTAAAAGACGATGATACCAAGGACCGGCTCTGGAACAGCATCCTGCATTTGCGTGAAATCAGCACGCTGAAACAGGAAGTGGAAAGCCTAAAAAAACAAGTAGGACGTAAATATGATTTCTCACAGATTATTGTCGGGAACAGCGAACCCATGGAAAGGGTATTTGCACTGATTGAAAAGGCCTCAAAAACAAATATTACTGTATCGATCACAGGGGAAACCGGCTCGGGTAAGGAACTGGTTGCCAAAGCCATACATTTCAATTCAGAGCGGCACCCGATGCCTTTTGTAGCAGTCAACGTGGCGGCTATTCCGAAAGAATTGCTTGAAAGTGAACTCTTCGGACATGAGAAAGGATCGTTTACAGGAGCCGTTACCAGGCGCATCGGAAAATTTGAAGAGGCTGATAAAGGAACATTGTTCCTGGATGAAATTGGTGAACTGGATATCAACCTACAGGCCAAACTATTACGTGTTTTGCAGGAAAGAGAGATCACCAGAGTCGGTGGTAACAGCGTTTTGCCGATCAATGTGCGGATCATCGTGGCAACACATAAAAATTTATTGGAAGAAGTAAAAAATAAAACATTTCGGGAAGACCTTTACTATCGTTTAATCGGATTACCCATCATGCTCCCGCCTTTACGCGAACGGGGCAACGATATCGCCATCCTGGCGAAAAATTTTGTAGATGCATTTTGCAAGGAAAACAAGATCAACCGGAAATCCATCAGTCCGGAAGCTCAGCAAAAACTGATCTCTTATCCATTCCCGGGTAATGTACGCGAACTGAAATCTATTATGGAACTGGCAGTCGTAATGAGTGACGAAGAAAATATTCTTCCTGAACATATTACATTGAACTCGTCTACCAGTATCAACGATTTGCTTAACCGGGAAACTACCCTGAAGGAATTCGAAAGTCAGATCATTCAGCATTACCTGGATAAGTACAATAAAGATGTTCTGCTGGTAGCCAGGAAACTGGATATCGGAAAGAGCACCATATACCGGATGATACAGAATGGTGAGTTAAAGAGCAAGTGATGTGTGCGGGGAGGTTTTTGAAATAAAAAGAATGTTTACCCCTGTAACTGAAAAAATACTATTTGGAAAAACCATCCTGGTTGTGGAAGATGTTGAAATGAATCAACAGCTCATCTGGCATATTCTTGAGTCCAATGGTGCACATGTGGTTATTGCGAGGAATGGCGCTGAAGCACTTGAACAGGTAAAAAAACAAATCTTTGACTGTGTTTTGATGGACGTTCAGATGCCGGTTATGGATGGCATCATGGCAACTGAACAAATCCGCAATCTTGCAGATCCCCTTCTCTCCGCGATTCCCATCATCGCACTGACTGCCAATTTTAATTCTGCGGATTTAATACAATATGAAAAAGCCGGCATGGATGATTTTCTCGCTAAACCTGTAGTGGAAGCCAACCTGATCAATACGATCCTGAGTTATGCCGGTGAATTAAGATCCGGGAAAAACGGTGCCACGTGTCATCAGAAACTCTATGATCTCACGATGATTCAGTCCGTTTCTGGTGGGGATGATGCATTTATAAAGAAAATGATCCGTCTTTTTATTCAGACTGTTCCCCAAAATGTGCAGGAGCTGGTGGACGCTACTGGCAATGGAAACTGGGAACAGGTTGCAAAGATGTCCCATAAGTTAAAATCCACCATCGATTCCATGGGTATCCGCAGTATTCACGATGTGATCAGAACGGTGGAAATGCACGCCAAAAACCGCGATCAGCTGGAAGGTATACCCGAAATGGTGAAACAGGTAGAATCGGTTGTTTCGTCATGTATTTCACAATTACAGTTAGAAATTGAGTGAACGATCACCCTCATATTCCCATACTCCCATACTCCCATACTTGTTTTCCCTTTCCCAAATCTGGAACAGCTCCCTGATTCTTTTTACGTAAATATCTGGTAATAAACGATATATAATTCGGCATCCTTTTCGAAATGATAGTGTTAATAAAAATTAATTATTAACCTATTACCCATGTATTTGCAAGATTCTCAGGGCATATTCATTGTTGAAGACAATCTGTTATATCAACAGATGATCGCCCGCGAACTGGAGTCATTTGGAGGCCAGTTTTTTTTCTATACAACCGGCGAACACTGTATCGCCAATCTGTGCAGACGGCCTTCCATAGTCGTTCTGGATTATAATCTCGATGGAAAAATCAACGGACTGGAAACACTGGAAGAAATCCGAAAATTTGACCCGTCTATTTTTGTGGTTTTATTTTCAAGCCAGAAGGGATTATGCAACAATGAAAATCGCCGGCGTTACGGGTCTTTTGATTTTATCGAAAAAAAGGATAAATCTTTTTCCCTGTTGAAAAAATTCATACAGGCAAAAGTAGAATGCGAACCCTTAAAGTAATCAACGATCTCTTATATCGTTTTAAGACATTCGAGAATTCATTTCTTTTCCTTTGTGTAAAAATTCAGAGAGAAGAATATTATTATTTTGTTCCCTTTAACCAGATCAAATCGACTGATTTATATTTTTCGTTCCTGAATTCCTATATCGTATCCCTGGACCCGCCCATCAGTACCGAATTGATCAGTAAATATCTGAGAACCTGGAAAGTCTTATAAGAAATAAAATGATCTAACCGGGAATCCTCGAAATATACTTCTCTATTTGTTTGATCTGATCCACGATCTGTGGAGTAGTTGGTTTCAGATTTTTTGCTTTCCTGAAAAATTCCTTCGACGCACGAAATTCTCTTTTAGTCATCATAATAGAACATAACTGCAGATAAGCCGCCGCCTGATTCTCCTTATCGGGTAAACCTTTACTGATAGCCTGCCGGATTAAGCCCTCAGCTTTACGGATATCATTTTTCTGCATGGCGAGCATCCCCATCTGAAGAAGACTTGCGCCTTCAGCCTCTTTCATGGGCATACCCAGATCCAGGCCTTTGCGCATATTTACCTCAGCTCCGTCAAAATCATTCTTCATCATGGCGATATTTCCCTTTAATGTGAAATAGACCGAGCGTATGGGTTTGTAAAGCAGGTTGGGAAATTTGATAGTGGCGATCACTTTCTCAGCACCTTCCATATCGCCGGCTTCCATGTGTTCCTGGATCAGGCGAAGGGGACCAAAAAAGAAATGACCGGCAACTAATACGAGACCCACCAGGTACGGCAGGAAGGCAGGCCAGAATCCGGCGTAAATATTGGTGAGCACGCCGATGGCAATCAGGGCAAGCCCGATATATAAACGATATTTAATGATAATGCTGTAAAACTTCATATCCTCAATTTGGGCTGCAAAGATAACCGAGTTTCAGCGATTACCGTGGTTGGATTACCTGCTGCCAGTCTAGAATCGGTCGTTGTTGACTTCGATCCAGTAACCATCAGGATCCTGCAGATAAATCTGTTGGATCTGATCGGGACGAAGGGCTATTTTGCCGGTCTCACCCTGGAAATTGCCATACTTAACACCCATTTGATCAAGGTGTTTCATAAAATCCGGAAGAGAGGCAACGGTGAAAGCAAGGTGAATATTTACATCATGGGAGATGTCTTCTTTGGCTCCACTGACCACATGGAGCTGGCTATGTTCGCCTATTTTAAACCAGACATGACGATGGTCATGGAAAGGTTCCGGGATGGTATCCAGCATCATCACTTTTTTATAAAATTCAGCGCCGCGGACGAGGTCCGTTACATATACAGTCAGATGATTAAAGTGTGGCTTTGACTGGGCCCTGCTTTGAAGGGAGAGACTGAGAATCATTACTACACCGGTAAATTTTAGCAAACGAATCATGAATGTGGATTTGAAATATGAAGTTAAGGGGAAACGTTTAGTTGCACTTGTTATATTCATCAATTATTCTCAGCAGTACATCGGGATGCTTTTTTATATTGAAGGACGCAACGGGGATAAAATATCCCTTCTCTTTCGCCAGGATTTTTTGGGCAAGGCCGGGACAGTCTTCTACCAGTAAACTCATTTTTTGCTCAAAAGATGGTATAATCAGTCTGCTCCTTGTATTAATGGCATCCAGTGGCCCGCACCCGCAGGAGGGGTAGGACAAAAAATAGGAATATTCAAAGTTTCCAACGTCATTGGCATTTCCGGATTCATATAGCTCATACAATTGAATCCTGGAATTTTCATTCGTTAGTCGTTTTACAAATAACAACCGGTAAATTCCATTCATATAAATGTCCAGCTTCTTAAGTGCATAATATGTTGACTCAAACCAATAACCGGCTATTTCGTTTATATCAATTCTTTTTGATGAATCCTCGCCTTCGGGAATAAACTCTATGTACTGATTGTAGGATACGTGCTGACTGTTTGAGTTTTCGTGCAAGATGTTTATTACACCGGAGATCTTTGTCTGATCCCGGAAAACCAGAACCACTTTTTCTTTATGAACTTCATTTGGAGTTAAAAATTCTGAGGGGGACTTACAACCAAAAAGAAAAATGCAGAAGATGAATATTTGTTTCATGTCGGGCTGCGGCTTAGGGCTAAAAATCTGAATTAAGTAACAAATGGAAAAATTAAGATAGTATAAATCAGTCTGTTTTCAGAAATCAGCCTAAACAATTGAATTTGATCAACGAATTGAGCGCAAGGGGAATTTGTTTTAGAATTCTTACTTTTGCAGCCTTCAATACGATCCGTGCGTCTGGTTTAAAATATTTAAGGCGCAGAGTTGTTTTAAATCTTGGTCCCGTAGTTCAATGGATAGAATAGAAGTTTCCTAAACTTTTGATGCAGGTTCGATTCCTGCCGGGACTACATCTTCTTAGAAAAAGCGCCGATTCTGCGGCGTTTGCGCGAT
>Ga0209167_10001702_pt1 | contig 12537 bp, 11 predicted proteins | sample Coa_R1_9_FD_187154 | JGI IMG/M metagenome (GOLD analysis project Ga0209167, IMG submission 187154) | Surface soil microbial communities from Centralia Pennsylvania, which are recovering from an underground coalmine fire - Coalmine... | ecosystem: Environmental > Terrestrial > Soil >... | reverse complement strand
GCGGCGGCGGCGGCGCTCCTGCCTCTGCAAGCGTTCTTGCTGGCGCTGCCCAGGTTTGCGGAGTTTCGACGGATCGCCTGTATTTTTGTTCCCATTGATAGTTTGCGTCATACGGATGATGTCTCCTCAGCAATATGATTTTCAGGTAAAAGAATAGCAGGAAGAGAGTACCATTACTGGCGCAATCTGGCAAGTGCTCCAGGAGAATATTAAGCCACTCTCTTCCCTTGTACCCATGTTCCCGCGATCACTTCAGACGACGCTCCAAAGAACATCACATCTAGCAAATCTTCAGCATACCAACCTGCCAATGAAGCATGATGCAAATCGATGGCCACAAAATCGGCGCACATGCCGGGCGCGATCACACCCGTCTCTACGCCCAGAGACTTCGCGCCGCCGCGCGTACCATAATCCAGTAATAATGGTCCTGGCGATGTCGACTCGTCGGCGACCAGTACGCGGCGACGCTGGTAACGCATGCGCGCGGTGTACTCGGCCCAGCGCAGTTCCTCGATGGGGTCAAGACGAGTATTGCTATCAGAACCGATGGCCAGGGGAATAGTGGCAGACACTAATTCCGCGTAGGGAGCAATGCCATCGCCCAGATCGCCCTCTGTGGTGGGGCAGACACAGACGGTGCAGCCATAGCGAGCGAGCAGGCTGATTTCGGCTGCATTGGCATGAGTGGCATGCACAATGGTTGTCCTTGTTCCCAGCGCGCCGAAACGCTCAAGCAGTTCGATGGGCGCGCAGCCATAGGCGGCCCGGCATTTTTCAACTTCCGCCATTTGTTCTCCGGCATGAACATGCAACGGCAACTCATACTTATGGCTATACGAAGAGATGGCGCGAAACCAATCTTCAGGCACAGCGCGCACCGAATGCGGCGCGACTCCCACAGGTACTCCCGCAGCCAGCAACCTATCAACACGCTCTAAATACTCATCGACTGATGCATCGCAGAAGCGCAGTTGCTCCCGCTCAGGCGGTTGATTGAAACCGCTCTGCGCGTAGGCCGTCATGAGTAAGACTACGCGTATGCCCGCGTCTCGCCCGGCCTGCAACAGCGCTTCCGACATAGCGTTGGAGTTGGTATAGGGTGTACCGTCAGTTTGATGATGAACATAGTGGAATTCGCCTACAGTTGTATAACCTGCCGCCAGCATCTCGCCATAAGTACGCAGCGCGCTATCATACAGCAAGTCGGGTGTTAGTCGCTGCGCTTCGGCATACATAGCTAGTCGCCATGTCCAGAAGGTGTCCTGTCGTGAGAGCGGACGATGCGTATGGCCGCGCAGGGCGCGCTGGAAGACGTGGCTGTGCGCGTTGACAAAGCCGGGTAAGAGAGCCAGGCCCGGCAGCAGAGCGATATCAGACGGCTCGATCGATTGCGATCCAACATCAAATTCGGCGCGAGATATGATAGCGGCGATACGTCCGTCATCGGAGATGGTAACTACGCTATCGCTTTGTAAACCCTCAGCCGTATAAACATAATCTGGCAAGAGATACTCCATGCAACTCTACTCCTTTGCAGTATGCGAAGACTCCAGGGCGACCGCAAGGGTCCCTCCCTGTCCCTACTGCGGTCGCCCTCATACTTCTCCAACCAGTCAATTTTGTCAGTTTCCATTATGCGACGTGATGAAGTGCGTTCCTACACCTCTCACTCATAGCGGCCCCGCATCGCCGATGAGGTGGAAACCGGCCCAGAAGTAAGGGTGGACGCGATAAGGTCGGATAGAGGTGCGCGAGCGCGCCAGGAAAGCACGCTGCGCCCCGGCGAGAGCGGCTGCCTTCGTAAAGTCGCTCAACAGGGCCTGATAAAACATCTCCATTAGTTCCGCGCTGCTGGCATCATCGACTTTCCACAGTGTGGGCAAGAGAGAAGCTGCCCCGGCATAAAGGAAGCCCCGGCCAAGTCCGATGACTTCATCGACGCCTCTGACGATAGCCCGACCAGTTTCGCACGCGCTCAACGTTAAGAGTGAACAGGAGGAGAGATCAAGGTTAAAGACCTCGATGGCATCCAGTTTATGATCGGCGAGCTGGATATGTGAGAAGTTCGGAGCATCAAGGCGGAACATGCCATGCGCTGCAATATGCACAATGGGGCTTTGCGCGCCCACTTCTTGCAGGAGCGACGTGGTAGCCGCTTCGTTAATGGCGCAAGGCGCGCCCAGCAGTTTCGCGACAGCCTCGGCTTCCTGCCTGGCAAAGGCGAGCCGCCCATTGTCAGAAAGACCCATGACCAGCGAGTTTTGCAGGTGAACCCCTTTCGATTTGATGCGCTTGCCACGCTGGCGACAAATATCATGCAGAGCAGCGGCTGGCAGGTAGGAGACATTAATGCGCTCGACCACAAACTGCACACCGTCAAACAGGCAGTGAAACGGGAGATAGTGCAGCATGCCATAGGGAACGATGGTCAGGTGTTCACACCCGTTCAAGGCGCCTTCTACCGGCTTGAGCAACAAATCATACAGGCGCTGCAATAGTCCCAGACTATTCTCCTGCAAGCCCGTAAAGGCCTGGGCGCGGTCCGTCGCTCCACTGACCTGGGCTGCCAGGTCAAGGTTGACGCGCCAGAGCGAGAGTAACCTTTCCAGCCTGGGTACTGCATTCTGGATGACAAGCGTATCAACGCCCGCGCGCGTCAACTGAAAGATGTAGATGTCATGTTCGGTAAGATAGTATTCCAGCATCAATGTATTACGCTCAAGCTTCTGCCAGAGCGAGGTAACAATGCTATCTGTCCAGTTGGAACGCGAACGTGACACCAGGTCGCCCGCCAGGCGTAGTTGTATTTGTTCCAGTAAGTGTTCGATGCCGCGTTCGCGCCGCTGCATCTCGCTGCGAGCCTGCCCCGGCTTCATGGCGCGGATACGCAGAACGGCGGTATCGCTCAGGTTCGCCTCGTTCTCCGACTCGTAGACAATGGAACTATACCAGGCCTGCTCTTCGCGCAGGTGCGCCAGGTCTTCAAGAATGGCCTCGCTGGCTTTGTCCGCCGCTCTCAGGCGAATATCGATGTTGTTGCGCAGGTAGTCACCCAGTACGCGCGATTTGGCTTTTTCGACGTAAACCAGCGCCTGCTCTTTTTTCTGTTGGGTTAACGCCAGGATCATGGCGCGCTGGTATACTGCGCCTTTATTTTCGAGGAAACTGCTGCGTTCATCCAGCACCAGGCGACTCTGTACATCCTCGATGCCCTTGATGGCGCGATCGTAATAACTGGCCGCCGCTTCCGGGTCCTGCTGATACTCGGCAATTTGCCCAAGCAGGTAATCACAGCGATATCTCAAATCGAGCAGGCCCTGACCCTGAGCAATATCTAACGCCTGCTGGCAGAGTTCCTGTGCGGAGGCGATATCCCCAAGATTGGCAAGAATGTGCGCCTGCAGCAGAGCAGCTCGTGCCAGTTGCGGTAATGCTTCTTGCTCCGCGAACGCATCGGCGACGAAACGGGCCTCGCGCAGGCTGGCATCATATTGTCCACTAACGAAATAGAGTTCCGCCTGCTGCATGCGCACTTTGGATGCGAGCGCCATAAAGCCGATTTCTTCCAGGATGGTCCTGGCCTCGCGTAGTTTCTCGTCAGCATCGCGCAGGTCTCCCTCAAGCATGGCTGCCTCTGCCTGGAATAACAGGGATTGCGCGACATTGCTCCGCTGCTTCTGGGAACGGTGAAAGAATTTAATCAATTCACCAGCGAGCTGGTACGCCTCGCGCGCGCGGTTCAAGTGCAGTAAGCATGCACAAATCTGCTGCGCCACCTCGGCAGACGGCAACTCTAATACATGGCTGTTAAAAATCTCGCGGCTGCGATTGAACAGCAGCAGCGCCTGGCTATAGTGACCCTGAGATGCGTAAATCTCGGCGATATTGAGTTCCTCGCGCGCAACGGAGATATCCTGATCGCCATGTGATGCAAAGGTTGCGCGAGCCTGCTCATGAAGGGCAATGGCTTCTCGAAAGCGGCCCCTGGCGGCCAGGGCAATGGCTTTGTTGCCGCGCGCGCGCGCAATATGCAGGTCAACCCCTTCGCTTTGCAACAGGTAGGTTTCAATAGCGCGATCATACAGGCGCAGCGCCTGCTCATAGTGTCCGAGTTCAAAGTGGATAATGGCGGCATTGACATCGATCTGCCCTGCTCGCAGCAGCTTGTTATAACGCATGAAGACCTCACGAGCGGCAGCAGCATCATGTAAGGCTTCAGATGTGAGATTCAATTGCAAACAGGCGTTAACACGACCAATGCGGGTACGCGCCCAGCCCACTTCATCTCCGACGGCCAGAAATTCTTCCCCGGCAGCATCTAAAAAGCGGATCGCTTCCTGGTCGCGGTCCATACGTCGCAGCGCATCACCACGCGCCATCAAGCCCAGCGCGCGCGCATAGCGATTGCCGGTCAACTCGCCAATGCTGATCAGATGGCCGGCCAGCAGGTATGTCAGATGCACTTCATTTGTCCAGCGTTTATCCGCTTCGCGTTTGATCGACTCGATCAATCGCTGCCGGGCATCGCCATCAAATAAGGGCAGTTGCTTTTGTATGACAGCATAGCCTGCATGCTCATCGATTTGCAGAAGAGTTGTAACCAGATTTTGTGGCGTCATGCGGTCACTGATTCCAGGGCCATGTCTATCTAACAGGAGTCTTCAGCCATTACTACAGCTATATACGTTTGCGACGCTCTGATAATCACATCAGGTGGAATGTATTCTATCACGTTTCAATTTGATACGGTAGGGACGCGATTCATCACGTCCACCCTGGCAAGAGTCCATAGCAGTGGACGCGATGAATCGCGTCCCTACGAATCGGGTGACACAAAAATGCCTGCGTCTTTTAATCCGGCGCAGACATTATCTCATCGCAATTCACATTGCATTCAGTGTGACACATCCTGAGTTACTGTGACATATAATACTCGTTATACAGGATGGAAGCATATTTCTGGGTATCAATCCTGCAAGTCGACCGGCAGTTGCTCAATCACAATGGTGCTGTCGGGAAGCTGCAACTCCAGCGTATAAGTTGACGGAGAGATCGATGAGAAGACAAAGTTGCCCAATTCATCGATCGTCTGAGTATAGACAGGGCTGGTTTGCGACGAGAGCGAGACAGGGATACCCTGAAGCGCCTCCAGGGTGGCGCCCTTGCGAGTCACAAGCCCGATCAATTGCAAGGCATCATTGCGTTCCGTACCGCGTTCGACCTGAACAGATATGCTGAAATCTTCAGCGGTATAGCGACGGGGCCACACTTCCGAGTTAGCGATATGGCGTTGGTAGGCCAGCCGAGGCTGCTGAGGCAGCAAGGTCGCAATTATGCGCTGCGCTTGCGTCGTAGATCGTTCGCGCAATCCTTCCAGAACACGCTGCACATTTTGTTTTACGTCGCTATGATTATTTTGAGAGGAGGACTGAACAGCAAAGCTTTCGACAAGCATAGGATCGTTCGCCAAAAATTCTATGAGAGTTGCCATTTCAGCAGCACAAAACACGCACCTGTTCAGGTGCAGGCGTACCGCTGCTGCAACATCGCTGCTGAGCAGACCCATCTGGTATTCGCCAAGTATTTGATTAGGTGGACAATCCCACCGGTAGAGTTTCTGAATAAGCGAGCGTTCTAATCCACGATTTTCTGCTACCCAGGATGAGCAGCGTTGGCAATGAGCAAGATGCTGTCCAACGACAGACCTTACCCTTTCTCCTGCCAGATAGGCAAGCAGTTCTTCATCGCGAATCAAACCTGGTTCACTACACTCCATGAGCTTTTCCTTTAAGCAATGGATTTTGATAAGATTTTGCTCTTTTCACCTGAATAAACGAACGCCTACGCTATTTTTGTATCTGTCCCCCACAGGAAACGCTGCTAGTAGGACTTTTTGATTATTAGAGATGCTGGTGCTTAAATAATGTTTGTAAGCGGCGATTGCGCCGCAGCCGTTCCAACACATTGCGCTTAATGCGATAGACATCTTCCACCGTTGGAAAAAGTCTGTTATGCTGGTTGCTGATCTCGCTGGGTTTCATGCCATGCACGTATGCCAGGTAAATCAGAATGCGCTCATCTTCACCATTGAGTTCTTCCTGGATGACCTGCCATAATCCCTGAGCGGAGATGTTTGAGACCACATCGTCGGCGGGGTCATCTGACGCGGGTTCGTGCTCAATCATTTCCAGCGTTTCTTCATACTGACGCGCCTGGCGCGAGCGAACCTCGTCAGCTATGACGCTGTGTACGCACATCTTAAGATACTTCAAGACAGCCGCGAGAGAATCAAAGTTGTCCATTTTCGCGGGAGTCAGCGCCTGCGAAAACTTGGCAAAGGCAGCATTAACCAGCGGCGCACTGCCGTCCTGCCCCAGCAGCGAAGTCGCGCTCTGGTGCTGGTTCACCCAGGTGAGGACGAGTGGCGCATATTGTTGGTAGATGCAGGCCCAGGCATCTTCGCTGCGCCTGGTGATAGCGCGGCGAAACAATTCCAGACAATAACGATCATTGGATGCGCTCTGCTTGAGAAACTTGCTGGTTTCCTCAGAGCAGCAACGAGCAAGATCGTTGATCGAGAGCGATTCCATTTGTGTAGCGCTATCAGTCTGACCCCCCACGCTGTTAAAAGCCCCAGGTAAGTGAGAGGAATTACGCGGCTCCATCGACATTAGCTACCCGTTTCCAAAATACTAGGCGATTCGCGACGCTTAGGAAGTATATCATGTGCAATTCCAGCATACAAGTTTTTCTATATTATCGCACGTTTCAAGGCGCAGGAACAGAAAACCTGACCAAAAGTACCCCCTGACGCACATTGATATATGATTGCGCGGGACGTCGAGGGGCGCCAGGCGGCGCGAAGCAGATAGCGAGCTTATAAAATCATTCCTAAGAAAGTGCGGGTGCGTTCATTTTCAGCGTGATCGAAGATTTGCTCAGGAGTGCCCTGTTCCACAATTACTGCCTTATCCATAAAGATGATATGGTCGGCTACATCGCGGGCAAACCCCATTTCGTGTGTGACCACAACCATTGTCATGCCCTCTTCGGCAAGCTGGCGCATGACTTTCAACACATCACCGACCAGTTCGGGATCAAGGGCTGACGTAGCCTCGTCAAAGAGCATCAGCTTAGGATTCATTGCGAGGGCGCGGGCAATCGCGACACGCTGTTGCTGGCCGCCGGAAAGCTTATGCGGATAGACATGGGCTTTCTCGCTAAGCCCCACTTTTCTGAGCAGTTCCATAGCGCGTTCAGTCACTTCTGCTTTGGACTGATGCAGCACATGTATGGGCGCCTCGATCACATTCTCGAGGGCGGTCAAATGCGGAAAAAGATTAAAACGTTGAAAAACGAAGCCAATTTGAGAACGCATATGAGCAATGGTGGCTTCCTTATCCTCCACCACGCGACCATTCACCTCGCGATAACCGACCAGTTGGCCCTCTATAAAAATACGCCCACTATCGATCTTCTCCAGGTGATTGATGCAGCGCAGCAGAGTTGTCTTACCAGAGCCGCTCGGCCCGATAATCACCACCACCTGCTTGCGCTTGACGAACAGGTCAACGCCGTCAAGTACCGTCAGATGGCCAAAGCGCTTGACGATGCTCTCGGCACGCACCATCTCATCAGTGAGCACTGCACCATTATCAACTGACTTTTCTATGCTCATACTTGTTTACTCCTGCTTGCTTAGCGCCTGCTTACAAGGATAGCGGCGCCGCTTCTACTTGTTGACGAGATAACCTGGGGCTGGAGCTTTTCAACGCCCCCTGCTTACCAGGGTACCGGCGTCGCTAGTACGTGTTGGGCCAAAGCCAAACATGCGCTCGCTCCACCCTTTTTTCGCCTGAAGTTCGGCTTTTGTCTCGCGGTCGGGGTCCATACGGTTCTCAATCCAATTCTGTATATAGCCCCACAGTGTCGTCAAAATCAGATAGTAGAATGTGGCAACAATCAGCAACTCGAAGATGATGAAACTTTGCGAACCATAGACCTGGGCAGTATACGTCAGTTCAAAAAGGCCGATGACCGAGGCAAGGGAGGTTGTCTTAAGCATATTATTGAACTCGTTGCCCAGAGGCGGAATAATCACGCGCGCTGCCTGTGGCAGTACAATACGGCGCATGGCAAGACTGAAACGCATGCCTAGGGACTTTGCAGCCTCCATTTGCCCGGCATCTACAGAGGTGATACCCGCGCGGATAATCTCTGACATATACGCCCCCTCGTTGAGCGAGAAAGCAATCAGCGCAGCAGAGTAGACAGTAATATATGGCACGAGGCTGGGGAAAATTTCGGGAATGCCAAAATAGAGTATGAGAATCTGTACCAGGAGCGGGCTGCCGCGAAAGATCCATACATAGAAACGAGCAGGCCACGAGAGAAAAGGGAAACGTGACAGGCGCATGAGGGATAGAAAGAGACCGATGATGACACCGCACGTCTGAGCGACCACCGAAATCCAGAGTGTTATCCACGCCGCACCGAGAAAAAGACCTGAAAAGAGATAGTGCCCGACAACGTCCCAATGAAACACGAGAAACCTCCTGAATAAAGCATTCCTGGTTCCCGCGGCTCACTTAAAGGAAGGGAAAGGGAACCAGGAACTAACTCTCGTCTAAGCGACGTTATTTGTGCGCTTATCTACCATGCTAATTGCTTCGTCGGACAATCCCCATTTTTCAATGAGACTGTGGTAGGTGCCATCCTGCTTCAATTGATTAAAGGCCGCCTGTACGGCATTGAACATGGAAGTATCACCCTTACGCACAACAATACCCTCGAGGCCAGCGTTGATAACAGAGCCACCAACACTAAACTGACCAGGATGCAGTTTGATGTAATAGTCAGTGACCGGTGAATCCTGATAGGTCGCCACGACGCGGTTGGTCGCGAGCAGTTGTATAACATCCGTCTGATTGGTGAGGGCAGTGATCTGGATAGCCTGCTTTCCCGCTTTCGTGCAGGCAGAACTGGCGGTCTGTAGATCAGTCTGCTCAATCGTGCCATTTTGTACACCGACCTTCTGCCCGCAAAGGTCAGATGGTTGTGTAATATGCATGGGGTTGCCTGCTGGCACCAACAATGACTCACCGGCATTAAAGTATGGCACAAAATCGACTTGCGCTTGACGAGCCGGCGTAACGCTTACGGCTGACATAACCACGTCAAAACGTTTGGATGTCAGGCTATTAATAATCGTGTCAAAGCTTGTAGTGACAACTTTGGCTTGCAAGCCCATACGATGAGCAACAGCCGTAATTAGATCGATATCGAAACCGGCAGGCTGATTGGTGGTTGTATCGATATATTCTTGCGGCGGATAGGTAGTATCGCTCCCAATAGTTAACACACCTGGAGTAATCAGATCATTGGGCGGAGCAACGGTCGGTGTCTGAGCGCTTGGCGTTGGCGTAGAACCTGAACCTGTGGTAGTGTTGCCACAGGCAACGAGCAGCAGTAAGAGCGCCACCATAATGCCTGCAAATAGCGGGCCTGCTGCACGGCGCGCTCCCTTTATTGGGGAAATAAATAACATGATTCTCCCTCCTCTGTAAACAGATGTATGTTCGTGTAGTTGGATGCAGTGTAACACACCAGTTACACAGGTACAAGCAGCCGCAGTTCTCAACGTCTTACGTCACACCTCATGCCTGATTTTACTACGCTCCAGATGAGAAGTGTATCACAACAGTTACAAAAGTATGCACGAAGTATCACAATATCATAACATTGCAAGAAATTTCATCAACAAATTCTAGCTCTCACCCGGTCATAATCAGGCCAATGCCAATGCCCAATAACCCGCCGACTATCACCTGAGTAGGAGTATGACCGATCAGTTCGCGCAGGCGTTTTTCAGCAAAAGGTTTGCCTTGAAATGCCTCGTCGATCATTTGATTAAGGATGCGCGCCTGGATGCTTACGGCGCGGCGCACTCCAGCCGCGTCATACATGACGATACCGGCAAGCACGACGGTGATCGCAAAAGCAACGGAATCGACGCCCGTTAACCGGCCGGTGGCAGCCGCCAGGCTAGATACCAGCGCGGAATGCGAACTGGGCATACCGCCAGATGACACCAGGCGATTGAATCTGAGCTTATGATAGCGAATGAGTTCATAAATGGTTTTCGCGAGTTGCGCGACTAGCCAGGCAGTTGAGGCTGCAATTAGCACTCGGTTATCCAGGATCGTTTTCATAGAATCTGATTTAATCTCTCTTCTGCGTCCTCATTGACGTGTGCATTCGCGCGCATTCATACTATGCTTATTCAAAAGGCATAGTCTCAAGTTCACCAGATTCGCTGATATGGAGTTGCTGCACGCGCAATTCTGCTTTTTGCAGCAGTTCGTTACAATGCTGCGCGAGTTTCATGCCTTCTTCATAATATTGTAGCGCGCGTTCAAGAGGCATGCGTCCGTCCTGTAATGCTGCTACGGCGGTTTCGAGTTGCGCGAAGGCTTCTTCAAAGGATATTGTTTCCAAGTTGTCTCCTCCTCGGCTTTTCTATTATCTGTTTTCTTCCTCCCCACTCCACCCGGCAGAGGATAGAAGGTGGGGACACCCCACACCCTGGCAGCGGACTGCGCCCGCTGCACTCTTGCTTATTCTACTCTGGCGTGAATATGACCGTCTGTCACCTGGATGGTCAGGTCGTCGCCGGATTGTACGTGTTGAGTGCTGGTGACGATGCGCTGGTCGGCATCACGTCGCACGACAGCGTAACCGCGCGCAACGGTGAGCAAAGGACTGAGCGCGTGCATTTGCATGGCAACTCCGCGCAGGCGTTCTCCGCGCAGTGTCAGGATATATTCCATACGAGTTTGCATGAGCGCAGTAGTGTCATCCAACCGCTGGCGCAGGCGGTCCAGTTGGAATTGCGGATTCAGCCGTTGCAAATCGCGCGCTGCCTGCGTCAGTCCCTCATGCTTTTCGATTAAATACTCTTGCGTGAACGATGCCAGCGCTACTTGATATGCCCGTATGCTGGCCTGCCAGTCGGCGATGTCAGGAACGGCGGCAACAGCGGCGGCGGTTGGGGTCGAGGCGCGCTGGTCCGCTACAAAGTCTGCGATAGTGAAGTCGGTTTCGTGCCCAACACCGCTGATGACGGGTACGCGCGAACGCGCAATGGCGCGGGCAACTACCTCTTCGTTGAAGGCCCATAGTTCTTCGATGGAGCCGCCGCCGCGCCCGACGATGATGACTTCGGCTTCCCCATGCTCATTCAGCAAGTCGAGGGCGTTGGCGATGGCAAGCGGAGCTTCCGCGCCCTGTACCAGCGCTGGCGAGAGGATCACACTTGCCAGGGGATAGCGATTGCGCAGCACGCGCAGCATATCACGCAGCGCGGCAGCCTGTGGCGAGGTGACAATACCGATTACAGAGGGCTGCGACGGCAGGGAACGTTTGCGCTCCGTGTCAAATAATCCCTCCGCTTGCAGGCGGTTTTTAAGTTGCTCAAAACGCAAGAAGAGCGCGCCGTCGCCTAATGGCTCGATGCGCTCAACGTATAATTGGAGCTTGCCGTCGCGTTCGTAGAGCGAAATACGACCGTTGGCGGCGATTGCCATACCGTCGCGCAAATCGGGAGCCGAGGTTCGCAGGCGGGCATTTTTGAAGAAGACACAGGGGAGCTGCGCTTCGTCGTCTTTGAGGGTAAAATAGCAGTGGCCCGACGGGTAGGTCTTGCAGCCGGAGATTTCGCCGCGCACCCATATATCACGCAAGATTTCGTCTGTTTCCAGCACCTCTTTCATATAATGGGATACCTGCGTCACGCTTAATATGGATTGCGCATCAAGAAATAACATTATGCTTTTTTCGCCCCCTCAGTGCTGTCGATGGTCAACAGCGTCTGCCCATATTCGACCGGCTGACCATCATGCACATGCACTTCGACGACACGTCCTGCGACAGTGGTTTCCACCTCGTTAAGGACGTTAAGCGATTCGATCGTACCCACGAGCTGGCCTGCTTTGACGCGATCACCTACAGCGACGAGCGCGCCTCCTCTTGGTTTGGCCCAGACATGGAAGGTGCCGACCAGGGGAGCGACTATTGTATGTTCTGTCGGCGCGGCGGCATCGACGAGGCTGGCTGATGCCCCGTTTGCGTTTGACGCGGCCACTACCATCATACCGCCAGATTGAGCATCCGTTTCTGATGCTTTGACCTTGCGCAGCACCAGGTGCATTCCCTCCGTTTCACGCTGTAGTTCAAGTTCGGAGACGTCACTGTTGTCGAGCGCCTGCACAAGGCGTTGCAACTGTTCTATACTGATGACGTGGGAAGATGCATCCTGCTCCCCATCTAGCTCGTATGGGAATTCGAAGTTGTTGCCAGCCATCACAGCCTCCCTATGCGCGCTCAACATACGCGCCGGACGTGGTATTGACGCGAATCATATCCCCTGTCGAGACGAACAGCGGTACCTGTACTACCAGGCCGGTCTCGGTTGTGGCAGGCTTGGTGCCGCCGGTAGCAGTATCGCCTTTGAAGCCCGGCTCGGTATACTCCACG
>Ga0209167_10001694_pt1 | contig 12593 bp, 7 predicted proteins | sample Coa_R1_9_FD_187154 | JGI IMG/M metagenome (GOLD analysis project Ga0209167, IMG submission 187154) | Surface soil microbial communities from Centralia Pennsylvania, which are recovering from an underground coalmine fire - Coalmine... | ecosystem: Environmental > Terrestrial > Soil > Unclassified... | reverse complement strand
CGCGATGTGGGTGCCGCGCGAACTGGAAACTCTCGCGCCCAACGTGCGCCGCGTGACGCGCATCGAAGAAGCGCTGGACGGTGCCGACGCAATCATCGCCCTGCGCGTGCAAACCGAACGCCTGCACGAGCCCGCGCTCGCGGCCGAGGAATATATTTTGCGCTACCAACTCACACCGCAGCGTCTGCAACTCGCGCGTCCCGGCGCGCTGGTGCTGCATCCCGGTCCCATGATTCGCGGCCTGGAAATCGATGGCGCGGTTGCCGATGGCCCGCAATCCTGCGTCCTCGAACAGGTCACCAACGGCCTCGCCATCCGCATGGCCCTGCTCTACCATCTCGTCGGCGGCGCCGCTGTGGAACCGCCGTCCGCCAAACCTCCGGAAAACGCGCAATGAGGCCCAACCATGCCAACCACTGACGAACGAATGCTCCTGATCAAGAATGGCCGCGTGCTCGATCCCGCGACGAAAACCGACGCAACAAACGATGTCCTGCTCGATGGCTTCCGCATCGCCAAAATCGGCGCGGATTTATCTGCGCCGGATGCCGAGATTTTCGACGCCAGCGGCCTGATCGTCGCGCCCGGCTTCATTGATCTGCACTGCCATCTGCGCGAGCCCGGCCAGGAAATGTCCGAAACCATCGAAACCGGCACGCGCTCCGCGGCTCTCGGCGGATTCACCGCCGTCTGCTGTATGCCGAACACGCAGCCGGTGAACGACAACGCCTCGGTCACGCGCTCCATCGTCGAACGCGCCGCTGCTGCAGGACTCGTGCAGGTCTGGCCCATCGGCGCGGCCTCCGTCGGCAGCAAAGGCGAAGCTCTCGCGGAAATCGCCGCGATGAAAGATGCCGGAGTCGTCGCAGTCAGTGACGACGGCAAGCCCGTCGCCACCGCGCGCCTGATGCTGCAGGTAATGGATTATTGCAACTCGCTCGACCTGCCTGTGATTGACCACTGCGAAGACCCCTCGCTCTTCGCCGGCGGCGTGATGCGCGAAGGCCCGCGCTCAATCCGCCTCGGCCTGAAAGGCATCCCCGCGGAATCCGAATCCATCTGCGCCGGACGCGACGTCGGGCTCGCGATTCTCACGCGCGCCCGACTGCATATCGCGCACATGTCCACCACCGGCGCGCTCGAATACGTCCGTCACGCCAAAAAACTCGGCATGCGCGTCAGCTGCGAAGTCACGCCGCACCATTTCACGCTCTGCGACGAAGACGTCCGCTACGACACCAACTACAAAATGAATCCGCCCCTCGCGTCGCGCGCAGACCGCACCGCGCTGATTGCCGGAATCGCCGACGGCACAGTGGACGCCATCGCCACCGACCACGCCCCCCATCATCCCGCCAGCAAAGATGTGGAATTCGATCGCGCGCCCTTCGGCATCATCGGCTTCGAAACCGCGCTGGCGCTAACGCTCAGCGAACTATTTCACACGGGAAAAATTCCACTCACGCGAGTGGTCGAACTTTTCACCACCGGCCCCGCGCGCGTCCTCGGCATCGAAAGAAAAATCGCCGTCGGCAGCCCCGCCGATCTCACAATTTTCTCCACCGATCTCGCCTGGACCTACCGCGCGTCCGAATCCCCCAGCAAATCCCGCAACACGCCTTTCGACGGCCGCACCTTCCGCGGCGCGCCAGTAGCCACAATTGTGGGCGGCCAAATCGTCTATCGCCGAGAAGTAAGCATCACCGCGTCGTAACAGCGTGCGGAAAAATCGCAGCGGCTGTCATCCCGAACGGAGTCCCGCGCTTTTTCTTGCCCGCCGCAGTTTGGCGGGCGCGGGACGCAGAGAGGGATCTGCTTTCCGCGGAAACGGCGAAGGAGTCTTTGCAAGTCATGGCTTTAGCCACGATGTCAACACAAGCAAGTCGTGCCCGCTTCACAGATTGCGCGCCTTTGACGCTGCCGTTGTATTTGAATTTGTAGCGGCCGCCTGCTTTTGCTTTTTAGGCGGGCGTTTTTGACTCTGCCTTCGAGTTCGCCATTAATTTTGTAGCCGCCGGTCCTGCTCGCGGGATTAGGTAGCCTCCGGCCTTGCTGCGTAGGATGTGGCTTCGGCCCCGGAAGTACGATTTCCCAGCTGCGCCGCCACAAAATCGGCAGCGTTATCTTTGGAATTGAACGGTCAGGACCATGTGCGTCGCAGTGGGCTTCCCGTCCATCAGCGCAGGTTCAAATATCCACAGCGCGACGGCTCGCTCAGCCTCATGCTGCAGCAGCCGCGGACCAGAGAGTGCTTTCGATGACCGCAAATTTCCCTTCTCATCAATCACGGCGTCGACTTTCACCACGCCGTCCGTGTCCAGCCCCTTCGCCCAGGGCGGAATGGCTGGGGCGGGTTGCGCCACAATTCGTGCCGGAATCGTTTCACCACCGTTCGGTCCTCTGGCGTGGCGACGTCTCGCCTGCTCCGGTGTTTCCTGATCGGCGTCAGGCGCGCTCTCGCGTGCTTCCAACTTGGGTGCGCTCGAAGTTACGACCGAAGGTGTCCCTGAAGGAACACTGGACGCCGTTACATTATTCGCAACCGCAACACTCGCACTGGACGCGCCCCTCTGCACTTGGATCTTCTGCGCCGCTTGCGCCGGCGTGGCTCCGGAGTTGTTTCCGTGCGCCGGCGCTTCGATCTCGCCGCCGGACTTGCCCGCCGTCCCTGGCGTTGACTGCGCCGTCGCGGCCTGCGCGTTTTGTTTTGCCTGAGCGACAGCGGCGGACGCCAGATTCTTGCTGCGAATCGTGGAGCGATGCGAGTGCCAAGCAAATCCCAGCGCGACCGCGAGTAGGACCGACGCCACGATTCCCACGCCCATCGCGCCCTTTCCGTACGTAAGTCGGTGCAGCTTGTGAGCCAGCGGCGTCAACTTTGCAACGAGTGCCGCCCTGCGTCCGCCCGGAACCTCTTCCTGCGCCTCGACGTCCGCCTCTGTCGGGCCGTGCTCGGCCCCATCCTCGGAAATTACCTCTAGTTCAGAGTCGCTCGTTCCAGCTGCGGCCGCTTCGCGCTTCGGTTTGCGTTTGGGGTCCTTGGAAATCAGTTTCGCCAGCAGTTCCGCGTCTTTCGTGTCGCTCTGTGCGGCCTCGTTTTCCGCATCATGTTCAGACTCAGCCAGCGCCTCTTCCGCATCATCCAACTCTTCTGCCGTATGGTGCACTGGTGCTTCGATGACCGCGGCCGTAGCATGAATTTCTTCACTCGCCGGCGCGTTCGCGGCCGTAATCGGCGCGCTCGTCGGAGCAGGCGCGGACGCCGGCAGCATATCCAGCGCCTCGGTGCGCCTCGGCGCGACGACCGTGACAACAGGCGCAAGCACAACCGCGGGAGCAGCCACTGGAGCAACCGCAGCTTCTGGCGTCGGGGCATCCCAGAATTTCGGGTCGCGCGTGGTGAATTCCAGATCTGCGTAGCCGGACTCCGCCACCTGTCTCCATTCCAGCACTTTGCACAGGATTTCCCGCCCCGTCTGTTCGTTGCGCAGAAAAACGCACTGCCCCTGCGCCACTTTCGAACTCAGATTTACCACCGCGCCGTTTCCAAAGACGATGGTCGTCTTGGTCGGCTCCGTGAAAATCTGGCGCTGTTCCGATCCCTCGACGTGCTTCGCCCCTTGTACCGTCACCGGGACTTCCAGCACGGTCGCTTGATCGTGTCCAGCTGAATCAGCCATGACTCTTCACACCATTGAATGGAATTCGTTGCATTGCCGCTGTGCCCCCCGGCATTGGATCGCAGCCTTCGCCCTGCGGATGTGCGCGCGCCAGTCCCATGTCCGGCGGCCCCGCTTCGGCCCGGCTATGTTCAAATGGTGCCGCTCGCCGCCGTCTACCGCAATAGCCGGGTAGTACCAATTGCCCTATTACTACCGTCGCCTCCGCTAGTTACAGGCCTTTTGGGCTCATACCGGCACCAGGTCATGTATCAATTCGACACCCAGCCCCGGATAGCCCGGCCCAACGCATTTAGTGCATATCGTTCCCTTTGGGATCGCGGCATCCAGACCCCGCTATTGGGGTCCCATCGGACATAATCGGTACGCCCGCGAATCGCGTTAACCCAGAATCGAACGAGCGCCACTAGCGCAGCCGGATAGCTGTGCAGTATCAACTCCAGCCAGTAATTAGTGGCATGGCCGCGGCCAACCTGCGCGTGAAGGCTGTGACGTCCGTCACAAATCCCGGTGCGGCGTGTCACATCCGTACACCGGACTGCCGTTCATACTCCCGCAAGTTCTCCGATCTGGCGCGCGGAAATTCGAATGGGAGATATTGGAATGAATACTTTGAAGCAAGCGGTTCTTCTGGCTGTTCTTTTCGGCGGAATATTCGTGGCAAGCGCCGCGCAAGCTGGCGACGTGAAGGGAAAGGTATCCGGGACGGGCCTGAAGTCGGTCGAGAACATTGCGGTCTACATCGACGCGATTCCGGGCAAAAAATTCGACGCGCCCGCGGAGCATGCCAATGTTGACCAGCGCGATCTGAAATTCGTCCCCCAGACCACCATCATCCAGCGCGGTACCACCGTGGATTTTCTGAATCACGACCACGTAGCTCACAACGTCCGTTGGGCATCGATCAGCGGCGACAAAAGCCTTGCGCATAATATAGTCAGCGTCTCGCCGAACCAAACGCAGTCCTTCCGGTTCGACAATGTCGGCACGGCAACGATCCTATGCAACTATCACTTTGATATGCTCGGCTACATCGTAATTGTTCCAACCCCGTACTCCGCCCTGACCGGCTTTGACGGCACTTTTACCATCAAGAACGTCCCGCCGGGCACCTACACTCTGAAGACCTGGAGTCCGGACGGCAAGCCCACCACGCAATCAATCACAGTGACCGATGCCACCACAAACGTTGATATAGCCCTGGTGAAAAAGTAGCGTGTTGGGAAAAAGGACAATGCGCGCTACGCAATCGGTCAATTCGCACTCCGCTCGGAGCGGGAAAAGACACTCGCTCCGTCTGCTCGCCCTCAGCGCGATGTTGACGCTGGCATCATCGTTGCTCGGTCAATCCGCTGGTACCAGGGACATTGCGGTAACGGCCGTCGAGGGCGAGAGCTGGATTCGTCACCTTCACAGGTCGTTCAACGATACCAGCATGGGTAAGACTTGGGACTTAGGGCCAGCTCCGACCGAGCCGGGAGACGGCACCCCCGCTTGGCAATTGCAGCTGTCACCAAACTACGCGGCGCAAACGCTCACGCTGCACGGGTCGGATCTATATCGCCTGAACTGCCGAGGATGCCACGGAGCCTTAGGTCGTGGCGTTCCCCCGGAAATAAATTCTATCGTCGGCCCGGTTCAGGCGACTTCTGTCGCGGCCACCATGAGCCAGCTAAAGAAGGCCGGACGAGATGTGAGCCCGTCAGACCTGGCCGCTCTCTCGAGGGATTCCAGGACCCAGTTGCTCCAGCGGCTTCACAACGGAGGCGAAAATATGCCGCGCCCCACTTTGAACGACGCCGAAATTCACGCCCTTATTCCATATCTGGAGCAACTCTCTGGCGTGCCGGGTGCGGAAAGAAATCAAATTGCAATCAGCGAATCGCCCTACCGCGTTGGCGAGCACATCGTGAAGTCCACTTGCCACGTCTGCCACGGCGCCGCCGGACCGAACCCCAATCCTCAGCAGATTTTGGACGGCGCGATTCCACCCCTCTCCACTCTGACAGCGCGTGTCGGGCTAAGCGAGTTCGTTCGAAAGGTCACCTGCGGCGCGCCCATCATCATGGGTTCCCCCGCGACGCCTTACCGCGGCCGCATGCCTGTGTTCACTTACTTGAGTCAGGACGAGGCCGCCCAGGCTTACATGTATCTGCTGCTCTATCCGCCACACAATTAGGCGCTGAATGATCGGCGCCCGCGCACTTCGATGCCGCGTTGCCCCGCCGATCTGAAGGCCAACCGCCACCGAACGCTGCCGATGACTCCGATCGTAAATAAACTGCCTGTGATACATTCTTCGGCATAAGAAATTCAAGCCGAGGTCTGCAAAGAATGGAAACAAGTAACACGTTTTCTGCCTGTGTATGTCGCTTTACCATCCTCGCTTTTCTTCTGATGCTTTCGGCGTCCGCAATCGCCCAGAAGCCCGCAGCCGGCTCGCCGCCCACTGCGTCCTCCGCCGAAAGTCGCACCGCCCACGCGCTCGATCTCGCGCGCACCGATCCGCTGAATCTCTACGCGTTTCTCGTCCGCATGCCCAAGGGCGCGGACCTGCACAACCACCTCACCGGCGCGGTGTACGCCGAATCATGGATTCGCTACGCCGCCGAAGACAATCTTTGCGTAGACCTGGCCACTCACTCCTTTTTCCCGTCGCGCGCCATGACGGATAGCCTCCCGCCGCAACCCGTCTGCGGCGACGGCAATCTCCCCGCGTCTCGCGCCTACGAAGACCAGCATCTCTACGACGCGCTCATTGACGCATTCTCCATGCGCAGCTTCGTACCCTCCACGGGCGTCAGCGGCCACGATCATTTCTTCGACGCCTTCGCCAAATTCCACGGCATCTCGCACGTCCATACCGGCGAATTCCTCGACGAAGTCGCCACCCGCGCCGCCGCGCAGAACGAGCAATACATGGAACTGATGCTCACTCCTCCGTTCGACCACACCGCAGCCATCGCCAAAGAACTCGGCTGGCACGCCAATCGAAGTTTCGCCGAATTCCGCGATCAACTTCTCGCCAAAGGCTTGCGTGACGATGTCGCCGTAGTCCGCGCGAATTTCGATGAAGCCGATTCCATTCGCCGCCAATCGGAACGCTGCGGCGAGCCGAATCAATCGCCCGCCTGCGCCGTGCAGCTCCGTTACATCTACCAAGTTCTGCGCGGATTTCCGCCCGAACAAGTTTTCGCGCAAACTCTACTGGGCTTCGAAGCGGCCTCTGCGGACCCGCGCGTCGTCGGCATAAATCTCGTGATGCCCGAAGACGGCTACGTCTCCATGTCCGATTACACGCTGCAAATGCGCATGGTCGGCTTTCTGCACGGTGTATACCCGAAGGTCCATATCACCTTGCACGCGGGTGAGCTCGCTCCCGGCCTCGTCACCTACGAAGGACTTTCCTTTCACGTGCGTCAGGCTGTCGAAGTTGGACACGCCGAACGCATCGGCCACGGTGTTAGCGTAATGTACGAAGATCGGCCCTACGACCTACTGAAGGAAATGGCCGCGAAACACGTAATGGTCGAAATCAATCTCAGCAGCAACGATCTGATTCTCGGCATCAGCGGCAAGAATCACCCGTTCCCGATTTATCGTAAATTCGGCGTCCCCGTCGCGCTCTCAACAGACGACGAAGGCGTCTCGCGCATTGACCTGACGCACGAATATGTCCGCGCAGTAGAAACCTACGCGCTCACCTACTCGGACCTGAAGCAAATGGTCCGCACCGGCCTGGAACACGATTTTCTCCCCGGCCCCAGTCTCTGGCGCGAACCCGATATCTTCACCCGCCCCGTCGCCGCCTGCTCCAACGAATTCCCAGGCGCGGAAAAGCCCTCGGCCAACTGCGCCACCTTCCTCAAATCCAGCGAAAAAGCCCAACAACAATGGGAACTGGAACGCCGCTTCCGCGCCTTCGAATCCACCAACTGATGTCCGTAGCACAGCCACTCTTGGCTGTGCCGCTCACACTGAAGATTTTCGTACCGCCGGCGTCCCGCCGGCTCCGTTGCGTTTGAATTCGTAGGGGCGCTGCTTTGCTGCGCCCCAGCTTGCCACGATGTCGGCACGATCCCGCGAGCGATTCCCCCGTCAGTTGCTCAGTCCGCGGGAACTCCAAAACTTCACAGAATCTGCCCCTCGATTCGGTTGGCGCTCCTGGCTAAGCGCGCGACGTGCAGTGGGTAGGACGAAACTATAGCGGCAGGCTCAGCTTGTGCAGCAGGGCGGGCCAGCGCGGGTCGGACTTCAAGTGGTCGAAGGCGGGGAAGCGGATGACGGCGGTGAGCTCGTCGTCGCGGTCCGCGAAGGCTTTTTCGAGATATTCGAAAGCCTTGTCGCGATTTCCCGCCAGAGCGTAGGCGACGCCCACATTCGCGGGCAGCGTGCCGTTGCTGCCGGCTTCCATCAATTGAACGTAGCCTTGCGCATCCGCATTAAACGAGCGATTCGGGAAAGGTGAACCCGGCCCGCTTATCATTGTGTTGATCGCGTCGGCCCACTGACCCTGCGTGGCCTGCTCCTGCGATAGATAAAAATGAGCCGGCCCGAACGCGGGATCCCGCTGCAGAATCTGATCGAACTGCTCCCGCGATTCGGAATATTTGCGCGCGTCCATCAGCGTGAGCGCGTAATTCGTCCTTATGATCCCCGCGAGCGGATCGAGAGCGAGCGCGAGCCGGAACTGCTCCAGCGCTTCGTCGAGGTGATTCGTCGGCATCAAATAATTGAAGGCGTAAAAATAGTGCGCGTTAGCGTTGTTTGGATTCAGTTCGATCGCGCGGCGAAACTCCGGCTCCGCAGCGCTCCATTTCCAGGCGGTGGCCAGCGCGTTGGCGCGCGCCACGTGCGCGTCGGAGCTGCTATCGTCCAGCTCAACCGCTTTTTGCGAGGCCTGATCCGCCAGCGGCAAGGATTGGTCCGGCGGAATCAAGCGCCCGTAGCCCGCGGCCACGACGTAGCTATTCGCAAGCCCTGCCCACGCGATCGCATAATTCGGATCGGCGGCCACCGCCTGGCGGAACAACTCGACGCTTTTGAGGATCCCTGGTTTCGTGCGCCCGTACAACTGTTGCTGCGCTTCGAGGTAGAAGCGATAGGCGTCGGGGTTCGTGGTGCCGGCGCTGCCCATTTTTGCCTGGACGTCTCCGCTCGCGTTTACGTGCAATTTTTTCGCGACGTCGCGAGTAATGTCGCTCTGCACCTCCGTCACATCCGCCATCTTGCGTTCGTAGTGCTTGCCCCACAGCTCCGACCCGTCCGCGGTGTTGACCAGGTCCGCTTGCACCGCCACCGTGTCGCCATGCTGCGTTACCCGGCCCATCAGCACCGACCCCACGTTCAGATCCTTGCCGATTTTTTGCGGATTGTCTTCGCTGTTCTTGAACCGAAACACCGTGCTGCGCGCCATCACTTTCACGTCGGGCAGTTGCGAAAGCGTCCCGATCAGGCTTTCGGTAAGTCCGTCGCTGAGGTATTCGTTGTTCGGGTCCGAGGTAGCGTTGACGAACGGCAGCACCGCGATGGACGTGACTTTTTCGCCGGGCGAGCGCCCGTGCAGGAAGTAATATCCACCGCCGATCGCCAGTGTGAGCGCTACGGCGACGGTCGCGCCGAGCCAGAGCTTGCGCGCGGTGCCGCCACGCGCGACTGGCATCGTCGCGGAACCGGAGATTGTTTGTGCTGGCGCTGCGGCGCTTGTGCCGCTTGTGCCGCTTGCGCCACCTGCCGCTGCGGATTCGCTGCCCGATAAGGTGGCGGACGCGTCGCTGACGCGCGTCGAGCGCCCGGAATCCTGTTCGCGCTTCAGCCGCGCCAGGTCCGCGCGCATGTCGGCGGCGGACTGGTAGCGCAGCGTGCGGTCCTTCTCCAGCGCCTTGTTGATGATGCGCTCCAGCTCTGCCGGCGTCTCGGGATTCAGGCGTACGGGAGCCGCGACCGCTCCATCCAGGATCGCCTTGAAAATCACGCCCGAGGTTTCGCCGCGGAAAGGCAGCGTGCCGGTAGTCATCTCATAGAGCACCGCGCCGAAGGAGAAAAGGTCGGAGCGGCTATCGAGATCCTTGCCCCGCACTTGCTCCGGCGACATGTACGCGACGGTGCCCATCGTGCTGCCCGGGCTGGTGAGATGTTCGGCGGAGACGCCCAGCGTGGCGCCCTCGGTCGTGTCCACCGGGATTTTGGAGGCGGAAGAGCCCGCGCCCGTGAACGTCACTTTCGCCAGTCCGAAGTCAAGAATTTTGGCGTGGCCGCGTTTGGTGACAAAAATATTGGCAGGCTTGATGTCGCGGTGCACGATGTGTTCGGCGTGCGCGGCATCCAGCGCGTCGGCGAGCTCGATGGCGAGCGTGAGCAGTTCTTCGCTATCCATGGGCCGGCCGTTGATGCGGTGTTTCAGCGTCTGCCCATCCAGGAATTCCATGGCGATGAACGCCTGGCCATCCTGCTCGCCGATGTCGTAGATCGTGCAGATGTTGGGATGGTTCAGGGCGGACGCCGCCTGCGCTTCACGCTGGAATCGCGCCAGAGCTTGCGCATCGCCGGCGACATCCTGCGGCAAAAATTTCAGCGCCACAAAGCGTTTCAGGCGCGAGTCTTCGGCCTTGTAGACGACGCCCATGCCTCCGCCGCCAAGCTTTTCGATGATGCGGTAATGGGAGAAGGTCTGGCCTATTGGAGACAGCGTGTCCGGCATGTCCGCACATCTTAGGTGGGAGCCGAAGCCAAGTCAACGAACGCCAACCGCGCACACGCCAACTTCCGCTCAGAATTTTGCATTCCGCGTCTTCTCACGAATGCCCAACCGGGAAGGACTGTGCTTCAGAGTGTGCGAGAAAGCTGCCGATTTCGTCAGGGCACGGCTTCAGCCGTGCCGTAACCGCCGTAAAGTCAGAGCGCCTTCAAACTTTGCGGAGAAGCGCTCCAGTTGTCATCCAGCAGGCGTCTTTCGCCGGAGGGATCTGCTTCTTCCTTAACAATTGCGCGAAAAGCAAACACCCGATGCTCTTTTTCCGCAAACAGTTCGGCCGCTGAGGGATCGAATTTAGAGTTCTCACACAGACTCTTCGGCCCCGCCGTCGCGTCAGTTGTTTCCCGTGGCACAGCCGCTCTTGGTTACGCGCCCTCTGCCAAAAGTTTTCTCTGCGAACTGTGCGCACTGACGCCTGCGTTAAATCTGTTGTCTTGTCTTCAGCTAACCGCGAAACGCGCCAAATCCGAGAGCATCGCAATAGTAGTGCGCTGCTTCGGGTAAATTCGTGGCTCTAATTTTGCACCGTGTAAATCCAAATCTCGGCGCCGCGATCGGCGCGGGCTGGAACGGCGAGATAAAATCGGTCGAAACCCTTTTTCCCTTTCCCAAAGTAGCCTGCCGTGCGCGCTCCCAACGCGGTTGGAATTGTCGCTATCAGCTGATAATGATCGGGATCAGTTTGTTGGAACGCGTCGATCAACCCCTCTCCGCCAGGCATGTAGATGCGTTTGCGCGCCGCGTCGTAGTAAAGATCATCCGCGTCCTGCACGCTCGCTATGGACGCAATCATCTGACCGGAACCCGTATCGAATACGGCCAGACAAGCCGGTTCGTGCGTGCCAACGAATAGCCGATGGTTCGCCTCGTCCAGCGCCAGAGGGAAATTGTGCCCGAGCGTGAGCGGCCAGCGCACGATTGCGTGCGTACTGCGATTGATCGCCGCGATCTGTTTTAGATCCGGCAGGTTTACGTAAATATTCGGCCCGGACGTTTCCAGCTGGAATGCCTCGGGATGCGCTCCCAACCTGTATTCTTCCTCAGTGCGTTTGCCGGTCGTTGCATCCACAGTTCCGATTGCACCCGCTTCGTCTTCACCGTAGCCGACGTAAACTCGCTTCGTCGCGGAGTCATACCGCAAATTGTCAACGTCGCCTCGAAAATCGACTGTGCTGAGAAGGGCGAAAGAGGCGCCGTCGTAAATATAAAGCTTGCCCTCGCCGCTGCCGACGAACAGCTTATTCGTTTCGGGAGAAAACACCACGCCCTGAGGAGTGGGTACTCCTGTTAAAGTGCGTTCCAGCGTGCGTCCGCCGATGTCAATTACTTCAACGGTGTTATTTCCCAGGGCGGACACAAACAGTCTTTTCCCGCTCGTCGCAAAATGATCGAAGCGTCCCTTGACCCCCTCCAACGGAATCGCTTCAGTCAAAACCAGCGGGCGGACGGTCTGAGTCGTGGAACCGTCCTGTGCGCCCGAACGCATCGTGCCTGCGAACACAAGGATGAGTGCTCCGCAAACACCGATTAGCCACTTCATCGTTTCTCCGTGAGTCTCGCGTGAAATCATAGCCGAAAATTTACATGCAGTTGCGAATGCGCACGACGGGTCGGTAATTCCGGTGAGTATTCGAGCGCGCTTGCCTGGGCGCTCAATTTCCCGCGGATTTCCTCGGCGAATCGCGCGCTCTTACCGCTGCGTGCTCTGCGGTAAATCTTCGGCATTGCCGCGACGCTCCCCAGCTCGATACGCGCGGCGCGAGAGACTACTCCGAATTCAAGCGAACCCTACGGTGTCGAACTCGTCGGCGAACGGAACACAAACGCCACCACCACCGTGGCGCTCAACTTTTTTTCGTTAAGCGTTGCTGGATTGATCGTCCAGTTCTTCACTGCGGCGAGTGCCGCCTCCGTCAAGGAAGGCACCAAACGAATCGGCGTCACATTTTTCACGATGCTGTACTTGTTCACCAACAGGCCGAGCACAACGGTACCCGTCGCCACGCTATTGGGAGGATAAACGGCGTACGACGCGTCGGCCATTTGCGGTGGCACGTACCCTGCCGGAAGAGGAGGCGTAGCCGCCGCCCGAGGCGGCAGCGGCAAACTCCGGTCTTGCAGCGCGCCGGGGTTGAAAATTACTTGGACGTTGATTGTTG
>Ga0209167_10001691_pt1 | contig 12604 bp, 8 predicted proteins | sample Coa_R1_9_FD_187154 | JGI IMG/M metagenome (GOLD analysis project Ga0209167, IMG submission 187154) | Surface soil microbial communities from Centralia Pennsylvania, which are recovering from an underground coalmine fire - Coalmine... | ecosystem: Environmental > Terrestrial > Soil > Unclassified... | reverse complement strand
CGGGGCCTGGGCTGGTTGTTGCGTCACGGCGCCCGGCGCCGCTGGCGTATCACCCTCGTGAACCTGGAACGCTGCTTCCCGGAGCTGGACCCAGGCCAGCGCGAGCGCCTGGCCCGTAGGCATTTCGACTCAATGGGCATGGCCTTCATCGAGATCGGCATGTGCTGGTGGGCGGACGCCAAGCGCCTGCGCAGGCTCGCGCACATCGAGGGCGTAGAGAACCTGCAAGCGGCCCGGGCCCAGGGCCGCGGCGTGATCCTGTTGAGCGCCCACTTCACCACCCTGGAAATCGGCGGGCGCCTGCTCGGCCTGTGCACCGACTTCCACCTCATGTACCGACCGAACCAGAACGCGCTCATCGAGGAAGTGATGCGCCGCAGCCGCGAGCGCCACTTCGACCGTGCCATCCCGCGCAACGATGTGCGCCTGATGCTGAAGAGCCTCAAGGACGGCAAGCCCGTGTGGTACGCCCCGGACCAGGGCTACCGTGGCAAGAACAGCGAGATGGTGCCGTTCTTCGGCATCCCCGCCCCCACCAACACCGCCACGTCACGCCTGGCACGCACCAGTGGCGCGCCGGTGGTGCCTTTCTTCGTGGAGCGGCTGCCCGGCGCCCAGGGCTATGCCCTCACGCTGGAACCGGCGCTCATGGATTTCCCCACGGATGACGTCGCCGCCGATGCGCTGCGCATCAACAAGCTGCTGGAGGAGCGAATCCGGCGCGTGCCGGAGCAATACCTCTGGAGCCACGATCGTTTCAAAGTGGTCCCGCGGGACTAGGGTGCGCGGGCAGGATCAACCCCCTCCGCACTTCTCCTTGTCTTTCTTTTTCTTCTTGTCCTTGCAGTCGCGCTTGCCTGCCTGATCCTGCTTCTTGGGCTCCGCTTGAGGCGGTGGGGTGGTTTTCTGCTGTTCGGCTTTCCGCTGTTCCGCTTGCTTGCGCTTCTCCACCCTCTCGCCGGGCTTCGCGCCTGCGGGTTTGTTCTCTGCGGCACCCCCGGGCTTCTGGCTGGCCTGCCGCTGGTCGCGGCGTTCCTGGCGGCGCTCAGCGGGCGTCAAAGGACCGTTGCCTTCGGGATGTGTTTGCTTGCCGGCACCAGGTGTCTCTCCCCCGCGCCGCTCCCGCATCTTCTCCTGCCGTTCCTGCCGCCGTTCCGCCGGCGTCATGGCCTTGCGCTCTTCCAGCCGTTGCTGCCGCCGTTCGGCGGGCGACTCCTTGGCGGGCAGTTTACCGGCCTCCGGTCCTGGTTTGCCATGGAGCTTCTGGAACTCCGCCTGCTGCTTACGCCTCTTGATGATCGTCTGGCGGCGCTGCTGCTGACGGACTTTGACCAGGGTGCGCATCTTCTCGCGGCGCGCCTTGAACTTCTCCGGTAACGCCATGTGGCGTAGTGCCCTGGGCGGGGTGGCTCTGTGCAGCGGAGCCACGTGCTTGCTCGCCACGTAGCCGTATTCGCCGGCCTTGCTCACGGTCTCGCCGGCGTCGTTTTTCACGCCGATGGAGCCGTCGCTCACGGCGGTATACAGGCCGTTCTGTGGAGCACCAGTGGTGTCGGCCTCGTCTTTGCAGTCGTCGCCGCAGTAGCGCACGTCGAAGGCGGTGCCGCGCACGCCGATGGTGGCCACCGGCGTCTCGACGCCGTAGTTCTGAGGATTCTCGTGGCCGATGAGGCCGTCGACGGCCCTCAAACCGCCCTTGACCAACCGGAAGAACGCGTTCTCCGGCTTGGCCGGCGCGATCTCGATGGCCGGCGCACCGTCCGCGCCCGGATGGGCGTCGGGTTCGAAGTGAAATTGCTGGATCTGGAACGTGGTGTCGGGCCGGAGAAGGATGCGGCTGCCGTCCGGAAAATCCATGTCCAGGTAACTTTCGTCACCGAGCACGAAGGAGTCGCCCGGGTAGACCGAGTCGCCGTCCTTGAGCTGCCGCTTGCTGCCGTCGGTAGCCGTGTCCGTGACGCTGCCGTCAGCCAAGGTCACGTCGCCCGCCACCTCGGGGCCCTCGGCGGTCACTTCTCCGGGTGCGGCGGTGGTGCCAGCTGCGGCTGCGCTCGTGGCTGCGGGCGCCGTCGAGGCTTTCGGCGCGGTGCTCGGTGCAGGAGCAGTGGCCACCTTGGGTGCGGTGCTGGGTGCCGGCGCGGTGCTGCCGGCGGGCGCCGGAGCCGGCGGCGGATTCGACTGGCCGCAAGCGGCCAACACCAGCACCGATACCAGAAGCGTGACAGGGAAGATGCGCATGGAGGGGTTCCACGTGGCGGGATACGACACGATGCTAGCCTCCTGCCCGATAGCCGTCCAGCAGCGAGCTCCAGGCGGCGGCTTCGAGGCGCCCTTGCGTGAGCTTGTCCAGGGAACGCCGGAGCCTCGTGAGGTTCGCCTGCTTCCAGCCTGTTGCGCCGCTGCGGTGCCCGCTCCGGTCGAAATCCACGAGATGCACCCTGCCTTCCGCGTCCAGGAGGACGTTGTGGGCATTCAGGTCCGCGTGCCACACGCCGGCGTCGTGGAAACGCCGCACGCAGCGGCCCACCGCGTCCCAGGGCACCGGCGCGGCAACGGAGAGCAGTTCGGCGATGGATCGGGCTTTGGGGATGCGCCGTGTGATGAGGTCACCGCGGTACAGTAAACCGCTACGCACGACCCGCGCTGCCAGGGGCTGGGGCACCGGCAGGTCGTCCTTATATAGTTCATACAACAGACGCCACTCGCGCCAGGGACGAGTGGACTCGAGCCCCGGTCATAGGTAGCTGTCGTCGAGGAAGCGCGCCAGGAGACCGCCGCGTCGGTAATGGCGCAGCACCCATTCGTCGCCGCCCTGCTGCACGATCCAGGTGCTGCCGCGGCCGCCCGCGGGTGAGGCCGCCGCGGTGGGCGGCGTGAACAAGGTTTCGTCCGCGTGGTCAAGCAAGCGGCCATCGTATAGGATGACAGCCCGTCCCGTGGCCAGCGTCTTCTCTGTCATCCGGCGGTCCCAAGCATGGTCAAGGTACCCACCCCCGCTCCCGAATCGCTGTGCGTGATCCGCTTGTCGGCGGTGGGCGACGTGTGCCACACGCTGCCGGTGGTGCGCACCCTGCAGGCGGCGTGGCCGGAGACGCGCATCACCTGGGTCATCGGCAAGCTGGAAGCGAGCCTCGTGGGGGACATCCCCGGCATCGAGTTTATCATCTTCGACAAATCCAAAGGCCTGGGCGCGCAGCTCGAACTGCGCCGCCACCTCAAGGGCCGGCGTTTCAACCTGCTGCTGCACATGCAGATGTCGCTGCGCGCCAGCATCGCGAGCCTCGCGGTGAAGGCGCCGGTACGCCTTGGCTTCGACAAGCAGCGCGCCCACGACTTCCAGTGGCTGTTCACCAACAAGCGCATCTGGTACAAGCCGCGCCAGCACGTGATGGACAGCCTGTTCGGCTTCTCCGAGGCCTTGGGGCTGAGCGAACACCTCCTGCGCTGGGAGATCCCGGTGCCAGCGGGAGCCGCCGCCTTCGCCCGCGAGCAGATACCGGACAAGACGCCCACCCTGGTCATCAGCCCCTGTGCCAATCCGCGCTTCCGCAACTGGCGCAGTTGGCAGCCGGAATATTACGCGGCGCTGGCTGAGCACGCGGCGGGGAAGCACAGCATGAAAGTCCTGGTCACGGGTGGACCGAGCGCCATCGAGCGCGCCTATGGGGAACGCATCGTAGCGCTCGCGAAGGCGCCGGTCACCGATCTCGTCGGCAAGACCTCCCTGAAGCAGCTCCTGGCGCTGCTCGGCCGGGCCACGGTACTCGTCTCCCCCGACTCGGGACCGGTGCACATGGCCACCGCTACGGGCACGCCGGTCATCGGCCTTTACGCCACCACCAATCCCGACCGTGCCGGGCCATATCTCAGCCAGCGCTGGCGGGTGGACCGTTACCCGGATGCCCTGAAGAAATTCGACGGCAAAACGCCGGATGACGCGGCCTGGGGAAACCGCGTGCGGGATCCGGCAGCCATGGAATGCATCAGCGTGGCGGATGTCACCGGAAAACTGGACGAACTAATGGCCGCGAAGGCCCGAGGTGAAAAACTGCCTTAAACCTGCTGCGCTTGGCATAGCTTCGTTGCAGTCCGGCTCTCAATCCTCACGTACTGTCGGAGTACGCTCCGGTTGCTCGCCCCGCGCCTCGCTCTGCCTGCGCTCGCGACGGTTTAAGACAGTTTTAATCAGCGGGTAGGAATGGTCAGGATCGCTTCCAGACCGCCCGCCGGGTGATTCTGAAGAACCAGTGTCCCGCCATGTAATTCGGCGATGTTGCGGGCGATGCTGAGTCCCAACCCGATGCCGCCACCTTCCTGGCTGCGGGCGGGTTCCAGGCGGTAATAGGGTTCGAACACCTTCTCCAGCTCCTGCTTCGGGATGCCCGGACCCGCGTCCCGCACCCGGATCACCACCGCCATGCCGATGTCCTCCACCTCCAGGATAGCGCGCTTGCCGTAGCGCACCGCGTTGGTGACGAGGTTGTCGAGGCAGCGCCGAAGCGCGCGGGGCCTCAACATCACCGGCCGCGAGACGCTGCCCTGCAGCTTCACGTCGTAGCCCATGTCGGTGGAATCGGTCTCCAGGCTCTCCAGCAGGGCCGTGAGGTCGACACTCTGCGCTGGCTCCCGGTCCTCGAGGCCGCGCAGGAACGCCAGCGTGGCGTTGGTCATGTTCTCCATGTCCTGCAGGTCGCGTACCAGTTTGGCCTTGAGGGTCTCGTCTGCAAGAAGCTCGGCTCTCAAGCGCAGGCGGGTGATGGGGGTACGCAGGTCGTGGGATACAGCCGTGAGGATGCGGGTGCGCTCATATATATAGTCGCGCAGCCGCGCCTGCATCGTATTGAACGCCGCTGCCGCGGCCTTGACCTCTGCCGGGCCCTGTTCCGGCAACGGCGGACGATGGATGTCTCGCCCGAGTTCGTCGGCCGCCCGCGCGAGCGTCGACAGCGGCCGCGTCACCCAGCGCACCGCGAAGAACGACATCAGTACGATGGCCACCGCCAACACCGCCGATTCCAGCAGGAAGGGATAAGGCCATTGTGAAAGCGACGGCGGGCGCTGGTAGTCGAAGCGCAGCCAGCTGCCGTCTTTCAGCTGTATTTCGGTGACGCGGTGCTCCTGAGCCGGGCCGCGCTGTTCCAAGTGCATCCGGACCGTATGGTCCGGTAATGCAGTGTGCAGCAACGCCTCCAGATCCGAGGTCGAGTCGTCCAGGGACGCCGCGTCGGATACCGGTGGCGCCTGCGGCTCGAGGATCAGCTTGAGCCGGACGCCGCTCAATGCGGCGGCGATGCGCGTGCGTTCGTCGGCATTCTCGGAGTCGAACAAGTTGATGACGTCGGCATAGCGTTGCGTCCACTGAGTATTGTTGAGTATCACCAGCGCCTTGGAGGCCTCGCGCGCGCTGAGCACGATGCCGACGACCTGGGCGCCCAGCAGGCCCAGGATGAAGACCGTCACCAGGCGGCCGAACAGGGAATGCGGCCAGAGGCGCATCAGCCCTCCACCTCCACCGGCATGGCGAACACGTAGCCCTCGCCGCGCACGGTACGGATGAACGCCGGCACACGGCCATCGTCCCCCAGGCGCTGGCGCAGACGGCTCACCTGCACGTCGATGCTGCGGTCGAAGGGCATGTGGCTACCGCGGCCGCGCAGCATCTCGGTGAGTTGGTCGCGGCTCAGCACCTGTCCCGCGTGGTAAAGGAACACGCACAGCAGGCGGTATTCGGCGCCGGAGAGTGGTACCAGCACTACGGACGGCGAGATCAGCTGGCGGGTCAGGGTGTCGAGTTTCCAGCCTGAGAAGGCGAAACGCCGCGCCTGCTCCGGCTTCACGTCCTCCGGCAGGGTGCGGGCACGCCGGAGCACGTTCTGGATGCGTACCAGCAGCTCGCGCGGGTTGAAAGGCTTGGGCAGGTAGTCATCGGCGCCGGTCTCTAACCCGGTGATGCGATCGGCTTCCTCGCCGCGCGCCGTGAGCATGATGACGGGGAGGATCGACTTGGCGCGCAGCCGGCGGCAGATACTGATGCCGTCCTCACCCGGCAGCATCAGGTCCAGCACCACCAGGTCGAAACGATTGTCCTCCAGCGCCTCATCCATGCTCCTGCCATCGGGCACGGCGGTGACGCGGTAACCCTCGCGCACCAGATACTGCGTCAGCAGCGACCGGATCTCGGCGTCGTCGTCCACCACCAGGATGTGATCGCTTGCGGTCATGCTTCCTTGAACCTGCGCGTGAGCATGCGGAAGATTCTATCCGGCGCCTCCCACCACGTGCACGCGACGTCAAAGCGGATTTGTATCAAAGTGTATCAGCCGAGGCCCGCGCCGTATGCAGTGCGAGAATAATCATCGTAGCTACGACGCGTAATTAACCACCGACAGCGGTGAACTTCCGCTCCGCTTAAGCATCACAAGAGCTCGCACTGCCGAGCGCTCCCAATTTGGACTGTTCCATGCCCAAAGCCCGAATCCCCTCCCTTCTTTCCGCCTTGCTGGCCTGCACAGTGCTGAACTGTGCGTCAGGGGAGGAACCGGTGGCGCCGCATTTCGATCAGCCCCTGACGCTGGTGCAGCTCACCGACCTCGCCTTGAGCAACAATCCGTCTACCCGGATCGCCTGGGCCCAGATCCGCAGCAGCGAAGCGGGCCTCGAACTCGCGCGCGCCGGCTACTGGCCGCAGCTGTCCGTGGATTACAGCATCGACCGCCTGAAGCAGGTGAACTTCACCGGCGCGGCCAACAGTGCCCAGACACGCTATGGACCGAGCCTCTCCCTGAGTTACCTCCTGTGGGACTTCGGCTCGCGCTCCGGCACGGTGGACGCTGCCAGGTTCTCGCTGGCCGCGGCCCGGCTCGACGCCAATCAGACGATGCAGGACCTGATCCTCGCGGTGGAACAGGACTACTACCAGGTGCTGGGACTACAGGCACTGCAAGATGCCGATACTCAGAGCGTGCAGGACGCTACTGCGAGCCTCGATGCGGCCAAACAGCGCAAGGATTCCGGTCTTGCCACCATCGGGGACGTTTACCAGGCAGAAGCAGCCCTGGCGGGCGCACAACTGGCGCTGCAAACCGCGGCAGGGCAGCTTGAGGTATCACGCGGCCAGCTGGCGGTGGCTGTGGGCTATACCGCGGACAGCGAAGTGCCGCTTGCGACTCTCGAGAAACAGGTCAATGCGCAGATGCCCGCCGACAGCGTGGCTACATTGCTGGACAAGGCCAAGGCGGCGCGTCCGGAGCTTCTGGCGTCTAAGGCCCAGGAACAGGCGGCGGTGGCGTCCCTGGAAGCGACAGAGGGCGAGGGCTGGCCGTCCCTCAACCTCGACGCCAACGCCGGCCGGACCACCACCGACATCGCAGGGCAGAAGACCTCCACCAACAGTTATAGCGCGGGCTTGACGCTGAGCTTCCCGCTTTTCACCGGCTTCGCCAACCAGGCGAGCAACCACCGCGCCCAGGCAGCGGTGGACGTGGCCCAGGCCAGCACCGATCAACTCATGCAACAGGTGGAGCTCGAAGTATGGCAGGCCTACCAGAGCATGCGCACTGCAGTCTCGACGCTCGATACCGCCACTGTTCAGCTTAAGAACGCACAGCAGGCGGCGGACGTGACCAACGCCCGCTACAAGAACGGCCTGGACAGCATCCTCGACGTGCTGAGCGCGCAGGCAACACTCGCCAACGCGCGCGTGCAAGAAGTGCAGGCGCGGCTCAACTGGTTCGGCGCGCTGGCCGCGATGGGACATGCGATCGGCGGCCTCGATGCCCCTAAAGACGCGATGGAGCTCCCGTGACCCCGAAGCGAAAGGCCCTGTGGATCATCGGCGGTACCTGCACGGTGCTGGTGCTGCTGGTGGCGCTGCGCGTGGTGAGCAACACCCGCGCCGGCCGCCGCCATGCCGACCCCGGCACCTTGACGGTGGACATGGCGATGGCCAAGGTGCAGCCCATGCCCTTGACCCTGCAGGCCATAGGCCAGGTGCAGTCGACGCATAGTGTACAGATAAGGCCGCAGGCGCCAGGCATGCTGAAGCAGGTGTTCTTCACCGAAGGCCAGTACGTGAGCGCCGGGCAACGCCTGTTCCTCATCGACCCCGCGCCCTACGAGGCGGCGCTCGCTTCCGCCAAGGCCGCTGCCGAGAACGCCCAGGCCAACGCGGATCGCCTCGCGCCCCTGGCGAAACAGGACTATGCGACGCAACAGGAACTGGACGACGCCCGCGCCAACGCCGACCAGGCCCAGGCCGCGTACCGGCAGGCCCAGATCAACCTGTCCTACACCGACATCCGCGCACCCATCGGCGGGCGTACCGGCAGCCTGTCAGTGAAGTCCGGCAACGTGCTGGCGGTCAACGACGCGAACCCGCTGGTGGTCATCAACCAGATGCAGCCCATCCAGGTGCAGTTCCAGTTGGCGCAGCAGTTCCTACCGGAGATCCGAGATTACCAGGGCCTGAAGAGCATCAAGGTGATCATCACCCGCGAGGACGGCAGCGCCGAACTGGACGAAGGCAACCTGGTGTTCATCGACAACGCGGTCAATACCAGCACCGGCACGGTGATGCTGAAGGCGAGCCTCCCGAACCGCCACGAACAGCTCTGGCCCGGCCAGTACGTGGGTGTGACCATGCAGCTCGCCGTGCAGCCCAAGGCGGTGGTGGTGCCCCAGAGCGCGGTACTCACCGGCCAGGACGGCAACTACGTCTACATGGTGATGGACGGCAAGGCCGTGCCGCGTGACATCAAGGTCGATCGGCAGATGGGTGACCTGGCGGTGGTATCCTCGGGCCTCAAGGGCGGCGAGCAGTTGGTGGCACGGGTACCGCGCACCCTGCGTCCCGGCATGAGCGTGGCGCCGGGCGGGAACCAGGCGCCGCCCGCCCCCGAGATCAACCTGCCCGGCCCGCAATGAACCTCTCCGCACCGTTCATCCACCGCCCGGTCATGACCACCGTGGTCATGACCGCGCTGCTGGTGTTCGGCATGTTCGCCTATGCAAACCTGCCGGTAAGCGAGCTCCCGAGCGTGGACTTTCCCACCATCAACGTCTCGGCGAACCTGCCCGGCGCGAACCCCGAGAACATGGCCGCGTCGGTGGCGACGCCGCTGGAACGCCAGTTCAGCAGTATCGCCGATCTGACGGTCATGAGCTCCACCAACACCACCGGCAACACCAATATCACCCTGCAGTTCGACCTGTCGCGCAACATCGACGCCGCGGCTCAGGACGTGCAAACCGCCATCTCCCAGAGCATCCGCCAGCTGCCGCTCAACATGCCGACGCCGCCGACCCTGCGCAAGGTCAATCCGGCGGATTTCGGTATCATCTACCTGGCCATCACGGGCAAGTCCATACCGCTCACGCAACTGGACGAATACGCCGAGACACGCGTTGCCGAGCAATTGTCGCAAATCCCGGGCGTAGCCCAGGTGCTGGTGTTCGGCTCCTACCAATACGCTGCGCGCATCTACGTCAACCCCTACGCGCTTTCCGCCCGCGGCCTGTCGCTGGACATGCTGACGAGCGCCATCCAGAGCAACAATACCAACCTACCCTCCGGCACGCTTTACGGCAGCAACCACACCTACACGGTGCAGAGCGACGGCCAGTTGATGAACGCCGATGCCTACAACCACATGATCGTTGCCTACCAGAACGGTGCGCCGGTGCACCTTTCCGATGTGGCCCAGGCCGTGGACGGCGTGCAGCAGAACAAGCAACTGACCACGTTCTCCGATGCCGACGATGAGAACGGCAAGATGCGTCCCGCCATCGTGCTCGCGGTCAAGCGCCAGCCCGGGGCCAACAGCGTGGCGGTTTCCCAGGCAGTCCAGCAGCTCATGCCCGAGATCACCCGTGAGGCACCGGGCGACACCGCAGTGCACCTACTCTACGACCGCGCCAATTTCATCAGGGGCTCCATCAGCGACGTGCGTACCACCTTGCTACTGGCCATCGTGCTGGTGGTGGGAGTGATTTTCCTGTTCCTGCGCAACCTGCGCGCGACGCTGATCAGTGCCCTGGCTCTGCCCACCTCCATCATTGGCACCTTCGCCATCATGCAGTTGGCGGGCTTCAGCCTCGACAACCTCTCGCTCATGGCCCTCACGCTGGCGGTGGGTTTCGTGGTGGACGACGCCATCGTGGTACTGGAGAACATCGTCCGTTACCGAGAGCACGGGGAGCCCAGCATGCGCGCCGCGCTGCTCGGCAGCCGCGAGATCGGGTTCACGGTGGTGTCCATGACCCTGTCGCTGGTGGCGGTGTTCATCCCCATCCTGTTCATGGGCGGCATCGTCGGGCGCCTGTTTGGCGAGTTCGCCATGACGGTGGGCATCGCCATCTTGATCTCCGGCTTCGTGTCCCTGACGCTCACACCCATGCTCTGCAGCCGCTTTCTCGCCGAGAGCGAGCGTCACGGCAAGTTGTACACGACGCTGGAGAGGGGCTTCGAGCGCACCCGCGACGCTTACCGCGTGGGCCTCACATGGTCCGTGGACCACTGGCGGACCATGCTCGGGGTCGGCGGCGCGATCCTGCTGGTGACCTTCATCCTGTTCGCGCTGGTGCCCAAGGGCTTCATCCCCAGCGAGGACACGGGCCAGGTGCTGGCCAACACCCAGGCCCCCGAGGGCATTACCTTCGACGAATTGAACGGACTGCAACAAAAGATCGCGCAGATCGTGCAGCAGAACCCAGGTGTGCAGGCGCTCATGTCCAGCGCCGGCCAGGGCTTCGGCGGTGGTGCAGGCAGCAACATCGGTCGCATGTTCATCGGCCTGAAGCCCATGCACGACCGCGAGAAGGCCGACCAGATCCTGCAGGAACTGCGCCAGGCGGTGGCCCCGCTGCACGATATGCAGGTTTATTTCCAGAACCCCCCCGCAGTCAACGTCGGCTCCATCGGCAGCAATGCCCAGTACCAGTACGTACTCCAAGGCACGGACATCGACACCCTCTACGCGGTTTCACCCAAGCTCGAGCAGGCGATGGACAAGACCCCGGGCATCCAAGACGTCAGCAGCGACCTGCAGCTCGACAACCCAGAGATCAACGTCAAGATACTGCGCGAGGCAGCGAGCACGCTCGGCGTCACCGCCCAGCAAATCCAATCCATCCTCTACGGCGCCTACGGCGGCCAGCAGGTCAGCACCATCTATGGCGCAACCAACGAATACTGGGTGATGATGCAGTTGGCGCCCCAGTACCAGTCGGACATCGGCGCCCTAGATGCCCTGTACGTGCGCGGCAGCAACAACAACCTGGTACCGTTGCGCGCGGTGGCCGACATCAACCCCGGTGTCGGCCCGCTGGAGGTCAGCCATTACGCCCAATTACCGTCGGTGACGCTGTCCTTCAACCTGGCGCCCAACATCTCTCTCGGCACAGCCACGAACCGCATAGAATCCCTGGCCAGCAGCCTGCTACCCCCCGGCATCACCGGCACCTTCGCGGGCAACGCCCAGACCTTCAAGCAGTCCATGGTGGATCTACCGATCCTGCTGCTCATCACCATCTTGGTGATCTACATGGTGCTCGCCATCCTCTACGAGCACTTCATCCACCCCATCACCATCCTCACGGCGCTGCCGCTGGCCATGGTGGGCGCACTGCTGTCGCTGCTGCTGTTCGGCGAGGAGCTTAACATCTTCAGCTTCGTGGGCCTGATCATGCTGGTGGGCCTGGTCAAGAAGAACGGCATCATCATGGTGGACTTCGCCCTGCAGATGCGCCGCGAGAAGGGCCTGTCGCCCCGTGACGCCATCATCGAGGCCTGCCTGGTGCGCTTCCGCCCCATCATGATGACCACGCTGGCCGCCATACTCGGTACCCTGCCCATCGCACTCGGTTTCGGCATGGGCGCGGAGGCCCGTCGGCCGCTCGGCATCGCCACCGTCGGCGGCTTGGTGTTCTCCCAGATGCTGACCCTGTTCATCACGCCCTCGTTCTATGTGGCCATGGAGCACCTGTCTGAACGCTTCGGCCGCCATCCGAAAGACGAAAGCGTTCCGCAGGCGGAACCGCTCACCGGCAAGTGATCACGTCTGCGATAAATTAAGGCTAACCATGAGTCAAGCGACTAACGTGGAGATCAGGAAAGACCTGCAGGGTTTCGTGACCAAGCCGAAAAGCAAGGGCGCGTCCCCGGGAGTGATCGTGATCATGGAGGCCTACGGCCTCACCGGTCACGTACAGGGCGCTTGCAGGCGGCTCGCGGACGCGGGGTACACGGCGCTGGCGCCTGACTTCTTCCACGGCGAGGTCATCCCCTACACCGATGCCCCGGCAGCCATGGCGAAAGTCGCGACTCTCAAGGACACGGTGATGCTGGACGAGATCAGCGCGGGCCTGGACTGGCTCGATGCGGAAAGCGGCAAGCCGGGCAAGAACGGCATCATCGGCTTCTGCATGGGCGGGCGCCTGGCATTCCTGGCCAACTGTCGCTTCCCCGCACGCCTGCAGGCGGCGGTGGGTTTCTACGGCGGTGCCATCGCGCCGGAAAGCACCGGTCCCGACAAGTTCGGCCGCACGCCGCCCATCGGCGAAGCCGGCAGCATGCAGGCGCCGATCTATCTTGGTTACGGCGCCGACG
>Ga0209167_10001690_pt1 | contig 12607 bp, 8 predicted proteins | sample Coa_R1_9_FD_187154 | JGI IMG/M metagenome (GOLD analysis project Ga0209167, IMG submission 187154) | Surface soil microbial communities from Centralia Pennsylvania, which are recovering from an underground coalmine fire - Coalmine... | ecosystem: Environmental > Terrestrial > Soil > Unclassified... | reverse complement strand
CTAACTTGCCGCATCTTCCGCGCGCGAGGTGCTCTTGGCGCCTGAAGGTTTGATGCGAAACGTACGAACACGATTCTCTGAGCACGCGAGATTCCAATCTTCTTCAGGGGTTGCGGACGCCATCGGCGGTGCTGATAATGGACTTCGGCTCGAGGGGGGTTGAGCGGTGATTTTTGTTCGCCTTCCGAATCCGGGAAGTTTTTACCGAACAGAGAATAAAAGGGATAACAGATGATCGAGACTCGAACAGTTCGCATGGAAATTCCCGAAGAGTCGAATCTGATTCTCGGGCAGGCGCACTTTATAAAGACGGCGGAGGACCTGTATGAAGCCGTGGTGAACAGCGTCCCGGGAGCGAAGTTCGCTGTAGCGTTCTGCGAGGCGTCCGGGCCGTGCCTGATTCGTGTCGAGTCCAACGATGAAGAACTGCGCCGGACGGCGATTGCAAACGCGGAGGCAATTGGCGCAGGGCACGCCTTCGTGCTGCTGGTGCGGCGGGCCTATCCCATCAACCTGCTGGCGCGCGTACGGGACTGCTTTGAGGTGTGCTCCATTTATTGCGCGACGTCGAATCCGGTGGAGGTGATCGTGGCGCAGACGGAGCAGGGCCGGGCGATCCTCGGCGTGGTGGACGGCTGCCCGCCCAAGGGCGTGGAGGACGCCGAAGACGCCAAAAAGCGGCACGAGTTTGTCCGGAAGATTGGTTATAAGCTTTGAGGCAAAGAGGCGAGGAATCCGGGAAGCGCAGGCGTCAAAGAATTGAACGTTAGGTCACCAAATTGACTCTTGTTTTCCTTTTTGGTTCCCTTTTGTCCCGAGTTCGGCAGAAGACTTCCAGCGTCCTTGCTTCCCTCTGCGTCCTTCTCGTGCGTTCCCGCGTTTCTTGACGCTACAAGAATGGCAGGAGCGAGCCGGAAATGCCGGCGGCATTGGGATTGAAGAGAGCGACGTAGATGAGGATGAAGGTCAGGATGATCATGATGATGCTGCAGGCCCAGGCGATCACGTTGAAGGTCAGGGTGTTGGTATATTCGCCCATGAGGTCGCGGCGGTTGATCAGCAGAAGAATGAAAATCAGCACGACCGGCAGCCAGATGCCGTTCCCTACCTGCGAGTAGATCAGGATTTTCCAGAGCGGCGCCCTCGGGATGAGAATGATTCCTGCGCCAACCACGATCAGCAGTGTGTACAGCGAATAGAAAGCGCGCGCTTCCTTGAATTTGTGGTCGAGGCCGGCTTCGAAGCCGAGGCCTTCGCAGATGACGTGCGCCGTGGAGAGCGGAAGGATCGACGCGGCGAAGAGCGAGGCGTTTAAGAGGCCGAAAGCGAACAGCAGGCCGGCCCAGTGGCCGGCGAGAGGGCCGAGGGCCTCGGCGGCATCCTTGGCGCTGGCGATGTTGGTCATACCGTGGGCGTGCAGGGTGGCGGCGCAGCAAACGATGATGAAAAAGACGATCACCATGCAGGAGATGCTGCCAACGAGAACGTCCCACCTGGCATGCTTGTACTGACGCGGGCCGACGCGCTTCTCGACGAAGCCGGCCTGAAGATAGAAGAACTGCCAGGGAGCGATGGTGGTGCCCACGAGGCCGATCAACATCAGGAGATAGGGCGTGCTGACGTGAACGGGCGGGATCAGGGTCTGGCGGGCGGCATAGAGCCAGTCCGGTTTAGCCATGAACGCGGAAATAATGTAGGAGACGTAAAAGCCGCAGGCCACAAGAAAGATCTTTTCGACGGCGCGGTAAGTGCCCAAGACGACGAGGAGCCACACGGCGATGGCCGCGAGCGGGACCGAAATATATTTGCTGACGTGCAGGACCTCGGAAGCGGCGGCGACACCGGAAAACTCGGCGACGGTGTTGAAGAGATCGATCGCCAGGGCAGCGACCATGACAAAAAACGTGGAGCGGAAGCCGAATTCCTCGCGGATCAGGTCGGAGAGGCCCTTGCCGGTGACCACTCCCATGCGGGCGCACATTTCCTCGCTGACGTAGAGGGCGATGGTCATGGGAATCAGCGACCAGAGGAGCGCATAGCCGAAGTGCGCGCCGGCCTGCGAATAGGTGCCGATGCCACCGGCGTCGTTGTCGACGTTCGAAGTGATCAGCCCGGGACCCACGACGGCAAGGAAGACAGCGATGCGGCGGCGCCAAGTTCGGCTGCGGCGGCCAAAGTCCTGGCCCCGCGTGCGCAGGGAGGAAATCCTGTCGTTCAGTGTGGTGCGAGTAGTCATGCAAATGACTCATTCACATCCAGGAATCTTATCCCGGTCTAAGTCAAATCCCAGAACTAAGGCATCCCTTGATCGGGCGTTCTTTCGTGGGTCTAAAGCCTGTCTGCCGAAAGGCAGGCCCCGCGCTTCCACTGCTTACTCTTAGCCGAATCCCAAAACCTTACTTCAGCGGCTAAAGGCGCACTCATTTTTTCCGCGGCTGACGGCACGACTGAAAGTCGCGCCCCGACACAGAACGGGCGTCGTCCGGCGAAGCGGCGAAACCATCGGCTCTCGCCGCGGCCACGGTCGCGTTCCTACCAAGAAAAGGCGTGCATTCTGTTCCGCGACTGGCCGTCCTCACATCTAGAGTTTGGCGCGCAGGCGGCCGACCACATCGTCCACGGTAATCGCGCCGATCGGGTGCTTCTCGTGATCGACGACGGTCAAGCTGCGCAAATTGTACTTATCAAACAGCTCGAACACTTCGTTGTCATCGGTTTCCGGCGTCACGGACAAGTGCGGCTCGGAGACCAGCTCCGAAACACGCTGATCGGAGGCGGCGAGGAGGAGCCGCGAGATCGGGACAGCGCCAGCCAGCGTGGCGTCGCGATCGATCAAGACGATGTTGTCGAGCTGGTCGGACGAAATCTCGTGGAACCGGATATAGTCGATCACCTCGCCGAGCGTGGCTTCCTCGCCGACGACGACGATCTCCGTGTTCATCATGCCGCCCGCACTGTTTTCGCCGAAGCGCAGGAGTTCTTCGACTTCCTCGGCTTCGCGATGGCCCATTTCGTGCAGCACTTCCTCAGATGTTTCGGGCGGAAGGCTGGCGATCAGGTCGGCGGCGGCGTCCGGGCTCATCTCCTCAATGATGTCGGCGGCCTTTTCGGGGTCGAGTTTCTCGACAACCTGGGCCTGCAATCGCTTGTCGAGTTCGGGGAGAGTTTCGGCGGCAACGTTCTCATCGAGGGAGTTAATGATGGATTGACGTTCGGCGGGAGAGAGCTCCTCCATGAGGTCGGCGAGATCGGCGGGGTGGAGTTTCTCGAGCCTGTCGCTCGAAATGCGCAACTTCACGCGGCGGAGCGGATCGGATTCGATCAGGTTGACGAACTCCCAGCGTATCGTGTTTGTGGGAAGCTTCTTCTGAATCCGGCGGATCGTGTTGGGAGGGACGATTCCCTGCAGGAGGCGCCGAACCGCCGCGGAGATGCCGACGCCGACATCTTCGATGCGAAGCTCCGTGTTGCCGTTCGTGCGGTAATCGCCCAGGTCCACGTCGTTGACGCGGACCACCTTGCGACCATGCGTGTCGATGATTTGTTGATCGAGAAGGTCTTTCCGGACCGCCAGCCAAGATTCATTCGGATGGAAGAGTTCGAGCGAGGACTCGTCGGTGGTGAGGTTCACCTGGCCCGGGGCGACGGCGCCGATCTGGTCGTGGCGGGCGACCAGGGGACGGTAACGGCCTCGGCTGAGAAGCAGGCGTGAGATGCGGCTGGGCTGCTCCGACGGGACGACAAACATCTCCTTCACACGGCCGACGAACTGACCGGCGGAGTCGTAAGTAGCGGCGCCCAACAATTCCGTAGCGTGCAGCATGATGAACCTCACAAAGGCCGAAATCCGAAAGTCCTTAAAGCCGAAGAGCCCTGTTTCGAGAGCATTCGAAGGGCCGAAATTCGCAAAGGCCGAAATTCGAAACGCGAAACTCGAAAATCGCCAGCGCCAAAGCCCATGGCCGGTGCTGTTGGCACCCCAAGAACCAAGCACCACCGATCTTATGGACGCCGGCCGGCGCAACCGAAGTCGCCCCCGACGCGAGCCAGCTTTGGCCGACCACAAGGGCCAAAAAAAAAGCCCGGGCCGGCACTGGATCCGGCTCGGGCAAAGGCAAGGAGCCCGCGACTACTTCAGACCGGGTCGTGCCTCCCTGTCGGCTCGCACCCATTCGGGCAGCGAGCGGTTCCAGCCGGAACGTGCAATCGCGGAACCTCGCGCCACGCCGTCGGCGTAGCCAGCACCGCGACGAATTGGCCGGGAACCTGGCTTCGAGCTACTGCTCAGGGTACAGCTGCGCCAAGTTCCGGGCTCCGAATTTGACAAACCGTCCATCACGCTCAAGAAATTTGATGCGAATTATTAGTTAAAAGCAGTTGCAGAGATTGTCAAGCAAAGAGTGGATGTTACGGACGATTTTTGTGCGCGAAGACCATATTTGTCGGCTTTTGCCGACGGCGGCGGCAATCGGCGGCGTAAAGATCCCAATAGGTGCCGCGAATGTAGTCGTGGGCGGAGTAGCCGAGGGCGCGGGCGGTGCGGTCGATGGCAGCGGGACGACCCTCGAGCTCGAGGAAGGTGCCGACCGGGGTCTCGTCCAGGTCCAGATGCAGACCGGGCAGGCGAAAGCTCGTGCGATATTTTTCGTAACGGAAGGACGGGCGAAGGCCGATCGCCTCAAAGAGGCGGGCTGTGCGGGCGGGATCGCGAACCGGCGCTTCTCGTTCGAGCTTCTGCTTGTGGCGCGGGGCGGACTTCCGGGCGCGGTGGCGGGTCCGTTCCTGGACTGGCGGCGCTTTTGAGGTGAGCTTGGCGTCGCGGCGACCGGATTTGGATGTTTCAACGCGGAGACGCACGAGGCGTCCGTGGCGGCGGAAGTCGGCGTTGGGCGTGTCGTAGAGGGTGTTTTCCTCGAAGATGCGACCATGATCCCGAGCGCCGATTTTTCGCAGGCGGCGAAGGAGGCCGGGCAGGTTGCGGACGTCAAGTTTGATTTCGGTTTCGACGTTCGTGGCCATAAAAACAGTATACGACGGCCGGCGAAACCGTAGCGGGCTGGTCCGCGGTTCCACGCCTTATGGCGGAATGGTATGGTGGGAATAAGGAGACGTAATCCCAAAGAGTAGCAAAGCCGCTCCCGCTGCGGGGCGTTGATGCGGCAATTCAGCCCAGGACTACATGCAAGAATACTCGGCTTCTGACGCTCGGTTGTGTGGCCTGCTCTGCACCTGCTTGTTTGTCAGCATGATGCTGTGCGGAGTGGCGAAAGCGCAGGAGGTCTCGACAGTGCCCCCGACCTCCCGCGCAGCCGTGGGGCCGACAGGTCAATCTACGCAGAAGACGGGCAATCCCGAGCAAACCCGTCCGCCTGCCTCAGCGCGCACACCGCAAGAGGAAAGGGCGCAGGTGAATCCTGGGGCGCCGTGCATTCAACCTGCGCCAGTGGTGACCTGGCGGGAGTATCGCGGTCCTTTCCAAAAGACGGTGGGGCTGTTCGCCAGGCGGCTTGAGCGCAAGTCTGTGGGACCGGTGCACTACAAACCAGGCGCCCTGATGTGCACGATCACGCTGAAGGACAAGGCCCGTTTATTGGCATGGGATGCAGCCGACCCGGTAACTTTTATGTCCGTGAGCTTCAACGCCGGGCTGTCGCAAGCGCAGGATTCCGACCGGAGCTTCGGCCAGGGCGGCGAGGGTTACGGGAAGCGATTTGCGGCCGCCGCCGCCGACCAGGCGTCGTCGCTGTTCTTCAAGGATTTCGCGTACCCAAGCCTGCTCCGCGAGGATCCGCGCTATTACCCGCTGGGCGAAGGCAGCACCGGCAGACGCCTGGGGCACGCCGTCAAGCATGCATTCGTCGCGCACAGCGAAAATGGCCGCAGCATGTTCAACTTATCCGAATGGGCTGGCACGGTCAGCGCAGCCTCGCTCAGCAATCTCTATCACCCCGGAAACAAGCGCGGATTCTCGCCGACGGCCGAAGAGGTCGGCGAATCTGTCGGGAGTGACGTGGGGTACGACATCCTGCGCGAGTTCTGGCCGGAAATTGCTCGGAAGTTTCGCCTGCCCTTCAAGCAGCAAGGGCAGCCATAGAGCCCGAGGGGAGGCGCGGATTCAGACGGACCGGGGAGCAACGGTTAGTCAGCGGGGCCGCAGGATACCATTGCGCTTCCAGAGCTTGTCCCATTGCCAGATGCCGCCTCGAGCTGCGTCGGGCAAGCGATAGCCGAGCTGGTGGCCGAGCATGAGGATTTGGCCACGATGATGCGCTTCGTGGGAGAACATGTAGGCGAACATCGCCGCGTTTGCGGGCCAGACCGGCATCCAGTCGTCACGCCAGAATATCGTGACGCGGCGCTTGGGATCGTCGGAAAGACCTTCCATCAGCATTTTCAGGCACTGGTCCGCGCTTTGCTTGTGGGCCGCTGCAGCCTGCTTCATGGTGCAACGGTGCGGGTCGAGCGGCGCAGGACCCTTCAGGTGCGGAGCGGACTTGCGGAGCCATCGCAAGCGGCAATTGTGGAGATGAGCGAAGATCGCGGCAATTGTGCGTCCGCCGCGGGAAGCTTCTCCCGGCGGCTTGGCGCGCCAGGCACGCGGATCAAGATGCGCGAGGATCAGCTGATTCATCGCGTCGTTGATCGCGTAGGTCGCCAGCAGCGTGTCGCGATGGTCCGCAGGCGGTCCGGCGGCGGAGCGGCGCATTATCGTTTAGGAATGCCGGACGTCGGTGCTGCCTGCTTTTGCGGCACGAGCGAGGAATCGGGCGAATCGGCAAAGGTTTCGGCGGAGGATTCGGCCGGCGAGGAGTTGGATTCGGCTTCGGCGGGTTGTTCGCCGGAGATGTCGTCGGCTGCGGATCCGATGGATTGCTCGCGGGCGTCGGCGGTCGCGTTCGCAGTAGCTTCCCCCGAAGATGCCGGGCTAAAGCCCGGCGCTACGTTTAAACCTTCAGACGAGAGAGCATCTGTTTCCGATGATGCGTCGGCTTCGGCGAGCGCTTCGGATTCGGGTTCGGTCGGGGCGATGCCGGCGTCGGAACCGAGGGCGGCCTGGGCGAGCTGCTCGAATTCCTTGAGGCTGGGGAGCTCGTCGAGGTCGGAGAGGCCGAAACGCATCAGGAATTGCTTGGACGTGCGGTAGAGGATGGGGCGGCCAATGACTTCCTTGCGGCCGCAGGTGGTGATGAGGCGCTTTTCGAGGAGCGTCTTGATGACGCCACCGACGTTGACGCCGCGAATCTCGTTGATTTCGGGCACGGTGGCCGGCTGCTTGTAGGCGATGACGGCGAGCGTTTCCAGCGCGGGCATGGTGAGGCGAATGGGCGGCTGAAGGCTCTTGATGAAGCGACGGACAACTTCGTGGTGCTGCGGCTTGGTGTAGAACTTCCAGCCGCCGGCCACTTTGCGGATTTCGATGCCGCGGTCGTCGGTGGAATAGGAGGCGACGAGGAGGTCGAGCGCGGCGCGGACTTCGACCTTGGGGGCGGCGAGCGCATTCGCAAGATGGTCGATGGTAGCGGGCTCGTCCGCCGCGTAAATGACGGCTTCCAGGGCGGAGCGCAGTTCGCGCGAACGCGCTTCCTGTGCCAGCGCCTCCGGCGGTTCAGCTTCAGCCGACTGAGGAGTTTGGGCCTGCTGCTCCTCCGACTGCAATTCCTGCGATTCAGGTTCCTGTGGCATGCGGCTCAGCTCACAAAACACAAAATTACGGCTCGAAAACACGAACGAACAGAGAATCTACCATCTTTGCGCGCTGATTCGCTAGAATAATGGGATATGGCGCACACCAGGCATCGAACTGTCGGCGTGAAAGTGGGCAAAGTGGAGGTCGGCGGAGGCGCGCCGATCGTCGTGCAGTCGATGACGAACACGGATACGGCGGACGTGGCCTCGACCACGAAGCAGTGCCTCGAACTGGCGCAGGCGGGATCGGAACTGCTGCGCGTGACGGTGAACGTTCCGGAGGCGGCGGCGGCCGTGCCGGAAATCAAGAAGCGGCTGCTGGACGCGGGCTGCGATGCTCCGGTGATCGGCGATTTTCATTACAACGGGCACGTCCTGCTGACGAAGTATCCGGATTGCGCGCGCGACCTCGACAAATACCGGATCAACCCCGGGAACGTAGGCCACGGGCAACGGCGCGACGAACAGTTCTCCACGATCTGCAAAGTGGCGCGCGACCACGGCAAGCCGGTGCGCATCGGCGTGAATGGCGGGTCGCTGAACCAGGAACTGGTGATGCGCAAGATGCAGGAGAACACGGACCGCGACCTGGGAAAAACGTCGGAAGAGATCATCAACGAGTGCATGGTGCTGTCGGCGCTGGAATCGACGGAGCTGGCGCTGGAATGCGGGCTGCGCAAGGACCAGATCATCATTTCGTGCAAGGTGTCGCGGCCGAGCGACTTGATCGAGATTTATCGCGACCTGGCGCAAAAGACGGACCAGCCGCTGCATCTTGGGCTGACCGAAGCGGGCATGGGCGCGAAGGGACTGGTGTGGTCGGCGGCGTCGATGGGGATTCTGCTGGGCGAAGGAATCGGCGACACGATTCGGATTTCGTTGACGCCTCGGCCGAACGGCGACCGTCGCGATGAAGTGTACGCGGCGTGCGAATTGCTGCAATCGCTGGGGCTGCGGACGTTCGCACCGAGCGTGACGGCGTGTCCTGGCTGCGGGCGAACGACGAGCACAACGTTTCAGGAGCTGGCCGAAAGCATTCAGGACTACATCCGCGACCAGATGCCGGAATGGAAGCGGCATTACGAGGGCGTGGAGGAATTAAAGCTGGCGGTGATGGGCTGCATCGTCAACGGGCCGGGCGAATCGAAGGCGGCAAACATCGGGATCAGCCTGCCGGGAACAGGCGAAGCGCCGCGCTGCCCGGTCTATATTGATGGGCAGAAATTCAAGACGCTGGAAGGCACGTACGACGAGCTTTCGGTCGCGTTCCGCGCGCTGCTCGACGATTACGTCTCGACGAAATACCACAGGCGCGAAACCCCGCTTCCCGCCGTTGAGGTGCCCGTAGAGGCGCGGGGTGCCAGCAAGTCCACGCTGCGAGTCATCGCATAAGCTAACGCGTCTTACGCCATCTGTTCCCCCTCGATTACCCCTGCACGCTTCGTTTTGCGGTAGACTCGCGGAAATTGAGCCTCGCTTATCGATTAGGACGCGAAGGAAAAAGCAGATCCCTCACCCCCATCCGCATACAACGCGGCTGGGTTCGGGATGACAGCGAGGAGTTAGCGCGGAAGCGTGATCATGCCGACTGAAGCGGAACTTTTGCGGCGACCCGACTCTTCAGAACGACCAGCGGCGTCTGGACACCCGTCTAACTGGAGGCTGGGATTCTGGGGCCTGATTGCGACGCAGTTTGAAACTGGCTTCAACGACAACGGTCTGAAGTTCCTCGTAACTTATCTCGTGATCGGAATGAATCTCGCGCAGGCCGAACGCGATCGTCTCGTCCCGATCGTGGGATTGATGTTCGCTCTGCCGTTCATTCTGTTCTCGATGACAGGGGGCTACTTCGCAGATCGTTACAGCAAACGCAGCGCAACGATTGGAACTAAACTGTTCGAAATCGGCGTGATGTTTTTTTTCATTCTGGCTCTGGCCCTGCATAGTCTGCCCCTGGAATGTGCTGGTGTATTTCTCATTAGCGTTGAGGGCGCCGTCTTCGGCCCGTCCAAGTACGGCTTGTTACCCGAGTTGTTGCCCGAACATAAGCTTTCCTGGGGAAACGGGATCATCGAATTTGGGACATTTCTGGCGGCTATTGCCGGACAGGTTGCCGCAGGCGGTCTGGCCCAGCGTTACCAGGGCCGCGAGGCGGTCGCCGGATTGGTCCTTCTCGGTTTCTCGTGCATCGGGCTACTGACCAGCCTAGCAATTTCGCGCGTTCCAGCAGCTGACCCTCAGCGGAAGTTTCATTGGAATCCGATTGGTGACCTCTGGAGAGAGCTCAAAAGAATCCGCCAAGATCGTGTACTCGCTTGGGCTGTGCTCGCCAACACCTATCTTTTCTTCCTCGCGGCCCTGCTTCAAACCGTGATCTTGATCTACAGTCACGACGTTTTGCGGATTGATGATGTGCACACGACCTATCTGACCGCTGCGCTGGCGATCGGCATTGGCGTAGGCAGCCTCGCCGCAGGCTATCTCTCCGGCGGGAAGATAGAGTACGGGCTGATTCCGCTCGGCGCGATCGGCATGACGGTTTTCGCCGCGTTCATGTACCAACCTAGCCATTCGCTGACAGCTGTTGGAATCCACCTCGCACTACTCGGCTTCTTCGGCGGCATTTTTGCCGTTCCCCTCGGCGCGCTGATTCAGCATCGGCCCCGGCCTGAAGAAAAGGGTGGCGTGATTGCCGCCGCGAATCTCGTCTCGTTCGTCGGAATCGGCGTTGCCTCGGGCGCATACTACTTGTTCGCAGACATTTTCCATCAGACTGCCCGCGGCATGTTTCTTGATGGCGCGGCTCTTACGCTTGTTGCGACCGCATATTCCATTTACTTACTTCCTGATTCTTTGCTGCGTTTCGTGCTGTGGATGCTGACGCATTCGCTGTACCGGATTCGCGTGGAGGGGCGGGACAACATTCCGGAGACGGGCGGGGCGCTGTTCGTCGCGAATCACATGTCTCTGGTGGATGCGTGCCTGCTGATCGCTTCGACGGACCGGCCGATTCGTTTCCTGATGTTCAAGGGCATCTACGACCTGCCGTATATCAAGCCGTTCGCGAAAATGATTCGGGCGATACCGATTTCGTCGGAACTGCGGCCGCGCGAGATGCTGCAGTCGTTGCGCGAGGCAACGAACTCGATTCGGGCAGGCGAGGTGGTCTGCATTTTCGCCGAGGGGCAGATCACGCGCATCGGGCAGATGCTTCCCTTCCGGCGCGGCATGGAACGCATCATGAAGGGCGTGGACGCGCCGATCGTGCCGGTGAACCTGGATGGCGTGTGGGGCAGCATCTTCAGTTTCGAGCGCGAGCGTTTTTTGTGGAAGGTCCCGCGGTCGATTCCGTATCCGGTCACGGTGAGCTTTGGCGCACCGATGCCGCCGACATCCACAACATTTGAAGTCCGGCGCGCGGTGCAGAACCTGCAGACGGAGGCCTACAAGCATCATAAGAAACGGTTGCACACGCTGCATCGCGAATGGGTCAGTACCGCTCACCGGCATCCACTGCGTTTTGGGATTGGAGACAAGCGGCGGCCGCGCATGAAGTGGGGCGGCGCGCTGCTGGCTTCGATTCTGCTGGCGCGACGACTGCGAAAAACCTGGGCGGGACAGGAAATGGTGGGGATTCTGCTGCCCCCCTCCGTACCGGGCGCGCTGGTGAATTACGCGGCGACGCTGTCCGGGAAAATTCCGGTCAATTTGAATTATACGGCGTCGAACGAAACACTCGCGTCGTGCGCGGCGCAATGCAAACTCGAAACGGTGATCACGACGAAGCTGCTGCTGGAGAAGATTCCGCTCGAAGTCCCGGGCAAGGCGATCCTTCTCGAGGAAGCGGCTGCTTCACCAACGACTGGCGAGAAGCTGACGGCGCTGCTGCTGTGGTTTCTGCCGGGCTGGTGGCTGGAGCGCCTGCTGGGCGGCCGGACGCGCTCACTCGACGATCTGGCGACTGTGATTTTCTCGAGCGGCAGCACGGGCGAGCCGAAGGGCGTGATGCTGACGCACTACAACATCGCGTCAAATATCGAGCAGGTGGGGCAGACGTTCATGCTGGACCGCACGGATTGCCTGCTCGGGGTGCTTCCCTTCTTCCACTCCTTCGGATTCACGGTGACGCTGTGGATGCCCGCTGTGCTGGGCGTCGGAGTGGCCTACCACCCGAGCCCGCTCGATCTGAGCGCAATCAGCGAAATCGTGCGCGATTATCGCGTGACGTTTCTGCTGGCGACGCCGACGTTCCTGCAGGCGTATCTGCGGCGCTGTTCGCCCGAGGACTTCGGCAGCCTGCAGTTCGTGGTGGTCGGCGCGGAGAAATTGCCGGAGCGGCTGGCGCTCGCGTTCGAGGATCGATTTGGTATTCGGCCACTGGAAGGTTATGGAGCGACGGAGTGTTCTCCGGTGGTTGCGGTGAACACGAAGGACTTTCGCGCGCCGGGATTCCGGCAGGTGGGCGCAAAACGTGGAAGGATCGGGCATCCGCTGCCGGGCGTGAGCGTGCGCATTGTGGATGCGGACACGCGCGAGCCGGTTCCGGTCGGCACGCCGGGACTATTGCTCGTTCGCGGACCGAACGTGATGAAGGGCTATCTTGGCAAGCCGGAGAAAACGGCGGAGGTTTTGCAGGACGGCTGGTATGTGACCGGGGACATCGCCGCAGAAGACGAGGACGGATTCCTGACGATTACCGACCGTCTGAGCCGCTTCAGCAAAATCGGCGGCGAAATGGTGCCGCACATTAAAATCGAAGAGAAGCTGCACGAACTGGCCGGCGCGACGGAACAGAAGTTCGTCGTCAGCGGCGTGCCCGACGGAAAAAAAGGCGAACGGCTCGTGGTGCTGCACACGCTCGGGCCCGACGAAATCAAAAGCGTGCTGGAACGGCTGCCCGAAACCGGGTTACCGAATCTGT
>Ga0209167_10001689_pt1 | contig 12609 bp, 10 predicted proteins | sample Coa_R1_9_FD_187154 | JGI IMG/M metagenome (GOLD analysis project Ga0209167, IMG submission 187154) | Surface soil microbial communities from Centralia Pennsylvania, which are recovering from an underground coalmine fire - Coalmine... | ecosystem: Environmental > Terrestrial > Soil >... | reverse complement strand
CCACTAGGCTTCGGCCAGTTCGGCGTTCAGGCGTTGTTCCAATCGGTCGGCGAGGCGGCGTTTCCAGTCGCGGGGGGCGCCGAGCACGAGGGCGAGGTGGCGGGCGCGGCGGTAGAAGAAGTGGCAGTCGGCTTCCCAGGTGAAGCCGATGCCGCCGTGGGTCTGGATGTTTTCCTTGGACGCCAGCCAATAGGCCGCGGATGCGGCAACCCGCGCCGCGGCGGCCGCCAGCGGCAGTTCGGGGGCATCGCTCGACAGCGCCCAGGCGCCGTAATAGGCGTTGGCGCGGGCGACCTGGTTCTTGACGAAGACATCGGCCAGCTTGTGCTTGATCGCCTGGTAGCTGCCGATCGGCCGGCCAAAGGCATAGCGTTCGAGCGCGTAATCGCGCGCCATTTCCAGTGCGCGGTCGGCGCCGCCCAACTGCTCGAAGGCGATCAGGATCGCGGCCCGGTCCTGGATGCGGGCAAGCTGGGCAAGAGCATCGCCGCCATCGCCCAGCGGTTCAACCGGTGCATTGTCGAAGCTGATTTTCGCCGCGCCCCGCGTCGGATCGATCGTCGCGACCCCCTCGCGCGTGACACCTGGCCCGGTCAGGTCGACCAGGTACAGCCCGGGCCCGGCCTCGCCTTGCGCCAGCACCACCGCGCGGGTCGCCACCAGGCCATCGGTCACCGGCAGATTGACCCCGGTCAAGGCGCCCCCCAAGGCGCTGCCACGGACGCGGGCGGCGAGTCGCTCCGGCAGCAGCGGACCGGGTCCTTCGGTCACCGCCATGGTGCCGACCAGTTCGCCGGTCGCCACCTGCGGCAGCAGCGCCGCCTTTTGTGCTTCCGAACCGGCCAGCAGCACGGCCTCGGCAAACAGGTAGACACTCGATGCGAACGGCACCGGCGCGACCGCGCGGCCCAGTTCCTCGGCCAGCGCGCACAGTTCGACATAGCCAAAGCCCAGCCCGCCATAGCTTTCCGGGATGGCCGCGCCGCACCAGCCCTGCTCGCCGATCCGCGCCCACAGCGCCGGGTCATGGCCACTCTGCGGATTTTCCAGCACGCCGCGCACCACCGACAGCGGCGCAACCCCCATCAGGAACTTGCGCGCCTCGTCCTTCAGCGCCTTCTGGTCGTCGGTGTAATCGAAGTTCAAGCTTCACCTCTCCTGGCGCACAGCGCCCATTCCTCGCGCCCGGCCTCCCGCCTTGCTTGCCATGCAACCTGCCATCCAGCCTGACAAGGCGCCATGATGGGCCATTCAGCGTATGAACCGGGCGCCTACGGTGCTGCGAAGTGGCGGAACCTTTACAATACTTCACCCCTGTTGCAATACCGCGCCGACATGCGGAAAACCCGCGCCGACTTTTCTGCGGAGACATCAGGATGCCACGCCCACGCGATATCGCGGCTATCGACACGCTGATCGGCTTTCGCGATTACACCCATGCCCCGGTGGTCGCCAGCGAGCGCGTCAAATGGGAAAAACACCCCGCCGAATACATGTTCAAGGACCTGCCCGACGCGCTGGCCGGCGGTGAGACGCGCGATTCCTCGATCGAGGAAACGCTGGCCCAGATGGACCAGTTCAACATCGCCATCGGCGTCGTCCACACCAATGACGACCGCTCGCTCGACGCCCTGAAGCGTTACCCCGACCGCTTTGTCGGGATCATGCCGACCAATCCGCACCTCGGCATGGACGCTGTCCGCGCCATTCAGAAGGCGCATGACGACTACGGCCTGCGCGGCATTTCGATGTTCCCCTCAGGCCAGAACCCGCCGTGCCCGATCAACGACAAGCACTGGTATCCGATCTATGCCAAATGCGTCGAGCTGGGCATTCCCGCCTTCTGCACCACCGGCGTTCCCGGCCCGCGCATCCCGATGATGCCGCAATATGTCGGGCATCTCGACGAGATCTGCTACGATTTCCCCGAACTCAAGATCGTCATGCGCCACGGCGCCGAGCCCTGGGTCGACCTCGCCGTCAAGCTGCTGCTGAAGTGGCCCAACCTCTATTATTCCACCTCGGCCTTCGCGCCCCGCTACTGGCCAAAGGAAATCATCAATTTTGCCAACACCCGCGGCGCCGACAAGATCATCTATGGCGGCTATTTCCCGATGGGCCTGGAACTGTCCCGCATCTTCCGCGAAATGGACAACGTCCCCTTCAAGGATGAAGTCTGGCCCAAGTTCCTGCGCGAAAATGCCGCCAGGGTGCTGGGGATCGAGAGCGGAAAATGATGGGTTGGTCCCGGCGCATTCACGTCAGGCGCTCGCGGCGCGATCGATGTTGATCGACGCGCCCGAGATAAAGCTCGCGCGGTCCGAAGCCAGGAACAGGATGAGATCGGCAACTTCTTCCGGTTGTCCAGCACGCCCGGTCGTCACCGCCGCGCGGATTGTGTCGGGCGACCCGAGTTTTGCAAAGATGCCGTAAAATTCGCCCGCCATCGCCGTTTCGATCAGTCCCGGGTGAACGGCATTGATGCGAATATCATGTCCGGCCCGCAGATTTTCGACCGCCGCGCTGCGCGTAAAATGAGCGACGGCTGCCTTGCTGGCGCCATAGGACGCCATGATCGGATTGCCCTTGAGCGAAGCGGTCGAGGACAGGTTGATGATCGCGCCCTTGCCCTGCCGGCGCATGAAATCGAGCGCCACCCGCATACCGTGCAGCGATCCTTCGACATTGATGGCAAAGGTCCGGTGATAGATGTCCATCGCTGGATCGCCGACGCTGTCCTTGAGCGAAACGCCGGCACTGTTGACCAGGATGTCGAGCCGCCCGAAGTCCGTGTCGATCCACTGGCGGATGACGTCCCACCCGGCAGAATCGGCAACATCGAGCATCCTGGCGCCGCCGCCGACCTGCGCCGCGACAGCCTCCGCCCCGGCCTGGTCACGGTCCACCGCCAGCACCTTGGCGCCGGCCTCCGCCAGTGCCCGGGCGGTTGCCCGGCCGATCCCCGACGCAGCGCCGGTAACCAGCGCGACCTGCCCCGAAAGATCGATCCAGCGTTCCGTCATGCTCGCGCCTTTTCGAGGATATGCACGGCCGAGGCGGAGACCCCTGCGAAACCGAGCACATGCGCCAGGCCGATCCGGGCACCGGCAACCTGCCGCGCACCAACTTCACCGCGCAGGTGATAGACGATCTCGACGATATTGGCGACGCCGGTAGCGCCGATCGGATGGCCCTTGGCGAGCAGCCCGCCCGAGACGTTGACCGGGATGCGCCCGCCCAGTGCGGTATCGCCGCTGTCGATCAGTCGTCCAGCCTGGCCGTCTGCGCAAAGCCCGAGATTCTCGTAGTGCAACAGTTCGGCGGTGGCGAAGCAATCGTGCAATTCGACCATATCGAGATCTTCCGGACCGATGCCGGCCATCGCGTAGGCCTTGCTGGCCGCAAGCCTCGTGACGGTATTGGGATCGAACAGCTCTGGGCTGCGTGGCTCGTAGGGATCGGAGACCAGCGCCGAACCGCGGATGCGAACCGCGCGGGTCAGGCCCAGTTCGCGCGCCTTCTTTTCCGAGACGACGATCACCGCTGCTGCGCCGTCGACATTGGGCGAACACATCAGCTTGGTCAGCGGCCAAGCGATCATTTCGCTGGCCAGCACTTCTTCCAGCGGGGTTTCGGTGCGATAGGCGGCCTTGGGATTGAGCGTGGCGTGGTGGTGATTCTTGACCGCAACCTGGGCGAATTGCTCGATGGTCGTGCCATAGCGGTTGGCATGGACCATCCCCGCCTCGGCAAATATCGAGGGCGGCGCCACCGATCCGAACAAGCTCTCCGGCGGTGGCCCTTCGGTGCGCGGGCCGCCCATCAGCCCGCGCGGATTCTTCTCCGCACCCACGGCCAGCACGACATCATATTCGCCGCTCTTCACCGCCAGGATCGCCTGACGGACCGCCGTGGCTCCAGCGGCGCAGGCATTGGAGACATTGACGCAATCGGCACCGGTCTGGCCGATCAACTGCAACATCCGTTGCGCCACCATCGATGCCGAATTGAACGTCGAACCGGCATAGACCGCCTGGACGTCGCGGATCGAAAGCCCGGCATCGTCGAGCGCCAGCAATGCAGCCTCTGCGGCCAGTTCAAAAGGGGTCCGGTCCGGATAACGGCCGAACTTGATCATGTCGGCCCCGACGATGAATGCGTCACTCATGCCGAAATTCCTTCGGGCTCGAAATGAAAGCCGACATAGGGCGCGCCCTCGCTGTCGCAAGCCCCACCGGCATCATCGAAGATCACGCGCACCGGCATTCCGGGGCGCACCGCGCCAGGATCGACGTTGCGCAAGGTTCCTTTCAACGCGAGGCCATCGTCGAGATCGACGATCGCCGAGACGAATGGCACCTTGATGCCGGGATAACTGCGGTGGACGACGGTCCAAGTGAAGACCTTGCCCGTCTCTGCCCCGCGGAACGACGTGAGCGCGTCGCGGCTGCCACAATTGCGACAGGCCATCGTCTTGTCGCAGGTCGCGGCACCGCAGACATTGCAACGGAAACCTTCGATCGATGGTGTCCCGCCGTCGCCGACGCGGATAGCCTTGTGTCCCGATCGCGGTTTGAGGATGCTGTCCGTGGCCAAGCTATTTTCTCCTTCGAACCGGGGCAAATTAGGGGCAGATATCCGATGGCGCGAATCAGGTAATACCGCGCCGGCGATTCGTTTGCCACAGCCGCATCACTCTCTCGCCTGCCACCTGATCAATGAACCGCACCTATTGCAATGACGCCGGTGATGTCTAGTAGAATGGGTCGTGGCGAGGCACTGGAGTGCTGTATTGACGCGGGTTGCGGATTTGCACGGTGGCGGCGGAAGCTGTTGATGGTTTTTGGTGAGAGCGTAGATTGATGGACACGGATAGGGATGTGCTGGGGCTTGGGGCTTTGGTTCGGGACCGGGGGGCGTTGGTGCGTCATCTGGAGTGTGCGGATACGGCGCCTTTGCTGATGGTGCTGGTGCATCTGGGCGGCGATGCTTCGTGGCTGGGGCGGATTGCGCCGTATATCAAGGGGCCGTGGAGCTTTCATGACGAGACCCCGGCGGAGCTGAGGGCCGAGCTGCGCGAGGCTTTGGCCGATGTGCTCAGCGATTACGCCAGTTCGGGCCGCCCGTTGCCGGTGACGCCGCCGATGGATCTGTTGCCGCAGATGCTCGATGCCTGCACGGGCCAGCATGTGCCGCCCGAATATGTGCCGCTGGTGCTGGAGGAGATCGACCTGGCGGGTGATGATCCCAAGACGGTGCGCTGGCGCCAGCAGCCCGATGCGAAGACATTGGCCAATTTCAAGGTGCTGGTGATCGGCGCGGGGTTTTCGGGGGTGGCGCTGGCGATCAAGCTGGGCCAGGCGGGGATTCCCTACGTGATCGTCGAGAAGAACGACGAGGTCGGCGGCACCTGGTACGAGAACACCTATCCCGGCGTCGGCGTCGACACCGCCAACCACTTCTATTCGTACAGCTTTGCGATCAACGACGACTGGAATCACTTCTTCGCCAAGGGCGACGAGATCGAGACCTACATCAAGCGCAATGCCGAGATGAACGGCATCCGGCAGAACATCCGCTTCACCGAAGAAGTCACCTCGGCGGTGTGGGACGCGGCATCGCTGTTGTGGCAAATTGATATCCAGCGCGCCGATGGCAGCAGCTACCGCGTTTCAGCCAATGCCGTGGTCAGCGCGGTGGGCCAGCTCAACCGGCCGCAGGTGCCCGACATTGCCGGGCTTTCGGACTTTGCGGGTCCGGCGTTTCATAGCGCGCGCTGGGACCACAGCGTCGATCTGACGGCCAAGAAGGTGGCGATGATCGGCACCGGGGCATCGGGCATGCAGATCGGGCCGGTGATCGCGCCCAAGGTCGGGCTTCTCACCATCTTCCAGCGCTCGCCGCATTGGGCGATGCACAATCCGCTCTATTTCGAGACGGTCACCGACGCCAAGAAGTGGGTGCTCAAGAACATCCCGTTTTATGCCAAGTGGTTCCGCTTCCAGCTGTTCTGGTCGTCGTCGGACACCTTCCACGACAAGCTGCGGATCGATCCCGACTGGGCCGACAAGGCGCATACCCTCAACGCCAGCAATGCCGAGGTGCGCAAGCAGCTTGAGGAGCATATCGCCAGGGAAGTGAACTACGATCCCGAGCTGATCCGCAAGGCGACCCCCGATTACCCGCCCTATGGCAAGCGCATGCTGCGCGACAACCACTGGTATAGGATGCTGGTCCGGCCCAATGTCGAACTGGTCGATTGCGGGGTCGATCATATCGAGGCCGATGCCGTGGTCGACAAGGACGGCATCCGCCATGAGGCCGACGTGCTGGTGCTGGCGACCGGGTTCCAGGCGCGGCGCTTGCTGTGGCCGATGCATATCGAGGGTCGGGGTGGCGCGACCATCCGCGAGCGCTGGGGCGAGGACGATCCGCGCGCGCATCTCGGCATCACCGTGCCCGACTTCCCCAACTTCTTCGTGATCTATGGCCCCAACACCAACCTGGCGCATGGCGGCAGCGCGGTGTTCCACTCTGAATGCCAGATCCGCTACATCATGCAGGGGCTGCGCGAGCTGATCGAGAGCGGCAATGGCGCCTTGGAAGTCAAGCCCGAGCCGTTCTGGGATTATCAGGACAAGGTCGACACCGCGCATCGCGGCATGGTCTGGTCGCATCCCGGGGTGACCAGCTGGTACAAGAACAAGGATGGCCGGGTGACCGCCAACTCGCCGTGGCGGCTGGTCGATTACCGCAACATGACCGCGGTTTTCGACGCGGAGGAATATACCTTCACCCCCGGCCCTGCCGGTGTTCCCGCCAAGGACGCCCCTGCAAAGGATGGCCCAGCCAAGGATCATGCCGCATGAGCATGGAAGCCCTGCTCAACCCGCGCTCGATCGCGATCATCGGCGCCTCCGACAACCCGACCCGCATCGGCGGGGTGCCGCTGGAACTGCTGCTGCGCGCAGGCTTCAGCCGCGTCTATCCGGTCAACCCCAAACACGCGACGATCCAGGGCAAAACCGCCTATCGCGACATCGAAAGCGTGCCCGAAGTGGTCGATCTCGCGATCCTGGCGCTGTCGGCCGAGGCGACGCTGCCGCAGTTGCAGCGCTGCCACGTCGCCGGGATCCCGGCGGCGATCGTCTATGCCGCGGGTTTTGCCGAGACCAACGAGGCCGAAGGCCAGGCCTTGCAGGACGCGCTGCTCGCCTTTGCCGAGGCGTCGGGGATGAAGATCGCCGGGCCCAACTGCATGGGCAACGCCAATTTCACCAACCAGATCTTCACCACCTTTGGCCAGTCGTTCCAGCCCGGCGAGACGGCGGGCAGCACCGCGCTCCTGACGCAAAGCGGCAATATGTGCGCGACGGTGTTCCGCTCGGCCAAGCGCGCCGGGGTGACCTTCAGCCATGTCATCAATACCGGCAACGAGGCCGCGGTCGAGTTCAGCGACTACCTCGCTTATCTGGCCGATGACGAGGCCACCACCGCGGCGGTCTGCTACATCGAGGAACTGCGCAATGGCGCGGCCTTCCTCAACGCGGCCGCCCGGTTCCGCGCGGCGGGCAAGCTCTTGGCGGTGTTCAAGGTCGGCGCCAGCGAGAAGGGCGCCGAGGCGACGCGCTCGCACACCGCGGCGCTGGCCGGCGATTCCGCCGCCTATGATGCGGCGTTTGCGCGGGCCGGGATTGCCCGCGCCGGGGAACTGAGCGGGCTGGCCGATCTTGCTTATCTGCATGCGATCTTCGGGAAGGCCGGGGGCGGCCAAATCGCCGGCAATGCCTGCGCGATCCTGAGCGTTTCGGGCGCGGCGGGGGCGATCCTGGCCGATGCGCTGGCGCTGAATGGCGGCGAGGTGCCGACACTGCCCGACGCGGTGCAGGCGGGTTTGCGCGAGCAGATCCCCGCCTTCGGCATGGTCGCCAATCCGGTCGATTTGACCGGCAACCTCGTCAATTCCAACGATTTTGTCTATGAGGCGATCCGGCTGGCGCTGAGCCCCGACGATATCGATGTCATGCTGTTGTACCTGCCGGGCAATTTCCTGACGCAGGCGCTGCCGCAGGTCGAACGCATCGCCCACGACACGACCAAGGCGATCATCGTCATCGACACCTTTGCCATGGCCGACCGCGAGCGGCTGGCCGCCGCGGGGATCGGCTGCTTCGACGACTTCGACCGGGCGGCGCGCGCCATCAGCGCTTATGGCGCGTGGCAGAAGGCGCGCCCGGCCCTGCCGGCGCGCCATGTCGTCAGCAATTTGTGGCCCGCCATCGCGCCGGGCCGCAGCGCCTTGTCCGAGACCGAGGCCAAGGACGCGCTGGCCGCGTTCGGCGTGCCCGTCGTCACCGACCGGCTGGTCACCAACACGGATGAGGCGCGCCGGGTCGCTGCGGAAGTGGGCTTCCCGCTGGTCTTGAAGCTGGTCAGCCCCGATATCGCCCACAAGACCGAATACGGCTTGATCCGGCTGGGTCTGAAAGATGCCGACGCGGTCGCCACCGCCTTCGACGAGGTGATGGCCACCGCGCGAGGCATGGCGGGCGTGCATATCGAGGGCGTCACGCTGGAGCCGATGCTGATCGGCGGGGTGGAAATCCTGGCCGGGGTCACCCGCGATCCCGTCTTCGGCTGGATGCTGACGGTGGGCCTGGGCGGCGTCTGGACCGAATTGATGAAGGACGCCTGCCACAGCCTGCTGCCGGTCGATGCGGCGGGCGCCGAGGCGATGCTGCGCAGCCTCAAGGGCTTCCGCCTGCTCGATGGCTATCGCGGCGCGCCACCAGCCGATGTCGCCGCCGCCGCGAAGGCGATTGCCGCGCTGGGCGATGCGGTGCTGGCGGGCGGAGAGCGCCTGCGCGAGGTCGAGATCAACCCGCTGCTGGTGCTGCCGCAAGGGCGCGGCGCGGTGGCGGTCGATGCGCTGGTGCTGCTCAATACCGAACCGGCTGATCAAAAAGCGGAGGCCTTCGCATGAGTGATCTCGTCGAACCACAAGCGGTCCAAATCACCTATGAGACCGACGAGCCGGTATTGTACGAGGTCATCGACAAGGTCGCCTGGATCACGATGAACCGGCCCGGCTTCAACAATGCCCAGAACGGCCAGATGACCTATGCGCTGGACGCCGCCTTCCAGCGCGCGGTCAACGACGACGATGTGCGCTGCATCGTGCTGGCGGGCAATGGCAAGCATTTTTCCGCCGGGCACGATATCGGCACCCCGGGGCGCGACCTCCACAAGGACTTCGATCGGGCGCTGCTGCTGCCCGGCCATGTCAACAAGCCCGCCGCCGAACTGCTGTATACCCGCGAGCAGGAACAATATCTCGGCATGTGCCGGCGCTGGCGGGCGGCGCCCAAGCCGACCGTCGCCATGGTCCAGGGCGCCTGCATCGCCGGCGGGCTGATGCTGGCCTGGGTCTGCGACCTGATCATCGCCTCGGACGATGCCTTCTTCCAGGACCCGGTGGTGCGCATGGGCATTCCCGGCGTCGAGTACTTCGCGCATGCTTTCGAGCTGCCGCCGCGCGTCGCCAAGGAGTTCCTGCTGCTGGGCGAACGCATGCCCGCCGCCCGCGCCGAGCAGTTCGGCATGGTCAACCGCATCGTCCCGCGCGAGCAATTGCGCGCGGAAGTCACCGGCGTTGCCGCCAAGCTCGCCGCGCAGCCGCGCCTCGGCGCCTGGCTGACCAAGCAGGCGATCAACCATGTCGAGGAACTGCGCGGCAAGAACAGCGCCATCGACGCGGTCTTCCACATGCACCACTTCGCCCATGCCCAGAACGATCTGACCATGGGCAGTTCGATCGCCGGGCTCGATGCCAAGGCGATGGCGGCGGCCAATAAAAAACAGGCCGAAGCCGCCGCAGGCACAGCGAAAGCCGGCGAACCCGAGAAGAAAGCAGCCGAGTGAAGCTCGAATATACCCCCGAACAGCGCGCCTTTCGCATGGAAGTCCGGGCGTGGATGGAGGCCAATGTGCCCGACCACGCGCTGCCCTCGTTCGACCTGACCCGCGAAGGCTTCGAGGCGCACCGCGACTGGGAACGCAAGCTCAACGAGGGCCGCTGGGGCATGGTCACCTGGCCGGTGGAACTGGGCGGGCGCGGGCTCGACCTGATCCGCTGGCTGATCTTCGAAGAGGAATATTACCGCGCCGGCGCGCCGACAAGGGTCAACCAGAACGGCATCTTCCTGCTTGGCCCGACGATGATGGAGTTCGGCACCGAGGAACAGAAGGCGCGCTTCCTGCCGCGGATGGCGGCGGGCGACGACATCTGGGCGCAGGCCTGGTCCGAACCGGGCGCGGGCAGCGATCTTGCCGGGGTACGCTCGACCGCGACGCGGGACGGCGACCATTACGTGCTCAACGGCCAGAAGATCTGGTCGAGCCGCGCCACCTTTGCCGACTGGGCGTTCGGGCTGTTCCGCGAGCCGGGCAGCGAGCGCCACAAGGGCATGTCGCTGGTGCTGTTCCCGCTCGATGCGCCCGGCGTCACCCGCAGGCCGATCGCGCGGATGGATGGCGAACTGGTGTTTGCCGAGATCTTCCTCGACAATGTCCGGGTGCCGGTGGCCGACCGGCTGGGCGAGGAAGGCAAGGGCTGGCATGTCTGCATGGCCACCGCCGGCTTCGAGCGCGGGCTGATGCTGCGCTCGCCGGCGCGCTATCAGGTCGCGGCGAGCAAGCTCATCGCGCTGTATGAACGCCACAAGGACAGGATGCCCGCCTCGGCCAGCGCCTCGATCGCCGAGCGCGTCGCCAAGAGCTGGATGGACGCCGACGCCTATGCGCTGGCGATCTACGCCATGGCCTCGCGATTGGCGGCGGGCGGGACGATCGGGCCCGAGGCCTCGACCAACAAGATCTTCTGGTCCGAACTCGACATCGCGCTGCACCAGACCGCGCTCGATATCCTGGGCGACCGCGCCGAACTGATGGCGCCCACCGCGGGCGCGAGCAACGCCGATGACGTGGATCGCTGGCTCGACGGCTATGTCTTTGCGCTGCCGGGGCCGATCTATGCCGGGTCGAACGAGATCCAGCGCAACATCATCGCCGAGCGCATGCTCGGGCTGCCCAGAGGCTGAAAAGGTAGGCTGAGCCCATGGACTTCACCTTCACCGAGGATCAGCAGGCGATCACCGAGGCGGCGCGCGAGATGCTGCTGGAGACCTGCACGCCGGCTGATTTGCGCAAGCTGCTCGACAGCGGCGCCCCGCGTTCCGAGAGCCGCTGGGGCACCATCTGCGAGATGGGGTTGCTCGGCATCATGGCCCCCGAAAGCGCGGGCGGGCTCGGGCTCGGCCTGACCGACCTGGTCGGCATCGCCGAAGCGGCCGGCTATGTCGCCTTGCCCGAACCGCTGGTCGAACTGGCCGGCGTCACCATCCCGCTGCTGGCCGAACTCGAAGACAATCGTGGCTGGCTGGAACGCGCGATCGGCGGCGAATTTGTCGCCATCGGCCACCCCGCCTGCCGCTTCGTCGCCGACGCCGACCAGGCCGAAGCGCTGTTGCTGGGGCACGGCGATGAAGTCCACCTCGTGCGCGCCGACGATGTCACCCTGGTGCGGCACGACAGCTTCGATGCCTTCCGCCGCCTGTTCACCGTCCAATGGCAGCCTTCGGCCGCGACCTGGGCGGGCAATAGTTGGGGCCAGGCCGCGACACGCGGCGCGGTGCTGGCCGCGGCGCAGATGATCGGGCTGGGCCAGCACTGCATCGACATGGCGGTTGCCTACGCCAAGGACCGCACCCAGTTCGGCAAGCCGATCGGCAGCTACCAGGCGGTCAAGCACCTCGTCGCCAACGCCCAGGTCCAGGTCGAGTTCGCCCGCCCCGTCGTCCACGCCGCCGCCGCCGAACTGCCGCTGGCCACGCTCGCCTCGCGCGCCCGCGCCGCGCACGCCAAGATCGTCGCCGGCGACGCCGCCGACCTCGCCGCCCGCACCGCCGTCCAGGTCTACGGCGCCATGGGCATGACCCAGGAAGCCGACGTCCACTTCTCCCTCAAACGCGCCCTCGCCCTCAAATACACCTGGGGAACCGCCGCCGACCACCGCCAGACGGTGATCCAACGGATGTCCACCCAGCGCACCGGACCAGATGCCACTTTTGCCAGCGAGGTGGCCTGAATGACCAGCCAGCAGGGCACGGACGAGGTCGACGAGCGTCCTGCAGGCGCACGCGTCACCATGGCCATGGTGGGCTCGGAAACACCGCTCGTCCCGATTGCCTGGGAACAGCGCGATGCCATGCTCTATGCACTGGGCGTCGGGGCAGGGCTGGGGCACCCGGACAGCGAGTTGCAGTTCACCACCGAAAATACCGGCGGCGTCGAACTGAAATCCTTGCCCAGTTTTCTGACCGTGCTGGTGGTCAGGGCCCAGCCGCCCGCCTTGGCTACGCTGGACATCGGGCGTTTGCTTCATGCCGAACAACGCCTGGAATTGCTCCAGCCGTTACCGCCGCAAGGCACGGGATTCGTGCGCAACCGGGTCGAAGCCGTCGCGGACAAGGGCGCGGGAGCTGGCGCCATCATCCACAATGCGGCCACGCTTTACGCCGATGCGGCGGGAACCATGCCGCTCGCCCGCTC
>Ga0209167_10001688_pt1 | contig 12624 bp, 28 predicted proteins | sample Coa_R1_9_FD_187154 | JGI IMG/M metagenome (GOLD analysis project Ga0209167, IMG submission 187154) | Surface soil microbial communities from Centralia Pennsylvania, which are recovering from an underground coalmine fire - Coalmine... | ecosystem: Environmental > Terrestrial > Soil >... | reverse complement strand
CGCAAAGCGACAACTCGGAGTTGCCTGATCAAGCCGATTTTCGCTAAATCTTGCAGCAAAGCTCTCTTGATTTTCCCCCCGCCCTGCCGCTATCTGGCGGCGGGCTTCGGGAAAAGCCTCCCCGGATGTGCCGGGATCCGCGGGCGGGCGTGATCGAACAGGCGTTCGGTCAGCAGGTCATCAATAGGCTTGCGGGAGGGTTACGGGAGGATCGGGCGCGCGGCCACGGCCGCCACGATGTAGGCCGCCACGGCGCGGGCGGCCTTCTCGGCGTCCCGGCGCAGTGGGCGCGCCGCAATTTCCCGCGCGGCGGCCTCGGCCAACCCGGCCAGGACGTCCGTCACGGACACGTCCGGGATCCGCGCGTGCGCCACCGCGGCAGCCACCGCATCGGCGATCGCGAGAGCGCGGCCGGGCGAGTAGCCGAAACCGGGCAGCGCGATCGGGTCAGGCACGGCTCGTCCCCCCTCCTGGCGGCGGGGGTTCGACGCCCGTGAAGAGCGGCACCTGCTCGACGGCCGCCGTCCGCCGGGTGCGCCACTGGAGCGGCTCGTCGACGGTCTCGCGCCAGGCGAGGATGCGGAGCTCACCGGCCTGCTCGAGGATGCCGAGCCGCGACAGGAGGAGCGGCTGCAGCTCCGCCACCGCGGCCGCGAGGCCCTCCCCCTGCGCGGCCGCGCCGTGGTAGGCGCCGCCACAGACGCACGGACACCGCCGGCTGGCGGCGGTGTGGCACGTCGCGTCGCAGCGGGCGCGGCGGCCGTTCTTGTACTGCACGATCAGGAGCGTCGTCACCGGTCACCCCGGGAGGACGGTGGGGAAGCGGTAGAGCGTGACGCCCTCGCGCACGAGGAAGCGTTCCACGTCCGGATCCACCGAGGCCACGACGGCCGCGCTCCACGGCAGGAGGCTCGAGGGGAAGGTCTCGGCGAACAGCCACCGATAGAGCAGGCACGCGCCGATGAGCGTCCGGCCGCCCCGCGGGGTCACCTCGAAGATGGTCGGCTGCATCCCCCGCCACCCCACGACGTCGATCCGCTTCGGGGAGAGGGTGGCGATCATCCGCTTGATGTAGTCCGGCTGCGTGGGCAGCGTGGGGTGGCCGCGGCCGACCTTCACGTCGTAGTCGAAGTACGCGTACTCGGTCCCGTGGTCGCGGAGGAAGGCCGCCCACAGGAGGCCCTCGGCCGGCTTGAGGTGGGGGAACGGCTGCGGGCTCACCGGGGCGGCAGCAGCGCGGCCAGCTGCTGCAGCAGCTGCGCCCACCAGGCGAGGCGCGTGGCCAGCCCCCGCAGCTCGTCGGCACTCGGCGCGCCGACATCGATCAGCTCCTCCGCCTCGCGCGCGAGCGCGCCGAGCACCACGATCGCCGCGGTCTTGATATTGGGCAGGCTCGGCGCGCGCAGCGCGTCGTCCGCGCGCGCAGCCGTCGTCTTGGTCATGTCCGGAGCGCCCCCTTCCCTGATCGCCGCCAGGCGGCGGCCTTTGGGCAGGTCGCAAAGTGCGTGAGCCGGATCCCGTCCGGCTCCGGGGCCATGTTCACCGGGAGCGCACGGTCCTTCGCGGTCCGGCACCAGATGATCGGCGCCCCGCAGCCTTTGCAGGGCACGTCCGTCGACGTCACGAGGACCCGGCGCGTGATCGTGGGCCCAAAGCGCACCGGGATGTACGATAAGTGCCGCTCGTCCGGGCGCCTCATTGGCGCGGCGCGCCGCGCGGAACGCCGCGCACGATCGCGGACGGCTGCGGGAGCAGCGCCCCCTTACACTCGGGGCACCGCACGGGGAACCACACCTCCGGCAGCGGACCGACCGGGGTGTCGATGAGGCGCCCCTGAGAGACCGTCGAGAGATCGGCCTGGCAGTGGGGACACACGACGAGATACACGCGGCTCCCGTCCGGGTGCTCGACCAGCGCGATCGGCCCGCGGCGGTCGATCACCGTGACCTCCACCATGGGCGGATCCGCCCCGCCGGCGATCGGCCCGCGCGGCACCCGCGGCGCCGCCGTCCCCGGCGCCGGGCGCTCATCGACGAGGCTCTCCCGGAGGATGCCGATCCGGTGCAGGACGGCCGGGGTGCTGTCCGCTTCGTACGTGATGAACAGCCCCGAGGGTGACAGGCCGCGCGCGATCGCGCGGACCCGGCCGAGGCGGCGCTCGCCACGGACCGGCGTGCGCGGGCCCACGCGGACGCGCTGGTAGAACCAGCCCTCGGGGTCGATCCGATAGCGGGCGCGGGCCGCGGCCATGGGCTAGCCGGCCGGGGCCGCCGCGGGCGGGGAGGCGGCGAGGACCGCGAGGCGCCGGCGGTAGTAGTCGCGCAGGGCGAAGACCACGTTCGCGTAGTGCACGGCCGGCCCGAGGCGCCACCCCGCGCGGTAGTACCCCACCGCGCGCGGGCCGCCGTTGTAGTCGATCACGGCCAGGTACTCGGTGCCGTAGTCGTGGATCCCGCCAGCCAGGTCGAGCGTGCCGTAGAGCATCGAGACCTGCGGATCGAACAGGAGGCGCGCGGAGCCCTTGAAGCCGAGCCCGCGCGCCGTGGGCAGCTCGACCTGCATGAGGCCGAAGCTCGCGCCGTCGCGGGCCGGGTCCTCGGGGAAGGCGTCCGGGTCTCCTCCGCTCTCGTTGTGGATCACCGCGAGGATCAGTGCCGGATCGACGCCGTGGGCCCGGCCCAGGCTGTCGGCCAGCAGGTGATACGTCAGGACGCGCGCCGCGACTTCGGCGTGCGGATCCGCCACCGCCACCACCTCCTCAGCAGGCGCGCACCGGCGAGGAGCCCCCGGGTGCAAGTCCGGGCACTCAGCAGACCTTCGCTAGTCCGCCTAGCCACGCCCGGCCGGCGCAGCGCCTGCTGGAGATACCATGCGTCCAGCATCCGGGTCCCTCGACGGAGCGCCCGGGCGGGAAACATGGGGCCGAACACTACAGCGTCACCTGCACGGGCCCGACCGTGCTGAGCGTCGTCGCGCCCGTCCCGTCCTTGACGTCGAGCGACAGCTGGAAGCTCGCGTGGCCCGATTGCGCGTCAAGCACGGCAATAATCGGCCCGATCAGCTGGATCAGGGCCTCGAACACCTTCAGCCACTTACTCATCCTCGGCCTCCCTTCTCCGGCGCAGGTGGCGGTTCAGGCGCCGGCGGCGGCCCGGGCGCCGCCGGTGGAGAGATTGGCGCCGGGCGGAGGAGGCCGCGCAGCGTTGTCCAGACCTGGCGAGCCTGGCCGAGGAGCGTTAGCCAGCGGAGCACCGTCGCGAGCATGCAGCACCTCCGCGAGATCCGTCAGCCGCAGCACGGCCAGCAGCTCGCCGCCGCGGCGCGGGTCTCGGATCACGAGCAGCGGCATGCGACCGGCGAAAGCCGCATCCGCGCGCGTGTGGTGCCACCACACGAACAGATCGCAGCGCCGGCGCGCCCGCACCTCGACGAAGAACGGCGTCCCGTCGACGTCGCCGGGATCCGCGCCCGGCCCGTGGCGCCCCGGCACCGGCACGCGCCGGCCGCCGAGCAGGGCCGCCACCTGGCGCTCTACACGCTTCCAGGGCGCCTCAGACATCGAAGCCCACGACCAGGAACAGCGTGGCCGCCACGGCCAGGAGCAGCACCTCGCCGCCGCGCAGCAGGGTGAACCCGGGCGCCGCGAGGCCCACCGCGGCCAGGGCCGCGCATGCGCCGGCCAGGAAGAAGAAGGGCCACACGCGCCGGACGTACTGGCGGCTCAGCGCACGGAGCGTGCGCTCCACCGGGGGCACCGGCTCAGGCGTCACCGGTGCCGGCGCGCGCACCCGGCCGGCACACCGACAGGTGCGCCCAGGCGTCGAGCTCCACGACGAGCGGGTCGACGTGGCGGGCGGTGTACGTCGCTTCGTGGCCGCACGCTGCGCAATCGACGCGGACCATGTCCTCGTTCTCGAGCACGAAAAACCCGGCGGGCAGCGGCAACGTGTGGTCAGGCGTGCGGAACATGGGATCCCTCCTCAGGGAGTGGGGTATCCTCGCCTTTCATGTGCTCGCGGAGCTGGAGCAGGGCTTGGTAGCAGATCGGGCAGACGCGGAAGCTGAGCAGGCCGTCGAGCGGGACCGGCTTCTCGTGCCAGTCGCACACGCCGGTCAGGATCGGGGGCGCCGCCGGGGACACGACGGCCTCCCGCGGATCCGCATCCGCCGGCTGCAGCGCGCGCCGGCGTGCGGCGTCCGTGACCCACCCGCGCATGAGCGCGGCCGTGCAGCCGCCCGCGGCCGCGTGGTGCAAAAGGTGGGCCTGGTCGGCCGGGTGGGGACAGCGGAGCAGCTCGTGGGCGACGGAGAAGGAGATGCGGCCGTCCTGCACCGCGTCCCGGACGGCCTCGGGCCCGCGCACGAGCTCGAGCCGCGCGGCCACGTACGCGGCGCTGCGCGTGACGCGCTGCGCGATCGCCGCGGCCGTGAGGCCGAGCCCTTCCTGCATGGCCGCGAACAGCGCCCCCTCCTCCACCGGGTTCGGGTTCTCGCGGTGCGCGTTCTCGGCGAACCGGGCGGCCAGCTCCGCCGCGTCGTCGAGCGCGCGGACCACGCACGGCACCTCGAGCAGACCGGCTTGGCGCGCGGCCTCCGTGCGCCGGTAGCCGGCCACGACCCGGAAGCGGCCGTCGAGCGGCCGCACCACAATCGGCTGCAGGAGGCCGCGCTCGCGGATATCGGTCACGAGATCCTCGAAGGCCGGCGTGTGGAGCGTGGCCCGCTCCTGCACGAGCGGCGGGTCGATCAGGTCAAGACTGACGCTCAGCGTGTCCACGGAGCGGCGCCTCCTCGGGGCCGGCGTTGGGGAAGCAGGGCTCGAGATCGCGGGTGTAGGGGATGAGCAGCAGGCGGCCGTGCAGCCAGACGGCGCGGACGTAGGCGCAGCCGGCGGGCTCCCATTGGCGCAGCACGTCTTTGGGGACCGTCACACTCGCCCCGTCCTTCGTGCGGTGGAGCTTGCTCGTCCACACGGGCTACGGCACGGGCGCGGGACATGTGAGGTGCTGCTCAAACGTCCGCCCATCCGGGAACGTGGCGCGGGTCAGGTAGGCGCCGGCCAGGTCGGCGCGGGTCAGGTCGGCGCCGGCCAGGTCGGCGCCGGTCAGGTCGGCGCGGGCCAGGTAGGCGCCGGCCAGGTCGGCGCCGGCCAGGTAGGCGCCGGTCAGGGTGGCGCCGGCCAGGTAGGCGCCGGTCAGGGTGGCGCGGGCCAGGTTGGCGCCGGTCAGGTCGGCGCGGGCCAGGTAGGCGCCGGTCAGGTCGGCGCCGGCCAGGTCGGCGCCGGTCAGGTCGGCGCCGGTCAGGTTGGCGCCGGCCAGGGTGGCGCGGGTCAGGTTGGCGCCGGCCAGGGTGGCGCGGGTCAGGTCGGCGCCGGTCAGGGTATCGAGATCGGGCCGCTCCCACAACACGCGCCCGTCGCGCGAGAGGATCTTCATACGGGGACCTCAGCGGCTGCGGGCACGGCGGGAGCAGCGTCGGCAGAGTGGGCGGAGGTCGTCGGTGAGGGCGTACGTTTCGCCTGGCCGCCGCGCGCGGCCGCAGCCGGCGCAGGCGATCGCGTCGGGGCTTTTCCCTTCGCGGCCTTGGGCGGCTTACGGGGGGCGGTGCGCTGCGCGAGCTTGCCCTTGAGGACCTTGAGCTCGTGCGCCAGGCCGTCGAGCTTCTGCTTGAGCGGGGGGAGCTCGCGCGCGGCTGCGCGGCCGGCCTCGAGTAGCTTGAGCACGACGGGATTCTCGAACGCGCCCGTGAGCTCCCACGGCGGATCGTTCCCAAGCTCGCGCACGAGCCGCAGCGCGAGCGCGAGCTTCGCGTCCTCGTAGGCCGCGTGGACGTTGGGCTCCCACGCGTGGAGCTCGTGCCCGAGTGTGGCGGCGAGGATCCGGACGTCGAGCCGGGAGAGCTTGGGCGTGTGCTGTTTCATCGGTCCACCCCCCTATCGTGTGGGGGTGAACGCGCCCGGCGGAGCTGATCAAGGCTAAGTGACGATGCGTTATGTCACCTAGCCCGGTCGGCTAGCTGCCGTACGCGTCCCCCCGAGAACCGTGCTACCGTCGGGGCTTGAGCCCCAATTGCCAGGCTGAGAACCGCAGCGCGCCGGTCAAGACGAGCAGCGGCGTCCCCACGACCACGATCGCGAGCGCGATCAGGATCGCCGCCTGCAACCCGTAATGCAGGAGCCACGGCCACACGCCGAGCACGAGCCCGGCGGCCACCACCAGCGCGCCCCAGAACAGCACCTCGATCGCCCGCGTCCGCATCATCATTGCCCCCTCTCTACGCGCTTCAACCCCTAAGTCCTGCAAGACCCCTAAGACTCCTAGTGCCCCCCGCCCTCACTTTCTAGACCTCAACTACCGAACACTTGTCCCCACCTGTGGATAACTTGGGGAGGAAACGGGCGTTCGACGCACAAACGTTCGGGTTCTACGTAGACGGGCGCGTGAGCGCGCCACACGAGCGGGAGGTGGAGCAGCGTGGCAACGATGACCTTGGCTAGCATCGCGGACAAGTACGTCCGGCGCGCCAGCGCCGCGCAGGCAGACTACCAGGCGGGGGTGGCGGCAACGCAGCCGGCCGCCTTCGAGGCGGCCACGATCGCCGGCGCCGACAACTGGGCGGCCGGGGTGAGTGCTGCGGCCGCGGACGGCCGCTTCGCCGCCGGCGTGACCGGCTCGGGCGCGAAGTGGCAGCGGAAGGCGCAGACCGTGGGCCCGTCCCGGTACCAGACGGGGGTCGCGGCGGCCTCGAGCGACTACCAGGCCGGCTTCCAGAAGTACCTCAACGTGCTCAACAGCCTGAACCTCCCGCCGCGCGGGCCGCGGGGCAACCCGCAGAACTACCAGCGGTCGCAGGCGGTCGGCCAGGCGCTGAACCAGGCGCGGACGCAGGGCTAGGCGCGCCCGCGCGCCTCGCCTATCGGACCGAGGGAGGGAGACACCCATGGGAGCTGCTTACGAGACCGTGATGGTGCAGGCGACCGCCCCGGGGACGACCGTGACCGCGTACGCGGCGCAGTCGCCCGGGAGCCTGACCGTCCGCAGCACGGCGCAGACCACCGACATCCGGCTCTTGGCGATGTGGGCCTACCAGAACGGCGCCGGCATCGCCCGCCTGCACTCGCCGCGGATGCACGACAACGTGGAGGGCATCCGCCAGCAGGTGCTCGCCACGCAGGCGACACCGACGATCCCGCAGATGGCGCTGCAGCGGATGTACCCCCAGGATACGCTCGTCTGGGAGGGGACCGGCAGCGCGACGGCGGGTGACATCGAGACCGGCTTCTTCAGCCTCTACTACCAGGACCTGCCCGGCGTGGCCGCGCGCTTCATCGACCAGAACGAGCTCGCCCGCCGCGGCGTGAACATCGCGGCCGTCGAGATCGACACGACGCCCGGCACGGCAGGCGGGTGGAGCGGCGGCTCGGCGCTCAACAAGACGAAGGACCAGTGGAAGGCCAACACCGACTACGCGGTCCTCGGCGCGACCTTCTCCGCAACGTCCGGCTCGGGCGCGATCGCCTTCTCGGGCCCGGACACGGGCAACCTGTACGTCGGGATGCCGGCGGAGACCGGGCAGTTCGAGCTGCTCCAGGAGTATTTCGTCCGCCTCACGATCAAGAGCGGGATCCCCCTCATCCCGGTCGTGAACGCGGCCAACAAGGCGGGCACGCTCCTCTACGTGGGCGCGAACGAGGACGGCACGGCCGTCAACGTCTCCCTCATCGTGGTCGAGCTCGCCCCGTCCGGCACGACCTCGCCCACCGCGCGGCCGGCCGGCGCGTAGGCCGCCATGAGCGGCGGCGATTCCTGGGCTCCCCCGCCCGGGCTCGAGGGGCGGGGGGGCCTCAAGCTCATCACGGCGCCGGAGCCGGCGGCCGGGCACGATTGGGTGCTCACGCCGCCGCCCGGGGCGCGGTGGCGCCTGCTCGGCGGCTCGGCGCAGCTCGTGACGTCGGCCACGGTCGCCACGCGCCAGGTGCTCTTCCAGGTCGTGCGCGAGGGGACGGTGTGCTTTACGGTGCCGTCCCCCAACACGCAGACCGCGGGCCTCACCTACGCCTACCAGTTCCTGCCCGGTGTGGCGCAGGACACGCTGCTCTCGACCTACCCCCTGCTCCAGCTCCCGCACGACGTCATGCTCGATAACCGGATGCGGGTGCAATCGTCGACGGGCGCGATCGATGCGGCCGATCAGTGGAGCGCGGTCGTCCTGCTGGTCGAGGAGCTGGGGGCCACCTACTAGGGGCGGCCGCCGTGCCCGATGACGACCGAGACCGAGGGCCGGCCGTCTCCGGCGCCGTGCGCACCGGGGTCCGTCCTCTCGCTTACGCTCACCCAGACCACCCCCGGGGTCTACGAAACGTGGTGGTCGGTCCCGCCGGATCTGCCCGCCGGCGTCTACGACCTGGTGGGGTGTCTGGCGATCGCGGGGACGCAGAAGGCGGTCGAGCCGCCGGCGGTCCTGATCGTCCTCTCGCCACCGGCGCCGCCGGCGCCGCCGGCCCCATCGCCGCCGCCGCCGCCCACGGAGATCCCGGGCCCGGGTCTGCCGCCCCCGGCCCCCCCGCCCGGCGGGGCCGCGGCCGGTGCGCCGGGGGCGATCGTCCCGACGCTCCTCGGCTCCTCCCAGGCGCCGAACAGCCTGCCCGGCCTCGCGTCGGGCCAGGCGATGTGGGTCACGCCGGACGACGCGTTCTACCTGCTGCTGCAGAGCAATATCCAGGGCCTCGAGGTGACCGTGACGTGGCGCCTGTGGACCCCCGCGGGCGAGATGTCCCTCGGCGCGCTGACCGTGGCCACGGTCACCGGGACGCGCTCGGCCGACACGTTCATGATCCCGCTCAGCTACGGGTGGCTGATCAGCGCCGTGGTGATCGCGAACCCCAACGAGAACGCAACGGGCGGCGAGCTCTACGCGGTCCTGAGTCTCATGCGCGGGGCGCGCGCGCAACTCAATCAGCTCGAGGTGCTCGCGGCGGGCTACGTGGTGAACTTCTGCCCGCTCTCGTGGCCGGGCAGCGGCGTGCGGCGCTCGGTCGACCTGTTCCCCACCTCGCAGGCGATCATCGGCGCGACGCCGGCGGCCGGCGCGGAGTGGGGGGTCGCGGTCCCGCTCGGGGCCGTGTGGCGGGTCATCAGCATCGTGTTCAAGCTGGTTACCTCCGCGGTCGCCGCGAACCGGATCCCGGCGGTCGCCGTCATCAACGGGACGAATGACGTGCTGCAGGTCTCGGAGACGATCGCGCAGCCGGCCGGGACGACCGTCATCTACGAGTTTGGCATCGCCTACCCGAGCACCGGCGTCCAAATCTCCAACCTGGTCACGGCCGCGTTTCCCGGCGACGTCGTGATCAATAGCCAGTTCTCGCTCGAGAGCTCGACGACAGCATTGCAGAGCGGCGACCAGTACTCGCTCGTCAAACTGCTCGTGGAGGAATGGCTTGACCAGTAGACCCTCGGTTGACCCGGCCGCGCAGACCTGGCGCTGCCTCTGCTGCGGCGCGCTCTATGTCGCCCCGCCGCCGGCGCGCGCGCGCCTGCCGCACGTCTGCACGACGCTCCGCGATCCGGCGACCGGGCTCCGCCGCTATCGGGTGGGCGCCCGGGACGAGACCCTCGTCCAGGACCGGATCGGGGCGCGGCCGCACCTCACGGATCCCGGGCTCGGCCGGATCCTCGTCGCCCACGGGGACGCGCTCACGGCCGCCGACGCGGCGCAGCTCGCGGCGCTGCAGGCGGCGCCGGCGATCGGCCCCTCCCCGTTCCCGGATCCACCGATCGACTGGCCGGCGGACCCGCCGATGCCGGCGGACAACGGGTAGCCCCGTGACGGACAGCTTCCAGCGGACGATCGTGCTTGCGCTCGCGATTATGGCCCTCACGACGCTCGCCGGGGTGGCGGTCACCACGAACCACGACCCGAGCGGGGCCACGCTCCAGATGGTCGTCGCGGGGCTCCTCGGCATCGCCGGGGCCACCGCGGGCGCGCACGCCGCGAACGGGCACGGCACCATGCTGATCCGGCCGACCACGCCGCCGCCGGACCACGTCATCGTCGGGGAACAGCGCGGAGATCAACCGGCGCCGGCGCCGAGCCGGCCGGCCGGCACCTAAGAGGGGGTGGACATCATGCTTCGGCGTCTCGCACGCGCTACCACGGTCCTGCTCGTCCTGCTCGCGGCCAGCATCCTGCCGGCCGCGCACGCCCAACCGCTGCCGCTGCACCTGGCGTCGGCCACCTGCCCGTCCGCCGGCGTCACGCTCACCACCACGAGCGAGACGTCGGCGGTGACGGCGCCCGGCATCACGACGACCGGGGCCCAGACGATCCGCGTGTGGGGCACCGCGATCATCACGACCGGGGCCGCCACGACCACGGTCGAGCTGCGGATCCGGCGCGGCTCGGGGACGGCCGGGACGAGCATCGGGACCCCGACCGCGGTCACCGTTACGGCCACCAACACCGTCTCGGTCACCTTCGCCGCGGAGGACGCGCCCGGGGAAGTGGCCGGCCAGCAGTACAGCCTGACGGTGCAGCAGGCGAGCGCCACGGGCAACGGCACCGTCGCCGCCTGCGAGCTGTCCGTGATGAGCTTCTAGGGGGCGCATCGTGGCGACGTGGGCGATCGTAGACATCCGGCAAGGGACGCGGCTCGCGGAGACCGGGCGGGCCGTGCCGACGAAGGTCGTGCGCTACACCGTCGACGGGCACGGGCCCTTCGAGCAGGAGATCGACGTCGGCGCCTTCACGCCCGAGGCCGTGAAAGCCTTGCTCGACAAGGACGCGCAGACGTTTGCGCAGCTCGGGGTCCCGCCGAAAGGGGCCGCCCAGGGCGCGGGGGGGTAGTTCGCCCCGTCCCCGGGGCGCCGAACGCGCCCTGACTTGCTAGAGATAAGTCCCAGGCGATTCTGGAGGCGGCCATGGCGGAGGGCGCAGAGAGCGGGTACCAGGGCGGCGAGCCCGGGACCCCGCTCACGATCGACCGGCAGTCGGTGCAGCCGGGGGACCAGGTGCATATCCGCCTCGTCGGGCCGCCCGGCGGGATCGCGACCGTCGAGCTCGTGCCGATCGGCGGCGCCGGCGGGTTCCAGGGGCCGGGGGAAGGCTCCACGGAACGGTAGGCCGGAGCGCGCGCCATGCTGAGCGGGATCGCGGCCCTCTTCACCCTCGTCACGAGCGCGGTCTCGACGGCCGTCACGAACATCGGCGGCTTCCTCACCCAGGCCGCCAACGACCTCGGCCTGGCCGTCTCCGGCACCTACAACCAGGCCGCCGACGCCGCGATCACGGCCGTCGGGAACGTGTCCTCGGCGATCGACGCGGTGGCCGCGGCCGCGGCGAACGGCGTCAAGATCGCCTACGAGAAGGTTGACGAACTCGCGCAGCAGGTGGAGGCGTGGATCGGCGTCACGTCGGAGCGGGCGCGCCAGTACCTGCTCGCGCGGATCGCCAAGGCGCCGGGCGCGATCTTTGAAGGTCTCACCGTCGCCATGACCGCGAGTGGGCCGCCCCAGGCGCCACACCCCGACCAGGGCACGCCCTGGGCGCTCGAGGCGACCACCCAGGCGGAGGTGGCCGCGTTCAAGGCCGATCCTGGGCACCCGGTGCGGGCGGCCGTCGACGCCACGGTCGCCGACATTCAGGCGTGGTTCCACGGGGTCCCCACCCCCACGGATCCGTGGCCGACGACCGCCGAGGAGCTGGTCGGCCCCGGGGCGTTCCCGCCGATTCCGGGCGCGGACCCGAACGCGCGCGGGCTGCTCACGGATACGGACCAGACGTACGTCCAGAAAACGACGGGAGGCTGATCCGATGAAATCGCATCCCGAGCTGCTCGACCAGCTCCGCGCGGCCCTCGGCACCCGGCCGGCGCCGGTGGGGGCGGCCGCGCTCACCCAGCTCGCCGGCTCGCTCGGGGCGCCCCCGCACCTCGCCCCGGGGACGCGGGTCGTGGATCCCATCACCGGACAGGAGGGAGAGATCCTTGCCTACGGACGAGCCCATCAAATCGTTGCGCCTGCCTGAGCGGAAAGAGCACGAGATCGTGCTGATCAAGCTCGCGGACGGGACGGTGGTCGCGCGGACCCGCGCGGAGCTCGCGCCGACGCCGCCCCCGAAGCCGGCCTAGATGATCATCGTCGGCGCCGCGATCGCGTTCGTCACGGGCGTTATGACGCTCATGGTGCTGACGCAGGCCGGCCGGCGCCAGCTCGGCGCCATTATCGCGATGGCGATCACCTGGATGATGTTCGTCGAGCAGCACCTCGCGCCGGCGATCGCCGCCGAAACCATGGCCTCGCTCGTCACCGCGTTCGACGTCCTCAAGCCCTCCCTCTTTGCCGCGGCGGCGGTCATGCTGAAGGAGCTGACCGGTCAGGAGGTGGACATCCCCGCGCTGTGGGACTTCACGCACACGGACCGCTACATGGCATCCAACGCGGCGGGCGCGTTCGATGGCGTCGCCGGCGGTGTGGCCGCGGCGATCGCGCCGCCCGGCGAGATGACCCCGGACGCGGGGATGGGGAACCTCAAGCGGCTGTTCGGGGTCCAGGTGGGCGCCTCGCTGCAGTCCTGGCTCATGGGGATCATCGCCGACACCGCGTCCCTCGGCCATTTCCGGGCCGT
>Ga0209167_10001681_pt1 | contig 12658 bp, 5 predicted proteins | sample Coa_R1_9_FD_187154 | JGI IMG/M metagenome (GOLD analysis project Ga0209167, IMG submission 187154) | Surface soil microbial communities from Centralia Pennsylvania, which are recovering from an underground coalmine fire - Coalmine... | ecosystem: Environmental > Terrestrial > Soil > Unclassified... | reverse complement strand
ACACCAAGCTCTTTTGCGGCCATGGCGATGAATTCCTTTCCTGTCGGCGGACTTGGCGCAGTGGGAAGGTGCCAGGTTTGATTCCAAGCGGACGTGGACTCGGCAAGTGTGACCAGGCTTTGCGCGGCATCCGGCGTATACGTGTAGGAGTGCGGCACGGAATCATTCACCAGCCAGGATGCGGTTTGATTCTTGGCGAGAGGGGCGAACACCAACACATTGGGCACGGCATGCTGCGTGTCGGGTCCGAGGAAGTCCGCGGCGCGCGCAATCATTCCAGTCACAGCGCCCGCTTTCCATTCATTGATGAGCACAGTGGCAATCTTTGCGCGGATTTCTCCCTTCTTGCTGGAAGGATTGAAGGGCGTGTCTTCCGTCATCAGGCCGCTTACTTTCCCATACATGTAGACGTTGTCGAAGAAAATCAGCTTGGCGCCGGCGCGTTTGCAGGCCTCGATGGTGTTGGCCATGATCTTCGGCCACATCTCCGCCCACACTTTGTGATCGTATTTAAGGCCGACGAGAAGATGCACAATGGTGGAACCTGCCACTGCTTTCACGGTCAGCTCTTTGTCGGAAAGGTTCGCGGAAATTGTTTCAGTTGCACCGGGCACCGACCGGGGATTGCGGCCCACAACCCGGAAAGGCTGCTTCCGCTGAGCCAGAATCTTGACCAATTCATTGCTGATGGCCCCGCCCGCGCCAAGAATTGTTATCATTTGTCTTCCGCCTTCCGCTTCCGCAGTCCCGCGATGGAATTCCTTTTGCTTACGGCGAAAACAAAGACTATCTTACGGGCAGCACGAGGTATCCGACAACCCGCCGCAGAGGGGGCAGAGTAGAAATGAGGATTAAGCCGATGACGCGCCGACGATTTCTGGTTCTCTTCTCGTTAGGTTTTGCATTTTTGATGGCAACTGCATCGTTCCGGGCGGCCAATCCGGATCAGCGGCCGGTGGAATTCACCGATGCCGCCGCGTGGAAGAATATTCGCTTGCCGATGCTGTCTGACCATGGCGATTGGTTCGCCTATCGCCTGACGCCAATCGAGGGTGACAGCACGGTCATCCTGCGGCAAACCAACGGCACAAAGGAATACAAGTTTCCCGTTGGGGAGGTGATTGGTGGTGCGGCAGGCGGCCCTCCTGGTGCAACGCCAGCCGCCGCGGGCGCCGCGCTGGCAATTTCCAGCGACTCAAAATTTGCCGCGTTCAGCATGTACCCCACGCACGCGGAAGCGACCCAGCTTAAGAAGCAGAAGAAGCCCCTTCAGAGCAGAGTTGGAATTGTGAATCTGGCCACGGGCGAGAAAATTGAAATCACGAAGATCCGCCGCTTTGTATTCTCCGGCGAGAGTGGCACGTGGATCGCTCTTCAAAGGTATGGTCCCGATGCGCCCGCAGGCGCGCCAGCTGGTCCACCGGCCGGTCCGCCAGCGGGACCCAATGCCGCTCGCGATGACAAACCGAAAGGCTCCGACCTTCTTCTCCGAGAACTTGCAACCGGCCAGGAAATAAATATCGGCAATGTTTCTGAATTCGCATTCGACAAGCAGGGCCGCTACCTGGCGTGGATCACCGATGCTCAGGATAAAGCCGGCAATGGCGTATCCCTGCGAAACATCGGGGACGGATCGACCCGCTCCATCGAATCCGACGACAGCGCAGTTTATTCACATTTGACCTGGACCGAGGACGGCGATGGTTTGGCAGTTGTGAAGGGCATGGATGACAAGGCCTATGAGGACAAGCTCAACTCGGTCATAGGATTCAAGGATTTTGGACCTACAGGTCCGCACAAGACGGTTTTCAATCCGTCCGACACTGCAGACTTTCCCGCCGGGATGACTGTGAGTCCCGATCGCGCGCCAATGTGGACAAAGGATCTCAGCGGTTTGCTGTTTGGCATTCACAAAGCGAAGAAGAAGGATCAGCCCGCGGGTGAAAAGCCCGCCACAGGGGGCGATTCGGGCGCCACGCCGGTCGTGGCGCCACCGTCGAATGAGCCGCTGCCGGAGGACAAAGTGGATTTAGTCATTTGGAATTGGCAGGATAAGCGCCTGCAGTCCCAACAGATGGTGCAGGAGCCGCAGGACAAGACCTTCAGCTATCTTTGCATTTACCGTCCCTCCGAAAGGAAATTCGTCCGTCTGGCCGATGACGAAGTTCGGGACGTGACTCCTGCCCGCGAGCAGAAATTCGCCATGGGCCGCGCCACCGCTCCTTACGAGCCGATGAGCAATCTGGACGGCCGGCACTTCGAGGACATTTACATATTCAATCTGCACACGGGTGAACGCAAACTCGCTTTGAAGAAAGCCCGCTGGGTTGAAGCGATGTCTCCCACGGGCACGCAATTCGCTTACTACGACGACGGACAGTACTTCAGCTACGACATGACCAGCGGGAAATCCACGAATATCACCAAGTCCGTGCCGACGTCATTTATAAATACCGAAAATGACGTGAATGTGGTCAAGCCACCCACGCCATTCTACGGCTGGTCGAAGGACGGAAAGTTCGTGCTGCTTTCGGATAATTGGGACATCTGGCAAGTGGCCGCGGATGGAAGCACCGCAACCAATTTGACCGTGAATGGCCGGAAGGACCAAATCAGGTATCAACCACCCTTTGTCCTGAACCCGGATGATCATGGCTTTGATCTAACCAAGCCTCTCTACCTGGGGCCCTACGGCGAGTGGACAAAGAAGAGCGGGTTGGGATTCATCCAACCCGGAAAACCTGGATTGACTCGAGTTATGTGGGATGACGCGTCATACGCCACACTACGCAGGGCCAAGGATGCAGAAGTGTATGTGTACACCCGCCAAACGTATAAAGATCCGCCGGATATCTGGGTGACCGACGCCTCTCTGGCGAACGGCAAAAAACTCACGGACATCGCGGGAGCAAACAAACAAGACCAGTTCCTGTGGTCCAGCGGAGTAATTCTGGTTGATTACACCAGCGCCAAGGGGGATAAGTTGCAAGGCGCGCTGCACCTGCCCGCAAATTACGAGAAGGGGAAATCGTATCCCACCATCGTCTACTTTTACGAGAAGCTCTCGCAGACCGCCAACAATTATTTGACTCCCGCTGTTCCGGCTACGGGTTTCAACGCGTCCGTTTACACCAGCCACGGTTACGCAGTCTTTAATCCCGATATCAAATACAAACTCAACGATCCGGGGATGTCAGCGGTGTGGTGCATGGTGCCGGCAGTGAAGGCGGCCATCGCCACGGGTGCTGTGGATCCCAAGCGCGTTGGGATTCATGGACATTCCTGGGGTGGCTATCAGACCGCGTTCCTCATCACGCAGACCGATATGTTCGCAGCGGCGGTGGCCGGAGCTCCGCTCACGGACATGATCAGCATGTACGCGATCGTCTATAAAAATGCCGGGATCGGCAATGGGGAAATTTTTGAGAGTGATCAGGGCCGATTTACCGGGCCGCCGTATGAGAATTGGGAAGCCTACACGCGTAACTCGCCCGTCGCGCATGCGGCGAATGTGAAAACGCCGCTCATTATCCTGAGCAATGACAAGGATGGCGCGGTGGACTTCACTCAGGGCATGGAGTACTACAACACTTTGCGGCGCCTGCAGAAACCCGTCGTCCTGCTGGAATATCCCGGCGAAAACCACGGACTGGCACGGCTTCCGAATCAAAAGGATTACGCCATCCGCATGCAGGAATTCTTCGATCACTATTTAATGGGCAAGCCGATGCCGGACTGGTATCAGAACGGCGTGCCGCGCCTGGGGATGGAAGATCACCTGAAGGCGCGGCAACCGGCGCCGGTTAAGACTGCGCCAGCGACAACAACGCCACCGGCGAAACAGAACAATTAGGCGGGCGACCGTTGAGTACAATTGCAGGAAATACAAAAAGAGGGCGCACAGACATGTATTCCGCGGCGCGGGAGTTCACGCCATGCTTGCTTTCAATTCTATAAGCGTCATAATGAGCCGATTGGGGGTCCGCCCACCGAACAATGGAATGCCCAGTTTGCGCTACTAAAAACCCGGACACTTCCTCCGAATGCGGGAAATGCCATACACCCCTCCCGGCTTCAACCTCCCAGGAAACTATTCATGAGGGCGCTGGATCGGATGCCTGGTCGCAAGCGGTTACTCCAGCGACGATAGCCGTTGCCGGGGCGAGCGGCGAGCTGGAAATAGGGACTGTGCTGGCCGGCAGGTACGAAATCGTCCAATTGCTGGGTCAAGGCGGAATGGGCGCAGTTTACAAGGCCCGCGACAAGGACCTCGACCGAAACGTTGCTCTGAAACTCATCCGACCTGAGCTTGCCAAAAACCCCGAAATCCTGCGCCGGTTTAAGCAAGAGCTGATCCTTGCGCGCCAGATCACGCACAAAAATGTGATCCGCATTTTCGATCTGGGGCAATTTGGCGCCATCAAGTTCATCACCATGGATTTTGTGGAGGGCCAGGATCTCCGCCATTTGTTGCAGGAAAAAGGCAAATTTCCACCGGACCAGGCGGCGAAAATCATGCTGCAGATTTGCCGCGCGCTGGAGGCGGCCCACGCGGAAGGTGTAATTCACCGCGATTTAAAGCCGCCGAACATCATGGTGGATGGCGGCGGGCGAGTGTACGTGATGGATTTTGGCATCGCGCGCTCCGCGCACCTGCCGGGAATGACGGAGACGGGGGCGCTTATCGGAACTCCCGAATACATGTCACCCGAACAGGCGCGCGGCGAGAAGTTGACCGCGCAGTCGGACATTTTTTCACTGGGAGTGATTTTTTACGAATTGCTGACAGGCAAGACGCCGTATCCAGCGGATGCGCCGCTGGGAACATTGTGGAAGCGGCTGGCGGAAAAAGCGAAGCCTCCGATTGAAATTGAGCCCACTATCCCCAAGCCGCTGAACGATATCGTTGTGAAAGCGCTTGAGCTGGACCTGAAAGACAGGTTCGCGAGCGCGCGAGAAATGGCCAATCAATTAGAAATCTGGCTGGGGCCATCTGCGGATGGCTCAACGATTTTCCTCCCTGCGCCTCACGTTCATACCTATTGGAAATGGGCAACGGCTGGACTGGCGACTCTGGTTGTGCTGGCTGTTGTGTTGGTTGCTTTTCGATTGAGAGGTCCAGCCAAGCCCGCGGCCGCGCACGCTCCAATGAGTGTTCTGGTCGCGGATTTCGAGAACCACACAGGTGATCCCATCTTCGACAATACTCTTGAACCAATGTTCAACGTGGCGCTGGAAGGGGCGAGCTTCATCAACGCCTACAGCCGCGGCGACGCAAGGCGGCTGGCTGGAAAATTGGATCACCCCAGCACAAAACTTGATGACCAATCAGCGAGACTGGTGGCCGTCAGCCAGGGCATTAGCGCGATCGTGACCGGGTCCCTGGTCAGCCGCGGCGATGGATACCGTTTATCGGTGGAGGCGATTGACGGCGCCACTGGGAAAACCCTGGCCAGCGCTGAAATGAATGCAGCGAATAAGGATGAGGTTTTGCTCGACGTTCCGAAACTCGCCGCTCCGCTTCGTAAAGCGCTGGGTGACACCACTCCACAGTCCGTTCAGCTTGCAGCGACACAGGGAAGTTTTACTTCCAGCAATCTGGAAGCAGTCCACGATTACGGTTTGGGAATGGAAGAGCAGTTCTCCGGCAAGATGCAGGACGCGTTGCAATCATTTACCAAAGCTGCCGAGCTGGATCCGAATTTCGCGCGCGCTTATTCCGGTATGGCGGCCACGTCGCGAAACCTCGGACAGCGTCAAGAGGCCGAGAAGGACATCAATCTGGCGATGCAGCACCTGGATCGCATGACCGAGCGTGAACGCTTCCGGTTGCGCGGAACCTACTACATCCTGACCGGCGATTGGCAACACTGTATCGAAGAATATAGCTCTCTGATCAAGCAGTATCCGGTGGACAACATTGGCCACGGAAATCTCGCTTATTGTTACAGCAATGTGCCGAACATGGCCAAGGCAGTGGAGGAGCAGCGGCAGGCAGTGCAGCTCTCCCCCAATAGTTCCGCGCAGCGCATGAATCTTTCCGTATACGCCACCTATGCCGGGGATTTCCAAACGAGTGAAGAGCAGGCGCACGCCGTTTTGAAAATGAATGCCGCCTACGAGAAGGGCTATCTGGCGCTGGCTTATGCGCAGATGGGCCAGGATCACATGGATCAGGCCGCGGCGACTTATCAGCAACTCGACAAAGTCAGTAAGCTGGGAGATTCCTACGCGACCGCGGGCCTGTCGGATCTGGATATTTACGCCGGCCAGTATGCCGCGGCTGCAAAAAAACTCGAAGCAGGCGCGGCCGCCGATCTCGAAGCGAAGCGTCCCGATCTCGCCGCGGCGAAATTCGCGGCACTGGCCGACGTGGAACTATTGCGCAACCAAAAAGCGCTGGCTTTGACGGCAATCAATAAAGCGCAATCAAATGGAAAGGGAGCAAAACTGCAATTTTTGATGGCGCGTTTGTATGTGGCCGCCGGTGAAGTTGCTAAGGCGCGAGATTTGGCCGCTGGTCTTTCGTCCGCGGTGTCCCCCGAATCGCAAGGTTATGGCAAGTTGATCGAAGGTGAAATCGCTTTGGAGGGAAAGAATTCCTCCGAGGCTGCTAAAGCGTTCACCGTCGCCACGAAGGCTTCAGACACATGGATCGGCCATTTTGACCTTGGCCGCGCGTATCTGGCTGCCAATATGTTTGTGGAAGCCGATTCCGAATTTGATGGCTGCGTGAAGCGGCGGGGTGAAGTGATGGAGCTGTTTATGGGCGACATGCCCACGTTCAGCTACTTCGCTCCCGTTTATTATTATCAGGGGCGGGCCCGTGAGGGGCTCAAGTCTAATAATTTCAAGGACTCGTATCAAACCTATCTGAACATTCGGGGCAAGGCGGGTGAAGATCCGCTGCTGCCTGATGTTCGGAAACGGCTCGGACAGTAATACCAGCGGAATTAAGCCAAAAATAAAGACAGCCACAAATGTTCTTCGTGACAAAGAATAGTTGTGGCTGTCTGCATTTGAGCCAGCGAATCTGCCTTAGGGGAGGAGATCCTCCAAGCCAAGGGATGTTCGCAAAGAATCATCGGCCAAAATCGACCCTTTGGCAGGGGACCCTCTTAACAGGATGGAGGGCGGCCTCATGACCGAGAGCAAACCACCCCCGTGGCAGTCATTGTCCCCGTCATTATCCGCGTTGCAGTTTACATATATTACCAGCGGAGTGGAGGGTCCTGTTTGTACCGGGCCGGGGGGGAATGATTCAGTGATGTAATAAGTGTACGTGTTGGTAGCAGGAATTTGATTATCTTGGAAGATGGTTGAGGGTGTGGGCGTGCCAATAGGCGCGAACGTCAGCGGACAGCCCGAAAGCGTTGCGCAGCTGCCCGTCGCGCGCCAAACCGTAAATTGACTTGGCAAGCTTGGGGTGGCCTGCGTCCACGACAGGGCAACGCCTATTGACTCTCCTTCATTCGTATTTGTAACAACCCCATTCAAACCGCTCGGCGGAACAGCAACCGTTACAACCAGTGGGCTGGAAGGACCGCTGTTCACATTCGCGGAGTTCGTGTCAGAAATGAAGTACGTATAGGTCTTCCCGTTGACCACATTATTTGGGTTGCCTTCACTATTTGAATCAACAAACGAAGTTGCGGCCGGAGTACCACCGACGCTAGTAGTCACGCCAACTTGAAAAAACGAACCGATGTGACCTGCCACATCTTTGAGTGTGGGGAAACTGCCTTCAGCGCGCAACACTGCATATTGTTGAATCACACCAAAGCCGGGCGGCGTCCATGACAAAGGAACACTTAATGAAGCCGTCTCTGTTGTAATCCCCGTCGTTGGAGCACAGTTTGTGCATTGCAATCCGCTCGGCGGATCAACCGTGGTGCTTGCAATGGTAAAGTCAATTTCGAAGCCGGCGCCGCCGCCAAATACGTCCGCGCCGCCGCCAAAGATGTCCGCGCCACCACCGAAGATGTCTGCGCCACCACCAAAGATATCCGCCCCGCCTCCAAAGATATCTGCGCCGCCTCCAAAGATATCCGCCCCGGTAACGCCGCCGGAGAATCCGGCGACGTTGCGCCGCGCGCCGATTTGAGCCAAGTTCAAGTTTACCCAGTCATTGAATCCATGGAATGTAGGATCCCCGACCACTCCGTTGAAATTTATATCCTGAGGGCCGACAGATCCTGCGTCTATGGACCCGCTATGGTTCCAATCGATCGCCGGGGCGGGCGTAGCGGAATTATCAATCTTAACCATTGCTGTGCCCGCCGTGTTCTGGGATCCATCGCAGTGCGCGGAGGCGTAATGGTGGCCAAATGCCGTTTGTATGGCCATGTCGGCCGCGTCAGGCGGTGCATACCATCGTGTTAGATGAGCAGGCTTTGAGCTGTTGAAGACGTCCAAGCCTAAGCCGCTCGTCTCGTTGAGCGAGATTTCGGAAAGATCTTGAAGCGTCTGCCCGGAATAATCGATTGCTCCCCCGTCGGGAAATCCAAAAATCTGGAAAAGGTAATTCATTGCGCTCAAGAAGTTGGATTTGCAGTTCTCGCCATAGGTCGGAAGCCCGATTGGGTTATTGATCTGTTGCCCCATGGGGCCCACTGTGCCGGAGGGATAATATGTGCCGCCATGCGTCAGGGTAAGTGGGTGACCCATTTCATGCAGTAAGGTTCCGGTCTGAACTCCAAGAGTACCTACCTGATTAGCGCAGTAAACTTGGAGGGCCAATAGCGCCTTGGAAGGATCGGGCTGGCAGGTGCCGGGGTCGAAATTTGGCCAGAGCCCCAGCGTTATCAAAGTATCTGCGCCACCGTAATCAGAGAATCCGGAAGTGCTGTTCGGTCCGCCGATGGCCACGGCGAGTTGCGGTTCGTTTAAGAAATTGTAGGTTCCATTGGCCACACCCGTAGTCGTTATGGTGAAGGTGGTCGTGGTAATGCCGCCTGACATCGATGAGCCGGTAACGCTAATGGGGGAATACGTTCCGTTTAGCGCGAACTGATTAAGCGCCCCTACCACAGTCACGCGGGTCGCGTTTGTTGGAACAGGATCTGGAGTCGGATTTTGGATCGTTACTGTTGCCGTGGTCCCCACGTCCACGATGGAAACCAGAGTTCCATTTAGAGTGTTGGGCACAACTTCACCCGTAGCGCTCCAGGTCGAAGTCGGCATCCCAAGAGAATGTCCGAACAAAATATAGCGGTAGCTGTCTTTCCGGCCGGGCCAGAAATTCTGCGACTTAACATTCTCAAAACCGGTCTTCCAGCTGATCGCTGCATCACCGGGAAATTCGCATAACGCAGGGGGCGCGTCCGTGCACACAACGGAGCTTTCTACAATGCCGTGGCCCCCCGTTCCCGCGGGCGGCGGCGTCGCTCCCGGACCCACCGGAAGCGGGTATGGGATCACGTACGGGTCGCCAGCGAAAACCGTCCCCACGGTGGGCCCGATGTCAACGTGCAGGTTGATACCGTGATTCTTGTAGGCGAGGCCGACTGCATCCAGTGTTCCTTGCTGCGGCAGATGGGAATGGGATTGGGGTGAAACTGGAAGGAGCGCGTTCAAGTAATCGAGTTGAACAAAGATATCCGAAACGTTTGGATTGGCGCCAGGGAGCGCCACCCACTCGCCGGTGTTAACGTCGGTGTAACCCTGATTTGCCTCCCAAACATCCAGCAAACCGTCGTGATCGGTGTCTTGAACAGTGGTACTGAAGACCGTCGCGCCCCAATTGACGCAACCTTTGGACGGGTCTTCATCATCGTCATCTCCATCGCGATCCGCCGGGACAACCGTGGTGGTCTCAGCGGAATCGTTGAAATTCACCGCCGCGCCATAATTATTCGGCAGCCAGGTGGGGTTGTCCCAGGAGCGGTTATAGACACCGGGGAATGGAGGAAGCGCCCCGTAAGGAGATGGGAGTTTGATGCCGTTGAAATTAACCGTTTCTTGTTTTTTGGGATGACCGTTCCCCACGATCTCAGTGATCTTTGCAACGGGGCCCTGAGAAGCTTGATAGAAACCGTCAATGGTCTGGGTGGTGACTAGAGCATCGTTGGTGGGGGAATATGAGCCGTCATAGAGAATGATGGAATTCAACGGGACGGCCGGCGAAAGGAGGCGGTAAATAATTACAAGACTGGCGCCCAAAGTCAGCGGAGGGACAGCACCGTTGCTTCCGCTATCCGCCAACTTTACTAGAAAGTGGCCGTTGCCTTGGACCTTCCCTGAGGCGTCAAGAGGAAGGTATGGGCGAACGTCTGCACGATATGTGCGCATAGTTTTGGGGGCTTTGGCCGCGCCCGAGCAGCCGCCTCGACTCCAAGTGTCCGGGGCATTCGCATTGCCGAGGACTTTCCCAGAGATTGCATAGCCATTGAAAAACCCGTTCTGCCCTGCGAATTGCGTTTTCGAGGCTTCAATCGTCTCCCAATAGAGAAAGGCTGCCACGATTTCGGCGCCAGGAGGGACACTGGAAGAAGCCACGCCCGTGGCCTTGGTCTGCACGGCATCGGGTATGCTGATGGTTCCGGTGGCGAATCCGCCTACGCCTTCACCCCTAAGGCCCACTCCGCCGACAACGTAGTCACCAGTAACAAAGTAGTTCTTGAACAGAGTCAGCGGGTTGACTCCGTTTTGCGCCTGCACTATCGGCACAAATCCACATACCAGCGCCAGAATTGCCGCGACACACATCAGCCGGCGTCCCGTAAAAATTCTCGCTGAGGCCAGGATAATATTTTGCATTGTCACTCTTTCTCCGTGCGGATTTTGGAAGACGGGCACTGTTAGCATTGCATCAAAAGATTGCCGCCGAGGGTACAGTCCATGCGACGTTGTGTCAAGTATAGGAGTACTGGGTCTCGAACAGGCAGCATGAACGCGCAATGATTACATGCACGCAAGTCTCCATTTGCCCAGAAATTCTGTTCGTTACTGCAGCACCTTGCGGGGGACGCAAGATTAAGAACGCTGCGACGGGTCGGCCGGTGCACTGACCGTGGAGTCCCTGCCGCTGGGTAGCTGAGTGAATATTTCACTAAAGGCACGCAGAAAGTACAGGGAATTTGGCTCTACGTCAAGAGTAGAGATGAGAGTGGAATGAACGGCGCAGATCCCTCAGTCGTCCGTTATATTTACTTTCAGATAATCAATGCCCTCTGATGGCCTCATCAGTTGATGGCTGCTTCGGGGCCTGGCGGCCGGAAATTATTTATCCCTCGAATGCACGATATCTCCCCCTCAATCGTCGATACTGGTAGATGCATCCACCGGACGCTTTCATACTGGTGAGGAACATGAGCGAACGCGAAGGCGAGGGCTCTTTGGTAACCAGGGAGTCCATCGAGCGCACATATCGCGAGCGTGGGCGGGGCTTCCTTGCTTGGGCAAGGCGTCACGCCCCCGACCCGGAGACGGCAGAAGACGTTCTCCAGGACGCCTTCATCCGCGCGCTCGCCAACACCGATGCGCTCTCCCCGGTTGCGGACATCGCGGCGTGGATTTTTTCCACCATGCGCAATCGTCTGATCGATTTGTGGAGAGGCGAGGGCACAAGGCGCAAGGCGGGAGCAACCGAGCTCCCTGAGGGGATTCTGGAAAACGTAGCAGCCGAAGCGGGCTGGACCCGCGGGATCAGCTGCAACGGAGCGAGATGCTCACGGCCCTGGAGGTCGCTATCGAGGCCCTGCCCGCGCCACAGCGTGAAGTCATTCGCGCACAGGCACTGGGTGGGGTTGGCTTCAAGGAGCTGGCTGAAAAGACGGGCGTGCCGATCGACACGCTAATGGCCAGGAAGCGCTATGCGATCCGCAAGCTCGCAGCCGCGCTCGAGTATTGGATGGATGAGTGATTTCAAGTTAGGAGGCAGAAAATGACGCAACAAAGAGAAGGTTATTCCCGTCGCAGGAAATGGTGTGATTATTCACGCGGGACGAGGATCGCGGTAATGGTGGCGGCGGCGCTCGTTTTCGTTCCAGCGTTCTTCGCCCTTTTCGGCGCGGTTACCATGTGGCTATGGAATTGGCTCATGCCCGCAATCTTCCACTTGCCCACTATCGGATTCTGGCAAGCGGTTGGAATCCTGGCCCTTGCGCAAATCCTCTTCAAGGGAGGTCACTTTAGGAGGGCGGGAAGGTCGAAGTGGAAGAAAGAAAGAATCCGCGACCGCATGGCAGAACAGGGACCGCCGTTTACATCGGGCGCTCAGGGCCAGCCCTTCGCGAAGGATGCTCAAGGCGAAGGGGCCCGGGCGGAATAAACGGCGGTGTTCTGATTCGAGGCGTGCCGCTCAGCGGGCCGGAAATCGGGAACGGCCACGCAGGAAGTTATTTTGGGGTTGACAGCTTACCCAAACGCGCAGATACTCTCGGGTGATATGTCTACCCAAGATGTCAAAGAACGACTCGCACTGCTGCAAGGCACGCTGGACCTGCTGATCCTTCGCATATTGACCGTCGGATCCCAACACGGCCAGGGGATCGCCCGCGCCATCCAACAGACTTCGGAAGAAGAGTTACTGGTGGAACATGGCGCACTTTACCCTGCGCTCCAAAGGCTCGAGGAGCGCGGCTGGATTTCGGCCAAGTGGGGTACCTCATCCAACAACCGAGCCGCACGCTTTTACTCACTGACGATGTCCGGACGC
>Ga0209167_10001679_pt1 | contig 12666 bp, 10 predicted proteins | sample Coa_R1_9_FD_187154 | JGI IMG/M metagenome (GOLD analysis project Ga0209167, IMG submission 187154) | Surface soil microbial communities from Centralia Pennsylvania, which are recovering from an underground coalmine fire - Coalmine... | ecosystem: Environmental > Terrestrial > Soil >... | reverse complement strand
CGCATAAACAGCGTGTGCGTCATGCGGCGCGATAAGCCAGAATGACACGCAAACAGCAATCAGAAAACGCGCGGCGAGCGCTTGTGTGCGATGCGAAATGCCGTCGCGCAAACACGCGCAGATGAGAGCGCGCCATTGCACACGTTGTGAAGCGGCCCCGCGCGAGCCAGTCGTCATATTGGTCTAATGGTCAGTTGGCGATTGCAATATGAGAGAATTCTAACCAAAATCCCGCACCGGCCGGCCGGACGCGAACTTTCTAGCGACGGCACGGCGCGCCGACTTCATTAGGAGAATTCATGGGCTTTCTCGCTGGTAAACGCATTTTGCTGACAGGACTGCTGTCGAACCGTTCGATCGCTTACGGCATCGCGCAGGCTTGCAAACGCGAAGGCGCCGAGTTGGCGTTCACGTACGTCGGCGACCGCTTCAAGGAGCGCATTACCGAATTCGCTGCCGAATTCGGCAGCAACCTCGTGTTCCCGTGCGATGTCGCCGACGATGCGCAAATCGACGCACTCTTCGCGTCGCTCAAGGACCACTGGCCGAGCCTCGACGGCCTCGTACACTCGATCGGCTTCGCGCCGCGCGAAGCGATCGCCGGCGACTTCCTCGACGGGATGACGCGCGAGAACTTCCGCATCGCGCACGACATTTCCGCGTACAGCTTCCCCGCACTCGCGAAAGCGGCACTGCCGATGCTGTCGGATAATGCGGCGCTGCTCACCCTCACCTACCTCGGCGCAGAAAAGGCGATTCCGAACTACAACACGATGGGCGTGGCGAAAGCCGCACTCGAAGCGAGCGTGCGTTACCTGGCCTATGAGCTGGGGAAAAGAGACGTGCGGGTCAACGCGATCTCCGCGGGACCGGTACGCACCGTGGCGGCGCGGAGCATTCCCGGCTTCATCAAGATGTACTCCAAGGTCGGTGGCATCGCCCCCCTCGGGCGCAACGTCACGCACGAGGAAGTCGGGAACCTCGGACTCTTTCTCCTGTCGCCTCTGGCGAGTGGCATCACCGGCGAGACCGTGTATGTCGACGCCGGATACCACGTCATGGGGATGGAGCTGGAGGACGACGAACCCGCTCGTTAGGGGGGACGCCGGACCGACGGCCGTGGCCTCGCCTGCCAGTGAACCCGCTGCGCCGGACGCGCCATCCCCCGCCGGCGCGCCGGACGCGCCGTCACGGGGCGCGCTGGACGCGCCGTCACGGGGCGCGCTGGACGCGCCGTCACGGGGCGCGCTGGACGCGCCGTCACGGGATGTCGCGCCGGACGCGCCGCCGCCGCCGGCCGCCTTGCACGCGCTGATCCTGGCGGGCGGCAGCGGCACCCGGTTCTGGCCGCTGTCGCGGCGCCGCCGGCCCAAGCAGCTGCTCGCCCTCGAAGGGGAGCACAGCCTGCTGCGGGCGACGGTGCTGCGGCTGGCGCCGCTGGTGCCGCCGCGGGCGATCTGGGTCTGCACCACCCGCGAGCTGGGGCCGGCGGTGCGCCGCGAGCTGCCGGAGGTGCCGCCCGAGCAGGTGCTGCTCGAGCCCGAGGGGCGCAACACGGCACCGGCGATCGGCTGGTCGGTGCGCTCGATGCCGGCGGCAGTGCGCCGCGGCGTGGTGGCGGTGCTGCCCTCCGACCACCGTTTCGGCGACCCGGAGAGCTTTCGCGACACGCTGGCGGCGGCCGCCCGCGTCGTCGCCGCCCAGGACCGGGTGATGGCGCTCGGGGTGACGCCGCGCTGGGCCGAGACCGGCTACGGCTACCTCGAGCTCGAGGCCGGCGAGGAGCCGGGCGGCCTGCGGCGGGTACGGCGCTTCGTGGAAAAGCCCGCCGCCGCCGATGCCGCCCGCTTCCTCGCCTCCGGCCACCACCTCTGGAACGCCGGCATCTTCCTGTTCCGCGGCGAGCGGCTGCTCGAGCTGCTGGCGCGCCACGAGCCGGAGCTCGCCGCCGGCCTCGAGGAGATCGCCGCCGCGCCGGCGCGGCTGGGGGAGATCTACCCGCGGCTGCCGGCGCGCTCGATCGATTACGCGGTGATGGAGAAGCTCGACGGGCTGGCGACGCTGGCGCTCGACTGCGGCTGGAGCGACCTCGGCTCTTGGGCGGCGCTCGATGAGGTGCTGCCGGCCGACGCCGCCGGCAACACCGGCCGCGGCGACCGCCTGGCGCTCGACGCCGCCGGCAACCTGCTGTTCGCGGATGCCGGCGCCATCGCCGTGCTCGGCGTCGAGGGACTGGTGGTGGTGCGCACCGGCGACGTGGTGCTGGTGATGCCCAAGTCGCGTTCCCAGGAGGTGCGCCGGCTGGTCCAGGAGCTCGCCGGCAAGGGGCGCGAGGACTTGCTCTGATCCAGCCGGTCCTGGTGGCGGCGCCGAGCGGCGACCACGTCCTGGCGGAGCTCTCCGCGCCGCTGCGCCTCGACGAGCTCACCCCCGGCGGCGGCCCCTGGGAGGTGGAGATAGGCTTCGGCAAGGGGCGCTACCTGCTGCGCCGCTGCCACGAGCGCCCGGAGCGGCGCTTCCTCGGCATCGAGCAGGTCGCCGAGTACCACCGTCTGTTCGTCGGCCGGGCGCGCCGCCACGGGCAGCGCAACTGGCTGGCCCTGCGCGGTGAGGCGCTCTATCTCCTGGCCGCGGTGCTGCCGCGCGGCTTCGCCGCGGCGGTGCACGTTTATTTCCCCGATCCATGGCCGAAGGCCCGCCATCACAAGCGGCGGCTGTTCGATCCGGAGACCGTCGACCTGGTGATCGGGCTGCTCGGCTCCGGCGGCCGCCTGGCCTTCGCCACCGATTTCCTGGCCTACGGCGAGCTGGTGCTGGAGCTGCTGGCCGGCCATCCCGGCCTGGCGGTACGGCGCCGCGACGGGCCGTGGGAGGACGGGCCGCGCACCAACTACGAGGCCAAGTACGCGCTCGAGGGCCGGCCCATCCTGCGCCTCGAAGCGACCCTGGAGGCGCCGGCGGTCCTCCATCCGGGCGGCCACGACGCGGTGCTGGCGGCGACCGGCCCCGCCGCGAAGGGGGATCTCCTCGTCGCCGCCGTGGCGCCGGCGGCCGCAGGAAACGCCGGCGACACGGGTTCCAGCGGGTGAGGAGGTCAATGACGACCATGACCACGCAAGACACCAAGCTCACCAAGCTCACCAAGCTCTCCAGGTTGATCCTGATCGCAACCTTCGCCCTGCTGCTGTCCTCGTCCGTCGCTGCCCATGCCGGCGTCGCCGTCGGAATCGGCTTCAACGTCGGCTTCGCGCCACCGCCGGTGCCGGTGGCGCGCGAGGTGGTGGCGCCCTGCCCCGGCCCCGGCTACGTCTGGGTGGGAGGTCACTGGGGCTGGCATCCGGGCTTCGGCTACCGCTGGGCAGGCGGCGGCTGGGTAAGGCCGCCCTTCGCGCATGCCGCCTGGGTGGGGCCGCGCTTCGTCAGCGGTCCGCGCGGCCGGTTCTTCTACCACGGCTACTGGCGCCGCTAGGGCAGCGGCGACCATCCGGGCGCCCGCCGCCGAGGAACGCGAGTGATATCCTCGGCGGCGGGAGCCTCCCCTTGTTCAAGCGCCTCGCCGGCCTCGGGCCCTACCTTTTCCGCCACCGCCGCAACCTCTCGCTGGGACTGCTGGCGATCGCCTGCTCGGTGACGCTCGGCCTCGCCAGCCCGCTGCTGCTCGGTGGGGCGATCGACGCCCTGCGCAGCCAGGTCAGCCGCGTCACGCTGCTCGAGTATGCGGGGCTGATCCTCGGCGTCACCATGCTGCAGGGGACCTTCAGCTACATCCAGCGCATGATCCTGGTCGGGATGAGCCGGGACATCGAATACGACCTGCGCAACGACTATTTCGCGAGCCTCGAGCGGCAGCCGCCATCCTTCTTCCAGGAGCATCCCACCGGCGACCTGATGGCGCTCGCCACCAACGACCTGCAAGCGGTGCGCATGATCTGCGGGCCGGCCATCATGTATGCCGCCAACACGGTGCTCGGCGGCGCCGGCGCCGCCATCCTGATGCTCCGCATCCATGCCGGGCTGGCGAGCTTCGCGCTGCTGGCGATGCCGCTGGTGGTGCTGACCACCAAGTTCTACGGCGAGCGCATCCACGTCCTCTTCGAGCGCATCCAGGAGCAGTTCGCCGATTTCACCACCCGGGTGCAGGAGAACCTGGCCGGCGTCCGGGTGGTGCGCGCCTACGCCCGCGAGGACCACGAGCGAGAGGAGTTCCGCCGCCTCAACCAGGCCTACGTCGACGGCAACCGGCGCCTGATCGGCTGGTCGGTCAGCTTTCACCCGCTGCTGCAGGCCATCATCGGCCTGGCGGCCGCGGCGGTGCTCTGGTACGGCGGCTCGCTGGTGCTGCGCGGCCGCATCAGCGTCGGCCAGTTCGTGACCTTCAACGCCTTCCTCGCCCGCCTGGCCTGGCCGATGATCGCGCTCGGCTGGGTGATCAACCTGGCGCAGCGCGGCGCGGCGTCGCTCGCCCGCATCCAGGCGGTCCTCGATACCGTGCCGGCGATCCGCGACGAGCCGCCGCTGGTCGACGCGCCTGAGCTGCGCGGCGAGGTGACGATGCGCGGGCTCACCTTCGCCTACCGCCACGACCTGCCGCCGGTGCTGCGCGGCATCGACCTGCAGGTGCCGGCGGGCAGGACGGTGGCGCTGGTCGGCCGCACCGGTGCCGGCAAGAGCACGCTGCTGGCGCTCATCCCGCGTCTGTTCGAGCCGCCGCCTGGGAGCCTGGCGGTGGATGGCATCGACGTCCGGCGGCTGCCGCTCGCGCGCCTGCGCGCGGCGATCGCCATGGTGCCGCAGGAGACCTTCCTGTTCTCGACCACGGTCGGCGAGAACATCGCGCTCGGGGTCCCGGGGGCCGCCGCGGCGGCGGTCGCGGAGGCCGCGCGCCTGGCCGGCCTGGCGCCGGACCTGGCCAGCTTCCCCAAGGGACTGGACACGATGGTGGGGGAGCGCGGCCTGACTCTCTCCGGCGGGCAGAAGCAGCGGGTGGCGCTGGCGCGAGCGCTGCTGCGCCAACCGCGCATCCTGCTGCTCGACGACTGCCTGTCGGCGGTGGACACGCAGACCGAGGAGCTGATCCTGGCCAACCTGCGCGCCGTCTTCACCGGCCGCACCGTCTTCCTGGTCTCGCACCGCGTCTCGACGGTCAAGGGCGCCGACCTCATCCTGGTGCTCGACGGCGGCGAGGTGGTCGAGCGTGGCACCCACGCCCAGCTGCTGGCCGCCGGCGGCCTCTACGCCGACCTCCATCAGCGCCAGCTGCTCGAGGAGGAGCTGGCCGCCGTGTGACCGGCTGCGGCGCCCGAGCGGCAACCGGGCCGTGCGGGACGGTCGCCGCCGGCGGTCGGGCCGGTACCGCTGGCACCCGCCGGCTGGCGGCCGGTTACAATCGCCATCCGGATCTTCCGGCTTCGAGGAGACATCATGCGACGACATCCGTTCGGACGGCCCCCGGCGCGGCCTGCCAGCCTCGACATCCCTGCCTCCCACGTGCTCCTGCGTCCGCTCCTGGCGCTGATCCCGGCTTTGGCGCTGACCCTGGCCCTGGCGCTCGCCTGCGCTTCGGCGCCGCCGCCGGCACCCGCCGCTGCCGCCGGCGCCGAGCAGCGCTACACCGTCGAGCTGGCCGGCAACCGCGCCGGATTGGCGACCTCGCGGGCCGGCGCGGACGGCGTCTGGAACATCGGCTACGAATTCAACGACCGCGGCCGTGGGCCCAAGGTGGCCGTCCAGGTGGTGCTCGACCGCCGCGGCCTGCCGGTGCGGCTCGACGTCACCGGCAACGACTATCAGAAGAACCCGGTCAGCGAGCACTTCGAATGGACCGAGGGCAAGGCGAGCTGGAAGAACCCGGCGGAGCAGGGGCAACGCGATGTTGGCGGGGGCGGGGGCGGCGGCCGGGCCTTCTACCTCGACATGGAAGGCTCGCCGCTCGAGCTGGGCCTGCTGGCCCGGGCGATGCTGACCGCCGGCGGCAGCCTGCAGCTGCTGCCGGACGGCGACGCCACCATCGAGAAGGTGACCACGGCCTTCGCCCAGGGCCCCGGGTTCTCGCGCTCGGTCACCCTCTATGCCATCAACGGATTGGACCTCTCGCCCACCTACGTCTGGCTGGACGATCAGGAGGGGTTGTTCGCGATCCACGATGGCTGGTCCAACGTCGTGCTCGAGGGCTGGGAGGGCGCGATGGTCGGCCTGGTCAAGGCTCAGGACCAGGTGGCGGCGGCGCGCGACAGGCAGCTGGCGGCGCGGCTGGCGCGCCGGCCGGGGGAGCGGCTGGTGATCCGCAACGCCCGGCTCTTCGATCCCGAGACGCTGAGCAGCCGCGCCGGCATGACGGTGGTCGTGGCCGGCGACCGCATCGAGAAGGTGGCGGCCGACCGCGACGTGCAAGCCCCCTTTGGGGCCGAGGTGGTGGACGCCGGGGGCAAGGCGCTGCTGCCGGGGCTCTGGGACTGCCACGTCCACCTGTCGCCGGTCGATGGGCGGCTGCACCTCGCGGCGGGCGTCACCACCGTGCGCGACATGGCCAACGACATCGATCAGCTGCAGGACATGCGCCGCCGCTGGGAAAGCGGCGAGGCGGTCGGGCCGCGGGTGCTGATGGCCGGGTTCATCGACAGCCCCGGTCCCTATGCCGGGCCCTCGAAAGTGCTGGTCTCGACGCGCGAGGAGGCGCTCGCCGCGGTCGATCGCTACCAGCAGCTCGGCTATGTCCAGATCAAGCTCTACAGCTCCCTCGATCCGCAGCTGGTGCCGCCGATCATCGCGCGCGCCCACCAGCTCGGCTTGCGGCTGTCGGGCCACATTCCCAACGGCATGATCGCCGAGCAGGCGGTCGAGGCCGGGTTCGACGAGATCCAGCACGTCAACTTCCTGTTCCTGAACTTCCTGACCGGCGTCGACACCCGCACCCCGCAGCGTTTCGTCGCCGTGGCCGAGCACGCCGCCGACCTCGATCTGGCCTCGCCCGAGGTGCGCAACTTCCTGGCGCTGCTCAAGCGGCGGCACATCGACATCGACCCGACGGTGAACGCCTTCGAAGGGCTGTTCACCAACCGGCCGGGGGTGATGCCCGCGGCCTGGGCGGAGGTGGCCGACCGCCTGCCGCCGCAGCTGCGCCGCAACCTGCTGGCAGGCGGCGGCGTGCCGGTCCCGGCCGGCAAGGAGGAGCAGTACCGCAAGTCGTTCCAGGCCTGCCTGGCGATGGTCAAGGCGCTCTACGACAATGGCATCGCGATCGTCGCCGGCACCGATGCCACTGCCGGCTTCGCGCTGCACCGCGAGCTCGAGCTGTACGTGGCGGCGGGGATCCCGGCGCCGGTCGCGCTGTACGACGCCACCCTCGGTCCGGCGCGGATCATGAAGCGCGATCAGGACCTCGGCACGATCGCGCCGGGCAAGCTCGCCGACCTCATCCTGGTGGACGGCGATCCGGCGACCCGCATCGCCGACATTCGCCGGGTGGTGCTGACCGTCAAGGGCGGCGTCGTCTACGACCCCGCCGACATCTACCGGTCGCTGGGGGTGAAGCCGGCGGTATAGCGCCGGCGGGTTGAAGAATCTTCAGTGGGCGTATATTGTCATCTTCCGATTTGCGACATCCCCGTCGGAAGTGATCGCGACCGCGGGCAACAACGCCTGCTGAAGACACCCGAGGAGACCGCCGATGAAAAGAGTGACGAAGCGCCTGGTAGTATCCAAGGAGACCCTCAGGGCACTGCAGAACGACAACCTGACCGCCGTCGTCGGCGGCGCCACGGCCCCCTGCAGCAAGTTTACCAACTGTTCGGCCTGTCCCTCCTGCCCCCACGTCACCTGCGACAGCTATCTCTGCTAGCGCAACGGACGCCGGTGGCTCCGCCCCTCGGGAGCCATCGGCGTCGCCGCCACGTTTTCACGTCCTCGTAGCCGGAAGGTTTCTGGCTGCAGGTCGGCGCCGGTTGGCGCCTACGGCTGGTCGCCGACGACCGCCGGTAGCGCCCCGGCGGGCTCGGCAGCGCCCAGGTCTCCCTCCCAGCGCGCGATGACCGCGGTCGCCAGGCAGTTGCCGAGGACGTTCAGGGCGGTGCGGCCCATGTCCATCAGCGCGTCGATGCCGAGCAGCAGGAAGATCGGCGCGGTCGGCAGCTGGAAGGCGGCGGCGGTGGCCAGCAGCACCACCAGCCCGGCCCGCGGCACGCCGGCCACGCCCTTGCTGGTGAGCATCAGGGTGAACAGCATCACCAGCTGCTGGCCGAAGCCGAGCTTCATGCCGGCGGCCTGGGCCACGAAGATCGAGGCCAGCGAGACGTAGAGGGCGGAGCCGTCGAGGTTGAAGCTGTAGCCGGTCGGCATGACGAAGGCGACGATCGGGCGCGGCACCCCCATGCCCTCCATCGCCTCCATGGCGCGCGGCAGGGCGGCCTCGGAGCTGGTGGTGGCGAAGGCGATCGAGACCGGTTCGGCGACGGCGCGCAGGAAGCGCCGGATGGGGATGCGCGCCAGCAGCGCCACCGGCAGCAGCACCAGCAGCAGGAAGGCGAAGATCGCGACATAGAGCGTCGCCAGCAGCTGCGACAGGTTCACCAGCACGCCGAGGCCGCTGTTGCCGACCGTGTAGGCGATCGCCGCGCCGACGCCGATGGGCGCGAAGAGCATGACGATGTTGGTGAGCTTGAACATGGTGTCGCTCAGGCTCGCCGCGAATTCCAGCATCGGCCGCCGGCGCTCCGGGGTGAGCAGCGCCAGCGCGACGCCGAAGAGGACGCTGAAGACCACGACCTGCAGCACCTGGCCGTCGGCCACCGCCTTGGCGATGTTCTCGGGAAAGGCATGCAGCAGCATGTCCGCGGGGGTCAGGCGCGTCGTCTTGAGCTCTTCGCCGGGCGGTGGCGGCGGCACGTGGACGCCGATGCCGGCCCGACTCAGGTTGATCGCCGCCAGGCCGATGAGCAGCGCCAGGGTGGTGATCACCTCGAAATAGATCAACGCCTTGACGCCCATGCGCCCGACCTTGCGCAGGTCGGCGTGGCCGGCGATGCCGACCACCAGGGTGGCGAACAGCAGCGGCCCGATGATGGTCTTGATCAGCCGCAGGAAGATCTGGCCCAGGACGCCGAGGCTGGTGGCGACGCGGGGAGCGTCGTAACCGAGCTCCGCGCCCGCCACCATGCACACCAGCATCCAGGTGGTCAGCGAGCGGCGCATCGCCGCATAGGCCGCAAGGCCGGCGATGGCCGTCCAGCGGGCGGCGGCCAGGGCGGTGGCGGGCCATGCCAGGATGCCCTCGGCGGCGAGCGCCGAGAGCAGGGCGGCCAGGACCAGCGCCGCGAGCGCGGCGGCGAGCACCCGCGAGCGGCCGCTCATCGCGGTTGCGCCGCCGGCCCGGACCTCACGGCGCCCCGCATGCCCCGGTGCGGCACCCGCTGGCGCGGGGCGGCGATGTTGGCGGGGGCGGGGGCGGCGGGGGCGGCGCGGGCGCCCGACTGCGGCGGCCTCGGCATCATGGCCGGCATTCTGCCATGAGTGACGGGCCGCGGCGCAGTGGCCCGGCCGGGTTTCAGAACCTGGCGGTCATCACCAGCCCGCGCGCCCATCAAGGCTGCGATGCAGCCGCGAGATCGGGCTGCACGATCCTGCCGTGGCGGCGGGTGCTGGGGCCTGGCTCAGAAAGCCGTATGGAGCGTCAATCCCTGCGCGCCGGGAGCGAGCAGGGGGGCGACGCTCACGCGAGCGCGCAGCCGCCGGTTCAGGTGCACCACGGCGCGGCCGACCGTGGTGCCGATCAGCGCCCCCATCACCACGTCGGAAGCCCAATGACCGTCCTCGCGCATGCGCGCGAAGGCGACCAGGGAGGCGGTGCCGTAGCAGGAGATCTCGACCCACGGATTCGGGTACTGGGCGGCGATGACCGAGCCCGCCGCGAAGGCCTCCGTGGACTCTCCCGACGGAAACGACGCATTGCCGCTGAAGGGATGGAAGTCGTAGACGCCCTGGTGCGTCGAGGGACGGCTGCGGCCGGCCACCTCCTTGATGGCGGTGGTGATCACTCCCCCGGCGAGAATGCTGGCGATGAGGCCGTCGAGCGCGGTCTCCTGCGCCTTCGCGTCGTTGGCGATGCGGCCGCCGGCGTAAAAGGCGCCGAGCACGCCGAAGGCGGCGTAGTTGCCGAAGTACCTGAAGTCGTTCGCCAGCTTCGTCTCGAGCGGAGCGTCGCCGCGCAACGCTTCCGTGCGCAGGTGCTTGTCCGCCAGAGTGAGGCCGGCGACGCCGGCCACGCCGATCCCGAAGACCGCCCAATCGTGCTCCGTCCAGCTCACCGGCGCGGTGAGGATGCTGCGCGCGTCGACGGCCAGCAGCTTCCAGACCGGCATGCCGGCGCTGACGTGCTCCGCCTCGACCGCGGCGTCGCTGGCCACCGGCGAGGCATCCGTATCGGCGCTCGGCGGCACCCCGGCGGTGCAAATCGCTGCCGGTGCAGCGGCGGCCGGCGGGGTTGCCGCGGTTGCGGCAATCGCTGCCGGCGGCGGCGCGGCGGCGGCGAGGATCTCGGCCGCGCCGGGCCGCGGCGCTCCAAGCGCCAGCACGGCGAGGCCGATCCCGGTCAAGCGCGAGGCGACGCGCCGGAGTCGGCGTTGCGGTCTGCACCCTGCTGGTGCGTCGAGGCGGTTCATCGCTGGGTTGCCTCCTGCCAAGGGTTCGGCAGGACGACGCGAAACCGCTGTGCAAGATCCGGACCCGTCAGGAGCGGGCGCGCTGCCAGAACAGGATCGCCGTCACCACGAAGCCGATGACCACCACCGCGGCGCGCGCCTTTTCCTTGCCGATGACCTTGGCGAGCCGGGCGCCGCCGTAGCCGCCGGCGATCGCGCCCGCCATCATCAGCAGCGCCACCGGCCAGACGACGGCGCCGCGCAGGATGAAGTAGGCGGCGGCGACGCCGTTGATGCAGAAGCCGAAGAAATTCTTGAGGCCGTTCATCGCGAAGATGTTGGTCAGCCCCAGGAAGCCCAGCACCGCCAGCATCAGGATGCCGATGGCGGCGCCGAAGTAGCCGCCATAGATCGAGATCGCGAACTGGAAGAGGACCGCGGCCGTCCAGCGCCGGCCGGACAGCCCGAGGCTGGGCGGGCCGTCGGCGGCGGGCGGCGGCGCGGCCCCGGGCGGGCCGCCGGCGGCCGGCGCGGAGGCCGCGGCGCGCCGTCGCTCGCGCCGCCGGGCCAGGAAGCCCTGCCAGAGGAAGAGCAGCGTGGCGAACAGCACCAGCAGCGGCGCCAGGTTGGCGAAAGTCTTCTCCGGCGTCCGCAGCAGCAGTAGCGAGCCGATGCCGCCGCCGACGACGCTCGGAATCAGCAGCGTCTTCAGCCACTCCTTGTGGGTGGCGACCTCCTGCCCATAGCCGGCCATGCTGGCCGCCGCGCCAGGCAGCAGCGCCACCGTGGAGGTGGCGTTGGCGATGATCGCCGGCTCGCCGAGGAACATCAGCGTGGGGAAGGTGATGATGGTGCCGCCGCCGGCCAGGGCGTTCATCAACCCGCCCGCGGCCGCGGCTGCCAGCATGATGGCGCCATCGCCGGGGGTCATCGCACCTCCTCCGCCGATCCGGGGCGCGGCGCCCCGGAGGCAACCAGGTTTCGGCGGGTGCATCGTAGCTTACCCGCAGCGGTTCCGGGCGCGCGGGACCAGCGGGTCAGCGGAAGTCGTGGCTCGGCACGGCCAGCATCTCTTCGAGCGCCCAGAACCGCTCCCCACGCACCGAGACGCTGCCGTCGCGCTTCTGCAGCACCCCCTCGACGACCAGGCCCGGCGAGCCGGCGATCAGCTGGCGGTGTCGCTGCAGGAGGTCGGGGGAGACGATCGCCTGCGACATGCCGGTCTCGTCCTCCAGGGTGAGGAAGAGGAGACCCTTGGCGGTGCCCGGGCGCTGGCGGACGATCACCGCGCCGGCGGTGCGGACGAGGTCGCCGTTGCGGTAGTGAACGAGGTCGGCGGCGGTGACGATGCCGCGCCGGCGCAGCTGCTCCCGGCGGAAGGCGAGCGGATGGGGGCCGAGAGTCAGCTGGGTGCCGCCGTAGTCGGCCTGGGTCTCCTCGGCCGCGGTCATCTCCGGCAGCGGCGACGGCTCCGGTTCGGGCAGCTCCGCGAGCAGGGGGCCGGCCGGGCGGACGAGACGCGCCGCCTGCCAGAGCGCTCCCCGGCGGCTGAGGCCGAAGCAGGACAGGGCGCCGATGCTGGCCAGGGTCTCGAGCTCGCCGGCCTGCAGAGCGCAGCGGCTGGTGAAATCGGCGAGGTCGGCGAAAGGCGCGCGCGCCTGCTCCTGCTCGATGACCAGGCCGGAGCGGGAGCGCAGGCCGCGCACGTAGCGCAGCCCCAGGCGGATGGCCCCCGATGCCAGCGGGGGGTGCGAGGACTGCTGGGAGCGCGGGGATTGCGAGGAGCGCAGGGGCTGCGGGGTGGGTGGAGGCTGCGGTACGCGCGGGGACCGCGGGGCGGTTCGAGGGGTTGGAGCGACGGAGGCGGAGGTGAGGGATCGCTCCTCCCAGCGGCACCTCCAGCCGGACCCTTGGACGTCGATCGGGTGGATCTCGACGCCGTGTCGCTGGGCGTCGCGGACCAGGGTCGCGGGGTGGTAGAAGCCCATCGGCCAGGCGTTGAGGATGCCGAGGTAGAAGGCGGTCGGATGGTGGG
>Ga0209167_10001677_pt1 | contig 12673 bp, 9 predicted proteins | sample Coa_R1_9_FD_187154 | JGI IMG/M metagenome (GOLD analysis project Ga0209167, IMG submission 187154) | Surface soil microbial communities from Centralia Pennsylvania, which are recovering from an underground coalmine fire - Coalmine... | ecosystem: Environmental > Terrestrial > Soil > Unclassified... | reverse complement strand
GGCCAGATCCCGGAAGAGATCGTGCAAACTTTCGGAGGCCACCTATCGCTGGCACACGTGCATGCTGCTCTGGCCTATTATTACGCGAACCAAGGGGAAATCGACGCAGACCTCGAAGCCGACGATCGCGAGACTGAGGCCCTGGAACGGCAATACCAACGCTGATTCACGCCCGTGAGTCGGATCAGCCTCTACCTCGATGAAGACGCGATGCATACGCGGCTGGTCATCGCTCTTCGTTCTCGGGGCATTGCGGTGGTCACGGTCTTGGACGCCGGTCTGAGTGAGAAGACTGACGAGGAACAATTAGCCTTCGCTACGGAGAGCGGGTGCGTCCTCTATACGTTCAACGTGCCGGACTTTCATCGGCTTCATCAGCAATGGGCCGCTGCTGGGCGAGAGCACGCTGGCATGATTCTGGCTCCTCAGCAGCGGTTCTCGGTTGGCGAGCAGTTGCGCCGAATCTTGCGGCTTAGCGCCGGCGTGACCGCTGAAAGCATGCGAAATCAGGTCGAGTTTCTGAACAACTGGGGTTGACGACCCGGCGGGATGGGTTCCCTCTACTCACGAGCAGGGCTGCGGCTCGGCTTCACGCTTGGCCTTGCGCGCCGCCGCAATCTCGGCGTCGATCTCCTCCATGGAAAGCTGATCCAGGTCCGCTTCTTTGGCGCTGGCCCACGATTTGCGAAGCCACTCCGGCGCCAAGTCTTGTTCCAGAACTTGCAAGACATATTGCTCGGCCGATACACCTCGCGCGGTGGCCTTGGCTTTGAGGACCTGTACATCCTCATCGGGAAGTTTGATCGTGAGATTCATGGCGATCTCTCTCTAGGTTAACGCTGCCGCCGAAGGTTTACGCGAACCGGGCGGCAGAATGTCCTTCGGCCACTAAGGAAGGATTGCGCAACGCGGAGCGGATCGCGCACAACTGGCTCATGGACTTTATTTCTACCCAACCAAAGCCCGATAAGCGTTTGTTCCCCAGACACCGCCAGCTTGCAAATCATCCCGCCCCCACCCCCGTGTGCTAACATGCGATTGGAAGATCGTTCATGCGTTTCCGGCGCACACTCCTTGCCAGCCTAGCCCCGCTCATCGGCCTCTCCGCCTTACTCGCGGCCATGTCCGCCGAGCCTCAGGTTTCCGGGGGCTGCCGGCCGCTGACGCGTCTGCTCCAATCCGTCGTTCAACTGGTGACTCCGGCCAGCGACTTCACGCTCGCCGCGCCCAGCACGGAGCGACCCTCCGCGCACGCACTGCTTGCCTTCGCGGCTCTGGCGGCCACGCCCTTCCGGCATTCGCTGTGGATGATTTCGATCCGCCCGGCGGTCAACCTCGCCTTCCGCCGCCATCAACGCGCTCTGCTGCGCTGCTGAATCCCTCCCGCAACTTTTCCCGGCAAAAAACGAATCGGTAAGAGCAGTCTGGAGGCTATTGTTTATGGGCGTCGACACAGTCCTTGCGAAAATTTTTGGTACCAAGCACGAACGTGAAGTCAAGGCCATGCGGCCGATCATCGCGTCCATCAACGCCATGGAGCCGCAGATGGAGGAGATGAGCAACGAAGAGCTCGCCGCGCAGACCGTGCGCTTCCGCGAGCAGCTCGCGCAAGGCGCTACCCTCGACGACCTTCTGATTCCCGCCTTCGCCACCGTGCGTGAGGCCGGCCGCCGCTTCCTCAATATGCGCCACTTCGACGTCCAGCTTATCGGCGGCATCGTGCTCCATCGCGGCAAGGTCGCCGAGATGAAGACCGGCGAAGGGAAAACGCTGGTCGCGACGCTTCCGGTCTATCTCAACGCGCTCGAAGGCAAGGGCGTCCACGTTGTCACCGTCAACGACTATCTGGCCCACCGCGATTCGGATTGGATGGGCAAAATCTACCGAGGCCTGGGCATGACCGTCGGCGTCATCGTGCACGACCTCAGCGATGATGAGCGCCGCGCCAGTTACAGCTGCGACATCACCTACGGCACCAACAACGAATACGGCTTTGATTATCTCCGCGACAATATGAAGTTCCGCATCGCCGATTGCGTCCAGCGCGGGCACCACTTCGGCATCGTTGACGAGGTCGATTCCATCCTTATTGATGAGGCTCGCACGCCACTCATCATCTCCGGCCCCAGCGAGGAATCCACCGACAAGTATTACAAGATCAACCGCATCATCCCCAACCTCATCCGCGGCGAGGTGATCGAGGGCAAGGAGCCGGGTCAGAAATGGACCACCGGCGATTACACAGTTGACGAAAAAACCCGCAGCGTCGCGCTCACCGAAGAGGGCGTGCTCAAGATGGAAAAGCTCCTGGGCATGGGCAATCTTTATGAAGCGCTCAACATGGAGATCAACCACCACGTTCAGCAGGCCCTTCGCGCGCACGTCCTGTATTTGCGCGATCGCGATTACGTGGTCAAGGACGAGGAAGTCATCATTGTCGACGAGTACACCGGCCGCCTGATGCCCGGCCGCCGCTGGTCCGACGGCTTACACCAGGCCATCGAAGCCAAGGAAGGCGTCAAGATCCAGCGCGAGAACCAGACCCTCGCCACCATCACCTTCCAGAATTACTTCCGCATGTACAAGAAACTTGCCGGCATGACCGGCACGGCTGACACGGAAGCCGCTGAGCTCGAGAAAATCTATAAGCTCGACGTCACTATCATCCCCACCAACAGGGTCCTGCGCCGCCTCGAGTATCACGACATTGTCTACCGCACCGAAGAAGAGAAGTTCCGCAACGCAGCCAAGGAAATCAAGGAGCTTCACGAAAAGGGCCAGCCGGTTCTGGTCGGCACCGTTTCCGTCGAAAAATCGGAGCGCCTTTCCGGAATCCTCAAGCGCATGGGCATCCGCCACGAGATCTTGAACGCCAAGAATCACGAGCGTGAAGCCTTCATCGTTTCTCAGGCCGGACGCAAGGGCGCGGTCACCGTGTCCACCAATATGGCCGGCCGCGGGACGGATATTTTGCTCGGCGGCAACGCGGAGTACCTCGCCAAGGAGCGTCTCCGGAAAGAGAACAAGGACCCCGATACGCTTCAAACCGCCGCCGTGGGCACGCCGGAGCGCCAGGAATGGGAAAACGTCTACGGACGCTTCAAAGCCGAGACCGCGAAAGAACACGATGAAGTGGTCGAGCTCGGCGGCCTCCACATCCTGGGCACCGAACGTCACGACTCCCGCCGTATCGACAATCAGCTTCGCGGACGTGCCGGGCGCCAGGGCGATCCCGGCAGCGCGCGCTTCTATCTCTCTTTGCAGGACGATCTGATGCGCATCTTCGGCGGGCAAAAGATGCAGAATCTGATGCTGCGCCTGGGCATGGAAGAGGATGTGCCCATCGAGAGCAAGATGATCTCGAAGCGCATCGCGGCCGCGCAGAAAGCCGTCGAGGCGCAGAACTTCGCTTCCCGCAAACACGTCCTCGAATACGACGACGTCATGAACAAGCAGCGCCAGGCGGTGTACGGCATGCGCCGGCAGTTGCTCGAAGGCAAGGAACAGAAGCAGCGCATTCTCGATATCATCGAAGGCATTGTGGCGACCTACGTCGACGCCCGCTGTTCCGAAAAAACGCACTCCAGCAATTGGGATTGGCACGGCCTCGAATCCGATATCCTCACCGAGTTCGGCGTCAAAATCCGCACGGAGGAACTCCAGAATCTGGACCGGCGTCAAATGGAGGAGGAGGTTCGCGAGCAACTGGTCAAGCGTTACCAGGAAAAGGAAGACATGATCGGTGCGGACCTGATGCGCGCCACCGAGGCCATGATCATGCTCAATGTTATCGACAACCAGTGGAAGGATCACCTGCTGTCGATGGATCACTTGAAGGAAGGCATCGGGCTGCGCGGCTACGGCCAGAAAGATCCGCTGATCGAATACAAGAAGGAATCCTACGTCATGTTCCAGGACATGATGGACCGGATCGAGGACGAAACCGCGCGCTACCTCTTCTTCATGCAGCGCGCCGAAGCCGTGCCCGAAGAGGAGGCTCCCCAGAACGTCCCCTATCCCGAGCTGTGGGCTGCGCCCGAGGAAGACGAAGACGATTCGCAAAGCGTCATGGCGGTGGCCGCGCCCAGCCAGCGCGAGGCTCTTACCAAGGGAGCCCAGAGCGAGGCTCAGAGCAAGGCCGCTCAGAACTCCGTGCTCGACCTGACCCGCCACATCGAGCGCAAGAAGCAAAAGGAACTGGATCAGTTGCAGTTCGTCGGCGGGGAGTCCTCGACCAAGAAACAGCCCGTGCTCGCCAAGGCCAAAGCCGGACGTAACGACGCCTGCCCCTGCGGGAGCGGAAAGAAGTACAAAAAATGCTGCGGAGCTTGAGCTTACTTATTCCTTCCGCCGCCTTTTTATGCGCGTCGGCCCACGCCGCCATCTTCCCCGATCAGGTCGGCGACTTCAAGAAGGGCCCGCCCAAGACGGTCTCGGCTCCCGACCTCGATCTGGACAACGAATACGGCATCCAGGCCACCGAGCAAGCCGATTACAGCTCGCCCGATAAGAAATTCATCGCCACCGCCTGGCGATTTCACGATTCTACCGGGGCAATGGCCATGTTCGAGGCCCGCCGCCCTCCCCTCGCGACGCCCTCGCAAGTCACCAAACTGGCCGTCGCCACTTCCGACGGAGTCATCTTCGCCTACGGCAACTACTTGTTTCAGCTCACCGGCGCCCTTCCGGGTGAGGCCGAATTGAACTTGATCTACAATCAGCTTCCGCTGTTTGAGAATTCGCCCCTGCCGCTGCTGATCGACTCCCTGCCGCCCAGCGGGCTGATTCCCAACTCCGAGCGCTACATTCTGGGGCCCGTCTCGCTCCAGCGTTTTGAGCCGCGCATCGCACCGTCTCTCGCCGCATTTCATCTAGGGGCCGAGGCCCAGTTCGGCCAGTACCAAACCCCCAAAGGCCCAATGAAGCTGGCGATCTTCTCGTATCCCACTCCCAACATGGCCCGCGAGCGCTTCGACGAGTTCGAGAAGATTCCGGGAGCCGTGGCCAAACGAGCTGGATCGTTGGTCGCTATCACGGTCGAGCCTCCGGATGCTGATGCAGCCGAAAGGGTATTGGCGCAGGTAAGATACACCGCCAATGTCACGATAAATGAAATTCCTCCGGTCAACGTCAGGCAGGTTGGGGGCATGATGATGAGTATCATCGCCCTGGCCGGCCTCATCCTGGGGCTGTGTCTGGTGGCCGGGATCGGCTTCGGGGCTTTTCGTGTGATTCTACGAAAGTTAGGCTGGGGCACGGGTGAGCCGGAGGCGATGATTACACTCCATCTCAGCAACAAATAAGCCTCGGTGTTCCGGGCCCTTAGACCGGAAACGAGGGTGGCGTAGACAGGATTCCAACAGCTTTTCCACCGCGCCTCTAAAACCTAGATTCCACGTAGCATGAGGAAAACAGGTGGGTTACAACGGAAACAACACGGCGGATTTTTTTCTTGACTTCATTGTGCCCCACGCCCTAAACTCCAATCACACAGGTTTCGGCGGTTGCGATACCGTTGAGACTGATTCTCCCATGTACATCACCCTGCCTAAAAACAGGGAGGCGTAAAATGCTCACCCCCGGGGTGAGCATTTTCGTTTTCCTGGCCGGAGCAGCGGCTCAAACAGCTTTGGCCGCGGACCCACCCACGTTCTATCGGGACATCCTGCCCGTCCTCCAGGATCACTGCCAGGAATGCCACCGCCCTGGCGAGGCAGCGCCGATGCCATTCGTAACCTACAGCCAGGTGCGGCCCTGGGCGAAGTCCATCCGCGCGCAAGTGCTGGCCAGGAAGATGCCGCCCTGGTTCGCCGACCCCTGCTGTGGGAGGTTCTCGAACGACCGCTCCTTGAGCGCCTCTGAACGCGATACAGTGGCTCGGTGGGCCGATGCCGGAGCCCCTGAAGGGAATCCGCGCCAGGCGCCTCCGCCGCGGGTCTGGCCCCCAGGCTGGAACCTCCCGGCAGCCCCCGACGCCGTCTTAGGAGCCGCCAAACCCTTCCTTGTCCCTGCCAAGGGAGCCGTTGAATATCAATACTTTATCGTTCCCACCGGCTTCACTTCGGACCAGTGGATTACGGCCGTTGAGTGCAAGCCAAGCAACCGCAGCGTGGTACATCACGCCGTTGTCTATATCCGCGAACCCGGCCAAACCTGGACGCACGGACCAACCAAATCCGATATTTTGACGATTTATACGCCGGGAGCCTCGGCCGACGTGCTGCCCGAAGGAACGGCGAAATTGGTGAAGGCCGGCTCCGATCTGGTTTTCGAGATTCACTATACACCCAACGGCAAACCTACCCCCGATCAGACCCAAGTGGCCGTGATCTTCGCCAAGTCGCCGCCTCAAAAACGGGTCCTGACTCTGCAGATGGATAACGGAACTTTCGTAATTCCTCCCGGCGATTCCAACTACAGGGTCACAACCTGGGGAACCTTACCGAATGATGCCCTGTTGTTGGGATTTTTCCCACATATGCACCTGAGAGGAAAGGCTTTCGAGTACACCAGGATTCTCGGGGACGGCCAACCGGAGACCCTCCTCAAGGTCCCCGCATTCGACTTCTATTGGCAACTCTCTTACAAACTGGCTCAGCCCCTGCCGCTCAAGAAGGGCACGCGCCTGGAATGGATCGCGTGGTTTGACAATTCGGCCAACAACCCCCGCAACCCCGATCCCAACGCGGAGGTGCGCTATGGGCACCAGAGCTGGGAAGAGATGATGATCGGGTTCTTTGACGTCGCCGTCGAGCCGGGCGTCGACAAAGACAAGTTCTTTATACGCTGACGATCGGCGCCTATTGCACCGGTAACTGCACGGTAGCGCTGGGCTTGCCGCCGACGCTGATCACGATGTTCGCATTGGTGGCTGTGGGAACGGCGCTCGAAATCGGAAATTGCACGATGGAAACGCCGGGTATGCCCGGCGCCGCGCCCGCCCACGTGGCCGCAAACGGCCCCGAGCCGGCATTAATGGTAACCGCATCCGTTACCGGGTCCAGGGGGCTGTTCGGGGCGGCGAAGCCGTCGCCGATCTGTTGATTGTACGGTCCAAAGCCGGTGCCGTACAGGCTGACAATTTCATTGCGGCGCGCGGGGCTCGCCAAGGTGATCAGGGAGCCGTCCTGGTGCAGAGCCGCCGCCAGCGGAAGGTTTTGCGGATTGGACTCCGTGAAGATGCCAGGCGCATCGCGGCTGACCGTGAAGGAGCCGGATATCGGGCTCTGTCCGAGCCACTGGACGGTAAGAGTATAGGTCCCGGGAGCAAGCTCAACCGGAACTTGCGCGTTGATTTGTCCCGGGGAAACGAACATCAGCGGCATCAGAATGTTGTTCGCGCTCACGGTAACATTGCCGATGGTCTGCGAGAGCGGGTCGGAGGGCCCCAGTTGGAGCGCTCCAGCCAGATTCTGGCCGTAGATGGAGATGATCGAGCCGGGCGCCACCGTGCCGTCCGGAGTGGCCCCCGCGGCGCTGACGATGCCCGCGGGTGAGATGGCGGGAGCGGACTGTAGATTCGCCACAACGCTGTGCGGCCCGTTCATCGTCAGGAAACCCGGGCTCAGCGTGCCGGAGAGATCGCCTCCCCAACCTGCGAATTTGTATCCGGAATTGGGTACAGGCGTCACGCTGATAGGGGTTCCGTTGGGGAAGAATCCGTCGGGAGAAGCGGGCGACAGCTTGAACGTGGCGCTATTGGCCGGATTAGACGACGCGACCAGAAGATAGGAAGTGTGATAGTTCGCGGTGAAGACCGCCGCAGCCTGGGTGAGTGTTACCTGCAGCGATGTCGAGGTCGAGCTTGAGCCGCCCGACCAGGAATCGAAGTCCAATCGCGAGGCCGCTGAAAGGGCGACGGAGGAGGGGGCGCTGATCTGGAGCGTGGTGCCACTGGCCTGATTCACCGAGCAGGGCGTCGTGCAAGAGCTGCCACCAACGGTGAAAGTGAGGCCCGCGGGAGAACTGGTGACCTGCACCTGGCCCAATAAAGTGTAGTTTGCGGTTACCGAAAAGCCGGTGCCGCCGGTGGGGCTCGATGGAACGGTGATCGTCTGCGAAGCGGAGCCTCCGTTGGACCAATTCACGAATTGCCAGGTGCGGCCGGCGGAATCCACCTGCGAGGCCGGCGCGCTGATGGTGTGCGTGCTTCCCTGCCCCCAGACGAAGTTATAGTTGGGCCAGGCCGCGGTGCCGTCCACCGAGACCTTGAGTCCGGGGGGATTGGTGATGATGGCGCTCTGCATACCGGGAATGAACTGCGCAGTTACCAGGTCCGGCACGTTGGTGGCTGAATTGGTGACATAGGCGCCGCCCTGCCCCAAGCCGTTGCTAAAACCGTTGAAAACCCACCACGCGCCGGTAGTGTCCTGTTGCGCGACTGGAGCGCCCACCGTGTGCGAGGAGCCGGGCAGAAAATCGAAGTCCCCAATACACAGCGGGGTGACCAGCAGGGTGGTGTTGGGCGGAATCAAGGAGTAGTCGGGGGTGCAGTTGTTGCCGATGTTGATCTGCTGCGGAAGGTTGGGCAGCGTCGGCGGCGTGGTGATGGTGGTGCGATCCACAATCACTTGCAAACCTAAAGGGCTGGTACGAAACGAGACCCGCTTGGCGGGGGAAAAGACCGCCACAATCGCCGCGCCTGGCTGGGTCAGGTTGTACTGGTAGAGATACGGGTTGGGAGGATTGCCGCCGTACTGGAAGCCCACAAAAGCGTAGCCGGGGAATGGAAATGCATTGAGGTTGACCAGTCCTTGCGCGACATAAACCGTCGTCGAATCCGAATAGCATACGCTGTTGACGTACACCAGACCCCATCCATAAGGGCCAGGCGGCACGCCATTGGGAGGCAAGGGGCTGTTGGGAGCACCGGAACAATTTGTATTTGTCTCGCCGCTGCCGGTGCCGGGAGGAAATGTCATGGTGAGTTCCATCAGCTCGCTAACGGTGCCGATCAGCGAGGTGAGACCCGGAAATACGGTGATGGTCTGCACCGGCGAGTTGGAGGGGGTCAGCAGACCGAGGTTGTCGATCCAGCCGCCGAAAGTCCATTCGGCAGTGTCGCCGGTCCCAGCCTGGTACGTTAACACGTTGCCGTTAAGATCCACGGTGAACGGAAATTGGACAACGTGTTTACTGCCCACCGGCCACAGAAAGGTCTGACGATTGCTGTACGACTGACCGTCCACATAAAAGACCGGGCCCACTTGCGACAGCCCGACCGTCACGCCGGTAGACTGGGCGAAAATCCCGCCTGAAGCAAGTAACATAAACAACAACAGCGATTTAACTCGTTTCATGCGTGCCGATCCGCTCCCTTTACCTGACCTTGCAATGTTCCAGGACATAGAACTAAGAGACCCATGGTCCCAATGGGGTAATCGGCGGGGGCTGGAAGGAGCTTTAGCTGGAATGCCCTAGAACGAACCTTAGTGTGTGCCAAACTGGTTGAGTAAACCTCCATGACCACCGCAACATTTGTGGCATTGGCCCTCGCGCTGGCGTTGGGCGCGGCACTGGCGGCGCTCGGGTTGCGCAGCCGTCCGCAAGCGCCAAGCGCGCCTGCCGAGGATTCCACGCAGCCTCTGGCCGAGGCGCTGGCGCGGCTGGAAGCGCAGATCCGCGAGTTCGAACTCCAGCGCCAACACAGCCTGGGGGGCCTGGAGCATCATCTTACTTCGCTGAGTAAAGAGACCGTGGCGCTGTCGCAGGCGCTGCGCTCGCCCAATACACGAGGGCGCTGGGGTGAGCTGACGCTGCGCCGCGTGGCGGAGCTGGCCGGCATGGTCCCCTATTGTGATTTCACCGAGCAGGAATCGGTGCACGGAAGCCGGCCGGATATGATCGTGAAGCTCCCCGGAGGGCGAACACTGCCGGTGGACGCGAAAGCTCCGCTATCGGCGTATCTGGATGCGGAGGCGGCTATCGACGACGCCGCCCGGCGGAGCGCACTGGACCGCCATGCACAGCAGCTTTCGCGGCACGTGCAGCAGTTGAGCGGTCGCGAATACTGGAGCGGCTTTGAGACCGCGCCGGAGATGGTGGTGCTGTTTCTTCCCGGCGACCATTTCCTGGGCGCGGCGCTGGAGCGGGACCCGGAACTGCTGGATCGCGCCCTGGCGAAGAAGGTTCTGGTGGCCACGCCGGTAACGCTGGTGAGCGTGCTCAAGGGCATCGCCTACGGGTGGCGGCAGGAGCGGCTGGCGAAGAATGCGGACGAGTTGCGTCGAATCGCATCCGAGTTTTACGAGCGCATGCGAGTGTTCGCGGAGAGCTACGCGGCGTCGGGGCGCGAATTGGCCAAGGCGGTGGAGGCGTACAACCGCTCGGCGCGCTCCTGGGAATCGCGCTTGGAACCGTCGCTCAGGCGGATGCGGGAGCTGGGCGTGGGAGGCTCGGCGGAGGTACCGGAGCCGCAAAGAATCGACACGGTGCCGCGTGAATTGCCGCTGGCGGCGGATCGCCGGAGGGTGGAACCGATCAAGTGACGGGAGTGAATTGCCGGCCCAATCGTTTGTGCGAATATATTCACGAGGTGCCGGATGCGGAAGCTTTTCACAACCTGTTTGACCTTCGCGCTGCTCGCGGCTGTGGTCTACGCCAAGAACTATCCCATGACCGCTGCGCCTATCGTTCCCGGCGCCCGGGCCGACATCGACATCAGCAAGGACAAGAACGGCAACACCAAACTGAAGATGAAAGTTCAGCACCTCGCCAATGCCGAGAATCTGACGCCACCGGCAGCGGGCTACGTGATTTGGATACAGGAACGGGGCGGAAATGCCGAGAATCAAGGCCAACTGAAGGTTAGCAAAAACCTGGAGGCGAGCTACGAAACCGTCACTCCACTGAAGAATTTCGATGTATTCGTCACCGCCGAGCAGGATTTGAAAACAAAAACTCCAGGCGGCGCGGAAGTCCTGAAGGCGACGGTTCAACCGTAAGCGACACAGCGGACTTGGCGGACTGTGCGCGATTTCTTTCTTTTTCTGTCCCGGCGGGGATGGATCCGGAAGTGGCTGGAGACGGCGGAATCCTCCAGAAAATTGACCCGGCGCTTCGTGGCCGGCGAGACGCTGGAAGACGAATTGGCCGTGTGCACGCAGCTCCAGAGCGACGGCATTTTCTCTTCCCTCGATCATCTGGGCGAAAACGTAACCTCACTCGATGAAGCCGCGGTGTCGCGCGATGCCTACGTCGAAGCGCTGGATCAGATTGCGGCGCGTGGGCTGACCTCGACGATCTCGGTCAAGCTGACTCAGATGGGGCTCGACTTCTCCGAAGACGCGTGCCTGGAAAACGTGCGGGCGCTGGTACGCCGTGCCAAGGCCGCGAGCACGCGCATCGAGATCGACATGGAATCGACCGCGTACACAGAGCGGACGCTCAAGGTTGTCGAACGGCTGGCGGAGGAGTGCGGCTGCATTCGCGCTGTGATTCAGGCATACCTGTTCCGCAGCGCCGCGGACATCGACCGCATGAACCAGATGGGGATTCCGGTGCGCCTGTGCAAGGGCGCGTATCACGAACCGCACAGCGCCGCATTCGCGGATAAGAAGGAAGTCGACCGGAATTATTTGAAGCTGATGAAGACGCTGCTGGATCACGGCACGTACCCGGCCATAGCCACGCATGACGAAGACATTCAGAACGAGGCGCAGCGCTACCGGCGGGAGCGCGGGATAGGCGCCGATAAGTTCGAGTTCCAGATGCTCTACGGCATCCGGCGGGATCTGCAACGGCGGCTGGTAAGCGAGGGCTACCGCGTGCGCGTGTACGTGCCGTATGGCATCGCGTGGTATCCGTATTTTATGCGGCGGCTGGCCGAGCGGCCGGCAAACGCGATGTTCCTGATCCGGAATTTTTTCAAATGAGACGCACGGCTGCTTGTTTGCTATGCTGCCTCGGAGCCGTCACCGCTCAGGACCGGACGTTTCGTTCACAGGCCAAGGTCGTACAGGTGCCGGTCATCGTCACCGGCAAGGACGGCCAGAATATCAACGATCTTACAGTCGGCGATTTCAGGGTGCTGGACAACGGCGTGCCGCAGACCGTCGCCATGGACGACTTTATCTCGGGTCTGGCTCCGATTTCCCTGGCGATTGCCATTCAGACTTCGGGGACTTCGAAGCTGGCGCTCGCAAAGATCCGGCAAGTCGGCGGCATGATCCAGCCGCTGGTGACCGGGACGAAGGGCCAGGCGGCGGTGGTGACCTTCGACAGAGAGATCACCTGGCTGCAGGACTTCACACGCGAATCCGCCAAAGTCAGCGCCGCCGTGAAGAGCCTGAAAGCCGGACCAGCGGCGGGCGCCCGGATGTTCGACACCATCGCGGAGGTTGCCGATCGCATGCAGCAGCGCCCCGGACGCCGCGTGCTGCTGTTGATTTCGGAAGCTCGCGATGACGGTAGCAAGACCAAGTTCCAGGACGCGATGGAGGCGGTGGAGCGCGAGGGCATCGAGGTATTCGGTGCGCATTATTCGTCGTACGCGATGAGCTGGATCTCAAAACCGGAGGATTTCCCGGAGCAGGGCGAGTTGAATGAGATGTTTTTTGCGCAACTCGCACGGCTCGGCACGACCAATCATGTGAAAGCGCTGGCGCTGGCTACGGGCGGGTCGGACTTTCCGTTCTTAAGGGAACACGGGATCGAGGACGCGATTCAGAAGCTC
>Ga0209167_10001676_pt1 | contig 12674 bp, 8 predicted proteins | sample Coa_R1_9_FD_187154 | JGI IMG/M metagenome (GOLD analysis project Ga0209167, IMG submission 187154) | Surface soil microbial communities from Centralia Pennsylvania, which are recovering from an underground coalmine fire - Coalmine... | ecosystem: Environmental > Terrestrial > Soil > Unclassified... | reverse complement strand
ACCTCTTTCGCCAAACCTCCGATGCCAGCCGCCGCAAGAAATTCTTTCTCGCCGCCGACTGGCTCTGCTCGCACCTGGAGCCAAACGCCCACGAACTCGCGGTCTGGCATCACCACTTCGACTGGGAATACCGCGATACTCTCAAGGCCCCGTGGTATTCAGCACTGGCGCAAGGGCAGGGAATTTCCCTGCTGGTTCGCGCCCACAAGGAATCTGGAGACCCGCGCTACCTCGCCGTCGCGCAGCGCGCTCTCGCCAGTTTCTACGCTCCCATGTCCGATGGCGGCGTCGCCTTCACCGATGACTCCGGCGATCTCTGGTTCGAGGAGTACATCGTCTCCCCGCCCACCCACATCCTGAACGGATTTATCTGGGCTTCGTGGGGCATCTACGATTATTTTCTCGCCACGAAAGACGCTTCGGCGCAAGAGCTTTTCACACGTGCCGTAGGCACTCTGCTGCACAATCTCGATCGTTACGATCTCGGATTCTGGTCGCTCTACGAACAGTCCGGCACGCCTCTGCCCATGGTCGCAAGCCCCTTCTATCATCAGCTCCACATCGTGCAATTGCGGATCATGCATCGCCTCACGGGAGAAGACGCATTCGCCCGCGTCGCTGATCGATGGACGATCTACGCCCGCAGCCCCTTCAACCGAACCCGCGCCCTGTGCTACAAAAGCGCATTCAAACTCTGTTACTACTGAATGCGGCTTGCAGCGCGGTTTTCGGACCAGCCAAACCCCCTCCTGGCTGCGTCACGCCACTCGCTGCGCTTATACTATGGGGTCGTCGAAACGATGGATCGCACCGCCATCAACGACCAGATCGACAGAATCCTGCGCAGCCAGAATTTTGCCAACAAGAGCCAGCTCAGGAAGCTGCTCGAAGTTCTGTCACAAAACTTCGATTCGCAAACCACTCTCAAGCCCGACCGCGTGATCAGGGAACTGTGGCCGCAGGAGACCAAGACCAAGGGATCCGCAGACGTTGCGACCGAGGTGAACCGCCTGCGGCGCACGCTGGAGTCCTATTACAGCGGACAGGGTAATACCGACCCCATCATAATCACCCTCCCCAACCGTTCCGTTCCGGCTCCCGACGGTACCCAGGAAAAACGCTGGATCGTAGCCTCACCTCGCGGAGAGGAACCCGCCGGATCACGGCGTGCGAACGAAGTGCAGCGGCCCTTCCCGCAAGTGAGCGCCCGCAGGGGACTAAAGCTGGCAGGTGCGATAGCCGCGATTGGCATCGTGGGTTACGTCTCCCTCCGATTCCTGACGGCGGATGATCGACCTCGCTCCGGACGGCTGGACGGTTCGACGCTTACGATTTTGAACGCGGAGGGAAAAGAACTTTGGAAGAAAACCTTCCCTGATGGATTCTCAACCGACTGGTACTACGAGCAGGGCATTGGGACCGGTAACGGGTTCTCGACCGCCTGGTATGGGAAGGGCGGAGGAACACGAATTTGGTTCGGTGATCTGGAGGGGAAAGGCCATGCCAGCGTTCTTTTTTCTTATCTCCCCACCAGTAGCCAACAGTTACACTCGTCAACGCTAATCTGCTACTCCGATCGAGGCAACGAGAAATGGCGTTGGACTCCTGGGAGAGAGCTGCCGGAACTCGCCGGCAGTCCGCCAACGTTCAGGACAGTCTCACTCAGAGTACTGAAGGCGACCGACAAGCGACCTCCCCTGATCGTGGTTGCGAATATTCATGATACCTGGTGGCCGGGACAGATCGCGATCCTCGATGCCAACGGCAAAACGGTTTCCGAGTACTGGCACTCCGGGGGATTAAGTTCCATGGTGTTGGGCGACTTGGATGGCGATGGCAGAGAGGAGATTATCGCCACCGGAGTCGCCAACGGCTATGATCATCAAGCGACCTTGGTGGTGCTTGACCCGGATCGTGTGTTTGGCGCTTCCACCGAGGTCCAGCCTGAGTTTCAAATCCACGGCATGGGGGTTGCCCAGGAGAGATTGCGCCTGTTATTTCCTCGGAGCGACTTGAACCGTGCCTTGTTCCAGTTTAATGCGGCCACCGATCCCACGGTTGAGCACGGCAGCCTTCGACTTACGGTAGCGGAGTGCATCACCCCTGTCCTCGGCTGCCGCATCTGGTATGAATTCGACAAAAACTTTCAGCTAATTGCGGCTTTCGCGGGAAGCGACGAATTTCGCAGCGGTCATGCGCGGTTCTATCAAAACAGCAAAGCTGCGCATCTCCTTAGTGCCGAAGAACAGGCGGCGTTCCAAAAGGTCCGGTGCCTGGTGGGATGCAAATCCGAGTTCGTTCCCGTCGGTAACCTGGTCCCATAGACCACACATCTCTGGGTATGGCGTCCGACATAGACCGACAGCCCCGATTTCATACCGATTTCATATCATCTCCGATCCCCGTGACTCAGAGGATCGCGATCCCGTGCTAGCATCGCCCCGGCTTGGAGCAGTCGTGTTGCAGCAGTTAAGAGACGCGGAAGCCGGTCAGCCCGCCTCGGCTCCAAGGCTTGTCCCCAAAGAAAGAAATCCTTTCAGGAGGAGCCTCATGAAGATTTCCCGCAAGTTCTTGCTGCCCCTGGCAGCTCTGCTTTTCGCGTTTGCGCTGGCGCCCCAGGCTGCAATGGCCGGGGCGGCGGATTGTCCCACAGAGCCTAAATCGAACGTGGCCATCGCTTCTGGTGACGTGTACGCAGGCACGAACTGCACCCTGAACACGACTGGGGATGTCGATTCCTTTGTGTTCAGTGCAAACAGTGGGGATATCTATCAGATCACTGCGGGCATTAACACGGGATCGGTGAACATCTGTCTGGCTCTCTACGACCCCAGCTTTGCGAAAATCTTTTCGGGGTGCAGCAACATTGGCTACCCGGGCGAGAAGTATTCCGTCGTCGCTGACCAGACGCTGGCCGCGACCGGCACATACACCATGGTGGTAACCGAAGCTAGTGATGGCGCGCTCAACTATGGGGCGTCGCTGGAACGTATCTACCCCACTCCCCCTGACGGGCAAAAGGTTGCGCTCGCTAGCCCGATCACCGGTACTGTGACACCGGTAGCGGACACCCCCGCCTTCACCTTCGCGGGCGTTACAACAGGCGAGTTCGAGGTGACCGCTAGTGTTCCCAGCAGTGCTGCGGAAAACCTGTGCATTACCGTGTACTCCCCCAAGGGCACCCCGGTTACTCCGACCACATCGACGCCCCCCGAGACCAACCCGGCGTGCACGAACATTGGCTATCCAGGGGAAAAATACACGGTCACGATCGACTTCACGCCGACTCAGGCCGGAACATATTTGGTGCTCCTCAACGAGGCCGGCGACGCCGGGACGGTCGCCTACAATTTCGAGGTCTCGTGTCTGCTCGGTGGTTGCACGCCCCCGCCGCCCTCCTGCACCCTGACAAACACCGCCACCTACGACTCAACCACCAGCACCCTGACCATGGATTTCACCGAGGGGAACACCTACGCTGCTGTCTGGCACACTTGGCTGAACTACCAGGGGACGATGACGGAACTCTTCTCCGTAGCGCAACCCATCACGGTCCCGCCGGTAGCTGTCACCAAGACCACCACTCTGGCCAAGGAAGGCGTAGTAGCGGTCATCTCCACGCTCACCACCGCCACGAAGGGGATTACCTGCTCCAGTTACGTCAAGGTCGCGACTGGAACGCCCTGATCGGTTCGGAGAGCGCAGTCGGCCCCACGTCTCGAAAGCCCGCGAGACGTGGGTGCGCGCGCAGATTCCCAGCCTTAGCCAACGGCGCGGGGCCGGCTCCAGGAAAAAGAATTCGATCAACGAGGATTCGATCAGCCAGGAAGGAGAAGCGATCGTGAAGGCACCGGCCAAGTTCGCGCTGGCCTTGGCCCTCTTGTTTTTCGGGTTGCTTCTCATCCCCCAATCCGCGGTCGCGGTGACGATGGACTGCCCCATCGAACCGAAACCGGACGTGCCCATCGCTTCCGGCTATGTCTTCGCCGGTCCCAACTGCACCCTCTATACCACCGCAGACGTCGACTCTTTTGTGTTCGCGGCAAACAGCGGGGACATTTACCGGTTTACGGTCGGGATCAACACCGACCCCAGCATGGCCAACCTCTGTTTGACCCTTTACAGCCCAAGTTTCGTAGTGATTTTCTTCGCGTGCAGCAATATCGCCGACGGCGTGGACTCCGTCATGACCGACCAGAAGCTGACTGCGACCGGCTCGTATAACATGCTGATCACAGGAAGTAGCAATGGCCCGATCAACTACGGCACGTCCCTGGAACGCATCTACCCGACTCCCCCAGATGGTCAAAAAGTCACGCTCGGAAAAGAGGTCGGCGGCATCATCACCCCGCTGACGGACACGCCTGCCTTCACCTTCGTCGGCGCTACCACCAGCGACTACCAGCCCACCGCCAGCGTTCCCGGCACCGCCACGCAAAACCTGTGTCTGAGTGTGTACTCGCCTAGCGGCACTCTGGTTGCCAGCGGTACCGGCGCAAACCCAGAGTGCACCAATATTGCCGGCCGCACGTACACCGTCCAGGTCAGCTTTACGCCGCCTCAAGCGGGCATATACCTTGTGCTCCTGAACGAGGCCGGGAACGACGGAACTGTCGGTTACGATTTCGAAGTTTTGTGCGGGACTACCTGCCCCCCGCCGCCGCCCCCCTGCACGCTGAACGACGCCGTCACCTACAACGCAGCCACCAGCACTCTGACCATGGATTTCACCTTGGGGAGTAGCTACGCCGCCACTTGGCACACTTGGCTGAACTATCAGGGGACGATGAAGGAACTGTTCTCCGTATCCCAGCCAATCACATACCCGCCGGTGACTGTCATCAAGACCGTCACTCTGGCAAAGGAAGGTGTAGTATCAGTCATCTCCACACTTTCTACACCCACAAAAGGGATCGCCTGCTCCAGTTACGTCAAGGTAGCAACTGGAACGCCCTAAATCGACTTGGACGAGACAAATCGATCCGTGGGCTCCCACTCTTCGCGCTCTGCGAGTGAGCGCAAGTCAGCCCTTTGACCCCGAAAACCAACCGCGATCCCCGGTAGTGGGTTCGTATGATTGCTGACCCACTACCCGATCCCCACCACCCTACCCCGAACCTCCCGATATGCGATACCTTCTAACTTCGCGTGAAGATCCTCTACGTCTCACAATATTTTCCGCCGGAGATGGGCGCGCCCGCGGCCCGCGCTTCCGAGCTCGCCCACCATTGGGCTGAGGCGGGACATGACGTTTCCGTTCTCACCGGATTTCCCAATCACCCTACCGGCGTCGTTCCGCCGGAATGGCGCAGCCGCTTGCGCCATCTCGTCTATCGAGAGAAAGTCGACAAGGTAAATGTATTCCGTACCTGGCTCTGGCCTCTGCCCAATCGCAAAGCCCACGAGCGCATGCGAAATTACGTCTCGTTCTGCCTCTCCGCAGCGCTACGCGGAATGACTATCCCGCGCCCGGATGTGATTGTCGCCACTTCGCCGCAACTCCTCGTCGCCCTCGCCGGTTGGTGGATTGCTTTCGCCCGTCAGATTCCATCCGTCTTCGAAGTGCGCGACCTCTGGCCCGAATCGCTGGCTGCCGTCGGCGCTGGTCATGAAGATTCCTTGCTGTATCACATGCTGGCAGCCGTGGCGAAATTTTTATATCAACGTGCCGGAACGATCGTGGTCGTGACCCCCGCGTTCAAGGAACACCTGATCCAGCGCCGGCATGTTCCCGCGGAGAAAATCGCCGTCGTCGAAAACGGCGTGGAGACTGACCTCTTTTCTTCTGCGCCAACCGCCGCCAGCGCCACACTCCGCCGGCAACTCGGCGCTGAAGGAAAATTCCTGGTCTGCTACGTCGGCACCATGGGGATGGCGCACGGCCTCGAAACGCTGCTTGAGGCCGCGGCGCAACTGCAGCCGCAAAATCCGGACGTGCTCTTTCTCCTCATCGGCGAAGGCGCGGAAAAAGAGCGGATCAAAGCTCTGGCGGTTTCCCGCAGCCTGACTAATGTCCGCTTTCTCGACCAGCAGCCCCGCGAGCGAATTCCCGCATTCATCTCAGCATCCGATGCCTGTCTGGTTCTTCTAAAAAAGACGGACGTCTTCAAAACCGTAATTCCTACCAAGATGCTCGAGTTCATGTCCTGCGCCCGCCCCGTCATCCTTGGCGTGGACGGTCAGGCGCGCCAGATCGTGGAAGAAGCCGGGGCCGGGCTTGTAATCGAACCGGAGAATGCCGTAGCCCTGGTGGGGGCTATTCAGCAATTAGCCGCGAGTCGCGACCTCGGCACACGGTTGGGGCTAAAGGGAAGAGAATATATTGTGCAGCATTTCTCCCGCGCCCGCACCGCCGAGAAATATATCCAGGTTCTTCGGAGATTGACGCGACAAGATTGACGCGTCACGACTGACAAGAAACAACCTTACGGATGCACCGCGTACACCGAGACCGCAGTCGCCGCCGAGATAGCCGCTTCGAATGTCCGGCTCGCTGCGACCCTCACCCCGCTGAGCGGAACGAAAAGAATGTCGTCCGCCTGCAATGTCACGTCGGGACTCTTGGCTTCCAGCATTTTCTTCAAGGCTACGTGGGTTTCCGTCATGCCCGCCGGCGTCTTGCGGATGATCCGCACCCCACCCATCTTCGCGGTGTGGTTCGTGCCGCCGGCCAGGGCCAGCGCCTGCAATACCGTGAGCGACCCATTGTCCACCAGCAAGCCGCTGGGACGGCCTACATCCCCGACTACATAGATGATCGGCGCCCTGGGCACGTTGATCGTGTCGCCGGGCAGCACGTCGATGTTCCCGCTCAGATCATCGGACAGATTACGCGGCAGATCGATGTGGATCGCTTCCGCCTGGTTCCGGCGAATGACGGCGATCTTGCGCGACGCGCTGACGGTAAACCCTCCCGCCATGGAAATCACTTCGTAGAGCTTTCGATCCGCCGGGTCGGCATAGATGCCTGGTTTGCCGACTTCTCCGAGAATGGTGACTCCCTGCGAGTTGGCCTCGTCTACGAAGATCGTGACATGCGGACTGCGGACGAATCCGCCTTCCTCCAGCCGCTTTTCCAAGACCGTCTGAGCTTCTTCCAGTGTCAGGCCCGCAATGTGGACATAATCGACCAGCGGAAGGTAAACGTCGCCCGAACTGCCTATTCGCGCCTTGGTCGTCAGTTCTGGCACGTTGTACACGCTCAACTCAATCAGGTCTCCCGGACCTAACTTTACGGTCCCTTGGTCCGCAGCGGGGTTGGCCGTTTCAGCAGCTTGCGCTCCGGAAGGCGTTGCCGAGACGGTCGCGGTCGACTGCGCCGCGGATTGCCCCGGTTGCATTGCTGGTTGCACGGCTGGTTGCACGGGAAGAGCAGAGGGAGGCTGCGCCGGCGCGGAGCTTTGATCGGAATTTTGGCCCGCCTGACCGCCGCTTGCCGCTTGCTGTGCGAACCCTCCGCCGACCATCAAGGCGAACGCCACGAGCTCAACGAGGAACGCACGACCACGGCAGGTGTAACTCGATGTGCCCGACTCCATCCGCAGACCCCTGAAGTAGTAAATGAGAGATTGACCAGCAGTTTAGCACAGCAAGGCTGGTTGCAAGTGAGCAATCGAAGCTTCAAACCAGCGCAATCTCTTGCATCTCTGCTGCGCGATCGACGGAAATGCTATGACTTTGCGATTGACTTTTACTCCCACCCGGAGTAACTTTCTCCCGCACTCGCGGCGAGCGAAACAGCCCGTCCGGCGGCCATTCTCGGACCTTGTGCGCTCGCCGCTCCCTTTCATTTTTTCGCCCGTACGTCGGCCTGCTCGTGTGCCCGCTCCAATTTTTGGCTTGCGGCGTAGTCGGTGGTGTTGTCGGGTTCCCAAAGTTCTGGCGCGCCTGGGAGGACTCTATGAGATCAGCCGCGATGAGATCAGCCATGATGAGATCAGCAATGAAATCTGGCGTCGTGATTCTGACGGGTTTGCTTTTAACCAGCTTCGCTTTGGCGGCGGTCACCGCCAAACTCACGCCGCTCGGCGGTCCGCCCACCACCAGCGTCCAGGTCACGGGCACGGGTTTCCCCGACAGCACCGCGGTCGACATCTACTTCGACACTACCGATGAGGCTCTGACCGTGAGCAGCGCGACCGGAACATTGTCTGTTTCCGTTGCGGTACCTTCCTCGGCTGTCCCGGGGACGCACTGGTTCACGGCCGTGGCCCGCGGCACCAGCGGAACCGCGGCCCAGGCATCGTTTAACGTTCAAACCTATTGGTCACAGCTGCATTACTCCCCAGCCCACCGCGGCGATAATCCCTTTGAGAATGTCCTCGGCCTCAGTACCGCAGGCAGCTTGAATCTGGACTGGATTTTCACTACCGGAGGGGAGATCGCGAGTTCTCCAGCGGTTGCCAACGGCAACCTCTACTTCGGGTCGGAGGATAAGAATCTTTACGCCCTTAATGCATCTACTGGTGCCCAGGTGTGGAAGTATACTACCGGGAACACGATCGTTATTTCGTCCCCGGCCGTAGCGAACGGAATCGTCTACATCGGTTCTTCGGACACGAATCTATACGCAATTAAAGCCGCGACCGGAGCCTTGGCGTGGAAATATGCCACTGCCGACTCCGTCTACTGCAGCCCCACGGTGCTCAATGGAGTCGTTTATTTTGGTTCCTATGATTCAAACGTGTATGCCCTGAACGCCACCACGGGAGCCCTGCTGTGGAAGTTCACGACCGGCGGAGGCGTTGTTGATTCACCAGCGGTAGCCAATGGCATCGTTTACGCGGGGTCCGGCGACGATAATCTTTATGCGCTCAACGCCAGCACCGGCGCCCAATTGTGGAAATACACTACAGGAGGAGCAGTCCTTGACTCCGCGCCGGCAGTCTCCAACGGTGTGGTTTACTTCGGATCGTTCGACGATAGCCTCTACGCGCTGAATGCGCGTACGGGGGCTCTCCGCTGGAAATATACGACCGGTGGCTCAGTAGAGTCTTCGCCTGCGGTGGCCAACGGCGTGGTTTATTTCGGCTCCGACGACAATAATTTCTACGCTTTGAACGCTCTTACTGGCAACGTGCTCTGGATGATCACGACCCGCGGACAAGTCTTTTCTTCGCCGGCCGTGGCCAACGGTGTGGTCTACGTCGGCTCGGCGGACGGTAACGTCTACGCCTTCAACGCTCAGACCGGGGCGTTTCTCTGGGAGGGCACGACCGGAGGCGTCGTCGGTCTCTCCCCGACGGTAGTCAACGGCGTGGTCTACGTCGCGTCCTATGACGACAACCTGTACGCCTTCGACCTGACCGCCAGCGGATTGCTGGATCAATTCCGCCCGCCGCAACGGCCAGAGCCGGTATCTTTGCGTCCGGACTTAACGTTGAAACCGTCCTCCGGGCAGCGCTCGGCGATTCCTCGCTAAACAGGAACCGATCTACAGCTTTCACGATTCAAAACTCGCGGAGTCCCGCGACCCTCGGCGGGCTCGAAACCCTCTATTGACGGGCCCCGTATTAGTTTTCCACAGCTTTTTCCTTGCCGCCGATTGAAAGTTCCGTTCTGGAACTGCTACAGTCTACGGCAACGGGAATCGGTTCACTAACTATCGGTTGCGGGTCATTGCTGAGATACTTTTGATAGATTTCGGAGCCGGCACGCCGCCCAAGCATGGTTGCCTGCCGAGGTGGTTTCGTTGACCCTAATTTTCCTCGGAACGTTTTTGCTGGCGCTGTTGTCCGCGTTCGTACTCACGCGGTATGTCCGTGATTTTGCAACTTCCCGCGGCTGGGTTGCGGTTCCCACCCAGGAACGACACCTCCATTCCACTCCTTTGCCGCGCTTGGGTGGCGTGGCCATTTTCCTTTCCTTTTCCGGCTGCATGGGCCTGGCTACGCTTTGGGCGATCTACAGTCCTCGCATGCACGCGGGGTTCCCCTTAAGGACGCTGCTCACGATCCTCGTCCCCGCATCGCTGGTTTTTCTCCTCGGCGTTTACGACGACATCCGCGGCGTCGGCCCTTATTTCAAGTTCTCGGTGCAGGGTATTGCCGCCACCATGCTGTTCATCGGCGGCCTTCGCATCGTCAATATTCCCGTCGTCTTTGGCGAGCACGAACTGCCTTGGTTCGTCGGATTGCCCCTCACCGTCCTTTGGGTTCTGGCCATCACCAACGCGTTCAACCTGATCGACGGCCTCGACGGTCTGGCCGCCGGATCGGCCCTGTTCTCGACCATGGTCGCGTTCGTCGTCGCGCTGTTGAACGGGCCGTCTCTGGTCACGGTGATGACGATCGCCCTCGCCGGCGCGATTCTCGGCTTCCTGCGCTACAACTTTAATCCTGCTACGATTTTTCTGGGCGACTCCGGCAGCCTGTTTATCGGCTTTGTGTTGAGCGCGCTGGCCCTCGAAGGCGCACAAAAAGCTCCTACCATCGTCGCCGTCGCGATCCCCGTTGTTTCCTTCGGCCTGCCGATTCTGGAAACATCGCTCTCCATCATTCGCCGCCTCATTAGCGGACGCCCCGTCTTCACCGCCGACCGCGAACACATCCATCACAAACTTCTGCAGCATGGCATGACTCACCGCCAGGTCGTGATTCTGCTGTACGGAGTTTCTGCCATCTTCGCCATGCTGAGCCTGTTCCTATTGTGGCCGACTGGAAGTTCGCTCGGCCTGGTGCTCGCCGTATTAGGCATCGGCATCTGGATCGGCGTGCAGCATCTCGGCTACCTGGAGTTCGGTGAACTGGCCCGCGTGGCTCACCGCACGCTCAATCAGCCGCAGATTTTCGTGAACAATCTGGCCATTCGCCGCGCCACCGAAGAACTCAAGGTCGCCCGCGATTATGAACAAGTACGCCGCATTCTCGCCGCGGCGTTCGGCAGCAACGACTTCGACAGTTTCGAACTCAAGCTCGAATTGCAACCCGGAGAACTTGGTCCTGCCGGTTCGTCGGAACCATCGGTTGCCAGGCGCGGATCAATCTCGTACCGCTGGCACCGCGCAGGTGTTCCCAAAACCCTGGACAGCTCCGCCATCTGGAGCATTGCTCTCGACTTGCTCAGTTCCGCCAACCGCCGCCGTGGCACGTTGATCGTACACCGCTACTACTCCACGCGTGACTTGCAACTTGACATCAATCTGCTGACGACTGCGTTCCCCGTCGCGCTTGCCGATGCGCTCGACCGCACTCTCGCCCACTCCGCGCCAGTGATCCCCCTCCACGAGCAGAGCACATCGATGGTCGAAGCCCAGGCCGGATAGTCACATCGAGCCAGGACGAGAGACGAAGGACCGGAAAGGATTTCCTTCGTGTACCTTCGTGCCCTTAGTGGTTATCGATTTTTGGCTTGTAGCGGCAGAAATCTTCAGGTCGGATTCAAAGCGCACACAGCCAGAAGCATCGCAAAAATCTCATGCGATGCCCGGCCCAAGAAATTTTAGAGCAGAGGGGAGCGTTTCGACCTACAGCTTGGCGCTGGCGTAGGAGTTGATTTCGCAGTTCAGGCAAACTTCTTCAAAAGCAGGTGCTGTCCATTCCATGATGACCCCCGGTAAATCGTTCGATTGGCTGAACACCGCGAACGTGTCCTAAGGATAGCCGACCCTCAACTCGAAATCAAGAGGTTCAGCACCGCAAAAACGAAGCTGCAAGAACCTGCACAATCCCCACGGTTGCCCCCTTTCTCGCGCAGTTTGCGAGAAAAGCCTACCCTGAGCGGAGCCGAAGGGTGGGGCCTTTTGCCGACTCCAAGATTTGTCCCCACTTTTTCCACATGGGGAACCACTCCCGCTACTTTTTCCGCTTTCGCTATCTGTTTACTTTCATCACCACCGCAATGGAAGCGAGGACTCACCTCTCATGCTTGGCAAGACAATGTTTCGCAAGACTGTCTATGGCTCGACCTTCAAGGACGTTCCTTTCGTCCCGCTGCAGTCCGCCACATTCTGTGTGCAGTGCGAACTGATCAGCACCAGCAATAAACCCTTCTGCCTGGCCTGCGGTAGCAACGCACTCGTTGGACTCTCGCGCGTGCTGGGCGGAACTCTGCGTAACCAGCAGACCGCGCATCTCATCACCGATACCGAACTCGACAGCCTCGTCCGCGACCTGCTGCGCACCGTGCCTGACCCGCAAATCGTGAGTATGGCCGACCACTCCCGCATGCCCTCGCTCGTCCAGCGCAGCCAGCTCCGCGTCGCCAACGCAGCGCATCCCGCCTCAGGATTCCGTGCCGTGCATCCAGGAGAAGACACCGAGATTTACGCCGCCGAACTCGATCTCGAGCCCGCCATCAGCGCCATCACTGAACGCGCACAACATTTGACCGGCGCCACCGGAGCTGCCATCGCCCTGCGCGCCGGCGACGAAATCGTCTGCCGCGCCCGCACCGGACGCACCGCTCCTGACCTCGGAGTCCGCCTGCAAACCGACGCCGGCATTTCTGCCGAAGCCGTGCGTTCCGGCGAGATCATGCTGTGCCACGATGCCGAGCGCAATCCGCAGGTCGACCTCGCCAGTTGCCGCCGCCTCGGAGTCCGCTCGATTCTCGTTTCGCCCCTGCGCCACTACCGCCGCACGCTCGGCGTCTTCGAGGTGTTATCGTCCTCTCCCGGCGCCTTCGATCAGAAAGACGTCGCCACCATGCAGCTACTCTCCAGCATGATGGTCGCC